>Ga0226658_10000387_pt1 | contig 21328 bp, 14 predicted proteins | sample OliLak19BULKMAT1_FD_169091 | JGI IMG/M metagenome (GOLD analysis project Ga0226658, IMG submission 169091) | Freshwater microbial mat bacterial communities from Lake Vanda, McMurdo Dry Valleys, Antarctica - Oligotrophic Lake LV.19.BULKMAT1 (v2)... | ecosystem: Environmental > Aquatic >... | reverse complement strand
TTTTTGTTGAGGGAATGCATCGCGCCCGGATAAATCATGTTCTCGCCGTCAAAGAGAACTATGAAGCCGACATTACCCCCATTCCGCAGACCGAGGCCGACAACAATGAAGTTGAGGCGATGCGACGCAGCCTGTTCGCGCAATTCGACCAGTACGTCAAGCTGAACAAGAAGATTCCGCCGGAGGTATTGACCTCCCTGTCGGGTATTGAGAGCGCAAGCCGTCTTTCGGACACAATCGCCGCGCATTTGCCGCTCAAGCTCGAACAAAAGCAGCAAATTCTCGAGAATTTTGATGTGCCGTTGCGGCTTGAACAGCTGCTCGGTTTGCTCGAAACGGAAATTGACATCCTGCAGGTGGAAAAGCGTATCCGTGGCCGCGTCAAGCGCCAGATGGAGAAATCGCAACGCGAGTACTACCTGAACGAGCAGGTCAAGGCGATTCAGAAAGAGCTTGGCGAGACCGAAGAGGGTGCGGAGATCGACGAGCTTGAGAAGAAGATCAAGGCGGCCCATTTGCCAAAAGAGGCCAAAGCCAAGTGTGACGCCGAGTTGAAAAAATTGAAGCTCATGTCACCCATGTCAGCTGAAGCGACGGTGGTGCGCAACTACATTGATACGGTGGTCGGTCTGCCATGGAAGAAAAAATCAAAAGTGTCTTCCGATCTTGCGAGCGCGGAGAAAGTGCTCGATGCGGATCACTACGGGCTGGAGAAAATCAAAGAACGCATCGTTGAGTACCTCGCGGTGCAGTCACGGGTGGATAAGTTGAAGGCGCCGATTCTTTGCCTGGTGGGCCCTCCGGGTGTCGGTAAGACGTCGCTTGGCCAGTCGATCGCCAAGGCAACCAACCGCAAGTTTGTACGGATGTCGCTCGGCGGCGTGCGTGACGAATCGGAGATCCGCGGTCACCGTCGCACCTATATTGGTTCGATGCCCGGCAAGATTTTGCAGAACATGTCGAAGGTTGGGGTTCGCAATCCGCTGTTCCTGCTCGATGAAGTCGACAAGATGGGCATGGACTTCCGCGGCGACCCGGCCAGTGCGCTGCTCGAGGTGCTCGACCCGGAACAGAACCACACCTTCCAAGATCACTACATTGAAGTCGACTTTGATTTGTCGGATGTCATGTTCGTGGCGACGTCGAATTCGTTCAACATTCCGCCCGCCTTGCTCGATCGCATGGAAGTGATTCGTCTGGCCGGCTACACCGAAGACGAAAAAGTGCATATCGCCCGCCAGTATTTGCTGCCCAAGCAAATGAAGGCGAATGGCGTGAAGGAAGACGAACTTTCCATTGCGGATCACGCGTTGCGGGACATCGCGCGCTACTTCACGCGCGAGGCCGGCGTTCGCGGAATGGATCGCGAGATCGCGAAAATCTGCCGCAAGGTAGTCAAGACACATCTAACCACGGCCAAGCAAGGCAAGTCGCAAGTCACGGTGAAGAATCTCGACAAGTATCTTGGCGTGCGACGCTACAGCTACGGAATTGCGGAGAAGACCAATCAGGTTGGCCAGGTCACAGGTTTAGCGTGGACCGAAGTTGGCGGCGAACTTCTTACCGTAGAGACAGCAGTTTTGCCGGGCAAGGGCGTCATTAAGCGCACCGGCAAGCTCGGTGACGTGATGCAGGAGTCTATCGAAGCGGCTATTTCTGTGGTGCGCGCCCGCGCCAAATCGCTTGGCATCGCGAATGACTTCTACGAGAAGAACGACCTGCACGTCCATTTACCCGAGGGCGCGACACCAAAAGACGGACCGTCTGCTGGTATCGCCATCACGACGGCGCTGGTGTCGGTGTTGACCGGTATTCCAGTGCGTTGCGACGTCGCGATGACCGGGGAAATCACGTTACGCGGCGAAGTGCTGCCGATCGGTGGACTCAAGGAAAAATTATTGGCCGCTGCACGTGGTGGCATCAAAACGGTGCTGATTCCCGAGGAAAATCAGAAAGACTTGGTCGAAATCCCGCATGAGATCACCAAGGACCTGAAGATTATTCCCGTGCGCTGGATCGACAAAGTGCTGGAGACTGCGCTGGAGCGCAAACCGGTGCCTTTAGTTGAGCCCGATGTGCCCGCTTCCGCGCCGGCAGTTGTTGCCGCAAAAGAAGAAAAGCCGGTGGTAACCAAACACTAAGACGTTTGCCCCACGGACGATGCGGCGACGAACTGTCGCTTTTGAAATGACCGACAGAATGCCACTACGCACCCCTGCGTGAGTATTTCTCTTGACACGTAACGGCTCGAAAAGCTATAAAGTGCGCTCCACTTTTGCGCGGCGAGATGTTGCTACTGAAGTGATTCCAAAGCCATCGCTGGGGCAAAACCGCAGCGCCAGCTGCCTAGACAACACTCTGATTTTCCAGCGCCAAGACACGGACACCATCATGTCGGTGCGCATCATTTTCTCCTGAGAGGTTTCCCTTGAACAAGACCGAGATGATCGAAACGGTATCAAAAACCGCAGATATTTCCAAGGCAGCGGCGGGACGTGCTGTTGAGGCAATGATTACCGCCGTACGTGGTTCACTCAAGAAGGGCCAGATGGTCACCATCGTCGGATTCGGTACGTTTTATGTCGGCAAGCGCGCGGCCCGAAGCGGTCGCAATCCCCGCACAGGTGTGGCGATCAAGATCAAGGCTGCCAAGGTGCCGAAGTTCCGCGCTGGAAAAGCGCTGAAAGATGCGTTAAACTAGCGGACTTTGCAGGGTGCTTAGCTCAGTTGGTAGAGCGTCGCCCTTACAAGGCGAATGTCGGGGGTTCGAGCCCCTCAGCACCCACCAGGTGATTTGAAATCGATGCGACCCGCAATGGTCGGGTTGAATGGAGTGGTAGTTCAGTTGGTTAGAATACCGGCCTGTCACGCCGGGGGTCGCGGGTTCGAGTCCCGTCCACTCCGCCAACGCAAAGGGCAGACCTCACTGGGCTGCCCTTTTTTATTGCTATTTTCTGTCTTGCTCACACGAAACGCCACCCATGTTAGAACTCATCCGCTCCGCCGCCAAAACCTGGATCGCCAAGGTGATCTTGCTCCTCATCACCATCCCTTTTGCGCTGTGGGGCGTTGAGTCCTACATTCGACCCACGCCGGGTGCCAACACCGTTGCGACAGTGGGCGGTGACAAGGTCACCAGCCAGGAGTACGACAACGCGGTTCGGACCCAACTGGAGCAGCTGCGCCAACGCTTCGGCGGGCAGATCGACGCCTCCATCATGGATAATCCAGAGATGCGTAAAGGCGTGCTCGACCAGTTGATTGATCAACGCGTGCTCGACAAGACCACCAAGGGCGGCGCGATGGCCGTCAGTGACAGCCGACTGCGGGACATCATCGTATCGAACACTAATTTCCACGATAACGGCCAGTTTTCTCCAGCGCTCTACGAGCGTGTGCTGAAGGCGCAAGGCTACAGCGCGACCTCGTTTGAGGCGGCGGTTCGACAGGACACTGAACGGCAGCTGTTTCTCGATAGCGTCGCCAATACCGCGATGGTGTCAAACGCCAGCGTCCAGAACTACCTGCAGGCGAGCGAGCAGTCTCGTGAAGTGGCCGTGGTTTTCATTACCCCAGCCGCATTCGCGTCCAAGGTCACCGTGACGCCCGAGCAGGCGCAGGCCTTCTACGACAAGAACAAGGCCGAATTCACGATCCCCGGCCAGGTACGCGCCGAGTACGTCGAACTTTCTATCGACACTTTGGCCCCCTCTGTGACGGTGCCGGCGGACGAAATTAAGAGCTACTACGAGACCAACAAAGCGCGTTACGTGACCAAAGAAGAGCGCAAGGCGTCGCACATTTTGATCAACGCGGCCAAGGACGCCAAAGACGCCGACAAGAAAGTGGCTGAAGAAAAGGCCAATCAGTTGTTTGCACAGTTGAAGAAAAATCCAAAGGACTTCGCAGATCTGGCGAAGAAGAATTCGCAGGATCCGGGCTCTGCGGTAAACGGCGGCGACCTTGGCTTTTTCGGCCGTGGCATGATGGTTCCACAGTTCGACAAGGCCGCGTTTGAAGGCAAGAAGGATGAACTGCTCGGTCCGGTACTCACCGACTACGGTTACCACATCATCCGCGTCACCGATATCAAGCCGGAGAAGGGCAAAACGCTCGCCGACGCAACGCCAGAAATTGAGGGCGAGCTGAAAAAACAGAAGGCGTCGCGCAAATTTGCCGAGTTGGCTGAAAAATTCTCCAACGCGGCGTTCGAGCAGTCTGCATCGCTCAAGGCAGCCTCTGAGGCGACCGGCCTGCCGATCAAGCAATCGGCGTTTTTTGCCAAAGGTCAGGCTTTTCAGCCGCCGTTTAACAACGCCAAACTGTCGAACGCTATGTTTGGGGACGAGGTCCTTAAGAACAAACGCAATACGGAGGCGATTGAGGTTGGCGCGAATACGCTTGTCGTGGCTCGTGTACTCGAGTCCAAGCCGGCCTTGGTGCGTCCATTCGCCGAGCTGCAAGTTGGATTGATGCAGCGCCTTGCGCGCGATGAAGCTGCCAAGCTGGCAAAGGCGGACGGTGAGGCGAAGCTGGCGGCGCTGAAAGCCGGCAAGACTGATGTCACCTTTCCGGCGCTACTGGCTGTTAGCAAGGCAAATCCAGCGGGATTACAACCGAGCGTTGTTGACGCTGCGATGCGTGCCAGCCCGAAAGTGTTGCCAAGCTATGTTGGCGTGGCGGATCCCGCCGGCACCTACACCCTGATCAAGATCGCCAAGATCGTTGATGCCCCGGCCGCCGATGAAGCAAAACTGGCCGCGACACGCCAGCGCCTGCAACAGACTCTTGGGCAGAACGAACTCGTGGCATTGATTTCACAGCGCCGTCAGGAGATTGGCGTGTCGGTTGCGGCTGGTGCGACCGACAAGCAAGCTGACAAGTAAGTAACCGACCCGGCCGCCGACCAGCTGGCGGACAAACAAGTCCTATGGCCCGAGTCGGCGCACGCAGCGGCGGCAGATTTGCCGCTAAGGGCCTGCTAGCGACTCGCGCCGGCTGTCCCGGTCGCCGTTAAATCCGGACGCACCGACTCTTTCATGCCGAACGGATCACGCGGATTTTGCAGCGCGGCAATGTCGTCGAGTCGCATTTGTACGGTCGCCATGATCTTCGGATGCGTCAGGATGTAAAAGCGTTGTTCGCGGATGGCCTCGAACGTGATGCGCGCCACGTCGGCGGCGCTGAGTTTGCCCGACGACACCGCCTTATTCGTCATTGTTTGCGCCAGTTTCATGGATTCTGTCGGCGCGATGTCGTTGAGCAAGTCGGCGGGCCGCGCGCGATGCGATTGGCTAATGCCGGTCGGAACGAACGCCGGACACAGCACGCTGCAATCGACCGCACGCTTGGCCACGTCTGCGCCGGCCTGAACTGCACCGAGGTCATGGTAGAGCGTCTCACTCAGCGCCACCACGGCGTGCTTGGAGACGTTGTAGGCACCCATTAATTGCGGCGATAACAGGCCGGCCATCGAGGCGGTGTTGACGATGTGCCCCTCATACCCCGCCTCAGTCTTGGCTTGGGCGAGCATCAGAGGCGTAAACACCCGCACGCCGTGAATGACGCCCCAAACGTTCACCCCCAATACCCACTCCCAGTCCTTGACGGTGTTTTCCCACACCAGTCCGCCGGAGCCAACGCCGGCGTTGTTGAACAACAGATTGACGCCACCGAAAGATTTGACGGCCAGCGCGGCAAGCGCCTCGACGTCGGTGCCCTTGCTGACGTCACACAGCATGCCCACACCCTGCGCGTTTTTTTCCGCGACCAATCGCAGGGTCTCGTCCAGCGGTGCTTGCTGGATATCGGCCAGCACCACCTTCATGCCCAAACCGGCTGCAAAGAGCGCGAACTCGCGGCCGAAACCAGAACCGGCACCGCTAATGACCGCGACGCGGCCCTCGAAATGTTGCATATTAAATCCTGATCTCTATAAGGGGCGGGCGTTTCGAGACAACAATGTCTGGAAACGCCCGTGGATATTAGGGTTTGTGCTTCTAATTCGGCATTCCGGCGACCACCGTGTTGAAGCCTGCGTCAACGTAGGTGACTTCCCCGGTGATACCGCTGGCCAGATCGCTCATCAGGAAGGCGGCTACATTGCCGACTTCCTCTTGCGTCACGCCGCGACGCAGCGGCGCGTGCGCTTCAAAGAAGCCGAGCATCTCGCGAAAACCAGCGATGCCCGCCGCTGCCAGCGTTTTGATCGGACCGGCGGAAATGGCGTTGGCGCGAATGCCGCGCGGCCCCAGGCTCGCGGCCAGATAGCGGGTGACGGCCTCCAAGCTGGCCTTGGCGGTGCCCATGGTGTTGTAGTTTGGTACCACGCGCTCGGCACCAAGATATGAGAGCGTCAGCAGCGCGGCGGCGGGATTCATGATCGGTAACGCCGCTTTGGCCATGGCGGCGTAGCTATAGCTGGAGATGTCATGGGCGACGCGAAAGCTCTCGCGCGACAGTCCCTCCAGAAAATCACCGGTGATGGCTTCTTTTGGTGCGAAGGCGATGGCGTGGACAAACCCGTCAAAGGTGCCCCATTCGGCCTTGAGTGAGGCAAAACAGGCGTCGATTTCCTCGTCTTTGGCGACGTCGCACGGCAGGATGATCTTGCCGTTGAAGTCGGCAGCGAGTTTGATCACGCGATCACGAATGCCGATACCTGCATAGGTAAAGGCGAGGTCTGCGCCTTCGCGTTGCATCGCCTTGGCGATACCGTAGGCGATGGAGCGATTTGACAGCAGCCCCGTGACAAGAATTTTTTTGTTGGCGAGAAACCCCACGGCGTGACTCCAGACAGACATAAAATGAGCGCTGAGTTTAGCCTATGCGCCTGCCAATTCGTTCGGACTGTCGCCCGTCAGCGGCGCACCAACGGCGGGTTCGGCAGGCCCGTCTTTGCCTGTCCCGAGGAGTCCAGCACCATCGTGTCGCGTCGAATTCTGCTGCTGCGCCGTGAAAACATCGGTGACCTGATCCTGACAACGCCCTTGATCCATGCGTTGCGAGAACACCTGCCGGAGGCGTATCTTGCCGCGCTAGTGAACTCCTACAATGCGCCAGTGCTGGCGGGTAACGGCGACCTCGATCAGGTGTTCGTCTATACCAAGGGCAAGCACGCCGGCAGCCTGACTGAGGCGATTGGCGCGCGCATGGCGCAAGCGCGCCTGCTGTTGCGCCTGCGGCGCCTGCGCTTTGACGACGTGCTGCTGGCAGAGCCGACCTACACGCCGCGCAATATCCGTACCGCCAGTTTTATCCTCGGACATCCGCTGTTTCCCGGGCGGCGTTCAGGCACGCGGATTATCGGCTTTGAACATGATGATGGGCAATCGGCTGGCCTTGATGTGATCGCGTCCAAAGCGAATATGGACGGCCTGCATATGGCGCAGATCATCATGCGGCTGGCGAAGCCATTCGGCATTGTTGAGCCGCTTGAGCCAACTGCGTCGGCAATGCGTTGCCGGGTGGTAGGGGGCCAGGCAGCCGTTGAGACTGATAGCGACAAACTGACCATCGCGTTACACATCAGTGCGCGTAAACCGTCCCAACGCTGGACGGTGGAACAATTTTCCGAACTCGCCCATCGGCTGCATGCAACGTATCCGGTTCGCTTTCGCGTGTTCTGGTCGCCGGGTGATGCGCACAACCTGTTGCACCCGGGGGACGATCAGAAGGCCCAAGCGCTACAGCGGGCGCTGCAAACAAGCGGTCGCAATGGCCGGCCGATTGACGCCGAGTTTGTTCCAACGCACAATTTGCAAGAGTTAATTGCCACCATGGCCAACGTCGATTTAGTTGTCTGCGCCGACGGCGGCGCCATGCACATTGCGGCGGGGCTGGGCAAGCCGGTTGTGGCATTGTTCGGTGACTCCGACCCGGTGCGATGGCGGCCATGGGGGGTGCCGTATCGCGTTTTGCAGATGCCTACCAACGAGGTCGCTGATATCACGGTCGAGCAGGTCATCGTTGCGGTGGGCGAGGTTGCTGCCGAATGCGGCCTCGCGGGCCGCTTTGGGCAGTTTTCGAGTGATAAATGACGGCAACATGACACCGTTTTGGGTATAGTTGCGTGTCGTTTTGCCCATTGGATGAACGGCCGACGTTCGATCAATTGTTGGTACTGGTTTGTGGGGTTTTCATGCGGTTTTTGTTGGCGCATTTGGGCGTGAAATTGAATGGGCGCGGCTATCTATTGCGGCTTTCGACCTTCGTGACGCTGTTGCTGCCCCCGGTCGCGATTGCGGCAGGCGCTCCGTACGCGCCCGACACCAACAAGGTGCTGCGCTACGCCTTCGAGGTTGCCGAAACGACGATGGACCCGCACAAGGTCTCGGATGTTTACTCGACCATTGCGCACAACGCGATGTTCGATACCCCGCTGCGCTACGACTATTTGGCGCGGCCATTGAAAGCCGTGCCCAACACCCTGGCGTCAATGCCGGAAATTTCGGCAGATTTCAAAACACTGACGATGCGCGTCAAGCCGGGCATCTATTTTGCAGACCATCCGGTATTCGGCGGTAAGAAGCGCGAGCTGGTCGCCGAAGATTACGTTTACTCGATGAAACGCCTGTTTGATCCGGCCTTATCCGCGCCGTTGCTGGCAGACGTCGAAGACAAGATCGTCGGCTCGACCGAATTCATGAAGCGCGTGCGCAAAGCCAATAAGATGGACTACGACACGCCGCTGGAGGGGTTGCGTGCACTAGATCGCTATACCTGGCAGATCAAGCTGAACGAAACGCAGCCTGATTTCTTCTATAGCTTGACTGATTGCCGCGTGGCGTGCGCGGTCGCGCGCGAGGTCGTTGAAAAGTACGGCAATGATATTGGCTCGCACCCGGTCGGCACGGGGGCTTACAAGCTAGTGTCGTGGAAGCGCAGCTCGCGGATGGTATTTGAGTACAACCCGAGTTTCCGCGAGGCCTATTTCGAAGGCGAGCCTGCCGCTGATGACCTTGAGGGGCAGCAGATCCTGGCGCAAATGAAGGGTAAACGGTTGCCGCAGGTGCATCGCGTTGAAGTGGCGATCATCGAAGAGCGCCAGCCGCGCTATCTCGCATTCTTGAATAACGAATTTGATTTGCTGTGGCTGTTCCCTGAAGACTTCGCCAACGTCGCCTTTCCCGGTAACAAGCTCGCACCCGGTCTCGCCAAGACCGGTATTCAGATGCAGCAAGTCGCGGCCCTCGACTTTACCTTCGTCTATTTCAATATGGAAGACGCCACCGTCGGCGGCTACGCACCGCACAAGATCGCGCTGCGTCGTGCGATTTCGTTGGGTTACAAAACCGCTGACGAAATTGCGATCATTCGCAAGGGCCAAGCAATTCCGGCCTACACGCCATACGCGCCGGGTTCGCAAGGCTGGACCCCCGATTTTAAGACCAACGTGGGCGAATACGATCCGGCGAAAGCGAAGGCACTTCTCGATATGTATGGCTACAAAGACGTCGAAGGTGACGGCTACCGAGAAATGCCCGATGGTTCACCGCTGGTGTTGAAGCACAACTCATCGCCGACTGATCGTGACAAGCAGTTCGATGAGTTGTGGAAGCGCTCGATGGATTCGATCGGCATTAAGATCGAGATTCGCAAGGGCAAGTGGCCTGATTTTTTGAAGGAATCGAACGCCGGTAAATTGATGATGTGGCAACTTGGTCTCTCGGCAACGTCGCCTAGCGCGGAGACTTGGTTACAGAGTTACTACGGACCCAATGCCGGCTTCAAGGGAAATCGTTCGCAATTTAAGAACGCCGATTACGATCGCTTGTTTGAGGCCAGCGAAAAACTGCCACACAGCCCCGAGCGCACGAAGCTTTACCAAGAGATGGCGCGCATTCTCGCGGTTTACGCGCCGTCCAAAATCAACACGCACCGCCTCCTCACAGACTTAACCTACCCCTATGTCATCGGTTTCCGCCGTCCCGCTGTGGAGTCTCAATCTTGGTGGCGCTTCGTCGATGTCGATGTGCCGGTCATGAAGCAGTTCGAAGCCAAACGTTAGAAAGGTTTCGATGTCCGTCATCAATGTGTCCGACAGTGCTAAAAAGAGAAATTCTCAATACTGTCATCCCGACCAAGGTCGGGATCCAAGTGCGACAAGTTCGGCATGCGCCGTACATTTAGTGGCACGAACGTTCACTGTGAATCAGCAGCAAATTGGGCACCGGCCTGACGCAACCCGTGTGGTTGTTCACCCGAACCACAACATTGAATGATCGCGTTCTGGCAAACGACATGAAAAACACAGCCGCGCTAATGGAAAAAATAAACTCCCCTATCCACGGGCGTTTACGGGCATTTTTGCTCGGAAGTGCCCTCCTGATGGTGAGTTTGGTGTCATTATCGTTTGCTGCGCTTGCGCAGCCTGACCCGAACAAGGTAATGCGCTACGCCTTTGAGGTTGCCGAGACGGGATTCGATCCGGCGCAGACGTCTGACTGGTACTCGTCGTATGTTTTCTCCAATATTTTCGATACGCCACTGACCTACGATTATTTGGCGCGGCCACTGAAGTTAAAGGCCAGCGTGCTGGAAGCCCTGCCGGAGGTGTCGCCGGATGGCCTCACCTACACACTACGTTTCAAGAAGGGCATCTACTTCGCCGACGATCCAGCCTTCGCCGGCAAGCGGCGTGAGATGGTCGCTGGAGATCTTGCCTACAGTATGAAGCGCCTATTCGATAACAAAACGCGCTCGCCAAATTTGCAGTATCTCGACGGCAAGATTGCTGGGATGGAAGCACTCAAGCAACGCCAGCGCGACACCGGCAAGTTTGACTACGACATGCCGATTGAAGGCTTCACGCTGCTCGACCGCTACACGCTAAGGATCAAGCTCGCGCAGCCAGACTACAACTTCCTGTATATGCTCGCTTTCAACGCGACCTCGGCGATGATTGCGCGCGAAGTGGTTGAGTTCTACGCCAACGACATCATGGCCCATCCGGTCGGTACCGGGCCATACAAACTCGAATCTTGGAAGCGATCAAGTCGCACCACGCTGGTGGCCAATCCGAATTTTCGCGAGGAGTATTACGACGCCGAGCCGACACCGGGCGACCCGGCAGACCAGAAGATTCTTCAGCAAATGAAGGGCAAGCGCCTGCCACTCATCGGTCGTATCGAAATGTACGTGATTGAAGAGACGCAACCGCGCTGGCTGTCATTTCGCAATCAGCAGCACGACTATATTGACCGCGTACATCCAGACTTCGCGACGGTGGCATTCCCCGGCAACGTACTCGCCAAGGATTTAGTGACGATGGGTGTGCAGATGAGTCGTACACCATCGATGGAAGTGACTTACGCGTACTTCGCAATGGAGCATCCGCTCGTCGGTGGTTACACCCCTGAGAAAATCGCGCTGCGCCGCGCGCTGCTGCTGGGCTACAACACGCCGCAAGAAATTTCGATCAATCGGAAGAACCAAGCGGTGCAAGTCGAAGCGCCGGTCGGCCCCGGCGCGTTTGGTTTCGACCCAAACTTTCGTTCGGCAACCAATGCCTACGACCCGGCCGCCGCAAGAGCGCTGCTCGATCTGTACGGCTACGTCGATCGCGACGGCGATGGCTTGCGTGAACTGCCGGATGGCTCACCGCTCGTCATCGAGATGTCCTCCACGCCGACCTTACGTGACCGCAACCTCGACGAGAACTGGAAAAGAAGTATGGATGCCATCGGCATCAAGATTAATTTTCCGAAGGCACAGTGGCCGGATCTCTTGAAACAATCGCAGGCCGGTAAGCTCATGAGTTGGCGCCTTGCATGGGGCGCCGCTTATCCCGATGCTGATGCGTTTTACGTGATGCTATACGGGCCCAACGGTGGCCAGGCCAATCACGCCCGGTTTAAGAACGCCGAGTTTGATCGGCTCTATGAAAAGGCGCGCACCTTACCGCAAGGCGATGAGCGCCTCGCGGTCTACCGGCAGATGAATCGCATCTTCCTCGTCAATGCGCCGTGGCGCCTTGGTGTCAGCCGCATCGACACCGATATGACACACGCCTGGGTAGTGGGCTACAAACGCCACCCGACGCTGCGCAGCGCGTGGAAGTACGTGGACCTCGATCTCGACATCAAGAAAGCGCGCTTGCAGTGAGAAGAGCAGCGACATCAAACTCTAGCATTGGCGGCTGTTTTCAGGCATTTTTGTCTGGAAAGGCCCGCCAATACTGGAGTTTGTCAGTTTGCATGCTTGTGCTGAGCTTGTGCCTCGTCGCGCCATTTGCTGACGCCAAGACGATCAAGGTAGCCTTTCGCGCCGTCGAGACGGGTTTCGATCCGCAAAAGGTGGAGGATCGCTACTCGGTCGCGATCTGCGAAAACTTGTTCGAGTCGCTGTTGACCTACGATTGGTTGGCGAGGCCGGTTCGCTTGGTAGCGCAGGTCGTCGAAACAGTGCCTGAAGGCGAAGAGGGCGGTACACGCTTCACGTTTCGTATCAAGCCCGGCATTTACTTTGCCGATGACGCGGCCTTCAATGGCAAGAAGCGCGAGTTGGTCGCGCGCGACATGGAGTACGCGGTCAAGCGTTTCCGCGATCCAGTGGTACGCAGCCCATACTCTTGGCTTTTTGAGGACAAGATCCCCGCACTTGACGCCTACGTTGAGCAAATCAAGAAGTCCGGCGCGAAGTTTGACTACGACCGGCCCATCGATGGACTGACGGTGATCGATAAGTACACGATCTCCTTTAAGCTCAAGGAGCCGGACTTCAACTTTGTGTATTTCTTCGCCATGCCCAACGTGGTGCCGGTGGCGCGCGAAGTGATCGAAAAGTATGGTGAAGACACGATGGCGCATCCGGTCGGTACCGGGCCCTACATTCTCAAGGAGTGGGTTCGTGCGTCGAAGATTGTGCTCGAGCGCAATCCGAATTACCGAGGGCACACCTTAGGCACTGAGTTTGCCGACCCGAACGACCCGTGGGACAAGGACGCCATCGCCTCTCTGGGTGGTAAGCGTTTGCCGCTGATTGACCGCGTGGAAATTACGCCGATCGAGCAAGAGCAGCCGCGCTATCTTGCGTTTATGAACAAGCAGCACGATTACATTGAAGAGACGCCGCTCGCGTTCGTGACGCAATTAATCTCGAATGGCAAGTTGTCGGCGGAATTGCAAAACCGCAACGTTCGCGCGTTCCCCGAATTGCAACCCGAGATCGTTTGGGACGCCTTCAACCTCGACGACCCCATCGTCGGCGGCTATCAGCCGGAGAACATCGCGCTGCGGCGCGCCATCATCATGGCGCACGATATCAATTCAGAAATCAATATCGTTCGCAGCGGTCAAGCAAAGCGCATGTACAGTCTGGTCGGACCTGGTGTGGTCGGCTACGACCCGAGCTTTCGCGCGATCGAGCAGGACTATAACCCGGCGGGCGCAAAAGCGATGCTCGATATGTACGGCTACGTCGACAAAGACGGCGACGGCTGGCGTGACATGCCTGATGGCCGCCCGTTGACGATTGAATATAAGTACCGAGCCAACGAGCAAGAAGCACGCCAAAGCGTCTCGCTATGGGTCAAGAATATGGCAGCGGTCGGTATTCGCATGACCGCGCGTGAGGTGCTGTTCGCCGATCTCCTCAAAGACCGTAAGGTCGGCAAATTCCAGATGTCGGGGCTTGCTTGGATCGCGGACTATCCAGACGCACAAAACTTCCTGCAGTTGTTGTATGGCCCGAACACTGACATTTCCAACGATTCGCGTTTCAAGTTGGCCGCCTACGACAAACTGTATTTGGCTGCGTTAAAGACCCCGGATAGCCCCGAGCGCAACCGGCTATACCGCGAGATGAGCCGCCTTGCGGTCGCTTATGCACCGTGGCGGTTTAGTGTGCACCGCCAGTTCACACACTTCATCAATCCGTGGGTGAAGGGCTACAAGAAGCACCCGATTCTGTATACCAGTTTCAAGTATCTCGACGTCGACGTCGAGATGCAAAAGAAAGTCATGCAGCAGTAAATCTCTGAATTCAACGTAACATCGCTTAACAAAAAAATTAGGGAGGCCCATGGGCGCCTACGTACTCAGACGAATCGGACAGATGATCCCCACGCTGGCAGGCGTGATGCTGCTCATCTTTGTGTTGTTTAACGCGGTCGGTGGCGATCCGGCGCTGGTGCTGGCGGGCAAGATCACCAACAAAGAGCAGATCGAGAACATCCGCAAGCAGCTCGGCGTCGACCAGCCATATCACGTACAGCTAGGCTACTTTGCGTTTGAAGTCGCGACCGGCTTTACCTGCACATGGCGCTCGTTCACGGAAAAGCCCGACGCGGCGAAAGCCCCAGCAAACGCCGACCTTAAAGCGGGCCCCAAGGCCGACCCCAAAGCAGACCCCAAGGCCGCAACAAAAGCGGCGTCACCAAGCGGCTGTCAAGCGGTTCGCTCGTGGTCCACCAACGAGGAAGTGCCGAAGATTCTGATGACGCGCATCGGGCCAACGCTGACCATCATGATTCCGGTGTTGGTGCTCGAAACGATCATCGCCATCTTCTTGGCGATTGGTGTCGCATATGTACGCGGCACGCTGACCGACCGCATGATCATGATGATCTGCACCGTCGCGATGTCGATCTCGTTCTTGGTTTACATCATCGTCGCGCAGTACTACTTTGGCTTCAAGTGGGGGGTGTTCCCGGTGCAGGGCTGGAGTGATAACTTCTGGAAGAACGTTGTGACCTACGCGCCGTTGCCGGTGATGTTGGCGATTTTCGTCGGACTCGCGCCGGCACTCAGGCTCTATCGCAGCTTCTTTCTTGACGAAATCAACAACGACTACGTGCGCACTGCGCGCGCCAAGGGCTTGTCGGAGAACACCGTGCTGCTCAAGCACGTCATGCGCAACGCGCTGATTCCGATCATCACCAACGTTGGCATCGCGATTCCCAGTCTGTTCGTCGGTTCGTTCCTGTTGGAGTCGTTCTTCTCCATCCCGGGCCTTGGTCGCGAAATTCTGGTGGCCGTGAACCGCTCTGACTTCCCGGTGATCAAGGCGGCGACTGTCTATCTGGCCATGATTACCATGATCATCAACTTGCTGGTCGACGTTGCCTACAAAGCCATCGATCCACGGGTGACGTTCAAGTGACAGATTTTCTTAAAAAATTTCGGTGGAATTTTTTGTAGAAAATCGTCATCCCCACGAAGGTGGGGATCCAATTTTTTTGCAGCAAAGGAACTGTATATGAGTGCTGTCCTTACCTCCCCGCCAACTCCGCGACATCAAGCATCGCCAGGCCTCTGGACGCTGGCGTGGCGGCGTCTCAAACGCGACAAGATCGGCATGGTAGCGCTTGTCGTCGTGGCATTCTTCCTACTGCTCATGATTGGCTCGTACACGGGCCTGATCGCGAAAAACTGGGCCAAGGAAGTCGGCGTGTCGTACGCCAATCCGTCTTTCATGGCGGGGGCGGAGAATCTGGAAGCCGCGCAAGCGGCCACCAAGGACACCGGGGCGAAGGTGCCCTTCGTCGACCTGTCGGATATCGACCCGCTCGCACCGAAATACGCCGAGTGGGAAAAACGTACCGCCGAGATCAAAATCACCGATACGCCGCGCGCCGACACGTTGCTGTTCGGCGGAGACAAGTGGGGGCGCGACGTGATCCAGAAAGCGATCAAAGGTGCCGAGACATCGATCTTTGTAGGGCTGGTTGCGGCGCTGCTGGCGACCTTCATCGGCACCGTGCTGGGCGGGCTATCAGGGTACATGGGCGGCAAGACCGGCGATTTCCTCGAGTGGTTTTACAACGTATTTACCTCGATCCCGTACATCCTCCTCATCCTCGCCTTTGCCGCTGTGTTCAAGCGCGGTATTGATACCATCATCTTTATTCTCGCGTTCACGGGTTGGACCGGCATCTACCGTTTGGTGCGAGCCGAGTACATCAAGCACGCCTCGCGTGAGTATGTGAAGGCAGCGCAAGCCATCGGCGCGACCCATACCCGCCGCATGTTTGTCCACATCCTGCCCAACGTATCCCACGTTTGTCTGGTGCAGCTTTCGTCGCACGTCGTGCAGTTTATCAAGGCCGAAGTGATCCTCTCGTTCCTCGGGCTCGGTGTGCCGGTCGATTCGGTCTCATGGGGCACCATGCTCGCGGAGGCCCAGTCGGAACTGGTCATCGGCAAGTGGTGGCAACTGGTGGCCGCGTCGGTGTCGATGGCGTTGCTGGTGACGGCATTTTCAATGCTCACGGATTCGCTGCGCGATGCGCTCGATCCCAAGATTAAATGACGCCCGGGGACACAAACATGGATAACCTACTAGAAGTACAAAACCTCAACGTCAAATTCCGGCTCGATGGCGGCAACATTTTTGACGCCGTCAAGGGCGTGTCGTTTGACATACCGCGCAATTCCACCGTCGCGCTGGTCGGTGAATCGGGCTCTGGCAAATCAGTCTCGGCCATGGCGATCATCCGTTTGCTGCCACCCGAGCAAGCGATTGTGTCGCCGGAAAGTAAGGTTATCTTCAATGGCACCGACTTGCTGACCCTCAAGGACGCGCCGATGCGACACATTCGTGGCAAGGACATCTCGGTGATTTTCCAAGAGCCGATGACCTCGCTAAACCCGGTGTTCACCTGCGGCGACCAGATCGCCGAGACGTTGCGGCTGCACATCGGCATGACGCGCAAGCAGGCGTGGGGGCGCGCCGAAGAGTTGATGAACGAAGTCGGTATCCCCAACCCGAAGCTGCGGATGCATTCTTTCCCGCACGAAATGTCCGGCGGACAACAGCAGCGGGTGATGATCGCCATGGCCATCGCTTGCGAACCAAAGCTTCTGATCGCCGATGAGCCGACCACGGCGCTCGACGTGACAATTCAAAAGCAGATCCTCGATTTGATCGCGGCGTTGCAACGCAAACACCACATGTCGGTGCTCTTTATCACGCACGATCTCGCAGTGGTCGGCGAAATCGCCGACCACGTGGTGGTGATGCAAGGCGGTGAGATCAAGGAGAAGGGCACCGCCAAGATGATTTTTGAGACGCCGCAGCACCCATATACCAAGGCGCTGCTGTCGTGCCGTCCGAATGTCGAATCCAGGCCGAAGCGTCTGCCGGTGATCGACGATTTCATGCGCCCGGAAGGCTTGCGTCCGGAGAACATCACGCAGCAGACGCGCGGCTACACGGCCGACGACCAGATTGTGTTGGAAGTCAAACACCTGTCGAAGAAATTTCAGTTGAAGGATGGCCTGTTCAAGAAGCGCGAGGTCGCGGCAGTCAAAGATGCATCGTTTAAGCTGGCACGCGGCAAAACATTGGGGCTGGTCGGTGAGTCGGGCTCGGGTAAGACCACCGTTGGCCTGACATTGATGCGTCTGCACGACGCTTCGGGCGGCGAAGTGCTGTTCGATGGCGTTGATTTGCTGAAGCTTTCCGAGCGCGAGATGATGAAATACAAGCGCCGCATTCAGATCGTATTTCAGAATCCTTACGCGTCATTGAACCCGCGATTTACGGTCGGGCAGATCTTGCTTGAGCCGATGGTCATTCACAACATCGGCGCGAACGAGCAGGAGCGCGTGCAAATGGCGATGGCGCTGTTGCAGCGCGTCGGCATGCCCGAGGTGTCGTTCTACAAGTACCCGCACGAATTTTCCGGCGGACAGCGCCAGCGCATTGCCATCGCGCGCTGTCTGACGATGAAGCCGGATGTGTTGATCTGCGACGAGTCGGTCTCGGCGCTTGATGTGTCGGTGCAAGCGCAGGTGCTCAATCTCTTGCAGGACCTGCAAGACGAATACAAGATGAGCTACATCTTTATCTCGCACGACCTTGCTGTTGTGAAGTACATCTCGGATCAGGTGATGGTGATGTCCGACGGCGATGTCATCGAAGTCGCGAATGCCGACGACATCTATCTCAACCCGCAGCAGGAGTACACCAAGAAATTGTTGGGGTCTATTCCGAAGGGCTGGCAGGGCGAGGCCAACGCCAAGGCCGCATAGCGCCACCGCGCCACCGCGTCAACCCACACTCGCGTCAACCCAATCTGATGCGGGCACCCGGTCGCAATACCGAATTGGCTTTCATGCGGTTGAGCGAGCGCAGGGCGTCCACACTGGTTTGGAATTTCTTCGCGATGGCGTACAGCGTGTCACCGTTGCGCACCGTGTAGGTGGACGTCTGCGCGGTATTCACCGACGCCGACTTCGCCGATGCCGACTTCGCAGCGGCGTTTGAGCCGCGGGCCGAAGCGGCCGTTGCGATGGATGGCGGCGGCTCGGTGGCGGCGACAAAATTTGCCGCGGTCGTGGCGGGAACGCGAAGCACCTGCCCGACGCTGACCGTGTTGCCGGTCAATTGATTTTCCGACTTGAGATCGTTGAGTGGCAGGCCGGCGCGCTTGGCGATTGAGAACAGTGTGTCGCCTTTGATCACACGGTACTGCATCCACGGCGCGATGATTGACTCCGCCGGTTCGGCCGCTGTTTTGGCCAAGGCATTGGGTATGCCGCTTGCATCGGCCATGGGCGAAACGGCGCTGGCGGCAGTGGTTTCGGTTACAGGCTGTACGGGCTCAAGTTTGACGACGCGTCCGAGTCCCCCAAACTGCACCGGGTCAGACTTGGGAGGGCCCTTGATGAGCGGTCCGTTGTCGCCGTCGGTGACGGTGCCATAAAGTTGCTCACGCTTGAGCGCGACTTTACGCTCGAACGCGTCACGTATATCGCTAGCGTCCTTTGGGTTCGGCGCCATGAATGTCGCCGGCTGGGTGAACTTCCCCTTCTTTTCCTTGAATGGGCCGTTGGTTGCGCGCAAGTACGCCGCCGTCATGCCGTGCCGTCTGGCGATCGCATCGACCGCGTCGCCGCGCTTGGCAGCGACGGTGGTCCACGACACCAGCGGCGCGTTCAGTGTGCGGTAGAGCTCGATGTTGAACCGAAAAATGTCGGCGTGTTCGATCGGCACCAAAAAGTAGCCAGTACCGGTCGACGCCACCGGCCTATTGAACGAAGGGTTGAGCTGGGCGAATTGATCGGGTGCCATCTCGGCCAGCTTGGCGGCGAGGCTGACGTCAATCTTGTCCGGTGCCGGCACCATGGTAAAAAATGGCCGGTTCTCGACCGTTGGTAGGTCGATGCCATAGCTGCCCGGTGAGAGGATGATGTTCTTCACCGCAATGAGCTTCGGCACGTACGCGCGCGTTTCGTTCGGCAGCCGAAGATGGACGAAGTCGGTAGGAAGTCCTTTGCGCTGATTGAACGCGATGGCACGAGCCACGCAACCTTCTCCACAGTTGTAGGCCGCGAACGCCAGCTCCCATGAATTGAACATGCCGTATAGCTTTGTCAGGTAGTCGAGTGCCGCGTTGGTGGAGAGCAGCACGTCGCGGCGGTTGTCGGTCATCCAATCCTGCTTCAAGCCGAAGTGTTTGCCGGTGGAGGGAATGAACTGCCACATGCCGGAGGCGTGCGCGTGCGAATACGCCTGCGGGTTGAATGCGCTCTCGATAATCGGCAGCAGCACGATTTCAGTTGGCAGCCCGCGCCGCTCGACTTCTTCGACGATGTGATACATGTAGCGTGCGCCGCGTTCGACAAAACGCTGGATGTAGTCGGGACGATTGGCGTACCAGAGCTCTTGGTTTTGTACCAGCGGTGACGACAGTTCTCCCATCACAAAGCCGCGTCGAACGCGCTGCCAGAGATCCTTTTCGACGGCTGGTGAGTCGGAGGCTGGTGAAGCGGTGGCGGATGCCGGCACCGGCGCGCTATTGTCGGCGAGCGCCGTTGTTGGCTCTAGCGGTTTCGTGGTTGCGGTCGGCGTGGTGGTTGCGGCGGGAATTTGGCCCCAACTTGGAAAACACACGAGGACGCTCAGCGCGACGGCCTGAATAAACTTGCTGGTTGTTGGCATGTACCAATTATAGCGGCGGACATCGCTTTGGCCGGGCGCGGCGCGCTGGCAGATTCCTGCTCGGAAATTCCTGATTGAAACGTACGCCAAGGTGGTGTAACGTCATTGGTAGGATAAAAATCAGCAATGCAGCGGCAGTTCGATTGCCCTTTGCAATTTGCTGCGCGCCAGCCAAAAAATCAAGAACAGCAAGGGAGAAACTATGTCATACGAACGCTGACGGGTCGCGTCAGTGGCAATGCTTGGTGGCAAGCTTGGCGGGATGGCAACGCGATCATCGTTCGGTGGTGGGGCGCGGTGGATTTCCGCGGCAAAAGCATTCTTGCTTGCGCTGACGCTGTCGGCGGTTGCAACAACCGCGAGCGCCCAACAGCCGTTGCCCGATCCTTCGTTACTGCTGATCAGAAACGCACAAACCTATGGTGTCGCTCGGCAGGCCGACGGCAAATTGCTGGTCCTTGGTGGTGGCGCGGCGGATTATCAGTTCATCAGTAGCAGCCCGAGTCCTACTTTTTCTGCGGTGTTGAAGGACGACTTGTTACGCCTGAACGCAGATGATTCGCTCGATACCTCGTTCAACGTCGTCACGGACGAAGACAGCACCGGTCGCACGGGCGGTATCTCCGACATCAAAGTGTTCGGCAATTTTGCCTATGTTGTCGGTAATTTTCAGTCGATCGGGGGCGTACGCAGAAACGGATTGGCGCGCATTAATCTTGCGACCAATGCGGTTAATACCGCGTGGGATCCGAACCCCGTAGGCCGGATTGCGGGCCAACTTGCCGTGGGTTCAATTGCGATGGACGGTAGCGGCAACCTCTACGCCTTTGGCAGCCTCTATGACATTGGCGGCAAAGTGAATGTGCGGATGGCCAAGATTCCGCTCAATTCGGCAAACGGTGCCGCCGATCCGGCATTCGATGGGCGCCAGGTCGGCACCAATTTTGCTGACGAGATTCTCGCCGAAGGGGGTTCGCAGTGCCGGTGCCAAACGGCGCCGTCTACGTCTTCGGCCGCAAGTCGCAACCCGGCCCCAACCGCAATCACCGTCTCTTTAGGATGGCCCAGACCGGTGTGCCAGACAGCAGCTGGAATCCCGACTTGACGGCTATGGATATGTTGATCAATCGCGCGACCGCCGATGCGAATGGCGACATTTACGTTGCCGGCCAGGCTACCGGAACGTCTACGCTGGGCGCTAACCTTACGTCGCCATACAATCTGGTCAAACTCAGCGGCGAAACGGGTCAGGTCGCCCCAGGCTGGGTTGGCGGGCGCAACCCGCCCGGCGTTCCAGCGGGCACGGCCGCAAACTACGCGATACGGCTGCACGCTGGCATCGCCCACAACGGCGCAGCGAGTTGCGCGACTAATGGCCCGTGTGTGCTGACGCTCAACGCGTAAACCAATGACTCGGCCTCGTTCCGCAACGTCGCCAACT
>Ga0226658_10000383_pt1 | contig 21364 bp, 22 predicted proteins | sample OliLak19BULKMAT1_FD_169091 | JGI IMG/M metagenome (GOLD analysis project Ga0226658, IMG submission 169091) | Freshwater microbial mat bacterial communities from Lake Vanda, McMurdo Dry Valleys, Antarctica - Oligotrophic Lake LV.19.BULKMAT1 (v2)... | ecosystem: Environmental > Aquatic >... | reverse complement strand
TCGATTGCATGACCCGAGAGATGCCGCGACTTTAGCGTCTTTGACGCGCCCGCCGCCACCAGTTCGCGCTGCCGTTTCATCGACCGCAAACCTTCAGTGACGATGAAGTCGACCTCGCTCAAATCCACCGCGCGCTTAACGACGCGCACGAGGTCTTCGTGAACGCCGTCAAGCTTCTTCAGGCTCCGTTCGTCAAGTTCCATGTCAATCTCCCGATGTCAGCGGAATGGGGGGCCTTTGAACCACGCCGTCAACGACCGCCGCTCGCCATCCTTGATCGGCGTAACCCGGTGCTTCAGCAGGGACGCGAACACCGCGACACTGCCTTGCGGCACGAACGCCTCCAGCGTAAACGGCCCGAAATCGGCGTCGAGAAATTGCAGCCGCCCGCCGCGATATAGTTCGGGCGCGCTCAGTTGCAGCACAACGCTCACCTTGCGGATTGGTCCGTTGCGCACGCGCAGCATGTCCTTGTGCCATTCGAAAAAGTCGTTTCTCCGGTAGACCGCATACTGCATGTGATCGGCGTCGTTCAGCGCGAAGTCCCATGCCTCGTTCGCGCGATCGGCAAAGCTCTTCGCAATCTCGAAAATCCAATCGCGCTCCTGCAGCCACCCGACGGATGTCATGCGCACGTGCGCGTCGTAGAACCGCTCGTTCGTCAGGTTGCTGTGCAGCGGGCCGGGCTCGAGCGTGCGGGCGTCGCCGCTCGCGACAATCCTCTCGCAAACTTCAACAGGAACGGCTGCGGGAAATACCTGTAACCGGTCCGCGGCCCACGCGGGTACGCACGGCTCACCGCCGGTCGGCCTGACGCCGACCACAATCGATTGATTCATCGCTCGCTGCCTATGGAATCGCACCGACGCCGACACCACCGCCGCCGACACCGACCGGCGCGGACCCCGTGTCCTGCAGGTAATAGGTGAACGTGTCGAGGATGGCACCTCCATCGCTTACGTTCGAAACGGTCGCCGTTCCCTCCCATTCAGAGACGTTGGCGGAGTTGACGAAGTGATATTGCAGCGTCTGCCCGTTGATCAGCGTAACATCGATCGTGTTGCCGGAGTTTCCGTACGTCAGAAAAACGCTGTCGCGGTAGATCAACACGGTGCGATTGGCGGCCATGGCTCCGGTCAGCGTCAAACGCAGCGTGATCGTCGTGTCGATACCGGTGATGGTGACGACATTCGTACCGGCCGAAGCCGTCAAGCCGGAATCCGAAACGTCGCTGAACGCAATGGCATTAGGCGTCGCATCCGTGCCACCGCCGCCCGAGCCGAAGCCGGCAAGCTGTGTGAGTTTCAGCATGATCAATTGTCCGTGTTGGCGTTGGTCGTGTATAAGACAGCGACCCCATGCAGCCGCGCATCGATCGCCAGTGTGTCCTCGCCGTGTGTCGAATCGCGATAGACCTCGAACACCACGAAGTCGTTCTCGGCCGGTGAGCCGGACATCGTCAACGCCGACGTTTCTGGCGAGCGATAAAGTCTGCTCGCACTCCCGCCGGTGTCCGTGACTGGGACCGGTGTACCGAACGCGACGTCGATATCGTCATTGTCCGACAGCGCTACGGCGCGGATCGCCCATCGCACGCCGAAATTGACCGAAGTGGTCGCATGCGACCACACGAAAACGGCGCTTACGGCGCCCTCATTCCACCCTTTAGGCATTTGAATTTGGAACTGTGCATGCTCCGCCGTGGCCGCGTCGAAGTCCAAGGTCCGCACCATCACCTTGTTCGCGGTTGTCTCGATCGTTCCCGAGGCCGCGCCGTTCGTCGTCCGTGCCGTCATGGACCCGGCCGGAATCCAAACAGCGTGTTTTCCGACACCCAGCTCGGCCATCAACACCTTATGGACCGACCCGTCGGCGGCCTTCCGCGCTTGCACCTCGAATTCCGTCTGGTCGGCCCCGCTCGGAGTCGTGTCGGTCGAGTTCATGATGATGTTCGACATGAAATCGATCGCGCGAACTTTATTCGACGCGTTGGACTCCGAAACGTCAACGAAGGCCAAATAGTCCGAAGCGGCTCCGCCCGACGCATCGGTCGTCAGCAAATTCAAGTCAACAGCGCTTCCAATCCCCAACGTCGTACGCGCTGTCGCCGCATCAGCATCATCCAGCAGCGTGCCGATGAACGACGACACCGTCTGCAGCGACAAATCAACCGGGGCCTTGAGTTCAAACCCATCACCCGTCGCAGTCACGCCCAGAATCTGATTGCCGACCGCTGGCCGCGGCTCGGGCAAGGCGATGTCGCTGAGCGTCGCGCCAACACTGAACCGCGGACTGCGCGCGATCAACTCACGCAGCGTTTGAACCTCGGCCGCCAACTTGTCGAGCTGCATTTCGACATTTTCGGCGGCGAACGAACCTGACGCTATTAGGTCAAGATCCTGCGTCAGGGGCATATCGCGCACGATGACGATCGTCTGCCCCGACGACGGCGCAGAGGCGAAGACGACGTTGCCGGCATTCGGATACGACGCAACATCCACCGAATAATCGCCGCCCAGGGTCTGCAGCGCGTCAGCCAGCGTCGTGTTATTGCGCAGATAGACTTTCAGGTTCGCCGCCGCCCAAATCTTGAAACCAAAAGCGAATGTCGTCGTCGCGCCGTTCGCCGCATACGAAACGCGCGATGACGTCGTGCTTAATGTCATGTGTCCGCTCCAAAGAAGAACGGACGCAAAGTCCTCGCGGGCTTGCGTCCGTCGTTTAAACTCGAGACTGTCAAATTATTGGCGCGTCGTGCCGGTCTCAGCGCGCCCCTCAACACTGCTGACCTTCACACCCAGTACATCGTTCAGCGTGTCGAAAATCCCACCGCCGGCCCGCCCCGCAAACTGTTGCGTACGCCGCTCACGCTCGCGCACAGGCACGTCGATGCTCTCACGCGACAGACGTACCGCTTCATGCCAGTCGACACCGGATTCGGCAATGTCGACAATCTCGTGCGCCTCACCCAACACATGCCTGTCGACGCGCGCGGTGAGAGCGGAGTCAATGCTTTCCAGCGCTTGAACCAGCTTTACGCCGGCGATCACGCGCGACGCGTCATCGGCCAGCACCAAGTCGTTGATCGTCCTCGCCAGCGTCCTAGGAAGAATGCCGGCCACCGCAGTGAAGGCCACGTCACGCTCCCGGTCTTGCTCCTGATCGCGACCGCTGCGTTCCAGGTCGCGCGTATAGACAATGTCGGCGCCGTCGGCTTGTTCTTCGTTCTCGGGATCGAGCTTCAACCCGCCGGCGAGCCGTCCTCGTACGGTGGCCGCCGCCTTCTCTCGATGCCTTTGTGTCTTTCGGACGTCGCGAATGTCGCGCCGCAATTGGCGCGCGAGCGACCCGCCGATCTTGTTGAGCCCAACGACGGACAGACCGTCCGCCGCGTCCTCGCCGCGCCCGACGGCATCGACCGCCGCACGACGATCGGACAGCATGCGCGCCGCATTCACCCCGCGACTGATCTCCTGCGCGCGGCCGTCATCTTCAAGCTTGGCCTGCGCTTGCTTGCCGATCAACCGCACGACCGCCGGCGCCAGGCCGAACCTCGGATGCGCTGGCCCCTTGCGCCGTTCGATCAGATCGATCGCGTTCGCTGGTTCTCGCTCCGCCAGCGCCATGAGTGCGGCACGCGGAATCTCCGGCAGACGCGCGCGAAAGGCCTTCACAACTTTTACCGGCAGCGGTAGGTCGGCCAATACCTGCCGCCCCGCCTCGTGGTGCGCCTCAAACCGCATCGGGTTCGCGCGTGCCGCCGCGACCAGATCGTCGATCGCCTTGCCGATCAACGCAATCCGCTCGCGCGCACGCGTGCCCGCCTCAGCCCTCAGCGCGCGATCGAGGAACTCGCGGTCCAAGTCATTCGACCGGCCCTTCAACTGCTCAAGCGCTTGCCCGTTGAGTGCGCCCGCCAAACGCTCGGCCTTGACCTTCCTCAGTTCGCCCCCGAAGCGCTTCGCAAAACCCTTGCCCGTCTCGCCGCGCTCTTGCGCCTCGCGCAGCTTGTCGAGCAAAACCCGTCGTGACCGCGCCGTCTCGCGCGCGGCGCTCACGCGCGCATCGATGCCGTCTCGCTTCTCCAACGCTTCGCTGCCGATCCGGTCGAGCTTGTCGCGCAAGGGATCCGCCTTCACGACCGTCCTCCCCTTGACGACAGGCACGGTAAACCCCGCAGCCTGAGAGCCACGCAAAAGCATGCGCATCACCTTTCTTGTTATCGGCTAGCCGCCAACGAAGCCGTGCGTCAGTCCTGCCCGAGCGCGGTCGCGCCCAGCCCCATCACAAAGTGCAGCACATGCGCCGCCAGAAGCGTCACGCCAAGCCGCACCGCAGCCCCGCTCTCCGGCTCAATCGGACGTCGCCGGAAGTAGAACCACAACGACCCGACCGTACAGGCCGCAAAAAGCGAGAACACCAATACGGCAACGCCCAACGCAAACTGCAGGAAGGAGTTGAGCTTCGGGCTCACGGCAAAGCCGAAAATGATGATCGCCCAAACTACCGCGAACCAAGCAGATAGGCTGAACACAAACAACGCCACGCGGTTCGGATAATCACGCCACGTCAGCACCGCGCAAAACATGAGGCACGCGATCAGCACGTAGAAATAGTACGGCAAAATGAGGCTGGCGCCGACGACGGTCAGCACGACACCCGTAACCGGATCGCTGATCATATGCCCCCAATAGTCCGCCTAAAGCGGATGCATCTGCTGCCGGATGAATCCGGCATTGACCCTATGACGCTTGCCGGATTCGCCCGGCTCAGGCGAGTAGTAACCGTCGCGTTTCATATCCTCGTCGTACCTCGCGCGAATTCGCTCGCGGCCTTGATTGTAGTACTCGACGATCAATGCGTCACGGTCCTCGATTGCCATACGCCCCCACGCATCGGGGATTTTGCTCTCGAACCAGCGCGTCGCCTCTTCCACCATCAGGCCGGCAAAAGCGGCGGTGGCGGGTGCGCGCGCTGACCCCAAATCGTGCGCAAGCACATCATACGCGTTGTTGTATTTCTTGAGACCCAGCGGGTCGGAGTTGGGATATCTCTGGTTATACTCGCGCAACATCCGGATGGCCGTATGGAGACGGATCTTGCCGTGTCCGATGTCGAGCGTCGCCGGATACCGGGCCTTGGTGATCCCGGTGGTCACCATATCGGCGATGACACCAAACCCCGTCTGGGGATCGCCGGCGAGCGGATTCCGCGCCAGCTCCTGCTCCCAAGCGTCGTAGTCGGCCGCAATGTCCTTGTGCGTCTTTCGACTTAGTATCAGCCACTTGAAGAAGGACTGACCGTCCTCCAGCAGTCCGCGGCGTCGCGCATCGTCAAGCTCCTCTGCGATGCACCCGCCGATGGCCGTCTCACTCACGCCGAGCTTTTGGGCGACATCGAGAATGGGCTGCCGATAGTCTCGTACGGTCTGCAGGTCCGCGTCGTCATAGAGACGCGCATCACGCCGCCCCGAAGGCCCCGGTGTCACCCCACCGGGGATGATCCCGCCATATGGACTTCCATAATCCAATTCGGAGGCTTTGGCCCGTCCGTCATCGACATAGGGCCCTCGATCCTCGACAATCTTGTCGCGTTCCGGCCGGTAGAGAAGGTCACGCGGCTCGATGTCGACGGCTTCACGCAACGTGTCCCAGAACGCGGCGCCATCCAAGCGAACATCAAAGGCATGCCGTCGCGACTCTTGTTGTTCCGGCGTAAGAGACGCGGCCGCCTCGATCCTCTTCACGGCCGCATCGTCGCTGAATCCCGCGTGGGTCAACGCACCGAAATCGTGGCCGAACGCACGGATGTCGGGCGGCGCCCATTCGAGCAATCCGTGCGCCGGATCGCCCGCATCCTCCAGATCCATGAGCATGCGCCCCGCAAAAGCCCGCTTCCCGGCATCGCGCGCATACACGCCGCTGCGAATGGACTCGCGCACCACGTTCGGCGTGTGACTTGCCGCCCGAGAGATCCACGCCATGCGATGACGCGCAGGTGTTGTCCAAACGCTCTCACCCACAACGGCCTTCACGAAGGCGTCTACGGCATCGGCACGCTCGATCCGATCCCACCTGGTCGCACGGCCGCGCAAGATGTCGTGCGCGGTCATTGCGATCGCTTTGGCGTAGGTTTGCGCTTCTCGCACTGTCTTGTCGAACTCGGGCTCCAACCGCTCCGCGCTCTTCGCATCCCAATCGTAAGCATCGATAATGTCGTGATAACCGCGCCACATCTCGCGAGGCTTCATCCCTGGCTTAACGCCGTAGACCCGAAGCCCAGCGCGGGTATCGAGCATCTTCACCTGCGCGTTGATATGCGGCAGGTTTTGCTCGGTATCAAACGCACGCTGCGCTGCCGTCTCCAAGTCCTCGCGCGCCTCTTCCGAGATGCCGAGATCTTCCTGCGCATAACCTGCTCGGCTGCGCAGCATTTCCAACGCGGCCTTGGGATTGTCCCTGATGAGTCCGCGAAAATACTGCTCGTTCATGCGCTCGCGCGCCGCGGCAAGATCTTCGGCGTCGTCGTCGCCGACAATACCCGAGAGGCCGTCCGCCTCATCGCGATAGTCACCGATACGCGACGGGTCCTTGAACGCCGCGTCCGCAAGATCGTCCATCGCTTCGCCAATATACGCCCGGCGCTGCCGCCGCCGCTCGTCTGCCAGCCGCCGCAGCTGATCGTCAAACACGTACGCCGGATAAGCCCGCCGCCCGCGCGCGGACGGATCGCGGTCGCTCTCCGAGGAATGCGGCGGCTCCGGCGCATCGTCGTCACTCGAACCCGGCGCGCGCCTGTGTTGGTCGCCCGCATCCGCCGCGTCCCGCGCGCCCTCATCGGCATCGTTACGCGCCTTGATCGCATCAGCCAAAGTAAGGAATGCGTCGGCGAATGGCGCGACGGTGTTGTACGGTTTTTGATATTCAAGCTTCCCGAGCTCAGCGATTTTCGAACCAAGTTTGGGTATCGTGATCTTGTTGGCCATGCTGCGATCAGCCTCAAAAAACGTCGTGCGCCTTCGCGCGGCAAACGCCCCGCGCGCCTTAAACCAGGACAAAGTTAGAGAAAGCAGATTATAGCGGCTTCAAGCGGCACCGCTTTTGGCGGCGTTGTCGCAAAAGGCGTCAGGCACAGTCAAAGATGGCGCTGCCGCGAAAACGCGACGTCAAGACCGACGGCGACGCCCCAGGCGACCGACAAGCCTGCGATAGTGACCGTCGCCTCAATCACGCGCTCGACGCCCAGACCGCGAAACCAAGCCGCAACGGGAATGAGGCAGAGCGCCACCAACATATAAAGTGTTCCGCTCACAAACCCGCGCCAAAAGCGTTCGGCGCGGCTTGACTCGGCGTTCTCAGGAGGTGGGGTCTCTGTCATCCTGCCAAAACCAGTCGTTGAATTGCTGCTCCAAGTAGTCCATCGCAGCATCCGCATTCTCGATGAAGCGACTGAAGCCCTCCATGAAAAGCTTCAACGCTTCTTGGGAAAGGAACTCTACTTCTACCGCAAACACTTCCTTGATCAGCTTAGATACTAACTTACCAGAAGCCTGCGACCAATCCGTGCTACCAAATTTATTCCGGAATCTCTCCTTACCATACTTCCCCCAAAGGCCGGCGCCAACGCCAGCGCCGATGGCGCCCCAATAATTGAGTTCGGCCTCCTTACCTTCCTCAGCTGTCACCATGTCTTCAACCAAGGATCCAAGGACTGCGATTCCCGCCTCCAACTTCCAAGGCTCGACCGGCGAAAGATCCACAAACCCACTTGCGGCACCCTGAGCCCCGGAGATAAGCACGCTCCGCCAATCTGGATACTCCCATTTGTCACGCGGCTTGAGCGAATTTGCGGCCATACTAACCACGATGTCAGCACCGGCCGAATAGGCCGCACTCTTCGCCGCCTTGATTAGACGCTCGCGCGCAATCCAACCGACGATCATCGGAATGGCCGGTAGGATGACTTCTCTCGCTTGCCCGCCCCCGCGATTGCGGGGCAATCCCCTGCGGTCTCCGTCACTGGACGGTACGTATTGCACCACGTGGTCACTCTCCACCGCCGCACGCGCCGGTCCACGAATGGTACCGTCGCGGCCTTCGATTTCGTCCCTTAGCGCTAACGCCATACGCCCACCGGGACCGCCGTCATCCGGAGTCGATCGAGTGATCGCCTGCGCATAAGGCTTCAGGTTGGTCCGAGATAAGTCTTCAGCAAGTTGGCGTCCCACCGGACTATCCGCGGGAGGGCGCGCTGAATAATGAGCATCCGCTAAAGAGATTCGCTGCATCGATCCCGCAACTTGCTGCGCCACATGGGCCCTGACGCTGGGATCGAGGCGTGAGATCAGGGAGTCGAACGCCGGCTGTTTCTTCTGTCTGTCCATTTGGTCGAAGACGCGCGCCATCGAGCGCGCAAGATCGTTCGGTAGAGGCAAGTGTTCGAACACGCCACGCCCACCAGCCGCGTTGTCCTTGCGCCAGCTATGGATGACTGAGTCAAGCGATGCCGCGTGCGCGCCCACGTCACCACTCCAAAGCGCGCGCAACGCCTGATGCTGCTTCGCCGTCGTCTCGGCCGACCGTGGTGCCTCTTCTGGGTCATCACTCCCATCGGAAGGTTTCTCCAAGACATGAGCTTTGCGACTCGCCGCGCGGCCAAGAACGCTCGGTCGCAGCGCGTCATTGTGCAAGCTCCAGTCATATCGGCCCACATGGTTCAGCATGCGCGTCTCCTCAAGTGCCAGAATTCAGTTGAAACAACGCTCCGCGATCACGGCCGCGCGCGGCCCGCCACAAGTGAAGGCGGTTAGCGCGCCGTTACGTGCAGACGATGTTGAGTCCTTGCCACGAACAGGCGTGCGACGGTGGCGGCGGTGGGTTCGAGTGCCCGCGCTGCAGTTCGTCGCGCCAACTGTCGGCGAGCGCAACGCGCTCAACACTGGTCGCCGCGAAGTAAGCGCGCTCACGTGTCTGAAACAACGCAAGCGCCTCAGCGGAAAGCCCATTCGCCGCACCATACGAAATGGCGCCCTGCTGTAAATAATCGAACACCTGATCGGCCTGGTAGTAGAGTGTCGCGTAAGCCGGCTCCAACAACGGATGATGCGACTTCACCGCCGCCAACCGCAGCTCGCGGCAAGGCCGCGTCTTCCGCACCCGAAGCCGCAAAGCGGCGGCCTCGCCCTCGTCCGCAAAACGCGCATCAGCCAACTGCGCCGCCGACGGACTACGCCGCGCAAACTTCGCATTCACGACGGCAAGCGCGGGATCCCGGTCCATGGTCTGGAAACACGCCGCGATCTCCTTTTCGGCGTCCGGCCATGTCGCCGCCTCCGCGACGACGGCGGCCGCCATGGCGATTAGCGCAAAGGAGACGACCCTCAGAACATGCATCATCAATGGGATTCACCCGAGGCAGGACAATTTGCCGGCTAAGTGTACACTGACGGCTAAGCAAGCTCTAGCCAATGCCTTTGCCAGCCCACCAATCCGTTCGAATCCCCTGCGAGGCAAAGCCGACGACTCCGCCGAGGATCGACTCATACATCGCGTTTCGCCCGGCCTCCCGCATGCGCTTTGCCTGCACGTCTCCGTGATACCGCGCGAGTTGGCCCTCATGCTCTTTCACCAACGCGGCATAGTCGAGGTTGCCGGCCGCCTCCGCAATGACGTCGACCAACGACGCGCTATCGCCGGCAACGCCGCGTGCGCCGAACGCGGCACGGAACGTGCCGATGTCCCGCTGATTGTTGTAACGAATCTGCTCGGCCTCTGCGACAGCCGACTGCTGCGCATAACGCGCCTCATTTTGGGCCTGAATCGCATTCGCCTTGGCCGCTTTATTCGCGGCAGCACCCTGCGCGATCTGCGCCCCAAACTGAACCCCGGCCATAACGCCTGCGAGTGAACACATGTTTTCCTCACGATCATAAAAATAACGGCGCAACGCTCAAGAGTCATCACGCGCCAATCCCTCAGTCACCCAAGCAGCGGCGGCATCATCGGCGTTAGCGCGAACGACGCACTTTCTCGATCTGATCGATATTCTGGGAGTCTTGCGTGTGCCAGAAACTGTCCAAGCACCGGCTCGGCATCCATGAACACCTCCCAGGCCGTTGCGGGCAGCACGTAGAGAAATGGCGATGTCTCGATCTCGACGTGCTTGATATCGTCACGAAGACGTCCCGCCAACGCTTCAGCATCCGCAAATAATGTGAAGCGCAAGCGCACGGCGACGATCGATCCCCACGGCATCGGACCCTCACCCTCGGCTTTCCGATAGGCGTCGATGCGTGACAACATCCGGTCGACGTTCCAACGTTTGATCCGCGCTTCGCCTGGAGGAAAACGCGTCAGCGAAAAATCGATGATATCGTCGCCCGAGAATACCAACCGCTTCCGGGCCAGGCTGGGCTCAACACGCTACCGTCCAACGTCTCTACGCGCACAGCGGCCGCATTCGGCGGCTCTTCCTCCCGTCCAGGATGCGGCTCTCAGATTGTCGGCGTAGCTCCGCCGGTGAGAAATAGTCCACGAACGTCTTTCGCGATCCATGAAGACACATCTCTCATCTCCCGAAATCGTCGATTGCCTACCCATTCACCACGCTCATCACCGGCATGATCGACAGCACGTCGAGCGGCATCGGGTCGTACTGCACGAACGCCACCCGCCCATCGAGGTCGAAGTCGCTGGCGAGGAAGACGTCGAAATCGCCGGAGCGGATCGGTGGGCTTGCGTCCATCGCGTCGCCTTGCTCGCGCCGCACGAGGTCTTCCATCTGGCTCTCGTCGGCCGGCCCCGCGAGCCCACCGATGCCCAGATGCACGCGCACCGTCAGACGCAGCACGCGCTTCGTCTTGCCTTGCGCGCCGCCCATCGCCGGCGCGTCGAGGCGCAGCGTGCGCAATCGGCTGATATAGGTAAGCCCAGCCCACACATTGGTCGCCGGATTCTCAAGCGCGGTCTTGCCGCCCGTCACGACACGATCTGGCTGCAGCGCGCCGTCGGCAACAACCTTCACAGTCCGCCCCTCAAGATGGAACAAGCCTGACAGAGCGCTCGTCGCCGGCCCCGCGTAACGCAGCGCGCTGTCGAGATAGCCCATCAGACTCTTGTCGTGCGGATGCGTCGGCTCGAACGGCGGCGCCAGATATTCCACGTAGCGTTTGGTCACGCCGTTGATCGTCCGCCGCACGATCACCCACAGATCGTCGATGGTGCCGTCGGGCGAAGGGATGACCGCGATGCTCTCGACGAAGCCGTCCATCGGATGCTTCGCCCAGGCATAAACCTGCTGCTCGCGCCGGTACGTCATCGACATCAGCACGCCGTCGCTGCGCAGGGCCCACAACAGCGACGCCGGGTTCTTCGCCCACGCGACCCGCACGATCGTCGAATTCAGAGTGAGATGCTCCGCCAGTTCCAAGAGGTCCGTGGCGACGTAGGCGCCGACATCCGACTGATTGGCCAGCGAAAACACTTTGCGTCCCGAGCGATTGACGAACAGCGTCTCGACGCCGACCTTCGCCGGCGGCACACCGTTCGAACCTTCGCCCGATTGCGGCACGATGCGTGTGTTCGTGGGCGTGATCGGATCGCCAAGCCCGCCGCCGAACGCCGCAAACTCCTGGCTCAGCGTCCCGATCGCAAGATCCGATCCCGACGTGATCCAGCGGATGGGATCGGCCTGGTTCGCCGCAATATTGTAGCCGATGGTTTCGTCGTCGCGCGTCCCTGGTAGGAAGTTGCCGAAGTCCGCCGACGCCGATGCCCAAAATCCGAACGGCTGCTGCAGCGTATTGCCGAAAACAAGGCGCTGCTCGTGCAACGCGACGACCGCGGGATACCCGCGCGCTTCCGAGAACGCACTGTGCGCCCAGAGCCACGTCGCATAACGGCGCGCATTGCCGCCCGAGGTATAAGTTCCAAGAGCGATCGAATTGGCAAGATCGAACGTGTTTGCCGTGACGTTGATGATCTTCCAATCGCCATTGGCCCCCGTCATGCCGCCCACGCTCTCGATGGAGACGTAGTCCCCCTCGTTGTACCCGTGCGCTGCCAACGTCACCCTGAACAAGCCGCTGCTGTTCGCCACGTTCGTGATAGTCTTAAACGGCGGCCCGAGCCCGTTGCAGAGATACGTGATGATGGTGCCCGACATGTTCTTCGAGTTGCCGAACGTGTCCAACCGGACAATCGCCCAGCGCGAATGCAGATAGCGCCACTTCTTGTAGTTTGTGCCTGACCCGCCCGTCGGATTGTCCCAGGCGTCGCCTTCCGTATGCGAGGGGATCACGCTACCGGTCGACGTGCCGGCGCCCACATTGACGAGCTCATAGACGTTGCCGCTGCTCGAAACCTGCGTGCCTAGCGCGGTCGAGAGCGCCAGCGTTGACGCCCAAGGGCTCACTGCCAATTGATCCAAATACATTTCGCGCATGAAGAAATAGCTGCCTTCATGCGCTTTGGTGAATATCGGACCGCTCGCTTTGATCGTCATGCTGTCGCCGGGTTGATTGCCGGACGGCATGCACATCACCCGGAGCGAGTCGTCACCGTTTAGCGCCGCGAATGGCCCCCGTTCCAGCGGCAGCGCTGCAAGAGTCCATGCGGTATGACCCGTCCGCGTCAGCGAATATGGCGGACGATTCGGATGCGCGATGTACAGCGTATCGGCCGATTGCGATACGAATAGCCCATCCAGCTGAGCTTCGGGATATGGCGACGGAATCTCATAAATCCTCGATACGGTCCCGCCCGTCGTGTAGGTGTCGTAATCGCTCGAATCCACGCCCGACAGTTCGAAGGTGTCGGCGGTCTTGTTGGCGACCGTGAACTCGCGATTGTTCGCCTGCCCCATGCCGCCGACGCCCGCCACAATGATCTTGTCGCCGTTGACGAAACCGTGCGCGGTCGCGGTTACGACCGCGGGATTCGCTTTGCTGACGCCGCTGATCGTCACCGTCGACGATGTAATCGGCGCATAGTCCTTCCAGAACCTGATATACCCGTCGCCAAACTCCAGCATGTAAGCCTGCACCGTCGAGAACACGAACGGGATCAGCCGCGACTGCTTCGCGTGCGCCCGCGTCTCGCCGGCGAACCGCGTGCCGTGCCGCCGCATCACGCCGCCTTCCGGCCGCACGATATAGTTCTCGACCGTCTCCGCTCCCGCCGGATACTTCTGCAAATCGACGCGCCCATAGAGACGCGGGCTCAGCTCGCCCGCAACGAACGAGGGCTGTTGTATGTTGACGCGCGCCATTACTCACCTCGCCAATCGCGATAGACGCCGGCCCCGCCGTCAAGCCGGGCATCGGCCCAGCTGCCGCGCGGCAAGCTGTCGGGTTGCCCCTCTTGCGCATCGCGCCGCCGCGCCTCGACCAGCTTCGACTGATAGACCTGCCATAGCCCCTGCGCACGGCTGACGCTCTCGCTCAACTGCACGGCGATGTCGGACGCCACACGCGCTGACAGCGCTTCGACGAACAGCGGATCGAACGCCGCCGTCTGTGTGACGAGCGCCGTGTACTTGATGAAGATCGGATCCCCTATATCGGTCAGGATCTGCCGCCCCTCGACGACCCACTTCTCCGCATCGCCGTCGAACACCGACCGCACGAGAAGACAGTCGGCTGGCAGATCGTAAGCGTTCGCGTACTCGAACGCCGGCGCGATGGCATTCTTCGGCAACTCCGCGCGCCGCGCCGCAAAATTCCAGTCATACGCGCGCAGACAAGCATCGCGCGCATACGGATAGCGCAGCTTGCACGCACGCGCCGCCTGCGACGCCTCGTCGATCGACGTGATCTGCGCCCCGCGCCCGATCTCCGCCAACGCCATGTTGCAAATCGCAACTTCGGAATACTCGCCCAAAGTCGGCATGATGCATCGACCCTTTCGTGTGAGAGGGAGGTGAAAAACGGAAGTGAAAGAAGGAGAGCCGCTTAGTACGGCGCGTCGCGCAATTTATAGACGAAGGCGTTGGACGTGACGTCCACCACGTTCGCGGTCGGCCCGCGCGCTGCGGGTCTGTCGAAGGCGTGGAACTGTAACTCGATTTGCACCGCGCGCCCCCACGGCAGGTCCGGTTTCTTCTCCATCAGAAGGACACCCGACACATGCTGCATCATGGCGTGCAGACTCACGCGCACCAAGCGCGACTCGCCAGGCCGCAACACCGTTGGCGGCCTCGTCAAAGGCGCGCTGTCCGAATAGATGAGGCGGCCGGAAGATCCATAGCCGTACCAGCCGCTGCTCAGATAATCGGTGCGGCTCAACATGCGCCCGCGCAGGTCGCTGACTTTCCAATACAACATCCACGGCACGTCGCGCAGTGGCCGTTCGTAATCGATCTCGTACACGTCGATGAATCGTATCATGCACGCGTCGCTGACATTGACGATCAGAATGCGAAGCTCATCACCTCGCACATCCAGAAACACATCGCCGTTCGCCGCCGGCCGTTCGCATGCCCGCGCGGTCGGACTGATAGCCCAGCAACATAGCAGCGCCAGTAAGAGTGCAAGCCGCATCACGCACCTCGCTCATTCAACCTGTCCAGTCTAGGGCGGCGGGCATGGTCACGAAAGTGACTAACGTCGCCGACGGTGAAACTCCCACCGATAGCGGCGATCGCGGAGGTGCGGAAAGCGATTCTCAGGATCCGCCCCCGGCCATTGTTTATCGATATCGGTCTCAATCGGCCCTTCGTCGAGCGTTCCCCTTTTTCCGCGCACACGTATGCGCGGCCGCCCATTCACGACGGTGATCGAGGTGATGACCGCGGCATGGACCGGCTTACCCTCCCTGTCGCGGTAAACAACGACATCACCTACCCGCGCGCCATCGCGAACGGGCTCATAGTCGTCCTCCAAGATGATGGCAATTTGGTCGGTTGGGCGTGTCTGCCCCTCCTCGTCGACTTGCGGGTCAATCCAGACCTCCCCATTCGCGAACACATATCCGAAACAATTCGTGTCCATTCGTCGTTCGCGCCCGCGGTTTCGCCGCGCAACAATCGGCCTGTCGTTGTCTGTCCTGATTGTGCCAAACGTCACCTCGTGCCACTGCCTGTTCTCCCGCACCCGATCGTCATACAGCTTCTCAAACTTGACCCGACCGCGCTCACGCTTGACGAGTTCCACAACTTCGGCGCGGTCGTCGTCGGGTCGATAGGGAAGCGTCCGCACGCTCCCGCTTGCCTCCTCACGGTCCAGGTCAGGCGGACTCGGTTCGGCCTCATCCGCGGGCACCACGGTCGTGTCGTCGCCATCCGGTGCAGCGTGAGAGCGCTCGGGACCGGCATTTCCGCCTGACGACGACGCGAACATCCCCTCGGTACCGGCCCTCGCCGCCGTTGCGACCGCGTAGCCTGCAGCGCTGGCGATCGCAGAGCTTTCGGGGCTGCCGCTATCGTGAGAGCCTTCCGGCGCGAGCACCTCGCTCGCCGGATGCCGCCCACCTTCCGTTTGCGCTGGCGCGGGTTCGCCGCTTGAAGGGCGGTCGGCCTCGACGGCGCGCAGAAGATCGTTGGCCGTGCGCGTCATCGCGCCGGCATCGCCAGAGGTCTTCGCCGTGTCCCAACGCTTGCGCGCATCGGCAACCGCTTCGGATTCCGGAGAGGCGGGCTTCTCGCGCGGCATCGGCGGCGGCGCTTTGTGTGCCCCTGCGTGCCGGGCGCTCGGCCGCAAGTACGACTCAAGCGGATGGACATGCTCCTTGAACACATAACCGGACGGCCCCTTCTCCACCGTCCAGCGGTCCTTCACCTGCCGCTTCATCATGTTGAAGGCGGCCCCCATGTTGGCCGTGCGCACATACCCCTCGCGCGCCGCGTCGATCGCGAACTCGAGCAGTTCGCGCGGAAACACCGTACCCTCCTGCTGCCGGTAGACCTTGGTGGTCCGCGCCATCGAACCCGCGCGCTGCGCCGCGATCGGCTTCTCGCGCGGTGGCGCGTCGACGGGCTCGACCGGCGCATTGCGCAACGTACCCGGCACGCCGTCGTCATCATCATCGTCGAAGGAAGAAGTGCCGCTCGGCCTCATCGGATGTCTCGCCCGCTTATGTTGGACAAAGAAAAGGCGGAGCCCGGTGAGGCCCCGCCATCATGTGTAAACGCGCGTATCAGGTTTGCGCGAAATAGAGATCGACGAACAACGTGCCCGACGCCGGCAGCGACGCCGCGGCGATCGTGATGAACACGGTCTCGTCGGTCGTCAGCTTCGCCGACGCGGCCGCAACCACGCCGAACGTCTCGTAAGCCGTTGTCGACGTGAACACCGCCGCGGAGCGGTATTTCCCGGTCGTACCGGAAACGCCGATCGCGACCGTGGAGCTGCCAAGCGAGGTGTCGCTGCGCAGCGTACCGTACAAGAACGTCTCGCCCGCCGACGGATAAGCGACCACGATCGTGTCCGAGGTCGTTTGCGATGCCAGCGTAATCTTCTCGCGATAGACGCGCACGTGCCCGCCTTGAACGCTGCCGTCGACCTGGCCCACGGGCGTGGTCGAACGCGGCGTCGTATAGGCGCCGTAAAGAACTGCCATGTGATGTCTCCTACTAGATGATCGCGATTATTCGAGGCAGGCGACTTCGACGACGCCGACTTCTTGCATGCGCGTGGCCCCGACCGACATCGAGTAAAACACCTGCGTCGCATAGTTCTTGTCGGCGCGTTCGGTGATGCGCGCTTGCGGCTGAGCGCCGATGCCAAGCACCACCTGGTCCTTCTGCCACGCCACCACCGCGCGGTCCGATCCGGTGATGAACGGCAGGATCTTTCCACCGTCGATGCGCAACCCGTCGACGCGGATGAAGTTGAAGCCGAGGAATGTCTCGAGCTCGCCCTGTACCAACGCCTTCACCGTATTGAAGTCGGCCGAGGTCACGGTCGTGTTGTTGAGCAGATCTTCAAGCTGCTCCGACGTCACCGCGATATAGCGGCCCTCGTTGTCGATATCGGCCGCGTCCATCAGCTTCTTCGCCGAAATCAGCTTGGCCAACGTCAACCCCGAAGCCGCCACTGCGATCTTCTGCCCGGCAGGCAGCGTCACCGCCGTCGACCCCGTCTCGCCCGTAAAGGACGTGCCGCGGATCGCATCGACGATGACTTCGTCGATCGCGCGACCCATCGCGTTCGCCGCCGACTTCGCATAGGTCGACGTCGGATCGATCAACATACGGACTTTGTCCTCCTGATCGATCATGTCGGCCCAGTCGAAATCCTCCAGCGAACAACGCCGGCGCGCGTGCGGCGTATCCATGCGCGGCGTATCCGAGTGCCGCGAGGTACGCCGGCGTGCCGCCGTCGCGCCGATCTGGTCGAAAAAGGATTGCTTGCCGGTCACGTTCTCGACGCGCACGGCATCGCGCAGCTTCGAACCTTTCTGCTGCGCCAGCATCATCACGTTCGCCGCATACTGCTGAACGAACGCGGTCGTCACTTGAGTAGACATTGAGTCTCTCTCCGCCTCTTGAGTCCCCCGAAGCCTCTGGCGTTGGGGGATTGCTTGTTTCAGATTTACGAGTGAAGCGGAGCGGGTCCCGACCGAAACGGGCGGCCGCCTCCTGAGCGACTAACGAGCGCTCTAGAAACCGGCCCGACTTACAGGCATGCAGCGGGGCGCGAAGCGCGCGTGTCCGCGGAAGTTCGTTGTCCGGCGGGCAGGCCTAACTAGAGAATGCGCCCCCCTCGCCACACGGCATAAAAAGGTCGAGCCGTGACAGATTTGGGCTCAGAATTGCCACAAACCGAGGTCAAATCGCGCCCGCTCTGGTGGGAGTCTGCTCATGTCGAACGCACGCTTGTTGGCACTTCTGCTCTCATTCGTATCTCTGGTCGCGCCGTCCACGGCGAGATCGGACGACCACCTGCTCGACCTCTTCAAGAAGCATTCGCACAAAGTCCTGTCCTGCGAACCGAAGGTGTTGCATGACGATTCGATACTCACCATCCGGATGCCTGAACCTCACGGCGACTTTCTAGTCATAGCCTCAGACTGGCACCAGATTCCGGTTCACGTCGTGTATCCGCGGCCTCGATGGCCATTGATGCTGAAGGCAGCCAAGTTCCGCACTTTATCCACGGTAAGCTGGAAGGTTCGCGACATTCGGGGAGTCTTCTACGGCCTCCAAAATGCGTTCTGGACGACAGGCCGCCACGCGATCTTCGTTGGATCGGGCTTCGATACGCCGAACCCAATCGTCGACGGTTGGTGCGAGGTCGAATATGTAGAGTCCGATCCTCCCCGGCCATCCAACCGTCATAGCCCGGGACCCTACCGCGAAGGCGAAGCGTGGAACAAAATGAAGTGCTCGCCGTCGACCGTCACACGCGATTCGGTACTCACCATCAACATGCCCTATCCGCACGGTTCTTACTTGGCAGTATTCCCGGATGGAAACTACGCCGAAAGAGACAAGCATTTCATCTATCCTGCAACGGCACACCCAGCTGTTGAAGGTTTCTACCGGATGCGGTCTCTGTCGATCCGCGTCAATGATATCCGGGTCTGGGAAAATGGCCGACAGCGGCCTGTGTTCGACAAACCTGGCCGCTACATGATCAACCTGGGGAGTCATTTCGAGACCGACGGTGGTCCGACAATCGAAGGCTGGTGTCGCGTCATCCTCAAGCGATGATGGCAAGCGTCCAATTCTACTAAGAGCGGTCCTCCCGCGTTGGCTGCTGCCCCGTGTAGCCTTCCGGCTTGAGCCTGCGAGGCGGCCGTTGATAACCCAAACCGGTCAGCGGATCGCTCTGGGTTCTTGCCGTCGTGGCAGGACTGTGCGGACTCGGCCCTTGCAGCGGCTTCATTGTTTCAGAATCTACCGGCGTCCCCGGCGGGTAGTAGGAAATATGTGTATGCGCAGGAACACGCGACCCACCCTTCTTTTTGCGCGACCCGTCGGACACACCGATCATCTGACCCGCGTAGACTTCATCACCCGCCTCCAAACCTTCCAAGGCGCCTGTATGTGCGAACCTACGATAGAGCCGTCATCGAGCAAGACGATTCAATTGCGATTGGCTGCCTATCAGGTGTCGGCGCCGGCGCTGGCCCGGTCGACACAATTTCGCCTCAACTGGTTGCTGTGCTTACACCGTGGATTTGTGTGAGGTCACAGCATAATGCGATCCGTCATTCTACAAACCGTTTTTGCCATCGGCGCGCTTGCTTTGGTTTCGGCGGCGCCAGACGACGCCGGCGCACGTTCATCCCGCGACACCATGAAGTGCGCTCCAAAGACCGTGAACCAGCACAGCACGCTGAAAATCACCCTGCCCTACCCTCACGGCCCTTATCTCGCGGTGTATGACAAACACAACAACCCTGGAACGTTCATCGTCTATCCGCATCCGGCAGTGGAACTTATGATCTCGCCCGAAGCGTTTCCGCAGATGAAGGAGGTGGAATTCAACGTTGGCGAGATCAAAGGGCATGACGGAGCCAAGTTTGCGCCGGTATTTGTCCAGCCAGGCCGCTACCGAATTCTTGTCGCCTGGGATCTCGAGACTGGGGCCTCTACGGTGGATGGCGAGTGCAGCGTATCCTATTCGCCCCTTCCTCGTTAGTTCGGCGGCCATGGAATTCGTTTCCTGGGTAGGAACCGCACCGGCGTGCGCCCGGTGTAGCCTTCCGGGTTCAGCCTTCGCGCATCGCGCATTAGTTCAAGGCCGGACAAGGGATCGCTCTGCAAACGAGCCGGAGCATTTGGATCGCGAGCATTCGGTGCTGACAGCGGTTTCTTGGTAACGGGATCGACTGGTGATCCCGGAGGATAGTAAGAAATGTGTGTGTGAGGCGCCGGTGTCTGAGCGGTTGAGTCCCAAGTTCCGGAACCGTCGGACACGCCAATCTGCTGACCAGTATAGACCTCATCACCTTCTTGCAGGCCCTTGAGTGCTCCAGTATGCGAGAAACCAACGATACTTCCGTCATCGTTCAAGATGAAAATCTGATTACCGCCCTCTGCGGAGTTTTCTTCGATCCGAAGAATGGTTCCATTTCTCGGCGAGAAGACCGGTCCATTCGGTTCGCGGTTCCGAAGGTCGACCCCGGGATGGAACTCCACCCGCCCATTGCGCTCTCTCAGATCATACGGGCTTATGATTTCAACCTCGGTTTTCCCGTCCTCCGGCTGCACCGGCCATGAAACACGATCTTTATACGGATCATCCGGGTGCGGTGCTTTGCCACTCAGAAAGATCGGTGGGTTGCCCTTCGCCTGCTGCTTTGCCCTCTCGTCCAGCGTGAGCTTCTCTCGCGGCGTGCGAAACACGCCGCCAAGGCTTGTCCATGCCTCACGGTTCTCGTAGTCGTCACGAATTCGGCCGCCTTCCTGCGTTCGCTCCTGAAACTCTCGGTCCCACGAGCGCTCGTTGGGTCCAGCGTTTGCCGGCACGCGCGGCCGTTCCCCAAACAACGAGAATCTTGGCTGCGGCTTCCACGTCGGCGCGTGTGGGATGCCTTGAACAGATCCTCCGGACCCGGAACGAGCGCCAGTGCCGGGCAGTGACGGCATGAGCTGAGCTACCTCTTGCGAAACGCCTCGGCGCACGCCGGGTTCAAAAGCCTCCACGAGGCGCTCGAACTCCTTCGCTTGGTGAGGCTTCGGCAAACGCCGAAGAGCATCGGCGACATGGCCCGCAAGTTGAGGAGGCAGGATTGGACGCGCGAACACGGGCACGCCTTGCTGTTGAAAGTGGGCGCCGGTTAGGCTCAAAATGTCCGCCGCCTGTTTGCGGGCTCCCGCGTCATCACCATGTTGCCAATTCCAGAAAAACTCGTCTATCGCCTCGTCGATCTTCGGGACTTCAATTGGCCGCCGAAAGCGCGCATCGACTTGATCATCGGTTCCAAACCGATCTTCCGGCGCCCGCAAATCGAGCGGCCCGTCGTATCGCACGCCACTCCCAAAGCCCTGCGGGCCACGACTGCGTAAGCGCATCGCCATTTCTCCGAGTTGATTCTGTATGACTGCAGGCCCGGGGCTCGCCTAAACCTCACCGGCCCGCCACCGATATCGCCGGTATGATCGACGACACGACGACGGTTCAAAACTCGTTCGAATACACACGCTCGAACAGTTGCTGCACTTGCTCGACGGTCGAGCCGTGCTCCGCATGGTCGCGGTTGGTGTAGGCGGGTGAGCCCATCAGCTTGGTCGCTTCGCGCCGCGCTTCCTCGGGTGTGATGGAGAAGCCGTGCGCGCGCCCGATCTTGAGCGAATCCTCTGTCATCATCGAGCCGATCTTCGCGAACGTGCGCACGAGTTCTGGATTGTTGCCGATGCCGCTCTGGTTCAAGAACTCGATCAGTGGCTCGCCGCCGAAATAGCGTGCGGCGCGAAGCGA
>Ga0226658_10000361_pt1 | contig 21799 bp, 27 predicted proteins | sample OliLak19BULKMAT1_FD_169091 | JGI IMG/M metagenome (GOLD analysis project Ga0226658, IMG submission 169091) | Freshwater microbial mat bacterial communities from Lake Vanda, McMurdo Dry Valleys, Antarctica - Oligotrophic Lake LV.19.BULKMAT1 (v2)... | ecosystem: Environmental > Aquatic >... | reverse complement strand
AGCGACCCTGACTAGCATCCAGATATGCTCGACGAGCTTTTTGAGCCCGTACTGACCCGAAAGCCACTGGTGGTAGTTTCGGCCGTGTTGTGGCGCCGGTGCGTTCTCCTTGAGCCACTTCGCCACGTCTTTATCGAGATAGCCGTAGACCAATTCCATCACGAGTTTCCCCCAGTACTTCGGACGCTGCGTGACGGTGCCCTTCCAGTTCGTGAGACGCGCAAACTCGATCCAGAGATCGTCGGGGAACGTCTTTTCCCACTTCCGCATTTCGGTCTCGAGATAGACGCGTAGCTTGACCTGCAAGGCGTCCTGCGCGCGCTCGTACTGGTAGCCGGTCGCTTCATCGATCAGCGCATCGAGACCGACCTTGGCGCAGGCGGCGAGCAGCATGCTGGCCTTCGCTGCCATCTGCATTTGGCGCGATGTCAGACGGTGGGCGTCGGGGTTCGCGAACGACGCCTCCATGGCCTGAACGAACCCCCGCCAGATGTCGATGGCGAGATCCGCCGGCAGTCCCTTTACCTCGCGCTCAAGCCCTTCGACTTCGGGTAGCCGGAAAGCCACCATTCGCTCGAGGACTAAGTCTAGGTCAACAAAGGATTTTAGGTTGGCCACCCCCAAGTATTTCTCGAGGCTCCCGCCGGCCTTGATATCGGTCAGGGACTCCGTGAACGCGGTGCGCCCAATGACACGTTGTCCGTCGTCGAGCACATAGGCTGGGATGTCCGCTCCACCCAGCCCAAGCGTACCTTTTTCTCTTGACACCTGTCAGTCCCTGTCGTACTCTGTCTCTCGTGAGCAACGCACTGAACACCGAGGGCCTGCCGATGAACGAGTCCCAAGTCGCTATCCGCATCACGCTCGATCCGAACCGCGTCACCCGTGCCGAGATTCATCGCGTCATCGTGGCGGCGGAATTGCGGATGACGCGCCGAGTCGGCGATGCGACGTCGCTGCGGTTTACGACGCGCAGTCACTTCGCGGTGTGTCGCTTGCCGGTCGTGCTGGATCGGTTCGGCTCTGCGGTGCGCGTGACGACGTCGGTGCAAGCGTGAGCCTCCATCATCTCGATCCGAGACAGGAAGTGACGGGCGCAAAGCCTGACGTGAGAATTATCAAGCTAAGCGACATCGGTCGAGGCGTTCGCTTTGTATTCACGAGTCCTACTAACGGTCTCAGCGGGCGACCATGGAGCAAGGAGTCATTTCCCACCAAATCGGCCGCCCTCGCCTCTGCCCGCAAGGCTGCAGGGTTCGCGCATGTCGCAGAGCAAGCGTGCCAAGTGTACGAGCAATCCGCCACGCCAAGTCAGTGCGTCGTGTGCGGCTGGTTGCGAAAGTCGCACGGGGTGCAAGCATGAGTCGCCGTCACGCCACCGCCCCGACGGTACGCTGCCAGGGCTGCCCGGAGCAGATTGCCGACTTCGAGCGTTGGTGCGTGACGTGCGAAGAGCTGCGCGCGGCAGCGAAGCGCGACGGCGCGTGTCACTGCCCGACGCCCAAGCGCGGGACAATCGGCGGCAAGGATTGCTGCCTCCGCTGTGCGGGGGTGCCAGGCTTCGTGCCGTGGCCGACGGGCGTAGCGGAATCGAAACGGGCGCGGGCAACGGAGCAGCCCGGCTCGGAGTGCTCGGCCGCTTGTTCGTACTGCGGGCGATGCTCGTGAACGCGCACCAGCAAGCGAGCATCGCGGCGAAGCATGCCGACGACGAGAGCGGCCTGCGACGTCCGAGCGAGGTCAGCAGCTACCTCGATGCGATCGACGCGCATACGGAAGGGCTGTGTGATCGCGGGGCGTGTGACTACTGCGCTGAGACGGCAACGGAGGATGGGCGATGAGCAACCGAGGGTGGGAACCGGCAATTGATCTGGCTGTTCGTGAGTGTCACGGCTGCGGTCGCGACGGCCCGGTTGCCACCTTCGGGGCGATCCCCCCCAAGCCGTATCCCCTCGACGTGGACTTCTGCCTTGAGTGCCTATTGGCCGCAGTCGAGCTGATCAACGAGGCGTACGGCATGCAGCATCACGCAATGTTCGTGAGTCGCGACGCATGGTGGGCGAAGGGCGGGCACTGCCTTTGCGGGGATTGTGCGCCGCCACGAACGACAAGCGACGACAGACTGAATTGGGAGGCGGGGATGCGGCGAGGGGAACAACCATGAGCGACGTTTTGGTCATTGGCGACACGCAACAAGCCCACCCGCAGCGCGCGTTTCTCGCTGCGCTGGAGGAGCAATACCCGTCGCACGCATACTGGTTCCTTGGCGATGCACTCGACAGCTACACCAGCAAGCCGCTTGAACAAGTCGCGACCCTGACACGGATTCTGGAGCTGATCGAGGCCGGCCGCGCAAAATGCGTGTGGTCCAATCACGATGCCGGCTACGCCTTCCCGCACCTGAACGGCTGGTGCTCCGGGTGGAATACGACGACGGCGGCGCTCGTGTGTGCTGGTCCGTTAGCGGAACGGATGCGCAAGGCGTTCGTGCCGTACATCGCGGAGTGCGGGGTGCTCGTCACGCATGCGGGCGTGAGCCAATCGCTGCTCAAGTACCTCACGCTCGACTTCTCAACGGGTCTGCTTGACGAATGGTTCGCGGAACGTGGCTCGCCGTTCTGGTGGGTCGGTCGTGCGCGCGGTGGACGGAACGCGATCGGCGGGCCGCTCTGGTGCGACTGGGACGACGAGTTCTCACCAGTGCCTGGCCTCGTGCAGATCGTCGGGCATACGCATCGCCGCGACGGCGAGATTCACTGCGTCGGGGAAGATGAGACTGCACCCGAAGCCTACAACGTCGACTGTCTCGGGCATCGAGGGAGCGGCGAAGCTGAGCACGTGCTGTCGATTGCCGCAGATGGGACGATCGATCGCACCGATGTCATCGTGACAGCGAACGGGAGGGGTGATGATTGACGAGGAGCAGCACGTAGCACCGGAGCAGGACGCACCAGCGCAGCCGGACGCCATCGAGCCGTGCGGCTTCTACCGCGGGTCACGGCAATTCGACGTGTGGCCGGCGTGTGAAAACTGCGGGTTCAAGCGGAGCGCTCACGATCTTGCGCAAGGGACGGGCTGAACGACGGCCACGAGACTCGCGCGTGTAGCGCTCCTCGGGCACGCGGCACCGCGAGTCGCCCGCACGGGGCTCGCGGGACTGACTCAACAAAACAACAGGGGGAACGAATGAAACGGAACATCAGGATTTTCGGGGCAGGCTTGATGGCGGGGGTGCTCGGGGTGCTGTTTCTCGGCGAGCCGATCGGCGCAGCGATTATGCGGACGGGTATGAAAGTCCGGAATGCTGGACAGGCTGTCGTGGAGTACGAGACGGGGATGCAGCCGGCGCAGCGCTTCGTTGAGGATGTGCCGGCGTCTGCGACGTCGCAACGGAGGGTACGGCGGTGAGCGCGTCGAGGGATGATGGCGGGCCGGCGTTTCCGCCGAACGCTGGATGGGAAGACGACGACTCGGGCGGACGTGGAATGTCGCTTCGGGACTGGTTCGCGGGGCAGGCGCTCGCGGGGATGTTGGCGGACCCGAATGTGGCCATCGGGGACGCGGATGAAGCGGAAGAACGTAAGTGCGATCTACGGCTCGGCCGCTGCTCGTACCGCATCGCCGATGCCATGCTGGCTGAGCGTGGAAAATGACCGCTCTCGCCACCGCCTACGCGCTCCGGGACTTCGGCTACGTGCCGCATGCGCCAGCGTTGATCGAGGGCAGCATCGTGGAGCTCATCAGCTACGCCTTCCCGTTCTTGGATCGCGAGGGGTTCGGCATCATGGCACGCCGGACGCCGGGTGATCCGACGTCGGTGGTGCAGCTCGAAGTGCCGCCTGAGGCGGTGGACCTGGCGCGGGTATGGTGAAGGCAGAGCCGTCCACGCCGCGGGCGTTGCTGCGCCGCTACGTCGAGCCGGTGCGCCCTGCCCTCGTAGACGTCGCGGGTACGCGGCCGGCGCTACTCTGTCGGGTGGATGTCGCGGGCGCACGACACGTGTCGAGGCGGAGCAACTAGGATGAGCGAGATACTTGAAAAGATAGGGAGTGAGGCATACGAAAGGCGGGAATCGGAGGGCGGAATGGTGGCGGGAAAAGCGAAGAAACCCGAGCGGCGCGGACGGCCTAAGCTGGAGTCAGGTACGGAGGTGTTCTACTTCCGAACCCGGCCCGAATTCGCGCAAGAGATTCGGGATGCCGCCTCGGCGGCGGGGCAAACTTTGGTGATCTTCTTAGAGCGCACTTTGAGAAAAGGCATGAACGTGAAGGACCCCGAATAAGCCTCATGTTTTCGCGCCGATGCGGCGAATGCGGGACGCGATACACCGGCTGCTCTGATGAGGATTGCCCATGCCGGCCCGGCGATCCGCAGGTCGAGCGCTACAAGGACACCATCCGCGAACACATGCGCGGCATGCTGGCTGCTCATTGCATTGCAGCGGCGAGCGGCTGTCGTGAGGCGGCCGGCGGGTTCGCTTACGACGAAGCTGAGGCGTTGATTGAGCAAGCGTGGTGGCGCGGAGAGCTGCGCCCGTAAGCTAGCGCAGCATCCCCGCCGCGAAGGCATCCGCTTTCGATTCAGGATCAGCCCACAAACAATAGTGCCCGAGTTCGTGGAGCGCCACCGAGCGCCACTGTCGGAGCGTCCGATATTTCCTCATGCGTTTCCAACGACTCGGTTTCATAAGCTGCAAACCGCTGCCATCCTCGAAGCAGTACCCAGCAACCCCCGGCTTGTCGAACTTCTCGACCCACGTCACCCGTGGTGCCGGCAAGCCGAAGTAGCCGACGAGCGCGTTGACGGCAGTATCGAAGTGCTCGTGACGCTCCGTCCGAAAGAACTTCGTTAGCTCGTCACGTACGAGCTTGCGCACCGAGGCGGACGGCAGGATCACGTCGACCCTCACGGCGCTTCGGCCGCGAGTCGCTGCGCTTCGTCTGCGTCCAGCAGGATCGTTTGCGGTGCCGTAAGGGCCGCGGCTAGGTTCGTCGCCAGCGCGACGCCCTGCTCGTAGTGATGGGTGTACCCCCAGAACGTAAGAACTTCGTTCCAGGACAGCGCCTCGAACACGCCCACGGCAGTGTTGCAGCGCGCGCATAGCAAGCCACGATTTTCTTTGGTCGCGTGATGGTGGTCGACATAGAGATCGTACGCGGGCGCCTCACGGCAAAGGGCGCATTTGCCGTCTTGGATCTTGAGCCGTCGCGCATACTCCTCCGGCTCCATGCCGTAGCGCCGCCTACGACGAGAAGCTGCCGGACCGCCCCTGAACGCGAGCTTGCCAGCACACTCGCGGCTGCAGCAGCGGGTCCAGTGTCGCGACTTTCCGTTGTCCTTGTTTCTTGAGGTAAACTCCTCACCGCACGAGACGCAAAACGCTTGCTTGGAATGCTCGACCATCACACGACCCCCGTTTCCTGCGCTGCTATCGCGAGCGCGCGCCAAGCCACGGCCACCAGAGGGTGCGCGCCGTTGTCTGGGTCGTAACGCTCCCCGATTTCCCAAGCCTCTAGGTGTCGGTACAGGGCCGACGGATGACCAGAGTCGACCTTCCATAAAGGCTTCGTTCCAGCAGCCCGCTTGCGCCCACCATCCGCAGTGACAGTGCGCAGCATCTCGTGAAACCATCCCAAGACTTCCGCTTGCTCGTTCGTCATCCCGCGCCCCTGTCCTTGTAGTCGTGTCGGATCTCGGCGAACCGAAGCAGCCACCCCGCGACCAGGGCCGAAACCACGATCGTGAGCGCAGCCACCTCGACCGCCCACTTGAGACGTCGCATCGGCGCGCCGACTAATTCCTAAGCCGCCAGGCTTTAGTCGCCACTCAAATACACCTTGTATTCTGCGGTGACGCGGCCCTTCTCCGGGTCGATGAAGTGCAGACGCTGCGACGGTTGCGATGTCGCAGCAAGCATCACGCCCGCATAGCGGTTGTCGCTTTCGGTCGAGCCGGTTTGGAAAACCTGCCCTTCCCCGTTCGCCATCGCCCAGGACTGGTGCGAATGGTAGTGCCCTAGGTAGAGATCGCGGAACGCCCACGGGTACGCGCCGGAGCGCCAGCGGTTCGCGTGATTCACAATCGTCATCGGGCTGGCGAACCCGTTGCGACCGACCTCGTCACCGTGGATCAGGAGCGCGCGATAGTTGCCGATCTCGACGCGCTGGATGTCCTCGGGGCAGTGCTGCCAGCTCAGCCGCGGCTCGTGTTCGAGCAGCTGCCGCGCCAGCTCGTAGCACATGCGGTCGAAGTTGTCGGAGCGCGGCACCGCGTCGCGCTTCGAGCCGATGCGGCCGTGGTTCCCCCATTCAGGAACGACGGTCACGTGATCGTAGATCCCGAGCGCGCGGCGGACCACGTCGACAATCAGTCGGCTGACGAGCACGTACTGCTCGAAAATCGTGGCGTCGATCTCAAACGGCTGCGTCGCGAAGTTGAACAGGCCCTCGACCATGTCGCCCCCGAACATGATGACGCAGTCCTTGACGGGGTGATCAGTGCGCTGAATCTCGGTGATGCTCTGCGCCTTGTCGCAGAAGCGCAGCACGCGGGTGCGCATGACGTCGCTACTGTAGGACGTCGTGCGCTTCGAGCCCTGCCAGTCGGTCAGGTGCCACAGTGCCGCCTCGTTCTTGTGCTTCGACCCGCGCTTGTCCTTCGGGGGCTGCGGCACCGGCGCGACCGGGCCGAGCACCAGCATCGAGTCGTGCGCCGCTCGGTAGACGGCGTCCACCAGCTCGGCGTTGCGGTTCTTCGCGGCAGCGAGCTGCTTCGAGAGTCGCTGCGCCGTGCCTTGCAGTGCCTCGATGCGCTCGGCGATCTCGACCTCGGCAACAATGTCCTTACGCTTCGACATGCACCCGCCTCCATCCGTTGATTGCGCCGACCGATAGGGCGATCCCGTGCCTGCGCAGCACGTCGCTGATGACGCCGGCCTTGCGCGTCGAGCGCAGTAGCGTGTCGATCTGCACGCGCAGCTCGGGCTCGGCTTCCGCCATCACTTCGTCGGCCCGGAACTTCCGGCCCGGCAGTCGGCGCGCAGCTTCCGCGGCGGCGTCCGCCAGCAGATTGATTTTCGCTCGACCCTTCACGAGTCCTCCCCGGTGGCGCGTTTCAGCGCGTGCGTGTCTTGGTGCGGCCGAACGGGGCTCGTCGTCCACCGTTCGGCCGCGGCTTTCAGGTACGCGTACAGCCGGCGCCACACCCTTAAGGGCGCAACGCTCGCACGGCCGCGAGCACGGCGAATTCGACCATGCTTTCAGTCGCGGCTGGCACCGCACGCGCCGCGAAGGTGCGCAGGTACATTTCCGCCTCGGAGCGCTTGCGGTCGTTCGGCATCGTCACACCGTCGAGCGACGCGACCTTGCGTTGCGCTTCGGCCATCAGCACCGCGGCGGCAACCGGCCCGAGTGCTTCGAGGGTGTTGGCGATCGCGTTGCGGATCACGGCGCCGCCGTCACTGAACAGGAACGCGGCGAGCTTTGAAAACATCCCTTTGAATCGAGCGAACATGCAAGGCTCCTTAGCGGTCGATCCGCGTCGTGATCGACACGGCTGCGCGCGCGAAGTAGTCGCGCACGCGGGGGTAAATGCTTTTGAAGAACTCGCGTTGCAGCATGGCGAGAAACGCGACGGCGACGGCCGTGGCTTCCTCGCTGCCCCACACGAGCGGGTTGCCCGAGCATTCCGCTTCGAGCGAACTGCAGGCTTGGGTGCCGACCCACGCGAGGGCAAGTGCGGCGATCGGCCACATGAAATTCGGAACGCGCCCGCGAAGCCGAGGGCCGAGGTACTTCAGCCCGCCAAGAATCGCGGTCGTCATCGTCGCGAGGACGATGCCCTGAATCGTTGACGTGTCGAACGGCATGGTTACTCCTTGGCGCGCAGCTCGCGAATCGCCTCGCGGGTTTCCGTTGCGCGCTCGGCGCATTGTGTTTGGTGGTCGCCCTTCCACTGCTCGACGCGGCCGACGCGGCCGTTGAGTGTGGCAAGGTGCATCTTGATCGTGCCGACGTCGTCTTGCGTCTTGCGCGACGAGCGCATGATCATCGAGACGAGCGGAACAACGAGGAACTGCAAAAGAATGCTGACGATCGGCACCCAATTACTGACGGTGATGACGACCGACGGCGCGGTAATAACTGCTGTAGGGGCATCCATAAGGCGGTGTCCTTTTGCGGGGGGGGATGCTCGCCGGGGGCGAGGAGCAGACCCGGAAAGGTCCACTACGGGTGCAGCGTCCGGGCATGAGCCCGGAAAGGGGCTAGGACAGAGAGCGGCCGAGCTCCCAGGCCGCGGTAGAGTCGTAGCCGTCAGCGGTGTCGACCACTGACACATGGCAATGCTTATTGTGGGGATTGCTCCCCGTGTACGGGCGCCAGGTCCACGGCTCTTTGATCGAGCTGCAGATACGGCGATTGAAGATCAGGTACTTGATGCGCGGGTCACGGCTCCGCACGAGCGCGTCGACGAGTCGCTGCGCATCGCAGCCAGCTCGCAGGTCGTGCGTGACGTCGATCGCCGAGACAACGCCGAGCCCGTCCGCATCCTTGATCCACGGGTTGTGATCGGAGTTGCGCGACGCGTGGGCAGCGTCACCAATGCTGCCGTCGCTGGCGGTGCGACGTTGCGGGGCTAGCACATTGATCTGCGCCCGGAGCGCGACGAGGCTCCGGGCGAGGCGCCAGGTTGGTGCGGTTGGCCTACTCGTTCCCATTCAATTCCCTTCCGTTTCGCAAACGCAGCGCCACACCGACGTGTCATCGCCGAGCTGCGGCACTTGCTTGACGTGGCGCATGGTGAACCCGTGTCGAGCACACGCCGCCTTGCAGCCGTCCTCGGTGCTACTGCTCCCCGACCCGCAGCCGAGGACGAGGCAGGCGAGCAAAACGGCCAAGAGCGTCCGCATTAGGGGTCGGACTCCTCACGCTGAATCCATGGGTGCATCGACGACTGTCGAACCACGGTCAGAATGTCGTCGATGGTCAGCTGATTGACGTCGCCGCTCGGGGCTCGGCTGGTGAGCTGACTCCACCCGTCGTCTTGACGTTGGTCCGGGCGTCCCGTGGCAGCGTCGAGTGTGACGGTGATCGTGCCACCGCTCGGGCGCCATGCCCCGCTCACCACGCAGCCAATCGCGAGATCGACGACGACGCAGCGATTCAACCACTCCACGCGGATCGTGGCCGGTCGCAGCGCATTGTCGGCAACGAGGGTCGGGGTACCGTCGACCACGACGGCACGCGTCACCTGTTCGGCTTCTACGATACTGAGAAGGGTCATCGCTTCAGCTCCATGACGGTGCACCGGAGATCCACGAAGGCTGCCTGCGAGGGGTCGCCCAAGGAAACCCTACCGCGCAGCTCGTACGTGTTCGTGGTTGTGCCGGGGCTCGTGTCGATCCAATCGAACGACATCGGAAGCGTAATGCCCTGCGCGGCGGCGTCTGTGTTGAGTCCGCCATACTCGGCGGTGGTCTGTTGCACCGAATTTTTCCGCACCTCGATTTGCAGACTGTTAGTGGCAGTCCAGCCGGTGAAGAAATTGACGAGGCCCGTGAAGTTAACCACGACGATACCGCCGGCCGTTGCCTGCGCCCGCGAAATGACTGACGTGAAGCCCGAGCCCGTGACGACGACCGCGCCGGTCGTGCTCCCCACCTTCGTGAATGCGTCTGTCCCGGCGTCGCCGGTATCGACGGTCCCGTTGTTCCCAAGGTCACCCGTGCTACCGCCGGTGACCGCATCCGGGGTGCCACCCGAGACACGCGCCGAGTAGGCGCTGACTTGCCCGCTCTTGTTCACCGCGCGCACCTGAATGTAGCGAGCGGTGCCACGCGCGAGTCCCGCCTCCTGAATTACGATGCGGTGACTGCGAGTCTGTCCGGTGAGGATGACCGAGCCACCCGAGGACGCGGCGTAGGTTTCCCACTCGTAGTAATCAATATTACTGGCGGGGTGCTTGGCCCACTTAAACCCGCGCGAGCGATGCCCTGAGCCCGTTGCCGACAGAGTGATCGCCCACGACCCAGGCGAGCCGGCCGTGTCGGGGTTGGTTGGTGCCCCCGGCAGCGCGGTCGACACGGCTACTTGCGTCGCTGGCCCGTCGAGGCCGAACTTACTGCGAGCGTAAATGCGGAACTCGTAGGCCGTCGAGTCGTTGAAGTTGGCGTCACCCTTGGCCGACGTCGTACCTTTCCGAAAAATGCCGAGCGATCGCCAAGGCGTTTCAGCTGACGGGCGAAACTCGACGACGATCAAGGCGACGTTTGTCGATGACGGCGCTGTCCAGCTCGCCGTGGGGGTCCAGATGGTTTGCCCATGCGCCGCGACGGTGGCTGCGAACGTCACCCCAAGGCCGAGGATGGACGGCGGCAGGGTCGCAGAGTAGTCGGCCTCGCTCTCCGCGCCGATGCCATACGGCAGCGTGCCCGCTGAGTACGAGTAAATAGCCGACGACCAGCTGCGGGTACTGACTTCGACTTCGGAGCCTTGCTCCGAGAGCGCGACGACTTCGTGCAAGTCGCCGGTCGACGTGATGCCGCTCGACGGGTCGTAGAGACGCACGACGCTGCCGAGAGCGAGGCTTAGGCCATCGCCGCCGGTGCCAAACTCGCACGTGACATCGGCGAGGATGGCACGCTGCTGATAGTAATACGCGACGCGGTCGCCCGCTTCCGTTTCGCGAACGGCCGCCAGGTCGATGCTGATGGCGTCGGACATCCCGACCGCCAGCACCGAACGCTCTGACGATTTGAGCAGGAACCGATTCAGTGACCCGTCACGACCGCGGCGCCGTCGGTACCGCGTGCGCAGCGTCTTGGGTGCCTCGCGAATGGATCGCGTGCCCCACTGCGGGCGCGACTTCATCGAGCCCGCCGCGATGCCACCATCCTGCCAGCCGAACGACGTCAGCTCGCTTTTCTGGGTGTCGGCCACGCAATCAATCGTGCCGGCGCTGGAGAAGGCCAACCGCAGCCCTCGCACCTTTGCCAGCTCGGTGACGTAGTCGCGCAGCCGCTGCGGCTCGACGAGCGCGATGTCGGTGGCGAGCTTGCTGCTGCCTGCTGCCGCCACGTCCGCCTCGGCTTGATCCCATGTCGTCACGTTGATGTCTCCACCGGGGCCGTGTGCACTGCTCACCAGTAGGGTGCGGAGTTGCCGTACCGGGTTGCGCATGCCGAGGTAGTACGCCTCGCGTATTTCACCCTGCGTGCGATCCCGCTGCGTGACGCGCACCTCGTCGATCGCACCGGGGAACCGATTCGATCCAGCCGTAGTGTCGGCTCCGATGATAAACGGTTGCGTATTGTCGCCTCCCGACGCCGAACCGGTCGCGCTGCCGACAACCTCGCCGTCCTGGTATAGCGTAACGCCGGTGCCGCTCTGCACCACCGCGAAGTAATGCCAGACGTTCTGTGTCACGGTGGTGCTCCCGGTGACCGTCGTCGCGGTCCCGATGTTATTCATCACCACCTGAAACTTGTCGCCCGAGCTGTTGATCAGGCCGAGCTTGTAGCCGCCGACGGCGGCATCATACTTCGTCACCGCGGTTTTCAGCGTGCCGCCGGGGCTGACGGTGTGCATGCCCCAGAACTCAACCGTGATGGTGCCGAAGGAATCGAGGTTCGATTGCGAGCCGTCCTCGATGTAGAGCGGCAGCTGATTCGTCGACGTCTCGATATTGTAGGCACTCAGCGAGCTGTTCGCCTTGCCATTTTGCAGGTTCGTCAACGGGGCGAGGGCCGTGTCAACGAGCAGCCAGTCGATCGCGCCGTAGAAGTGTCCGAACCCGCCGAGGACCGTGAAGTCAGCCGAATTGCTGATCGAGCCGACCGCCGCAATGCTCGGTGACGGGGAATCCACCGCACCATCGACACGCAGGTAGAGCGTCTGTGACGTCCGATCAATGCACAGCTCGACCAAGTGCCACGCGCCATCGAGCGGCGTGGTGCCGCGTACGGTCACCTCAGTGACGCCGTCGCCGATGGACCCCTGCGCGCAACCCTTGTCAACGACCAAGTTGTAGCCGGACACGCCGAATGCTGGCCCACCCTTCTCGACCAGGGTCATATCCGCCCGAGACGAGGAGCCGCGGTCAGGGCGAACCATCGCCGCGATCAGCGTGGTGGACGTGCCGCGATCAAGGTTGCCGTTCTGCGCCGCATCGGTGAGCGTACCCGTGATGATGCCGTCACCGAGTAGGCATGGCTTGCCGTTCTTGCCGTTCGCGACGTAGTCGCCGGGCGTCGCGCCGGTGATGGTCAGGGGGTTGACGTTCGACGCCAGCTGACTGTTGCCGTTGTTCTTGAACGCCCAGAAGCCGACCGTCGTGCTGCGGCGCAGGTAGTGATTGCGCTCCGGCTTGCTGTCGTGAATCGCGGCGCCGTCGTTGCCCCGGAAGTGCCACAGGCCAGACACCTCGGGTTGCCAGCCCATTTCGGTGCACTCGACATCGGCGAGCACCGGCACCAGCTCGTCAGTCTTTGATATGACGGCGCCCTCGAACACCGCCTCAAAGAAGTTTTGCCCGGTGAGATTGGTTACGCTTGCGCTGTCGTAGCTGATCGGCGTCAGTGTGCCGGTGTCATCGAACGATGCAGTGCTGCCGTTAATGCCGCCGATGACGGCGAGCAGGAACGTGTTCCGACGAATGAAGTAGCCAATCGCGCCGTCGACCCGCGACCACGAAAGACGATGCGTGCGCGTGTTGGCAGAGACCTCACCAGCGGTGAGCGTGCGTGAGACGGTCTGCTGCGAGGACTCGCGCAGGCCGTTCCATGCGGTCACCTCGTACGTGTACGCTGCGGCCGTCAGCGACCCGCCCGCAAGCAGCGAAATTGACGGCGTCGACATCGTCAGCCGGCGATCGTAGCGGATCGCGTACTCACCCGGATTGATCAGCGACGCTCCGGTGTCGGCGCCAAGATACAGCGCGTTCACATGCGGCTGTACGTTTGCATAACCGTTGGCGGCCGCGAGATCGCAGCCGACGAGGTAGCGGTGCTGCGAGTACAGACGCGGTTCGGCCGCAGCCCAAGCGAGGCGGTCGGTGCCCTCGACGTAACGGCAAGGGCTGTGCTCGCGATGCGCCCCGAGGTGAATGGGGATGGTCGAGCCGACTGCGAAGCGCTCGTCGGTGGCCTTCGGGAACAGGTCGGTTCCAATGACGAGCCGCGGGTACGGCGTGTCCAGCACGTCGGCGGACTGGTCAGTGATGCGCAGCTCAACTGACCCGTCCTCCTGAAATTGACGATCTTCGACCATGCCATAGAAGCGGTCTGACAGCGTCGTGGTGCCGTCCTCGCTGACGAGGATGCGACGCAGGATCGCTCGACGGCCACGCGCATCGGTCGAGCGAAACAGGCTCGCGATCGCGTTGGTGCCCGCTGCTTGATCCCATTCGCCGGTGACGGTGACGTCGGACTGATCGAGCGCGCCAACGACGCACGTCAGGGTGCCGTCCTCGGGGATGCCGAAAAAAGCGTCGCTCAGCTTGCGTTGAATCTTGGGGTACGGCTTGAGCCGAGCTTCGTAGACGTTGCTCGAACCATCGAGCACGGCGGACCCGTCCGGCAGGGTTTCCGCCGTCGACCAGTAGACGGTACCGGACAAGAGTTGCAGCTCCAGCAGATTGATCACTTGCGCCATGGCTTACAGCACCTCGCGAAATTGAATGCCCGAAATGGGCGACTCGACACCTTCGCGCACCACCTCGAAGTCACCCGTTCGCTGCATGTGATGCACCTGCGTCAAGTCACCCTCGTTGTCGTACCAAAGGAACACGCGATTTTTTGGGATGTTCGCCAGCTCCGCGTATTGATTCAGCGTCGCGGTGTCTGTCGTTTCGGGTCGCACCGTCGCGGTGATCACCGTCCGGGTCGGCGTCGCCATCCCGACCTCCTCAGAGCCACCGATCTGCAGCTCCTCGGCCTTGGACGGCAGTTGCTTGCTGTACCCCGTTGCGACGTTCTGACTCAGCGTCTTAAGCAGCGGCCAGGCCCCAACCATGCCGACCTTGAAAAAGGTCGCCCCTGCATCGAGGCTGGCGGGCGTCAGTCGCACATACTGAAACGTCCAGGTCGACGACGGCACGCAAATCAGCTTCCGGCGCGTCGTCCAGCGCTCGGCCGTGCTCACGCTGAAGGTTTGAAGCTGCGTGAATCCGCTGCTGCTGGAGTTGCTACCTTCGATGGTGAGGGTGCCGAAATTCACGTTTTCGATGCTGAACGCTTGAATCGTGGTCGGGGCGCCGAGGTTCAGCGTGAACACCGGGGCGGTGGTGCTGGATGACCGGGCGAACCGCCGCGGGTTCGGCACCGCGATACGCGTCGCGGGATAGCTCGCGTGCATGTTCGTCGCCGCAAACACGGTGAATGACTTTGCCAGCGGGCTGTATTGCTTCGACGTTGCCACGAATCCTCCGTCAAGTACGATGGGCATGATTTGGCCTATGCGAGCGATGCCCGCAGCAGTGAGAAGGAAGCGCCGCGCTAGCGGACGGTGATCGTGCCGGCGATGAGCGGGTCCGACGGCGCACACAGCTCGCCGCGACTGTTGGCGCGGACCGCGACTTGCGTGCCGTTCTCTAGGCCCGCGAGCCACTGCGATGCGGTCGCGCCGGATGGCAGCCAGCCGATCGCACTGTTATAATCGGCCGTGAACTTCCATGCTGGCGGGTACGTGGTTGACGGCTGCACGCCGAAGTCGATCGCGGACAGCCCGGCCGCGTTCAGCCAGCAATCGGGCATGTTCGTGTCGAGCTGCACCGCCACATACGAGAGCTGGCCGACGCTGACGGCGCGCACAGTCGCCATGTTCGGCCCCGTGATCTTGACCGCGCCGGTGCTGCCGCCGAGTCGTGAGCGACCCTTACCGAATAGCCCGATGCCTTGGTGACTAGAGCTCTGCAGGTCGATCAACCACCCGACGAAGTCGCCGCCGTTGGTGTAGCCGTTGGCGGGTGTGAGCAGCGAGTCCGCCGCGAGCCCGGTCAGCACGCCCAGGCCCTCACCAAGAAGCACGTTGTCATCCTCGATCCAGACGACGTAGTTGCCGACGCTGCCGCCCGAGGAGTGCTGATAGATGAAGCCGCGCAGGTCGAGGTGCCCCGCGCGTTGCGAGATGATCGTGCTCGAAAGATCGAACACGCCCCAATAGGAACCGATCGCGGAGAACGCGTGGAAGTCGACCCACACGGCGCCGGTACACGTGACGTTATCGACGAATTGCGTGCTGAAGCAGGCACCGGGACCGCTCGCGCGGAGCCCACCGACGCGGAGCCGCGACGACGTACCACGACTGCCGACGCTGTCGCCCGTCCAGAGCTTATTTTTCACGACCACGCGCGCGCCAGCGAACGCGCGAAGCGACCCGTTGATCACGCACTCGTTGCTCGCGTCGTTACAGTAGATCGTCAGCGTGTTCATGGTGTCATCGGACTGCGAATCAATGCCCACGACACCGTAAGGATACCCAGCGTTCCCTACCATCGCGTAGGCCCCGGAGATGTTATCGTCCGGCTTGATCCCGTGCTTGACGTCGATCGACGCGAACGGACCGTCGGACCCGTTGATGACGGTGCCCGCCGCGAGATAGCGCGGCGTGCTGCCGTACGTGCCGAACAGCGGCGAGCCGCTGGCGTATACGACTTTGATGCCCCCCGTGTATGCCATCGAAACTCCTTACGAAAACTTGAGCGACGTTGCGACGTCGGTGCCGGGCACGTAGCCCGTCGTGGGCGCGACCATCGCGCTGACCATCACCATTTGCGTGCCCGCCGCTTGCGTCCACGTGGACAGCAGCGGCGACGTGTTCGGCGTGAGCCGCACCCCGATCGCGAGGTGGTTCGTGGTGCCGACCTCGGCGATTTCAGTCTGACTCGTGGCGCCGACGAGGTTGATATTGCCGTTGCCAACGACCGCATCGACCATGATGGCGTTAGCGACGGTCGGGGTCAGTGTCACCCCGACGCTGCCGCCGGCTGCCGTACTGGAACCGGACGACGTGATCGACGCGGCGCCCTGCAACAGAATGCACGCCGCGGTCGCATACTCGCGGGGGTGCGTGGTGAACGCGCTCCCCATGGTGAAGGTGGTCAGCGTGACGGGTGGATTGAGAATGTACCAGAGCGACAACCGCAGCGTCTTGCCGCCGACGATCAGCTGCGTGGCCGCGAGCTTGGTCATCGCGGCGAAGCTGGCGTGTGTCACCGCCGTGGGTTCCAGAACGCCGAGCGCCGTGCTTGCGTCGAACGCGGCGATTGCCACGATGGCGATGCGTTCACCCGCGGCTGGACCGGGTGACGTCAGGCCACTGACGCTGATATTGACGCCGTTGGCCGACGCATTGGACCCGGTCGACGAGCCACTGACGACACCGACGAGCGGGCCGCTGCGTTGGGCGCGGATGGCGTAGCGATCCCCGAGCGCGAACGCGACGCCGCCGCCGACGTTAGATTGTTGCGTCGACGACGAGAGCGTTGCCGTCAGGCCCGTCGATGCCCCGTTCTTCATCAGGTCGAGCACGATCTGCTCGCCGGTGGTGAGCGCAGGCGTCACGCTCGCACTCAGCGCGTTGACCGTGCCGGCGAACGGCAACGGGCGCTCAGCCGCCGCGGACGTCGCGGCAGGGAACGGACTCGACGTAAAGAACTGATCGGCCGACGCGCGTGCCACGTGCGACCCGCCGTCAATGACTGCGAGCGCCGTGCCGCCTGCGTCGATTTGCAGCCAGCGGTTCAAGAGCGACCCCGTCTGACCCGTCAGCGCGGTGATGAAGATGTCGTAAAACCCGCTGACCGCCAGCGTGACGGTCCAGTTGCCATTCGCGTCGGCGGTCGTCGATGCGGCGACCGTGCTCGTGCCTGCATTCTTCACCACCACCGCAGCGTTAGGCGAGACACGCAGGTACCCGTTTAGGGATTGCCAGACCACGTCACTATACGGACCAGACACATGAACTCCTTAGCGCTCGTCGCAGCGGTTCGGCTGCCATTGGATGCGGGGCTCGTTGTCGGCGTCATCGTGACGCGCGACGATCAGCCGCGTGCACTTCGCCGGCCACTCGATGATGAGCGGCAGATTGACGTCGAGCGGTTCCGACGTCGGACTGTCGAGGTTTGGTCGCGTGCCGAGCGCGCGCAGCCAGAGGCGACGACGCCCAAGCCCATCGACCGCCACGTTTGCAGTGGCGTGCGGCTCGCAACGGACAGCCGCGTCATTCGGGATGACGCCGGCCGGTTCAGCTCGTTTGACAGCGGGGTTCGGTTTGCGCTCGGTGATCGGCGCCGCGAGGATTTCCCACCCCGCCAGTGAGGCGCAGCCTTGCGGCTGCGTCCACTGGAAGGTGAGCACCGCGGCGTGCACGGGCTGCGCAAGCAGCCCGAGCAGCGCCACGGTCGCTAACGTGATCCTCACGGCACCACCTCGACCGACTCGAATACCGGCGCGGGGGGCCGCACCGGCGTTGGGGTCGCCGTCGGGGTCGGGGTGCGTGTGGGTGATGGCGTCGGCGTACGCGTCGCGGTCCGCGTAGCCGTGAGCACAGGAGTAGGTGACCGCGTAGGAGTCAGAGTCGGAGAAGCGGTGGCCGTGGCGGTAGGTGTAACAGTGGCCGTCGGGGTGGCCGTCGGGATGGTGGCGAAGCGGTCAGGCGTGTCGCACTGAGTCGCCCCGCCGCATCCCGTGCAGGCTTCCCCGGCCCCGTTCGATTGACAGAGCCGAAACCGCAGCTCCTCACCGGGCGAGGCTGGCGTGATGAAGTAGGCGCAGAGTACGCCCGCTTGCGGCGGGTCGCACTCCTGTTGCGCCACGAACGCGTCCGGCAGGACGACGACGTCAGGGGAGCTGACGCGCAGCATGCGAGCCGCGGTCGCGTTGGATGCGAACGGCGCGAACCGCGCCCGGAACGTAACGGGTGCCGGCTGCGCAAACGCAACCGACACCATAACGGACAGGGCGCAGCACGCGCCGACAATCGTTCGCATCACATGGACTCCTTAGTGTGTTGGGGTTAACGATACGTCGGACCGGACCCGCCAATGATGGCGACTTCGGCGCGGAGCTTGTTGCTTCGCTTCAAGGCTTCCGACATCGCGTCAACGATCACAGGCTTGATCGCTGCGGCGACTTCCTTGGGGTTCGTCGTATCCAGGCCGCTGATGTTGATTTCGACCTTGATGGCAACGTCACGGGGCTGCTGCGGTGCTTGTGTCAGGTTGACCCGAGGCGGTGCCTCGCGTGGACCCTGTGCCGCGGGCGTGAACGGCTGCCGCGGGCGGAAATCAGTCAGCAGTCGCGGCATGTCAGCAACCATGCGCGCGAAGTAGCGTTGCACCTCGCTCGTGCGAAAAGCCTGACTGAGCGGTAGAATCAGCTCGGGGCCGTTTTCACCGACCCGCGCCACCGTCGAACCGCGCACCAGCCCGCCGTTAGCGAACCCGAGAACGGGGCTCACGTAGTCGCGATCCTCGATCTTGTGGCGGACTTCCTTGACCAGTGTCTGCAGTGCACTGAGGGAGGTTGCCCCCGGTGCCAGCTCCTGCAGCGTGGCGATCAAGTCAGCGATCGGCCCACCTTCAGCCTTGACCTTCGCAAGCGTCTTGGCGTCGAACCCAAGGATACCACCTAGCCGCGCGTACGTGAGTCCGCCGACACCTAGCGGTTCGATCGCCGCTTTCAGCTTCTCTTGCCCGACGGCCGTCAGCCCGTAACGACCCGAGCTTTGCCCGCCGCCAGGACCACCGGTGCCGCCACCAGTGCTGCCACCACCGCCAGTGCCGCCGTCGCCACCGTCACCAGACTTGACCGGGCCGTTGACGACAGTGCTGCCCTGTCCTTCGATCAGCGCGCGGATCGCCTGTAGCTCAGTCAGCGAGCTAGCCTGAATCGACTCGATCGAGATATCGGTAACGCCGAGCGCCGCGAGCTTTGCTTTCAGCTCGTCCTGCTTCTGCTCGAAGATCGCGTTACCTTGCCCCTGAATCCATTCGAGAACGCCAGCAGTGTTATTGCTGACCTCTTGAATTTTTTCCTTGGCCGCATCCTGCGCAGCCGTGATCGCGTCCTGCTCAGTCCGAAGCTGTGCTTCGATCGCGTCGAGCTTTGCGTTGGTTCCCTTCTGCAGCGCCTTGATGTCCTCTTGCAGTTTCGTCTGCTTGACGATCAAGGCATCGACGTCGACAGCCTTGACGCCCGCTTCGTTCTTGATCTTGTCGAGAGCCAGAGCGACCTGCTCGAAGATCACGCGAAACGCCTCGCTCGACTGCGCGATACCGGCGGCTTGTGCCTGCCCCAGAATCTGCGGAGCGAGCGTGGAGAGCTTGCCGGCGGCTTCCTGGCGTTGCTCGTCGGTCAGGCTCGTGTCGTTAAACCGTGCCTGCTGCGCGAAGAATTCCGATTGCAGTGTCTGCAGTCGGACGATCCCCGAGTCGGGCGATGTGTTCCCGACTTGAATTTGCAGCAGCGTGTCGGTGACCTGATCAAGCGTCGCTTTCCACGCCTGTGCGGTCGCGAGTGCTTCCTGTACCGCTTCCAGCTCAGTCTGCTTCGCGTCAATCGCCGCTTGAGCGTTGCGCTGGATCTGCTCGCGCTCCTTCGTCAGCCGGGTGATATTATCCTGGTGCTGCTTTACGATCACCGCGGTTTCAGCGTTGATAGCCGCGACCCTGATCTCAAGGTCACGCTCGGCCAGTGCCTGCAGCCTCGTCAGCGCTCCGAGCTTATCCTCGGTCGTCGCTTCGTCCGGGCCACCCGGAACGCGCCTCAGGTACTGCTCCAGTTCCGACGCAGTGATGACGCCGGAGTTTGCCGCCGCCACGATCTCGGATTGCGACCCGAAGTTTTGGAGCTGCGTCAGGCGAAACTCTCGCTCGATGTCCGGCAAGTCGCGGCGAATGACCTCCGCTGATGCACCGCCATCATTGCGCAGCGCAAAAATCCGGGCGTCCAGTGCGTTATTGAATTGCTCCTGTGCCGCTTGCAGCTGAACGATCGCAGTGGCGAGCCCCAGGACCGAATTGTCAGCCTCGGTAAACACTGACGCCAGGTCACGCCCGGCGTTGATCAGCTCCTCCATCAGGGGCCTGAGCCCTTCCATCGCGGTGCGAGCATCACGCAACGCTTGTTTCTGGATCTCGCTCGCTTCGGCCCGCGTCAGGTCACCGGACTTTACCTTTTCTTCGGTGTCCGTGATCGTGTCGAGCACTGGCCCAAGGATGTCGCCCTTGAATGCCCCGTCGATCACCGAGTCAAACGTCAGCTTCGCGATCTGCTCACGAAACGCATTGTCGACTGACGTGGTGAGGCTCTTGGTGAACGCCTCGACGTTGAGATCCTCGTCGAACAGGCCGGACGCGAATGCTTCCTGCAGGGCAGGACCGAACGCCTCGGCTTCCGCGACTGCGCCGCGGATCTGCTTGTCAAGCTCCTCGAACGTAAACGTCGCGTTCTTGTGGAACATCGCAATCGCGATGGCTGCCGCGTCCACACCCTGCGGTAAATCCTGATAGAAGGCTGCCGCAACGCCCTGCACGGCGCGCTCCTGATCTTGCAGCGCAACGTCGTTGTCCTCGCTCGCGAAAAATCGCAGCATGGTTTCGAGCGTCTGCCGGGGTCGGCCGAGCGCAAGAATCGCGTTGCCGAAAATCTCCATCGACTCGGCCGCATCGGCGCCTTCGACGTTGATGGAACCGAGCAGGTCGGCGATGATCGCGAGGGAGCGCTGCTCCTCGTTGCCGCCCTTCTTGCCGATGATCGCGCGGTAGGCGACACCGAGCCCAAAGGCACCGTCGATCTGTTCCTTATTCAGGCCGATCGCTTCCTCTTGGAGCTTGATGAATTCGCGCATGGCCGGCACGAACTCCAGGCCGGTTTCCGCCACGATGCCGCGCGTGCCGCCGCCTACGGACGTGAGCTGCTCCGGCGTCAGGCGGTCAGCGCGATCGCCGACTTTACCGTCTTGACCAATGCCGCGGATGAACGTACCCGAGTCCCGTCCGAAGAAACCCGAACCGATCTCGTCATTTTCAATGAACTCCTCGAAGTTCTTTCGGATCGCGGTGCCCTTCGTGGGCGGTTGCGATGCGAGGTAGGTCAGCGGGGCGAGAGGGTTGGCGAGCAGCAGCGCCGTGGTGCCGGCGATATTGCCGAAGCTCACCTCGCCATTGAACAGGTCAAACATGGCCTTGCCGGCTTCCTTGCCGCTGATCGCACCGAAGGACATGAGTCGGACCGTCAGCTCAGAGAGGGCATTCAGGGTCGTATCGTCCGTCACCGCCTTCGAGACGTACTTGAAACTGTCCTCACGATCGAAGAATGACGTGCGCGCCTGGCTCGCCCCTGCGGCGATGCTCAGCGTGCCGACAATACCGATGACGGCCGCGGCGACCGCCGCCGCGACGCCGGCTGCGGCGAGTGAGGCGCCGGCTCCAGCGAGCGCACCACCACCACCCACTGCCCCGGCGCTACCTAGGCCGGGCGCTGCGCCGCCTACGATGGTGCCCGTAGCGACATCGACGGTCAGGCCCGTAGCGACATCGACGACCAGGCCGGGGGCGATGGCACCGCCACCGACGGCACCGAGCGCGCCGGTACCTGCGATCGAAGGTCCGACGACACTGTAAGCCGCAAGCGACGAGATATCGGCACTCAATAGCGTGGTCGCTGCGGCCCCATTCGCCACAGCGGATGTCGTGAGGCCAAGGGCGTTCGTAAGTGCCCCGAACCCCGAGTAAAGCTGCTTGCCGAGCGAAAACAGCTGCTGGCCCTGCTGGAGTATTCCCCCAGCACCACCGCCACCAC
>Ga0226658_10000348_pt1 | contig 22113 bp, 22 predicted proteins | sample OliLak19BULKMAT1_FD_169091 | JGI IMG/M metagenome (GOLD analysis project Ga0226658, IMG submission 169091) | Freshwater microbial mat bacterial communities from Lake Vanda, McMurdo Dry Valleys, Antarctica - Oligotrophic Lake LV.19.BULKMAT1 (v2)... | ecosystem: Environmental > Aquatic >... | reverse complement strand
TTTCCAATTTTAATCTTTCCAAAGTTTCGATGCGTTGGATTGATCAGATAATTATGGGTATGGTTCATCAAAGCGGAAGGGACTTTCATCAACAACGTCTTGTTCATATCAACAAAGTTATCTCCAATTGACTGAGTAATGGGATAACTTCGATTCCAGTTTTTCGGAAGCTTCGGTATAAAAATCTCTTCTGCGTCTGGAACATGAATGGAAAGCATGATATAGTCCTTACTTATCTCCGTTAAAGGAATCCTCAAAGCTACTTCTAGCGCTGCTAACAAATTATTCTCCGCAGCATAAATCAAATAACGACCGGGTGTATTCCATCTGCCTCCGTATAAAAAAGCTCCCTGTCCGCTTAAATCACCAGCCCATTTTTTCAACGTACAGCGAAATAATGTCATGCCAATATTCCGTGCTCTATTCGTCCAAGCACGATCAACAAATCATCAATCCCTTTTCGCGTATGAATGCGATCGACAGGAAGGTCACCATTTAAGTCGATGGAGGGAAGGTGAAGCCATTCGGTAAACCCGCCTAGCCCATTGAAAATTTCATTTCCTTTCGCAAACAGTTCTGCCAAATGGATAAGCCGATCGGAAATATATAGACGCATTCGCTCCTCTGGCTTATAGTTATCCAAGGTTCGCTTGGTAACATCCAAGTATCGAAAAACCCTTCGCTCATCTAATCCACTTTTTTTCAAAAAAAAGACCAATGAACGCTTGGGCAAACCATCTTCCGCTAACGCAGATAGATCGGTAATTTTCCCAAAAACATCTTTTCCACCTAGTAGCTTGATAACTTCATTGTTTTGCATGGAAGAAAATTTTCCTCAAAATTAATGAAAATTTTCAAACGGTTCAATCGCGCAATTCTTTTCGCATATACTTTTTACAAATAGGGCAATCGAGCCAATGATGCCCGCGCGCTTGGCAAAATTGCCGCCCAAAATAAATTATTTGAAGGTGAGCCTTGTTCCATCTTTCTTCAGGAATCAACCGCTTCAAATCATGCTCCGTTTGCTCTACATTCTTTCCTGTGCTTAGGCCCCAGCGGTAGGCCAATCGATGAATATGTGTATCTACGGGAAAGGCTGGCTTACCAAACCACTGCGTGATGACTACGGAAGCGGTCTTGTGCCCCACTGCGGGCAGCTCTTCCAGGGCTTCGAACGTATCGGGCACCTCACCGCCATGTTTTTCAATCAGAATTTTCGATAGGCCCCAGATGCCTTTCGATTTCATGGGCGAGAGACCACACGGCCTAATAATTTCGCGAATCTCCTCCACAGAAAGCTTCAACATGTCCACCGGGTTGTCAGCCGCTTTAAAAAGAAGGGGCGTAATTTTGTTCACCCGTTCATCGGTACATTGGGCAGAAAGTAATACCGAAATCAATAATGTGTACGCGTCTTTGTGATCAAGAGGAACAGTTACGGTTGGGTACAGTTTATCAAGTATTTGAATGATATCTGTTACCTTTTTTGCTTTTATCATTTTTTAACGCTTCGCCCTTACAACGATAACTTGTTCTCCTTCGGTATCGGCAACAAACAAAAGCACTTCATTCTGTTTGTCGTATGCTAATTGGCCTTTTGGAGACCACACCTCAAACCCTTTTCCGAAATGAAAATCAGGAACAAAAATTTCTGTGGGAGCCGTGATGGACTTGTCAGCGTTGAACTTCAAATAGAATTCCTGATCATCCATGTTAAAAGAATATTCAATGGGTTCACCTGCGATTTTATAGGGATAAGCACGAAGCGCAGCCGCCATCGCACGACCTCCTGAGTTAATGTTTGCTTTGTCCTTTTGCTGTGAAATGCTGAAGATGGAAAGGTCTTCGCCATTCCACTGATCGCCTCGTTTGTTGTCATTATCAGAAGTGTAGTTCCAAAGTGTGTAACTCATTAAATTGGACTCCATTGCTTGAAACGATCGATCTAACACAATTTCGTGAGTGGAATAGTCTCCTGTTTTGTAAGCCTCTTTTTCGTGAAGGTCAAACGGAATTCCAAATTCTCCAATGAGCGATGGTTTTTCGCCAAAGGCAAATTCGGTTTCTTTTATTTTATGAGCGATGTTGTCGTGAAAAGTTTTACGCACACTTCTTTTACCAAAAGCACCTTTGGCTTTCATTACATCCACACCAAACCAAGAAGAATATTCCTTGGTGAGCAACGTGCCTACGTCATACCAATGCCCTGCATTCACCATCTTATCAGATTCATGCGATGAGAATTTCGGAAGTTCATGTCGTAACGGTGCTTCGGCAAAAATCAGCCAACTGCTATCTACGGAGTGGATAGCTTCTTTAAATTTTAGAGCGAACGGCTTGAAGTAGTCTGCCGACAAGTCTACTTTTCTTCCGTTCACTTCAGAAAAGTGAGCTGGCTTTAACAGCACAGGTTTTTGTTGCGCATCATACCCCCATACGCCCGCCATTTTCCAAATGTCTTGCCCGGGACTTTTCCATGCTGAAAATTTATTGGGGTTTACCAAGCTTCGTCCTTGCGCTTTTGATCCGGTAAGGGAAAATTCAAAGCGCTGAATTTCCACTGCATTGCCTCCGCCTAAAACCATACCCTCAAAGGCCGTGGGCATCATTCCGTTTTGTAATAACCCATAGGCAACCAAATCTGTGTTGCCGATGTAACCAGCCACGGGTTCGTTCAATGTATCGAAGCCGATCACGTTTGGTAGCCCTTTCAACTTTAGTGCTACTTGTTTGATGGCATTGATGTAATGTGATTGCAAATAATCCTGTGCTGGCAGTCCATCAATTTTTAAATGAGGAGCAAAGTCATTGCCTCCCAAAAAAAGTGTGAACATCGAAGCCGCTGCCAACTTATAAAAATTAGTAGGCCAAATCATTTTTGGAAAAGGATCACCCTTAATGTTATGAATAATTGCTGCTCCTGTCTCTGTAAACTTCAGCGGATCGAAGCCTACTTTTTCCAACGTCCAATAAGGAGCGCCATCGCCACCTGTAAAGCGGCTCCATACATCTTGGTGCGGATCTATGAAGACATTTATATTGTGCTCGCCCGCTTTTTTTACGATGTCCTGAATATAGTTCAAATAGTCTTCGTCATATTTTTTAGGCCCGGCATGTTCGATCGCTTCCCATGTAACCAGCAACCGAACAAAGCGATAACCCCATTGATACAATCTCTCAAAGTGTTGGTCGGCATCGGCTAACGGAAATGGTCGGCCCACAAAAGACACTGTGTAGACACTTTCATAAAAATTTTCTTTTTGATGGGTGCCCATTCGGGGTGTGAATGGAATCTTAGAACTCCCGCCCACATTTATGCCGTGTAAAACCATCACACGCCCGCTGCGATCTACAAACCATTCGTTTTTTGATGAAATATTTTTGATGAGCGAATCTGTTGGAAAGGTGACAGATTTGCCTGTCGGGATTTGGCTACTTTCTGTTTTGATCAAGCCCGAAGTGCTAAAGCTGGGATACGGCCTATCGATAAAGAGATAGGCAAGAGCTAAACCAATTATTGTTGCCATTACAACTGCCGTCCAGATAAGATATTTTTTTAGTTTAGTCATTTTGCTTCAATAAAAATTTTAACGAAAACGCACATGGGTGCTAAGTTAAGCAAGGCATCTAAAAATATCGGAATCAACTTCTTTGCTATTCCCCATCGCCTTCGCATCTCTACTGGTAAAGGGCATCTCTAAATCAATTATATATCAAATATTTCTTCCTAAGTACTTTAAATTTATCAAGTCCGGGCTTCCAGCTTTTTCTAATCTGCGCTTCCGTAAATCCGTCCTTTATTTGTTGCTTCAGCTTAGTAGTACCAGCGAGTTTGTCAAAGTAAGGAAGAAAAAATTTCTCCTTGTCGGGATATTTTTCGTAAAGCATTAACAGATATTGTAAATCTACTTTGCGGGCGGGAGTTACTGTACGCAAATCGATCCCAAAACATAGTTTACCTTTCTGAGGAGGCTCGGTGGAATAACCAGGTATGGGGACGGGTGTAAAAAAAAATGCAAAGTCTTTTAATTCGGGATTGCCCAGAATTTGAAAAGGAGCAGGTGTACCGCGACCAACACTAATGACTGTTCCTTCAAAAAGACAAAGTGAAGGATATAATCGAATTGCTTGATCGTTTGGTAAATTGGGGGATGGCCGAATTGGAAGTGAGTAATTATCTGTGTGTTTCCAGTTTTTTATTTTGATAATGTGAAGCTCACATTTCTTCATTCCTGTCAACCAACCTTCTCCGTTGAGCATTTGCGCAAACTCACCCACCGTCATTCCGTGGGTGATGGGGATCGCATGCATGCCCACAAATGATTTTAGTTCTGGCTGCCGGATCGGGCCGTCTACATAACTTGCGTTTGGATTGGGTCTATCAAGGATAACCAATTTCTTTCCATTCTCTGCACAGGCTTCCATTACCAGGTGCAACGTGCTGATGTAAGTATAGAATCGCGCGCCCACATCTTGAATATCAAAAATGACAACGTCCAAATCGCTCAGTTGCTCAGCGGTTGGCTTGTTGTTTTTTCCGTAAAGCGAAACCACAGGCGCACCCGTTTTGGCATCAACTGCATCGTTCACGTGGTCGCCATCTGCCGCGTCTCCGCGAAAGCCATGCTCCGGACCAAATATTTTCTTGATTTGAATACCAGAAGCAAAAAGTGTGTCTGCCAAGTGCGTTCTTTTAACGAATGATGTATTGTTGACAACCAAACCAACCCGTTTTTCTTTTAGGAGTGGAAGCAACATCTCCAACTGCTCTGCACCAACTATCACTTTTGATGGCTGGGCTTGGGTAGTTGCGAACAGAAACGATAAACAAATTGGAACGAATAGGATACTAGTGCCATGCTTTGGTCTGTGTCCGCACAGACCAAAATTTTGTGATGTTATATGGTTCGTGAATACACGAACCATGGCTGAGAGATGATGGTTCGTGAGGACACGAACCATGGCGTTAATGGAGTAACGAACAATAGAGACAAATGCATGTCGAGTTTCGCAGAGAAATGAATGGGTACGCACTTCGGCCAGGCCCGCCTGCCGGACGGGCAGGCCCGCCAACCGGACGGGCAGGCCCGCCAACCGGACGGGCAGGCCCGCCAACCGGACGGGCAGGCCCGCCAACCGGACGGGCAGGGATAGAAGCGATACCCCGCCCCACGCGCCTCGCGGGGGAGGAGTATAAGCGAATAGCCCGGTGCCACACGCTTCGCGTGGCAGGCCGCCTGATTTTGTCTTTGAAAGATTGCACGCGTTATCAATCATTTTCTTTTACTTTGCTTGCCCATACCTTTCAAATTTACGCATTCTTTGAACCTTTCATACTTCATATCCAAAAGACTTCGGCAGAATACGGTGGACAGTTTCTCGTCTATCATTCACAAAATTGCCGTGGGCAGTATTGCCATTGGGCTTGCCGCCTCGATTGTGTCGTTTTTGGTGATGCAAGGTTTTCAAACGGCCGTAAAAAATAAAATCTACGGGTTTAGCAACCACTTGCTCATCACCAAATTTACTATGAACAATGCGGTGGAAGAGCAGCCATTTGATTTTAAGATTGCGCTGTATGAGCAGCCGAGTAAATTTCCGTTCGTAAAAAATGTGCAAGAGTACAGTCACAAAGCAGGACTGATCAAAACAGAACACGAAGTGTTGGGCATCGTGTTCAAAGGTGTAGGAAGAAGCTTTAACCAAAACGCCTTCGCGGAAAATATAATCGAAGGAAGGTTCATTTATTTTTCAGATTCAGGCTACTCGAAGGAAGTATTGCTCAGTAAAAAGATTGCCAACAAAATCGATGCAAAAGTGGGCGATGATATTGTGCTGCACTTTTTCCAAAACCCTCCCCGCTTTCGCAGATTGAAAGTAGTTGGATTGTACGAAACCAATTTGTCGGACTACTTTGATGGCAAAGTGCTGATGGGAGACATCCGTATGGTGCAGCAACTAAATGGCTGGAAACAAAATCAAGCAGGCGGATTAGAGGTAGCCGTTGACTTAAATTATTTCGATGCGTTTACACTTTGGAAAAACAGCTTGCCAATTGGTACAAATAAATTTACTGAAGATGAAAACGATACTGTTTTTTTTGAACAGCCGAATAACTCCTCCTCCTTTGATTTCGATCAGGCAGCATTGGACGAGGCCGTGCGGCAAATTGGAGATACCATGGACTACGATTTGAATTTGGAGTCCGTGCGTGACAAATACATTCAGGTATTCGAGTGGCTGGATCTGCTAAAGCGACAGGTAAAAATCCTTTTGGGCGTTATTATCGTTGTGATTTCAGTCAACATGATTTCAGTGATTTTGATTTTGGTGATGGAGCGCATACCGATGGTGGGCGTCTTAAAGGCTTTGGGCGCAAGCAACCGCTTGATCCGTTCGGTGTTTATCTATAATGGCATGAGCCTAATCGCACAAGGACTGTTGTGGGGAAACGCGATTGGCCTGGGTATTTGTTGGCTGCAATACCAATTCAAAATCATAAAGTTAAACCCGCATGATTATTTCGTGAGTTACGTACCTATTGAGTGGTCGTTGACAACCATCGTGGGATTGAATCTACTCATCTTTGTTACCGTCACTCTAGTGCTTCTGTTACCAACCCGATTTATTACGAAGATTAGTCCGGTGAAAGCGATACGGTTTGATTGATGAAATCTAGCGTTAATAAGATTCGTTTTTAGAGCTCAAGGTACTGTAAAGTAGGCCTGATTTTGATGTTTTAACAATATCGTTTCGCTGGCCCCATTTGCTTTTTTCCTTTTAAGAATTACATTTGAACTTGTGAAAAAGCTGGTCACCCTCATTTTACTTGTACTCTTCCTACTCAACATGGTGGGATATTACGGGATATTTGTAGGGTTACGGTTCTCCTCCGAAGCGGCCCTTCGTCAGCAATTTGATGCGGAAATGTATTCAGGCGTGGAAGTAACTATTAAAGTACCGATCACGATTCCATACGCTTCTGATTCTCGCGGTTATGAACGCGTAGATGGTGATTTTGAATACGATGGCCAAGTATATCGATTGGTAAAACAAAAGCTACAAAGCGATACGTTGTTTATAGTTTGCATAAGAGACAATGAAACCCAAAAGATCAATCAAGCGCTGGCCGACTATGTAAAGTCGTATACCGATAAACCTTTCAGCACCAAGCAAAATGCCAAGACATTAAATGTGTTTAGCAAAGATTACGTTTCAACTACTACCGTTATTGAATCTGCTTCTTCAGGTTGGAATTTTTTAGCCACCGAGACGGCAACACCATCTAATCTTTATCAATTCGATTTCAATCAGTCTGTTGTGCAGCCTCCCGAGGCATAATCATTTTGCGCCTTCGTCTGGTGCCAGCAATTTCATTTTCCATTTTATCGAATAACCTAAGTAGTATTTGCTATTAGGATTAATTTTTTTTAATAACTGTCAGGCTGGGCTAACTTCTCAGGTCTGACAATGAGTTTTAAATTTTTACTATGAGACCAACATTCGTGTTTATTATTTTATTTCTGCTTGCCTCTCGCGCAAGCGCACAAACCATTACTGACCATTTGATGATGCCCAAAAAAGATTTTTGCACCGGCTTTCTCTACACCTATGAGCGATGGAAAGATTATTGGGAAGGTGCACAGAAACGCGATAACCAAAACATTGGTACGCTTATCACTTCCCAAATTATGTGGGTGGGTAATTATGGACTGACCAATAAAATCAATCTGATTGCGATGGTGCCGTACGTAAAAACATCGGCCACTGCCGGAACCCTAGCGGGTATGGAAGGCATTCAAGATTTGACGTTGGCTATAAAATATGCGCTGGTGAAAAAAGAAATTTCCAGCGGCACGTTCACTGCCTTTGGCATTCTTTCGGGATCTACACCCCTGACTAACTATACACCCGATTATCTCCCACTGTCCATCGGTATGGCGAGCACTACGGTTTCGCCACGGCTGACGGCAACTTACAAATTGGCCAGCGGGTGGTACGCGCTTGCGTCTGCCGCTTATGTATGGCGGAGCAATGTATCGCTTGATCGGCCTTCGTATTTCACCGATGGAAATATCTATTTCACCAATCAAGTATGGATGCCCAATCAGTTCGCTGGCTTCTATAGTTTGGGCTATAACAAAAATGCGCTTCAAGTGGAATTCAACCTTACACAACAAAATACACTGGGCGGTGGCGACATACGCAAACAAGATATGCCCTTTGTTTCCAATCGCATGAATTCCATGAGGCTGGGAGTATTGGGAATGTATTATCTGCCCAAGCCGAAAAATCTCGCGCTGCGCGCACACGTCTCTTACACCCTCAACGGATTAAATGTAGGGCAATCGATGGCTGTGATGGGCGGCTTTCTTTACACGTTTCATTTTGTTAAAAACGATAATCAATAATCGATATGAAGAAATTTTACATCATCGTCTTCACGCTCATGGCATTGCTTGCTATGCCATTTGGTTGCAAAGACATTGGCTCATCTGAAAATTTATTTCCTTTGACGCCCGCAAATGTAGATGCCAATGCAGGCACTTGGAAAACAATTCTACTCACCTCAGCCAATCAAATAAGTATTCCAGATCCGGCAGTCACCACTCAGCAAGCCACTTACTTGACCGAGCTCGAGGCCATCAAAGATGCGCAGAGCAAACTAACAGCGGATCAAAAAAGAACCATCGAATATTGGAGCGTAGGCGGAGTATTGCGTTGGAACCAACTGTTCAGAAAATTAGTAGCTCAGTTTAATCTGCCACCCGTGCCTAATGTAGATGGAAGTTATCCGTTCCCCGATTCAGAAAATCCATTTAGCAATCCACAATTTCCGTTTGCAAATCCACCGTATGCAGCGCGCGCTTACAGCTATGTGCATGTGGCAATGTACGATGCGCTGTTAGCCGCTTGGTATTATAAAAATCTATACAAATCATCGCGCCCCGATTCACCATACGAAGTCGACAACGCCATTCAATCTTTGATGCCCAAAGTAGATTTGCCACCGTACCCTTCCGAAGAAGCAACCATGTCGGGCGCAGTGTCTGAGATGCTAAAAGTACTTTTTCCCACGGCAGTGGAAGAGATCACTAAGTTGGCAGCCGACCAACGCAACGCAGTAAAGTGGGCGGGTAAAGCAACCGATACTGACATAGCCGCTGGCTTGGCGTTGGGCAAAGCAGTAGCGACTTTAATCACTGCCAATAGCACCGGCACATTCACCCTATCTGGCGCATCGGGCGCGAAGACGATAAATCTTTCACTGACGCTGGCGAGCAGAGGCCGGTTTAGAACCGACAATCTTGGCGCTGCCGTGGGGAGTGCGGCCAGTTGGAAAGCCCTTGCGGATGCCGCGATTGCCAAAGGAGAAACTCCGTGGATCAGCCTTGAAGTGCCGCCACGCCCACCTATGCTTCCCGGTTTCGGAACTGTGAAAGTGTGGGGCGACCCTGGAGGCGCAACACCTAAGGCCGACAACATCACTCCTGTTTTAATCATTGCGAGCGAACGACCTGTAGCGCCACCTTCTACCACATCAGAAGAAATGAAAAGGCAATTAGCGGAAGTAAAAAGTTATGCTAAAAATGTTACACGCTCGCAAATTTCTATTGTGCACAAATGGGCGGATGGCGCTGGCACTTACACACCGCCCGGCCATTGGAACGACATTGCCGAAGAATATATCCGCGATGCAAAGTTTAGCGAAGTACGTGCCGCCCGCGCGTTTGCCCTGTTGAACATGGCCTTTCACAATGCAGCCGTGGGCTGCTGGGAAACGAAGTATTTTTACTTCAATCCTCGCCCTGGCCAGTTGGATGGGTCTATCAAAACCACTACGGGCGTGCCTAACTTTCCGGCTTACACGTCTGGTCACTCTACCATATCAGCAGCTGCCGCAGCCGTGCTTTCATATTTGTTTCCACAAAACACCCACTATTTTAATGACCAAGCCAAAGAAGCTTCGAACTCAAGATTATACGGAGCCATCCACTTCCGCGCAGATATTGAAATGGGCTTTAGCCATGGCTCGAAGATTGGGTCATACACCGTGAACTTTGCCCAAACCGATGGCGCGAATTAGTTTTTAGTTTTTTTATATTTAGGGATAAGGGTGCCGGGACATGAACAACCCCGGCACCGTTTTTTTTATGTCGCGTGAGAACGCAAACGATTTCAAAATTTATCTTGCCCATCTTCGCTTGCATCTTTCCTTTCCCTTAGTATATTTATCAAATGTCTTTTAGTAAACTGCTTTCGGAGTACCAAGCCCAGCCCGGTGTGTGGGATGAAATGTATGACCAGCACACCGTGCGCAGCCACTATCGAAATTTTTTGGAGCGTCTCGAGAACAACTCACTCATCGACCTTTCACGTAAAAATGAATTGGCCAAAAAGCTGTTCATGAGCCAAGGCATCACCTTTACGGTGTATAGCGATGGCGAAGGCATTGAGAAAATTTTCCCGTTTGACATTTTGCCCCGCATTATTTCTGCGGCAGAGTGGGCAGTGATTGAGCGCGGTATTAAACAGCGTGTCAAGGCGCTCAACATTTTTCTGCGCGATGTTTACCACGATCAGTTCATCATCAAAGACGGAAAGATTCCGGCTTCGCTCATCCACTCCTGCCCAAATTACTTAAAAGAAATGGTGGGCGTAGATGTACCGCACGATATCTACACGCACATCTCCGGCATTGATCTGATCCGCGGTGGCGATGGTTCGTTCTACGTGTTGGAAGACAACTTACGCACTCCCTCGGGCGTGTCATATATGTTGGAAAATCGCAATATGACGTACCGGATTTTCCCCGGAGCGCTGCCCAAAAATAACGTGCGCTCGGTAAAGGACTATCCGGATTTATTACTTAAAAATTTGATCGCGCTATCGCATCGCGCCATTAGCAATCCTACCGTGGTGTTATTGACTCCGGGTATTTATAACTCCGCTTATTTTGAGCACACCACGCTGGCACGCTTGATGGGCGTGCAGTTGGTGGAAGGCCGAGACTTAGTCGTAGACAATCACAGGGTGTTCATGAAAACTACGGCCGGGCTCAAACGAGTAGATGTGATTTACCGCAGGGTAGATGACGACTACTTGGATCCACTGGTTTTTAACCCCACCAGCATGTTGGGTGTGCCCGGCTTGTACTATGCATTTCGCGCTGGCAATGTGGCGATCATAAATGCGCCTGGCAATGGGGTAGCCGATGACAAGGCCATTTATCCATACGTGCCAGAAATGATTAAATATTATCTCAACGAAGAACCCATTTTAAAAACGGTGCCCACCTATTCATTGGATAATCCGGAGCATTTTGCTTTGGTGTTTTCGCAGATTGAAAAAATGGTGATTAAGCAAACCAACGGCAGCGGTGGCTACGGAATGTTGATGGGCAATGCCGTAACCGAAAAAGAAATAGCAGAATACAAAAAAGAAGTCGCGCGCGACCCGCGCCAATATATTGCGCAACCCATTATCAGTTTATCTTCTGTTCCTTGTTTTATTAACGATAAAATTCAACCGCGCCATGTGGACTTGCGTCCGTTTGCGCTGTATGGCACACAAGGAATTGAAATCGTGCCGGGCGGATTAACACGCGTGGCTTTGCGCGAAGGTTCCTTGGTTGTAAATTCTTCGCAAGGTGGAGGAAGTAAGGATACATGGGTATTAGGAAGTTGAGGATGAGTAGGCTGCAAGCTTCAGGCCACACGCTTCAGGCTGAACGGTGTTTTGATAAATAGATTTGTAAATAACCAAACGCAGAACAGACAGGCTGTAACAAAAAAAAAAGAATGTTTGATAAAAATAAGCCAAGTATAAAAGTGATGAACAGCTTACAGCCTGTAGCTTACGGCCAAATTAAAAATAAATGTTAAGTCGAGTTGCAGATTCTGTATTTTGGATGGCGCGTTATTTAGAACGTACCGATAATGTGTTGCGGCTGTTACGCACGGATTATATTGCCTCACAAGATGAGATTTTGGATTTCAATTGGCAACGGCTTACGGATACATTGAGTACTTCAGAAAAGTCGGTGCCAGTAACGAGCTATCGCGAAGCACTTTATCACTTGGTGTTGAACAAAGAGCACGATGCTTCTGTATTTACAAACATCGTACGTGTGCGTGAAAATGCACGTTCAGTACAAGACTACATTACGAAAGAACTGTGGCAATGCTTGAATGACTACTATCACATCATTCGAGATCCCCACACCGCAGAACTTTTGACTAATCAAGATCCGGTTACTGCCCTCGATACGCTTTTGCGCGAAAGCATTATTTTTTACGGCACGGTAGAAGTCACCATGAACCGTGGAGACGGCTACACATTTTTGAATCTTGGCAAGTATGTAGAACGGGCGTTGCAAACTTTGGATATTCTAGAACTAAAGTGGAATACCGCAAAGCCTGAAACAGAACCGGTGAGTTGGAAGTATTTGCTCTACGCCCTTTCTGGATTTGAATTCCATACGAAACACTACAGAAGCGCACTGCTCACCGAAAATGTGATTCATCAAGTGATGTTCAACATGCAATTTCCTCATTCAGTTATCTATAGCCTCAGCCAAATCGATCGGTATTTTCTGCGGCTGAAAGTATCTTCACTTTCCGAGAGTTTTAAAGAAATGGAATTTTTAGCTGGCAAACTTGTCAAAGACATACAATACAGTACCGTTGAAATGGCTGACCCCGAAGCAGTCACCGCCCTGATCAGCACCACCCGCAAACAAATTTTACATTTCAGTCATAAGCTCACCACCTTGTATTTTGGTTATTCTTAGTTGTCTAGAAACACATGCCTGAATTTTATATTCATCACCGTACGTTGTATGGCTACCCCACCAAAGTTGTTGATTCCGCAAACCAAATAAAGTTGTACCCACTCACAGACAACCACCAGCAGGTTGTTGAACACCGATTGGTTATCTCACATCAACCTAGCGTGTACACTGTACAAGATTATTTCGGTAACACAACCGGGTTCTTTTCGATACTGCTCCCTCACCAAGAACTATCCATCGAAAGTTTTTTGCGCGTGAACATCACCAAGCCGCTCTTTGCGCCTCAAGCGGCCGCGCGTGATGCGTGGAATAAATTTTTGGAAGAAGAAACCCAATTAAAGCAGTATGATTTTTTAAAGGCCGAAGTCGCACGCTGCGAAGCGGAGGTACTCGCAATAATTTCTCGGCAGATCAATAGTGATCTCCATCCGCTTGACGCGTTGAATCAACTTTGCGCTTACGTTTACAAAAACTTCACTTACAAAAAAGGTGTTACTGACATCGAAACGCAAGTGGACGAAATTTGGAAACTGAAAGCGGGTGTGTGTCAGGATTTTGCGCATCTCCTTTTATACATGATGCGCCTGATCGGCATACCCGGTCGTTACATCAGCGGATATATTTGTCCGGGCAATAACGAATGGCGCGGGGAAGGTGCTACCCATGCATGGGCTGAGGCGTGGATCCATGACCTGGGTTGGGTTGGCATCGATCCGACCAATAATTGTTTGGCCGGAGAGCGGCACGTTCGCTTGGCCACGGGGCGAAATTTTACCGATGTCACTCCCGTCAAAGGAACTTACAAAGGCGATGAAGAACATGTGCTCGAAGTAACCGTACAGTTCAGCACCACCGAGTTTAACGATCAACAACTCTATGGCGCTGCGCCCAACTACCTCAGCGCAGTACAGCCCGATCCATTGGCTCGTAACTCCTATGTAGCGTACATGCAGATGCAACAACAGCAGCAATAAGCTCTATTCCGTTAGTTAAATTATGCGCATCTTGCTAACCCGCTATGTTCAAATTCTTTTTTCACATTGCCTATAAAGGCAACCGCTACCATGGCTGGCAATTCCAGCCGAATGTGGTGACTGTACAAGAGGTGATTGAAAAGGCGCTGGGTCAAATTCTAAAAACTAAAATAAGCGTAATGGGCTGTGGCCGCACCGATGCACAAGTGCATGCCACCCAATTTTTCTTTCACATTGAAATAGAAAAAGAATGGGACTTCGATTTGTTGTTTCGGTTGAACAAACTATTGCCGCCCGATGTGGCCGTGTATGAAATCTTTCCAGTAGCCGAATCGAGTCACGCGCGGTATGGTGCCACGCAGCGCACCTATGATTACTTTATACATACCTACAAAAATCCTTTTTTGAGCGAAAGCAGTTCGTTGTATTTGGAAAGAGATCTTCAATTGGACAAAATGAAGGAGGTAGTTCCGCTACTGATCGGCAAAAAAGACTATAAAGCCTTTTGCAAAGGGCCCACTAAATACAAGCATACCATCTGTGACGTATCATCGGCTCATCTTTTCAAAGATGCGAAGGGTAATCGAATCCGTTTTCAAATTTCCGCAAATCGCTTTTTATCTAGCATGGTGCGCACGATGGTGGGAACATTATTGGAAACCGGCCGAGGAAACTTTACTGCAGAACAATTAGAGCAATGCATCTTGGCAAGACAACTGCCAGAATTTATCACACCCGCTTACCCACAAGGCCTTTATTTGTCGAAAGTAGTTTATCCGTTTTTGGATGTTCCACCGCGAACAGATCACTCTACATCAATGCAAATGCCCGAAGAAGAGTGGATTGAGGTTTAGGAAATTAAATTCCCACCCAAAATTTATTTCGACTTTTCATCTGCCGGTGATGTAAGTCCACCTTTACTCAATGCCATCATCTCATGCATCGTGCGTTTCATGCTGTCGGTTGATCCATCCAAGAAAATAACATTTCCCTTTCCCTGCTCGGCAAAATGACGCAGTGATTCCGTCCACATCGAGAACAAAATAAACGAAGAATCTAAGTGGGCGGATTGCATTTCTTTAGCCGCCTGCGACATACCTTTTGCCACTTCCTCACGGAAGAGTGCAACACCTTGGCCTCGCATTTGAGCCGCAATTTTCTCTGCTTCCGCAGAAATCTTGATTGCATTACCTTCGGCTTCCGCAGATTTTGTTTTCGTAAGTGTAACCATTGAATTTCCCCCTCGACCTTCCGCCTATAAAATTCCAGTATGGTTAAAAGGAATATTAATTTATATTTAGCTCTTATAATCCTACTCCATGACCAAGAAAATCGCACTCCTAATTGTTTTCGCCATTAGTATTTTTTCTGCACACGCCCAACGCGGGAAGAAAGAATCGACTACACAGCCAACGGTAAACTCCGTTGATCTCAACAGCTATTTCAAGCCTGTAAAATGGCGCAGCATTGGCCCGTTCCGAGGCGGCCGATCGGTTTGTGCCACTGGTGTAGTGGGTGACGTAAACACCTATTACATGGGAACTACGGGTGGTGGTCTTTGGAAAACTGATGATCTGGGCGTGAGTTGGAAAAATATCTCGGATGGCTTTTTCAAAAATGGATCGGTAGGAGCTATTACCGTAGCCGAAAGTGATGCGAATGTGGTGTACGTTGGCATGGGAGAACATGCTGTACGGGGAGTGATGACACATCATGGCGATGGCGTGTATAAATCAACGGATGCCGGCAAGACCTGGAAGAAAATGGGCTTAGATGTCACGCAACATATTTCCCGCATTGCGGTTCATCCAAAAGATCCGAATATTGTTTACGTAGCCGCTCAAGGAGCTTTGTACAGCAATACAAAAGAGAGAGGTGTCTATAAATCGATCGATGGTGGAGTCACGTGGACGAACATTTTATTTGTGGACGACAAAACAGGTTGTGTAGAACTTTCCATGGATATGAACAACCCGCGCGTTTTGTATGCTGCCATGAACGAGTACGGTCGCCAGCCCTGGAAAGTAACCAGTGGTGGAGCAGGAAGCGGCTTGTATAAATCAACCGACAGTGGAGTGACATGGAACAAAATCCATGATGGTCTTCCAAAGGAATTAGGCAAGATGGCAGTGTCCGTTTGCCGTTCTAATTCTGAGCGAGTGTATCTATTGCTGGAGAGCGATTCCGATAAAGAATTGGGTGGTTTGTTTGTTTCTACCAACGCGGGTGAAAACTGGACACGCATGACAAACGATCATCGATTAATACAACGAGCCTGGTACTACATCGAATTATTTACCGACCCGAAAGATGAATTGACATTGTACGTGATGAGTGCCCCTGCCCTAAAATCGATTGATGGCGGAAAAACATGGGAGAGCTTTTCCACCCAACATGGCGATCATCACAATTTGTGGATCAATCCAACCGATGCAAAGAACATGATTGTCTCCGATGATGGAGGTTCTTGTGTAACTGTAAATAGCGGAAAGACTTGGTCTACACAAACCAACATGCCCACGGCACAGTTTTACCGGATCAATGTAGATAACCGTTTTCCCTACCGAATCTATGGCGGCCAGCAAGACAATTCATCGGTAGTAATTGCTAGCCGCGAATTGAGTGGCGGGGGGATTACCACATCCAATTGGACGGCCTCGGCCGGAGGAGAAAGTGCATTTCTCGCTTTCAATCCAGATGATCCACGCTATGTAATGGGGGGAAGTTATCAAGGAACCATCGAAGTGCTGGACACGAAAGCCAACGCAGGAACGAACATTATGCCAGCGCCTATCCAATACTTAGGCATGGACGCCAAAGACATGAAGTATCGCTACAATTGGAACGCGCCTATCATCTGGTCTAAACACGAACCCAATACATTTTACCATGGCTCTCAATTGTTATTGAAAACTACTGACATGGGTGTGACTTGGACAGAAGCGTCACCTGATCTTACGCGCAACGAAAAATCAAAGCAGGGCAAACCCGGTGGCCCTTACACAAACGAGGCCGTTGGCGCAGAGAATTATGGCACGTTGAGTTATGTTTTAGAGTCTCCTCTTGAGAAAGGAGTGATCTGGACAGGCAGTGATGATGGCTACGTATATCTTACAAAAGATGGCGGGGCGAATTGGCAAAATGTAACGCCTGCGGGCTTGCCAGAATGTTTGATCAATGCCATTGAAGTTTCTCCATTCGATAAAGCAACAGCTTATATCGCCACTACGCGTTACAAATTCAACGACCACACACCGGGGCTTTACAAAACCACCGACTATGGAAAAACCTGGACAAAAATAAACAATGGACTTCCCAACAATGCATTCACGCGGGTAGTGCGAGAAGATGAAAAACGAAAGGATTTATTATTTGCCGGAACAGAATTAGGTGTTTTCATTTCGTGGAATGGCGGAAAGGATTGGACTCCTTTTCAATTGAATCTTCCTGTTACTCCCATTACTGATTTAAGAATTCACCAGAATAATTTGATTGCCGCCACTTCGGGTCGATCGTTTTGGATCTTGGATGATTTAACGCTGGTCAGACAGCACAAAGAGCAAAATGATTTTACATTATTTCAATCTGAGCCAGCGATGTTGGTGAACGGCTACAGCGAGTTGGATAGATCTTCTGCTGACTTTGATGGAACAAATCCGTATCGTGGGGTTAATCCAGCAACTGGGTTGGTGATCTATTATCAGCTGCCAGAGCTAAAGCCTTCAGAAAATATCACGATGGAGATAAAAGATGAACAAGGCAATTTGATCCGTTCCTTTAGCTCCTTACGGGATTCTACCCAGATAAGCTTTGAAGGCGCTCCACCCGAAGATCCGATATTGACAAAAATGAAAGGGCTGAACCGCTTCGTTTGGAATTTACGCTACCCAACTATGCAAGGGGCAAATTATGTGTTTATGGAGAGCAGTTACCGCGGCCACAAAGCCTCACCAGGCAAGTATACCCTCACGCTCACAATGGTGAATAAAACCACATCCATCAATTTAGAAGTCGTAGCGAATCCACTTTATTCAACCGATGCGAAAACCTATCAAGAGTATCATTCCTTGATGAACAAAATGGAAACAGAACTAAATAAAATGCATCATCTGGTAAATGGATTGAATAGCAAGCGCGAGCAAATGGAAAAGCTACTGATAGACTTACCCGCTGATGAAAAATTTACCGCCATTCGAAAAGAAGGGAAAGCATTGGCATTGCGCATGAAACTATGGGATGAAGATATGGTGCAACGCAAATCAAAAGCGTATGATGATGCCGAAAATTTCCCAAATAAATTTACAGCTAATTATTTATTCATGATCAATCATGCGGAAAGTGATTTGCCGAAAGTAACCAAGCCCACCTTAGATCGATTGAAAGAAATGAATGTTATTTGGACAACACTTGAAACACGCGCCCGACAAATTTTGGATAAAGATATTCCTACTTTCAATAAACAGATGTGGGATGCCGGTGTGGGGGCTGTGTGGATGAAGTGATCATTTTTAGATTGGCGATCTCCCGCGGAGGCGCAATGGCACAGAAAAAGCGCAAAGAAAAAAATAAACTTCTTTGCGAACCCGAGCGCCACTGCGTCTTTGCGGTGAAAAAATTTATTAAGTAATGGGATGCAGGAGAGAAAGGCCGTATCGGTGAAGCAATTGCTTTTTAGGTTGGCGACCTAACCGCAGAGAAAGCGCAAATAAAAGTTTGATTCCTTTGCCAACCTTCACGCCTCTGCACGTTTGTGGTAAAAAACATACCTGCGTTTAACAAAAAATGATGGGAAGCTGTGTGGCCGAAGTGATTGCTTTCGGATTTAAGAATTTTACCGCAGAGGCGCAATGGCGCAGAGAAAGCGCAAAGAAAAAAATGAACTTCTCTGCGAACCCTAGCGCCTCTGCGCCTTCGCGGTAAAAAAATTTTGTTAAACCCTGAATATAACTCACCCTTGCCCTGTGACTATGGTCTGTTTTCTTAACTTGTATTATAGCCCATTGTCAATTATCTTTGATGGATAACATAATCTATGCTTGTAGTACTATGAAAATACTTGCCCTGAGTGTTGATGATCAAGTGGCGGATGCCTACAACAGAGCACCTGCCGAAGAACGAACCAAAATGAATAAGCTGGTAAATAATTTGTTTGCTGAAGCAGTGCGCAAAAACCATCTGAACAAGCTCTTCGAATCGATGGACAGGCTTGCCAGCGAAGCCAAAACCAATGGCCTTACGCCAAAAAAACTAGGCGAACTGATGGAGTGGGACGAAGCCACCATGGTTAACCTTTTTGGTGAAGATTATCACCATGGCTAAGAAGCGTTTTGTAATGGACACTAACGTGTTTGTAAGTGCCGTTATTTTTCCTCTGTCAAAAACGAAGGAAGCAGTAGATAAGGCCGTGCTTGGGGGTATTGTTGTCTTATCTCCACCTATTGTGCAAGAGCTATCGGAAACGCTATCACGCACTAAATTTGATAAGTATTTATCGCTTGCAGCTCGGCTTTCGTTTCTTGAAAATATTCTATTGCAAGGAGTAGTAATGGAAGCAACCGTTGAGATAAAAGCCTGCCGAGACGCAACCGATGACATGTTCCTTGAATTAGCTTTAACCGCACAAGCAGCTTGCATTATCACTGGAGACCCCGACTTACTGGCACTTCATCCCTTCCGTGGTATTCCAATTATTAATGCCGTAGAGTTTTTAAAGTGGATCATGTAGATTTTTGAAATTGTTAGTCGTGAATCTGGAATGTTGAGCCAGCAAATCTTAGCGTCTTCGCGCCTTTACGTTAAAAAATTTAGTAAAGCACTTAAAAAAGTCAACTCTTAACAACAACCCTGTTGCAAGCAAACAATGGTGGAACGCACGCGAAAAAATCGTACAGATAAAGTTATTTCCTTTTTGGGGTAACGGTTTAACCGCAGAGGCGCAATGGCGCAAAGAAAGCGCAAAGAAAAAAATAAACTTCTCTGCGAACCCTAGCGCCTCATGCTATTTTCTTTGTCATTGTGAGTAACGTATATTTTCCTACGTGCTTTTCACCGAGCTCGGTTTGATAACCCATATCTGCATAGAATTTCTCCAAATATGCATGTGGGCTAAGGCTTAGTGTTTCTACGTTTTGCTTTTTTGCCACTCGTTCCAACTGGCGTACTACTTGTTGCCCCAGCTTTAGACCCCGGTATTTTTGATCTACTGCAATTCGTGACAAAACACATTTACCGCCATCTATTGTCAATCTTCCGCTTGCAACGGGCGTCTGATCATCCAAGCCCAACACATGAATGCTTCGCTCGTCATCGCCATCAGCATCTAATTCATGTTGTATTCCGTGCTCGTGCGTAAATACTTCAAAGCGCATTTTTTTTACGAATATGATTTCACCAGAAGTTGTTGCTGTTTGAAAAAAATCTTACTCATTTTCTAAGATCGCATTGAGAGCTTTCACCAAGTCTTCGAACTTTTCATGGGCATTGTTACAAAGAATAATCAACGTTTTGTTTTCGCCAAGGTGCCGAATGATCTCAGTTTTGTAGCCCGGATTATCGCCTGTATGCAAAACAATTTTTCCGCCATTTTTATCAGTTTTGATATCCCAACCAAATCCATAAAAAGAAATGGAATCATTAGTGAGTCGCATTGGCTCAAATGCGTCCATTAAAGATTTCTGACTCAATACCTTATCGGTGTACAGTGCTTGATCCCATTTCAATAAATCGGAAGTAGTGGAACTGATTCGCCCGGGCCCTTTGCGATTACCCAACCAAATGGCATAGTTCGAGGATGGAAAAGAATCCGCTCGAACGTATCGGTTTTTTTGCTTGACGAAAATATGCCCCAACGCAAAGTTTTCAATCGCTACTTTTTCCGGTAGAGTACGAATATTGGTAGATGTCATGCCCAACGGTTGGAAGATTCGTTCCCGGCACATTTCGATAAAATCTTTTCCTGAAGCTTTCTCAGCAATACTCGCCAGCAACACATAACCTGTATTGCTATATTCATATTTTTCGCCCGGCTCAAATGATTTGCTCGGATGAAATTTCTTCAAGTACTCCAAAATATCATCGTTGTTAGCCACTTTACGCTTGTCCCAACGCTGGTCCATGATTGCTTGATAGTCAGGCAGGCCAGAAGTATGTGTCAACAACTGACGAATGGTAATATTGGGATATGGCAAGTTTGGTAAATACTTTTCCACTGGATCATCGTACTGAAGTTTTTCGTCATCCTTCAAAAGCATAATAATCGTGGCTGTAAACTGCTTAGAGACCGAGGCCAGTTCAAAAATACTGGCTGTATCTACTTTTGCTTTTGTTTCAAAATTTCGAAAGCCAAAAGAGTTGTGATAAAGTAATTCTCCCTTTTTTGCCAATAGGACGACCCCGCTAAAGTCGGGGACTATCGAAAAAACAGAGTCGATTTTTTCGGAAAAGGTTTTAAAGACCACTTTTTTCTTTGACTCGCAAGCGCAGAGCACAAACAATAGAACAAGAAAGGTTAGTTTAGCAGACTGTTTCATTTTAATTTTGGTTTTCTCTGTCCCAAACCTTCGAGGTTTTTATTTATTCGCAATTAAACCTCAAAGGTTTCTTAACTTTCGAATTCAAATAACTCTAAATATCGCATAGATGCAAGATGCTTCCATCATTTCGAATTACTTTCCCCATTTAACAGATCAGCAAAAGAATCAATTTTCTCAACTAGGGCCTTTGTTCACCGACTGGAATAGCAAGATCAATTTAATTTCCCGGAAGGATATAGAAAATATATACGTCAGTCATGTGCTTCATTCGTTGGGGATTGCCAAAGTAATGGAATTCAAATCCGGTGCATCGGTATTGGATGTAGGTACTGGTGGCGGTTTTCCCGGAATTCCGCTTGCGATTTTGTTTCCTGAAACTAAATTTCATTTAGTGGATTCTATTGGGAAAAAAATCACGGTAGTAAAAGCGATATCGGAAGCAATTGGGTTAACGAATGTAAGAGCTGAACAAATACGAGCCGAAGAGATTAAAGGCAAATATGACTTTGTGGTAAGCCGTGCAGTGGCGCGGATGAAAGAATTTTATGGGTGGGTGGACAACAAAATCAAAGACGACTCGATCCACACATTAGATAACGGAATTTTGTATTTAAAGGGTGGCGAGTTAGATGAGGAGATGAACGAGTTAAAAAAACGCTACAGCATCTACGACCTTACCGCGTATTTTAAAGAAGAATTTTTCGAAACGAAAAAGGTAGTCTACTTGCCTATCTATAATTAATCGCTTCGCCTAAATACAACCCCAAGAAAGTAGCTGCAAGGCAAAAAATCAAACTGCCGATTACATAAACAA
>Ga0226658_10000336_pt1 | contig 22412 bp, 25 predicted proteins | sample OliLak19BULKMAT1_FD_169091 | JGI IMG/M metagenome (GOLD analysis project Ga0226658, IMG submission 169091) | Freshwater microbial mat bacterial communities from Lake Vanda, McMurdo Dry Valleys, Antarctica - Oligotrophic Lake LV.19.BULKMAT1 (v2)... | ecosystem: Environmental > Aquatic >... | reverse complement strand
TTTTCTGTGGATTTTTCAATAATGCTTGCATTTTGGAAGACAAATGCTCCGTTTAAAAATCCTGCTGTTGATATAAATAAAGATGGCAAGGTAAATTCGGTCGACTTTTCTATTTTGTTGTCGCGATGGGGTAGACGTGAAGAATAAAATTATATGACCATAAACAAAAACAAATTATTGATTCCAATTGTTATTGCACTAGGCTTATTCCTGGCCTTACCTATACCTCGTGTTTTCGCTCTTTCATTGTATGCCGAGCATTCTTCTCGCGAAATCAAAGTTGGCGATACAGTGCTAATTAATTTTTATTTGGACACAGAAGGAGTAGAAATTAATGTTCTAGAAGGCAAGATTCGCGTCGTAGGTGAAGTTTCTATCAAGAGTGTCAGTTCGGGGGGTTCTGTATTCACTATTTGGCAGACACAGCCGACGATTCTCGGGAATGAAATAACTTTTGTTGGCGGAACTCCAACTAGTGTTAAGGGTAAGAAAAATAAAGTTTTTACTGTTGCGATTAAGCCACTTGGTGTAGGAGATATACAACTAGAACCTTTGCCATTTCAAGGTTATTTGGCTGATGGAAAGGGAACAATAGTAGTTGGAAGACCTTCTAAATTTGAATCAATAAATGTTGAACAATCTACAGGCCAGCCAGTAGATGAGTCAGTCTTACATAATCTAGATACTGTCCCGCCAAATCCATTCACTATTGAAATTGGACGAGAAGGTGGGTCTGTAGACGGTAAATTATTTTTGAGTTTTATTTCCAGTGATGACGGGTCTGGTATTAAATATTATGAAGTAAAAGAGGGTGATAAAATAACCACCGTATCACAGGGTATTTATGTTCTACAAAATCAAGATTATTTTGGTGAAATAATTGTCACTGCTTTTGATAATGCAAACAATGTTCGTGTCCAACAAATTAACATAGGTGGAAGTGATAAATTGGGGGCTCTATATATTCTGTTTGGACTACTCGCTCTTCTCTTTGTTTTCTATTTGATAATTCGATATAATAAGAAGAAATTATGAGGAGATATTTATTTTTTATAATAGCTATTATATTCTTCGGTTACTCTCATATCTCGTATGCCGCTGATATTTATTTAGGCACCACTAATACACAAGTAAATGTCGGAAGCAATGTGACTGCTGTGGTATATGTAAACTCAAGTGACAAAGTGATAAATAGTGCGGAAGGTGTCATTACCTTTCCGACAGATATTTTTTCTGTTGAATCGATAAGTTTGGGTGGTTCAATATTTTCAATTTGGGTTGAGCAACCATCTTTTTCAAATTCAACAGGTATCATCTCATTTAATGGTGGCGTGCCAAATCCAGGGTTTATTGGTAATAAGGGTTCTGTTATTCGTATTAATTTTAAGGCAAAAAAGACAGGTGTTGCCAATTTGGCATTTACTGGAGCAAGTGTGTATGCAAATGATGGTCTTGGTACAGATGTCACATCTGGCCGTAGAGGGCTTTCAATAGAAGTTGTACCAGTACAACAAGTGGAGGTGATTCAAGAAAATCCAATATCACAACCAATATCATCCGTTACTGCATTACAAATAACATCACCTACACATCCAAATCAAGAGTTGTGGTATAAGGACAGTGGTCCAATATTTAGATGGAAGGTACCGGTGGGCGTAGATGCTATACAGACTGGTATTGATAACAATACATCAGGTTCACCGAGAGTAACCTATAGTCCAGCTATAAATGAAAAATCAGTTAAAGATTTGAAAGAAGGTATCTGGTATTTTAAAGTCCGTGCTCGCAAAGATGGAAATTGGAATCCAATCAGTACATATATCACACGAATAGACAGCACGCCGCCAAAAAATAATGAAGTCGCTTTTTCATATAATGATGATAAAAAAGTCTTAAGTATTTCAGCTGATATCATCGATGAGGTTTCTGGTTTAGACTATTATGAAATATATATCAACGATTCATTAGTAAAAAAAGTTGCGTCTGCAGATTTTGTTAATGGAAATTATAGCATTGTAATAAATACTCCGGGTGATAATCGCGTCAAATTGGTAGCAGTAGATCGTGCTGGGAATAGCGTAGAGTCATTGGGAGCTTTTCAAACAACGGCTGCACCAGAAAAAATACTCCCCATTGCATCAACTAATAGGCAATTATTAGTCACAGTAGGATCTCTCTCTGTTTCGGTAGTATATTTTGTAATTGTAATTCTTTTGATTTCTCTAATTCTAGTTATTGGTGCCTTTAAACTTGGACGCCATTACAACAAAGCCCACAACAGACCAAAAATGCGCACCATTTTAACCAAGGGAGATAATACAAAAGTGCTTTTTTTACTAAAAAAGCGTCTCGAAAAACATCTTGAGATATTACAGCGCACCCGACACAATAGGGTTTTATCAAAAGAAGAAAAGGAAATAAAGGAAGCTATTGAAGGTGATTTAGACGAGGTAGATAAGGCTATAGAAGAGCAAGAGCAAAGGTAAGAATAAAACCTTCTATCCCATGTTTAATTTTCTAGGGAGCCCCGCTCGCACTCCTCTCCTCCTCTGCGAGCGGGGCTTGCGCGCGAACGGGAGGATGGGTCAAGCGCATTTGCATTTGGTCACGTATATTTTCCTGCTGGAAAATTCCGCTACCCCGCCTCGCACCAGTGCTCCGGCCTTGCGAAGCTACGCTTCTCACCCTCCTTTTCCATTTGCGACATCCGAATTCAAAAACAAATGAGCCGAAGTTTTGGCAAATCCTCTTCTTACAGAAGCTGTACACCTTTTGGATGGAGTACCATCTCAAAAGGTCTTGCGAAAGTGTCCCACACTTTCTCACCCCAAAAAATTGCTTTGCCAAAACTTCGTCCGCATTAGTCCCGCCACCTGCCCGAATACTTGGAGGGCAGAACACCAAAGAAAAATGTCCTTTCCTTTTTAGAAGAAAAAATTGGTCGCACCACAAGAGTACTTCATGTTTTCTAATTCGCTTCGCTCATAAGAAAACAAAGTCGCGCGCAAATCCGAAAAGCAAGGAACATTTTTCTTTGGTGTCCGCCGTACTCGGCGGGTGGCGGGGCTGATTTATTCGTTCAGTTTCCTTTGGAAAAAAGTTCGAGCAAAGTGTATAATTACAGCACCAGAAGTAACTTGTTCGGAATTAAGAATATGGAGCGATTTTGCGGAAGCCAAAATCGCGCTTTGATTTTCGCCAAAACCCTTTCCGCCTACGGCGGAAGCCGTGAAATCCCATAATTCCCCCCAGCGTATGGAAACAACTCAAACCAAAACTAAATGCGTTCTCTATGCTCGCAAGAGTACAGAGGAAGATGACCAGCAGATAATGTCTATTGAGGCACAGCTTTTTGAATTGAGAGAGTATGCGAGCAAAGAACGCATTGAAATCGTAAAAGTATTTACGGAAGCGAAAAGCGCAAAGAAGCCCGGGCGAGACGGTTTTGCTAAAATGGTTGAGTATATTGAGGCAAGTAATGAACCACTTGGCATTTTAGCATGGCACCCCGACCGTCTCGCTCGAAATTCTGTTGATGGCGGAAAAATAATTTACTTAGTGGACATCAACAGAATTGCTTCTTTACGCTTTCCGCAGTTTTGGTTTGAGCCAACTCCGCAAGGGAAATTCATGTTGCAAGTGGCGTTCGGACAAAGCAAATATTTTTCTGACAACCTTGTTGAGAATGTGAAGCGTGGAATCCGCCAAAAAATCCGCCGTGGTGAATGGCTAACGCTCGCTCCTCTTGGCTATGTGAATAATTTGAAAACTAAAAATATTGAGCCACACCCGACCACTTCTCGCGTAATCAAGCGAGCGTTTGAGGAATATGTAAAAGGTACTTACACGCTGACATCTCTAGCGGATTTTTTGGCGGACCACGGCGTTGTTCAGAAAAAAGGTACGCCACTTGCCAAAGTTTCCGTTGTGAAAATGCTGACCAACAGAGCATATCTTGGATTTATTAAACATCGTGGTGAATGGCACAACGGAAACTTTGAGCCAATTCTTTCTCCGACACTGTTTGAAGCAGTCCAGAAAGTGTTTGCGAATCGGAAGAAACCAAGAAAGCAAAAATCGTTTCTTCCGTTCGCATTCACTGGATTTGCAAAGTGCGGCGAGTGTGGCTGTGCGATTACGGCGCAGTATGCCACCAACAGATTTGGAACACGCTACACCTATTATCGTTGCACCAAGAAAAGTGGAAAGTGCGCACAGCCGTATACGCAAGAAAAGGCACTCACCGCACAATTGCAAACACTGCTTCAATCAGTGTCGCTTCCTTTTTCTGAAATTGAAGAAATGGACAAGCAGATTATTGCTTGGGAAAAAGAATCAATTTCTGAAAAAGGAAATGTTGTCCAAAATTTGAAAGAGAGGATTCGAGCAAGCCAACAGAAGCTCGACAAGCTCGTTTCTGTGTACCTAGACGGCGATATTGAACGCGAGACATATCTTTCGCGCAAAGACCTCCTTATGCGCGAAAAAGTAGGTTTGCTCGAAGCAGAAACAAATTTTGGGCAACAAAGAAAGAATTGGGTCGAACCCTTGCGGAGTTTCGTTTTGTCCTTGAAATACTGTGCCGAAATTGAAAAAACTTCCAATCATTTAGAATGGAAGAAGTTTTTTCAACAAATCGGCTCTAACCCTGAAATCAAGGACAAAACGATTTCCATACGCTGGGGGGAATTATGGGATTTCACGGCTTCCGCCATAGGCGGACGCGGGGGCAAGGTCGCGGATTTTGCTTTGCAAAATCCGCTCCTCTTTCCAAATTTTTATGATGTCTCTACTTGTGCTGGGGAGAGGACTTGAACCTCCAAGCCTTGCGGCACATGGTCCTAAGCCATGCGTGTCTGCCAATTTCACCACCCCAGCACTTTGAAAAGAACAAGCCCTGCCAATTTCGCCACCTGCCCAACAATGGCGATGATACTACAAAACCACTTAAACATTTGCTAGAGTACACGAATCCCGCCCGTAAGCAGAGCTTTCGGGCGGGATCATTCCGACGGCATGAAAACTTAGTTTTCGCGCCGCTCCTCATTCCCGCCCGTAGCTCAGTTGGTAGAGCAGCTCCCTCTTAAGGAGACGGTCGCAGGTTCGAGCCCTGCCGGGCGGACAAAGTTACAAAATCACCTGTTTTGGGTGCATCCGCGAGTAGTTGATACTGTTCTTTGTATTTAGTTTGAGCCACGGTTCCGTTTTTGAGAGAAAGGTTCCAAAGTATCTCAAAGGCCACTTCTCGTTTTTTCTGATCATCAGCATCAAGAAACTTTTTCTTGGCTCTACTGGCTTGCAGAAATACATTATGGGTCGGTTCCAAAGTGGCGAGAGGGTTTCGATTGGAAGGGTTCTGTAAATCCTTTTCGATAGAGAAACGCTCGGCCTTGATGCTCTGGATTTTACGCTCATAGAGTTCAGGCCGAAGAAGTTGGGCAGAGTACACATCGAACGCGGTGATCTCCTGCTCCTCTAGGGCCTTTAAACGGGCTTCTAGACGCATCCTCGTAGCCTCTTGGTAGTCAGAGTTATGGGAGTAGCGTTGTCGGGCCGCCTCATACATGATATTGACCAGCTCGTCGTCAAAACCGACTTTACCGAGCGCATCAGCCGTCAAGGCATTAGCCAGCTCAGATCGGAGATAGCCCTTATGCGCCTCACAAAAGCCTTTCCCATTGGTGCAGTAGTAATACTGGTGGCCTTTCTTGAGAGAGGCCGTATACATACACCCACAGACCTCACAAGTTAAAAGGCCTCGAAGCGGAAAGAATTGAAGTTTAGGCCGGGGGCGTGTCTTTCCAACAAACACTTCTTGCACATGATCGAATTGATTCTTTGAGACAAGAGCCGGGTGTTTGCCTTGGTAGTATTTTCCGTCTCGAACCATAACCCCGTAATAGAAAGGATTTTTGAGCATGGCCTCGACCTTGCTTCTTCCAAAACGATATCCGCCCGTCGTCCTAAAGCCCTCGGTATTGAGAACCTTAAAAACATCCCTCAAAGAATAATTACCGGAGCCGTATAGCTCGAAACAGCGAAGCACCGATGTGCTTGTCTTGGAATCAATCACCACAAGCCCGGTGCCTTTCTCATTGAGGTAGCCTATAGGCGCACGACTCGGCCATTCGCCCCGATCTAACTTGGCACGATTACCACGCTTCACATTCTCGCTTAAATCCCTGCTGTATTGGTTCGCCATACCAAAATGAACGGCGAGAAGCAAGACGGTTTCAGACGGGATATACGTTTTCTCATATGTCCTGATTTCCTTGATGATGCCATTTTGGAGCATATCCATGATCTCGCCACCCTCGACCATGTTCCGTGCAAGGCGGTCTAGCTTCCAACAAATAATCGCGTCGGCCTCGCCGTTTTGAATCATGCGAATCATTTTCCTGAACACCGGACGACCTACTATCTTTGCGGACTGACTTTCCCTGAGAATCGTTTTTACCTCTAGACCATTAGCAATCCTTAGCATCTCGTTCTCCTGCGACTCAAGCGAGAGGACTTGTTTGTCCTCGGTATCGGTCGATTTTCTGCAATAAATTATGTATCGCATACTAGAGTTATCACAGCAATCCTATCACGGCCTCCTTCACTTCGGGAAACTCGGAAAGATCTACAACAGAGCGTTTAGTCTGGCCTTGATATTTGCTCTTGTACTCCTTCTCCCATTTAGGAAGTGTGCTCACCAACTGGAGAATCTTACCTATCCGAGGCTCATCTAAGACCTCTAGGGGGCGATTAAGATTTCGGCTCGCAAAGTACCGCTTGCGTCCATGGAGCCGTTCATCGAGAGCGTCTTTCGTCATATACTTGGTCATGTACGCGCCGAGATTAGGGACTTGGGATACCTGCTTAATTTTTATAAAGCCGTGATCCCATATCTCCGCGAGAAGATCTTTATCAATCCATAGCAGGTTAAAGACAATCGCGTGGAAATGTACCGCGCCGCGCTTTTGGAACTCCGGCACACAGACATACTTGAAATGGCTTTTTCTCGTCCCCTCCATGCGGTAATTGAAGTTTTTGAGGAAGTTAGTGTAGAGGCGATTAGCCTCGGTAAGGTCAGTGAGATTTTCAGCGAAGGTGAAGGTAAGGAATTTTGGGCTGAATGGCCTGTCATACCCGTCAAACCATTGGTGGGCATTAGCGTTGATAATCCGAATCAGCCTATTCTTCGTCTGACTTAGGGAGCGTCGCATAATCTCTTTCTTCTCGTCCTCAGTCTTTTTCTTTACCAAGGCGGAAGTACCACTCTTGCCCCTGAAGCCATACATCAGGTCTTTCTCGTACAGATAGGCCTCAAGGATATCTCCTGAGAGGATAATTTTTTGCTTAGTAAGTCTAGTCATAAGTCGAATTAAGTGTGAGATTTATCAAGTCTAGTAAGAGCCGCCCGCGCCCGCCCTGCGGGCGGGTCGCGCGGGCCGGCTAACCCCACGTAGAGGCGCGCAAAGCTCTCTAGATACTCATTGGCTTTTTCCTGAGGCAACAAAACACCGCACCTTTTTTCAAAGTACGTAGTTGTACGCTCTATGAGATCACTGGAAAATGAAAAACTCTCCACCGCGAGAGTTTAGAAAACTAGCCTTACGGTAGGCTACCGTAAAATTACGGTAGGTACTTAGGATTGATCTTCACAAAGCCACGAGTGCTTGAGTTAAAGAGTAGAAAATTAACAATGCCTGTTCCCCCCACTATCTTTTTTTGAATGACCTGACAGGCATCGTAATAACGCTTCCAGTTGTATTTCTCACCCCCAAAGAATTGGTCGTGAATATCTTTATAGTCAGAGACCTCTTTAAGATCGTGAGAAAAAAGATGCTCTAAGACATAACAGCCATTCTCTTTATTGTCGATACTTCCGAAAGAAATTTCAATGCCGTTTACAGTAAGAGTGCAATCTCCAAAAGAAAATCTGGGCTTTTGCTCTCTGGGAGAAGAACTTAGGCTACTACAAATCGCCGGATGTACGTGAAAACTTACAAAGTTAACTCCATCAAGCTCTGGAGAATCATACCCCTCAACACTCCCGGTATGTGGGCCACTTATTCCAATGATCGGTTCTTCACCGGCTATTCTGTGTTTCAAAATTGTAATTCCTCCATCTAGAGTTAGCCCTTGGCGTTTAAAATCCTCCTCAGTAAGATTTATTTCGTGGAAATCATCATATCCTTCAAAATCTTGAGGAGGTAAGGCGGAACAGATAAGTTCAATTACTTTCTGCACATCAGAGTCCATAACAGGTTATTAAAAATCAATCAAATCCCTCACTTTTACCCCTAAAGCTCTAGCAAATTTCTCAGCGCTATTGAGGGTTACGTTCTTTTCGCCCCGCTCGATCATGCCGACATAGGTTCGGTGTACCCCAGCCTTGGAGGCAAGCATCTCTTGAGATAAGTCTTTCTTCTCACGCATCTCGCGTACTCGTTTACCGAATTTCTTCGCTAGAATAGGGATGTCTCTCATACCCCAAGGGTAGAGAGTTGCCTACTTTGGGTCTACATACTATAGTTAGCGTAAAATATGAGAACTTTTCTTCTTTCCGTTATAACTATTGCAATACTTGTTGCGAGCGGTTCTGTAGCTTACTACTACGTAGTATTCCTTCCTCAACAAAACCTGAAAAGCCAAGAGGATTTAAGTGCAATCCGAAGTGTTGTTGCCCCTACGCCAGAACAACAAAAGGTGCAACAAGAACAAGAACTACAGTCGTGGAAAGCTACCGAAAATGCTGTCAATTCTTATACCCAATGTTTGATAGATATGCAAGAGAAGGGGGCGACTTGGCTTGACCAAAAATGTCCTAGCGCCAATGATCCATTCGATAGCACGAATTGTAGATTGACCGTCATGTCATCTGCGGAATATCAAAGTAAGTTTGGCTGTAAATATCCTTTCTAAAAAACTTTACTTTAAAACACCAGTACTAGGATTTTTTTTTGCCTTCTTTTTCAAAATATTTATCCGAACCATCTGACTCTTTTTGATCTCGCTTGATTGTAATTCGTCCGAAGTCTTTTTTTACAGCACCATCAAACCAATCAGAACCAATTTTCTGACCGCCATCTAAAATATTATCTATTTTATTATTTGCCATATCAAAATTCGACTCCTGATTAGACTTACTTCTTTTTTTGCCCCGCGCCATTAGCATTTGTTTAAATACTACCATATTCGATATGATAGGATTTGCTTCTAACTTTCATGTATTTCTCCTTTAATTGAGTGCCCCAGATCGGTAGATCGGCCATTTTTTTGATCGTAAGCCCAAGCAAAAATTCCGCGTCATGGGAGTAAATGGAAAATTCATGCGCGGGAAAATCATTGACTAGGCTTTTGGCCGTATCACGCGCCTTTTCCGGCTGACTTTTCATCATACGAGTCAGCAACATGTTTAACGCATACCAAAAACCTATTCTCAGTTCTCTTTGAGCTTTCTGAAGGTGGTACGGATCAATCTGCTGAACGACTGGCTTGAGAAAGTCGTTGGCGTTGTCCAGGGCCATACCAGCCGCTTCACTTTTTGAAACACCCTGCTTTCTCAAAAAAGTGAAGCGGGCTTTCGCTATTGAATCCACAAGGGTTGCCATGGATGTAATCGTGTTCTGTATATCTAGTGCACTGATCCGCGAGCCATCACTCGGATGTTCAATGGGGAGGTCAAGTGGCCCTAAAGCTGACCGCTCGCACATGTATATCTCATCAGTGCCAAGAGACATCAAAGTGGCCGCGCTTTTCGCATATCGTGGAACGATGGCTGATATTTTTTCGAATCTTGCCTGTAGAATGTTCATGATTCCCACGGCCGAGAAAGGACTACCGCCAACAGACTCGATAATTAGAAATAGTTCGTCTGCCTTCTTATCGGCGACTTGTTTCTCAACATTTCCAAGAGTGGCATCGTCAATACCATCTTCGCTGTCATCGATGAATATAAGGTACGCCTGTGATGTCATCAGCGGGCATTTTACTCCTACCCATTACTTTAGCAATCGTCCGGAATGTAAGGCAGAATAGACCTAATAACAAAAACTCCGACCACAGGCCGGAGTTCGTGTGAGGGAACGGATCGGAATTCCTACTCTCCACCCAAGGGCAGTGGATTTGGGGCTAAACCATGTCACCGCTTTTCTCAATCCCAGGTCGCAAATCGCTTCGCACTCACGCGGATTGGTCAGACTAGCTGCCCCCACGAGAGGATCAACCCTTGTAGTCGATCTACCTAAGGAGCATTATATCAAGCTTCCGTGTAAAACAAAAGTTCCAACATCGTCCCATAGGGCGGACTGGAGTAAACATAGTGAACGACAGTCCGCCCGAGCAAGCGAACTGCTTCGCTTGCGTGCAGGGCGAGAAAGGACGAGCGTGCGCATGAGAAGCATACTTCGAAAGCGCGCGAGTCCTGTACGGCCCCCGTAGGGGGAGAGCCCTGCCGAGCGAACTAGAATGAAAAAGCGGGGTGGAACCCGCCTTTTTCATTTGCAGAACGGGGTGCCGCAGAAAGTATTCGTCACGACTTCGAGGATGGTGACCGCGGTGACCATGATGAAGAATCCGACGATGCCCCAGATGAGCATCCGGCGTCCGGTTTCCCGCGCCTTCGGGTCATCGGCCTTGAGGACGAGTTTCGTCGCACCCACGACCAAGTAGAACATCGCGAATGCGAACATAAGGAGGATAAGGGGCTGGATGATGAGTCTCGTGATGTTGCCGATATATTTGAAAAGCGCGTCCTCAGCGGCAAAAGCCGAAAGCGGGGCTACGAGAAGTATGGCGAAGCCAGCTTGTGTGAAAAAAAATTTCCTCATAGATGTCATTGTACCGCTACCCCGCTTTTCAGCACGATGTTCCGTTGAATGATCTTCAGGGTTTATATGGATTATCGATGACCGGCGGATTGACTGTTGCCTTCCCGTCAAGATTAAAGGTGTTCTGGAGCATGACCACGATGCCGAGGATTGAAACCACCATGAATATGCCGAGAACTCCGTACACCATGAGGTCACGAGCCTTCTTCTTGTCCTCATCCTTACCGGTAAAGTTGAAAAGATACATCGCGAGCCCCCAGAAAAATGCGAGGAGAGCGAGTGCTGCGACGATGGGAGAAGCCTGCTGTACCAGGTCAAGGACGGTCCTAAGGATGGTCTGGAGCGTCGTCACAGCGGCAAATACCGCAAGCGGGGCGGTGAGTCCCGCGACAACGAAAGCCATCTTCAAAAAATTCTTACGCATAGAGATGATTGTATCACCGGCGAATAGCCTAGAGCGTCGCTTATCCTCATGGGTGCTGACCCCGGTTCTATGGAAGGGTCAAGCTGTCGCTGAAGAAAGTCTGCTGGATGGCCGCGATGAGGCCCCCGAGAGAGAAGATCACGAAAATGGCGATGATGCCCCAGATGATGCGCTGTTTTGCCTGCTTCTTCTTCTCCGCATCCCCCGTCGTCATAACGAGTTGCATCATGCTCCAGAAAAAGAGAAGCAGAAGGAGTGCGAACGGTATCGCAAGTCCCACGACCTCTGTCGCCGTGTTGATGAAGTTGGTAAGGGTTTTTTGAGCGAAGGCAACGGACGGAAATGAGCCGAGCGCAAAAAACGCGACGACAAAAAGCGTCGCCGCGTTTCGCACCGCTTTCAACGAACCGGAGAGTCGATTTCCGTTTCCTTGGGAGCTCGTTCTCAGCACGGGATTAGTTTCCTATGCGCGGGGCCGGAAGGGCGGTCGTACCCTGAACGCCGAAGGTCCTCTGGAGGAGCTGGGCGATGCCGAAGACGGACACCATGACGAAGATAGCGAGGATGCCGTAAATCATGAGGTTTCTGCCCTGCTTCTGCTTGTCCTCCTTGCCTTCCCCGAAGTTGAAGAGGTAAATCGCCAAGCCCCAGAAAAATGCGAGGAGGGCGAGGGAGGCCGCGATCGGCACGGTGTTCGTGACGATGGTGCCAAAGGCTTGGACGACACCACATAAGTCGCCATCACCAGTGCACACTGCAAGGGCAGTGAGAGGCACGAATGCGACTATTCCGAGGATTCCTGTAGCCATTAAATACTTTTTCATAGATTTAGATGCCGTTTTTTATAACGCGTATTTTATTAATACTTGTCAAAGTATAGCATTGAAAAACTCGACCATCGAGCCGAAAGGGTGTTGATGTGGATAGTCCATTTTATCAGCCTATTTGCCGATGGCATCTACGGTCGCCTGGATTGCGTACGCGAGAGCTTGACCGCCGAGGACAAGGAGTCCGCCGACCACGGCCCAAACGAAATATGAGCGAACTTTCTTGAGCTCTTCGGGGTTCCCTTCCGCCTTCACGAAAAGGAAACCGACATAAACGAGGAAAAGAACAAGGACAGGAAACGCGATTGCAGACACAAGCCGCAAAACCCGGACAAGGAATTCTGCAAGCGAGGTCACGCCGAGGGGGTTAGTAAGTGGAGCGGCGAACGCGATGACCGGTATGAGTATGACCGCGAATGGTAGGGCGTATGCGATGAATCTCTTCATGATGCCCCCATGATACATTATTTAATTCCAAGTATCGCCTTCAACTCCTCCTCCGCGGCGCCGACCGCTTCACTAACCTGGAACTTCCCTGATGAGATGCTGTCGACCGCACGCTTGAACATGGCCTCGGTGCCGGCAGGGTCTGGATCAAGGAAGGCAAAAGCAGAGAGAGCCGCTTCGCGGAATATTTCGCTGTAGGGATTGTCGGGCGACACGACAAGAAGGTCGCGCCGGACGGAAGGCACGCGAGTCTTCTCGACCAGAATCGTCTGTCCGGGCGCTCCCGTCATCGCGTGTGCGGCCACGATGGCACCGCTCAAATTGCGGCTCCCGCGCGGCACGGCGAGCGCGTAGATATCGGCTTCCGTGTATTTCCCTGCTCCACGCGCTTCAGGGAGGGGTGCAATGTCAAAATTCAGGTTCGGATTAGCTTGACGCAAGGAAAATAGCTCGCTCGTACGGCCTATGTAGAGCGCAAGGCGGCCAGCGAGGAATGCGTCATGTGAAGGCGGTTGCGAGCGGTTCCACGAATACGCAGGCTTGGTAGGATTTGCAAATTCCGTATAGAAGCGGAGAGCGGAAACCGCGGGAGACACAGAATCTCGTCCGAGCCCACCGAAGACATTCACAATCAGGTCGCCCTCGCGCGCGACTACTTGGTCGCCGAGTTCCCGCAGTATGGAAAGGACGATACCCTTTGCGTAAGAAACATTGTCCCAAGAACCGAGAGCTATGGCGCTTTCGACCAAAGTTCCGTTCTTATCGGCTTTCGTGAGCTTTGCCGCAGCCGACGCTATCTCGTCCCAATACCGAGGTGGGTTCGCGATGCCGGCAGCAGTAAAGAGCGTCCGATTCCAATATAAAACCAGAGGGTCGACGACATACGGAAGTCCCGCGATGCCGGTCTCGTTCAGAAATATCTCTCCCCCTTCGATGAAAGTGTCTTTAAACGCACGCTGACTCATCACCGAATACGGCATCTCCTGCAGTTTGTCGCCATGCTTCACCAGATATGCTGCTGGGAATACGACGAGGTCGGGTCCGCGGTTGGCCGCAATCGCCTCGATAAGTTCAGGAATGAACGTATTCGGATTCATCTGCGTATACGTGACGCCTGAAAAGTCAGTCCGGGTGAACTTTATCTCTTGGATCTGGGTCCCCACGATGGACTCCGGCAAGGGACCCCAGATGGCCACGCTCCCCACGGATTGAGCTCCGCGTCCCGTAAAACCAGCGAGGATGGAAACGGAGCCTATCGCAAGTGCCACGAAGAGGCCGAGGAGTATCGCGTGAAAGGGTTTCATCCCGTTAGAGATAGGAAGCGCTTTAAGCGGTTTTTCAGGTACCTCCGTCCCATCCCGGATTTAAGATACCTTTCTCTTGCTTGAGAATCGGATTTATTTGAACTCATTTCGTAATAGATAAGTTCAAAAGGTCCACGACCTTTCGTATACACTGATTGGCCATCGTTGTGTTGCTTAAAGCGCTTCCGTAAATCATTTGTCATTCCAATGTACATCATACTGCTCTTTGTGCTTTTGAGTACGTATGCATACCAATTCATGTATCTCTAACGGGATTCATCTGTGGTTAGTATAGCGCAACGCGCATGGTGCAAAGCCCGAAATGCACTGCGGGAAAGACGGCCCGACCTTACGACAGGGTTGTGAGAAATCCGTAGTGATGCGAGCCGGCCGGCACCATGTCGCCAGTCGAGAATCCCGCGGCGCGCATGAGGCGAACTGCTTCGGACGCCGTGACAACCGCATCCGCCGTCGGCCCCATGTTGTTGAATGAAGAAGTCCAGTCGATGACGAGCGCCCGCCCGCCGGGCTGGATGACGCGCGCGAGCTCGCTCAAGAACCGTGTGCGGTTCGAGAGCGCATGGAGCACATTCGCAAGGATGGCGAACTGGAGGAGATTGTCTTTGAGGGGGATGTGGGTATTCAAGTCGGCCTCGACCGCATAGAGGTTGCTCCCGCGACGCTTCGCCTCGCGCGTGAGTTTCGTCAGAGCGGGTACGAATGCATCAAAAGCATAGATCGTCGTCTCGGGACCGAGGCGGTCGATGACGCCGAGCGCAAAATGTCCCGAGCCGGAACCAAAATCCCCTACGCGCGACCCGGCAGGGATTGAAACTCGACCGAGAATATCGCGCGGATTTAGGAACATGCTCCCCATAGCATAGCAAAAGAACCGGCGCTCCGTTCGGAGCGCCGGTTCAGATAAAGACGGCGGAAGCTGTTAGAATCCGAAACCGATGTAGACCGAGGTTCCGTTTCCGTAGTAACCGTAACTTGCGTACCCGGAAAGACCCCCCTGTCCATAGTAGGCGTTCAAGGAATAGTTCGAGTTTCCTGAATAGTTTGACATGCCAAAACTTCCGTAGTAATTGCTGTTGTAATTGTTGTTATACCCGTTGCCGTAGCAATTGCTGTAGCAGTTGTTGTAACCTCCGTACCCGCCTCCCGCGCCATAAAACGGGCGCATCTGATACTGAACGACGCCCGGACCGATCATGTTGTAGGGCTGCATGGCGTACTGCGTAAGGGCGTGCACGCTTTGAGGGGCTACACCAAAAGAGCTAGCGACGATAACGAGCGCAAAAGCGACTCCGCCAAGGCGCGAAATGGCATTTTTCATGATTCGTGTATTTTACACCCTTTTCATATTTTTGTCAAGCACCTCGGGTAATGCGAAAATGAACGACCTCGGAGGTCGTTCATTAGTCGTACAGGAGGTAAATAAGCCGCTCGCTACAATGGGCGCAATATCGATGTCGGACATTTACCGGTGTTCTCTATCGCCCAATGACTTGATATATCAAGTCACTTATCCACCAACACAGCCTACCAGCATTTTCTTAATATCGATGTCGGTTGGGGCACTAATAGGCGTTCTCTCACACAGGACTCAAAACACTACAAACGCCGCTATCTTGTCGCCCTCGCGGAGCTTCATGATGCGGACCCCTTGGGTTACTCGGGAAAGCGACGGAACTTGCTTGAGCTCCGTGCGGATGACCTGCCCTTTCTGCGATGCGACGATCATCTCGACTATCTCCGGTGTCACAATTCTGGCTGCGATAACGGCGCCGGTCTTCGCGGTCACATTCGCGGTCTTGATACCGGAGCCGCCGCGCTTCTGAATCTTATATTCCCCTACCTTCGTGCGCTTCCCGTAGCCTTGGTTCGTGACGACGAGGAACTCGCTCTCCTTTTCATTGCGAACGACATCGGCGCCGATGACGGTGTCTTTCGCCGGAAGCTTCATGGCGCGAACTCCGCGCGCGCTCCTGCCCATCTCACGGATGTCAGCTTCTTTGAAGCGGATGGCCTGTCCGCGCGAAGTCGCGAGGATGACGGTGTCACCCTTCATGACCGGGAGGACTTCTATCAGACGATCGCCCTTATCGAGCCCCATCGCGATGATGCCGGCGCGGCGCACATCGGCGAATTCTTCGGCCTTCACTCTCTTCGCTACTCCGCTTTCGGTCACGAGCATGAACGCGGTCGCCTCGCTAGATTTCATACTCGATTTTGTTTCTTTGGGCATGGCGACGATGGAGGTCACCCGCTCCTCGGACGAAAGCGGGAGGACATTCATGATGGACTTACCCTTGGTCGCGCGTTTTCCTTCCGAAATCTCATACATGCGGGTCTGGTACACCTTGCCGCGGTCGGTGAAGAAGAGGATGTGGTCATGCGTCGAACCCTCGAGGAATCGGATGACGAAGTCTTCCTCTTTCGTGTCGAGGTCGATGACGCCAACCCCGCCCCGTTTCTGCTTCCGATATTCTGCCGGGTTCGTGCGCTTCACGAAGCCACCGGCGGTAAGCGTGAGCATCGTGGGCTCATCCGACACGAGGTCTTCGTCCGAGAGATTCTTGATACCTCCCTTCACGATGCGCGTCCTACGCAGATCCCCGTACTTCTCTTTCATGGCGAGAAGCTCCTTCTTGACGACGGCCATAATCTTCTTCGTCGAAGAGAGAATATCCTCACACTCCTTTATGAAAGCCTGAACCTCCTTGAGTTCGTCCTCAATCTTCTTTCGCTCCAAGCCAGCAAGTTTCTGGAGGCGCATTTCGAGAATGGCCGTCGCCTGGAGTTCGGAAAACTTGAACTTCTTCATGAGGGACGCGTGCGCATCCTGGACATCCTTTGCGGCCCTGATGAGCTTCACTATCTCGTCGATGTGGTCGAGCGCCTTCGAGAGGCCGAGGAGGATGTGCTCGCGGTCCTTCGCTTTTCTGAGGTCGAACTCCGTCCGGCGCTTCACAATCTCCTTGCGGTGCGAGATAAAATTTGAAAGGATGCCCGAGAGCGAGAGAGTTTCAGGAACACCGTCCACGAGGACGACCATGTTGTAGTGAAACGCGTCTTCGAGCTGGGTGTGCTTGTAAAGATAGTTCAGAACAGCCTGCGGCTGAGCGTTGTTCTTGAGCTCGATGACGATCCGGATGTCTCTCGTGGACTCATCGCGGATGTCGCGGATGCCCTCGAGCTTTTTGTCGCGGACCAAGTCGGCCATGTTCACGATGAGATCGGACTTGTTGACGCGGTACGGAATCGAAGTGATGAGGATGATGCTGTTCCCTTTCTTGTCTTCCGTAATCTCCGCGACGCCGCGCACGACCACCGGCCCGCGGCCAGTTGCCGAGGCATGCGCGATGTCTTTCGCGTTGTAGGCGACACCACCCGTCGGGAAGTCGGGGCCCTGCACGAATTCAAGGAGGTCTTCGGTTGATGCGTCGGGATTGTCTATCAGATGCGCGGTCGCGTCCACTATTTCGCCGAGGTTGTGCGGCGGAACATTTGTCGCCATGCCGACCGCGATGCCCAGCGTTCCGTTCAAAAGAAGATTCGGTACTGCGGCGGGCAGGAGCGTTGGCTCTTTGCGCGTTCCTTCATAGTTCGGGCGCCAGTCGACCGTCTCCTTCTCTATGTCGTTCAGCATCTCGAGCGCGATCTTCGACATCTTGGCTTCCGTGTAGCGAGGTGCCGCCGCCGGGTCGCCATCGATAGAGCCGAAGTTCCCCTGTCCGATGACCATGGGGTAGCGCATTGAAAAATCCTGCGTGAGCTTGACCAGGGATTCATACACGGCCGCGTCGCCGTGTGGGTGGTAGTTGCCTGTCACATCTCCGGTGATTTTTGCGCACTTTCTCGTTTTGCCGCCGGGATTCAAGCCCAGCTCATGCATGGTGTAAAGGATGCGGCGGTGGACTGGCTTCAACCCGTCCCTGACATCGGGCAATGCTCGCGAAGTGATGACGGACATCGCGTAGTCGAGATAGCTCTCGCGCATCTCATCCGTGATGGAGCGCGAGACGACCCGAAGCCCTGGAGCGCCTTCTTGATTAGAAAAACCGCCGGCCTTCGCCGACTGGTCATCTCCATCACCGTCTTCCTTCTTCTTCCGAGGCATAATTTCTTCTTTCAATTATAGCATTTCGGGGTTCCGAATCCAGTACGGAAACGCCCGCTATCCAACTACTCAGGAAGCGAAGGAGCCCCCGAAATGTTCGTATCGAAAAGTGGCGGACCCTGGGTCGTCGGCTCTTTGAAAACCGTCGAGGTGAGGAAGTAGCCGACCGCCCACAGGACCGTGACAATCATGACCGCGACAAGGGTCACGAGAAACATAACCTGCTGTCGTACGGCAAGGGGCTGTTTCCTGATTTTTTCGAGAGTGTCCAAAAACATCATCCTAAAAGGACGACCGCGCCGTCCATCGCCGCGAGCTCTTTCGGGCGGACCGTGAACTTCTCAACAGGCTTCAACCCCGTCTCTCCTTCCGCTTTGAGAAAAGCGCTGAGGGCTTTGTCGTCTTTAACTGCATACGGAATGACCGCATTCGGCTCGATGGAGGTCACCAGTTCATGTGCCGATTTCGGGTCAAGAGTGCCGTCGCCGACCGGCACGAGGACGATGCCGATGCCATCGAGCTCGGAACGGATATCAGCCGGAAACTTCGGATTCGAGATGGCACCGAGAACGAGGACACGCATGCCATCCATGTCAATCACATACATGGTGTTCCCCACATCAGAGATGACATCGCCGTAGGAGGAAGGGGTCGAATATCCCGAAACCGAAACATCGCCCACTTCATACGCGCCGGGCCCTTGGATAACGAAGGGTTCCTTGTCGCCGTGGGACGCGGTCTCGACGCCGTTCCAATCGTCGTCGGGCAGAGAGATGAGAACAACATCCGCGCCGAACTTCGCAACCTTGTGTTCGCGGCTCCGGGGGCCCGGAGGATTGACCGCGACCGTGATGGGCCCGGCTGAAAGCTTGAAACAATACCCGCCAAGATGCTGGATGACCATATCGCGAAGATTATAGCATCGTCGCCCCTCATCCGTGAGCCGCCAGAACCCGCCTTTCCAAAAAAAATGGCGCGTGGTATGGTAATCGCATAAAGCCCGAAGGGGCTTTAGTTTCACTTCGGAACGGTATAACCCTTTAATTAGTTCCAAGTCCTGAGTTCAGGGTCCAGAGTTAACTCTAGACTAAGAACTCGGAACTCTGGACTTTAAAGAATCCGCTCTGATTACTGACACTAAATGCTAACAAAAACTGATAACCAGGGCATAACGCCTGATACCAGCACCCTTACGGGGATGCTGAAATTAGTCGCTGAATCCGCGAACCCGCCAGCCTTGGGCGAAACCACCGAAGGTCCCGTCATCGCCATAGGTTCTGGAAAGATATACATCGACCTTCCGCCGTTCGGCACCGGCATCATCTACGGACGGGAGTATCTCGCAGCGCGCGATGTGCTGAAGAAGGTCGCCTTGGGCGACACCGTTTCGGCGAAAGTCGTCGGTTGTTTCAATTCCGAAGGCTACATCGAGCTCTCCTTGAAAGAAGCGCGACAAGCGATGATTTGGTCAGATGCCGAGAAAGGAATCGCCGCAAACACCGTCTTCGAACTTACCGTAAAGGATGCAAACAAGGGAGGACTCATCATTCTCTGGCAGGGTATCCAAGGGTTCCTCCCTGCCTCCCAGCTGAAACCCGAACACTATCCGCGCGTCGCGAACGGAGAGAAACAACTCATCTTGGATGAGCTCAAAAAACTCATCGGCACGAGCCTTTCGGTATCCATCATCACAGCGGATCCGCGTGAGGGCAAACTTATCTTCTCAGAGCGCGGCGGCTCGAAAGACACTCGCGGTACTCTGGCGGATCGCTACGCCCTGGGCGATGTGGTTGATGGTGTCGTGACTGGCGTCGTCGACTTTGGCATATTCGTGCGTCTGGAAGACGGCCTTGAGGGCCTGGTCCACATCTCAGAAATCGATTGGGGCCTGGTCGAAGACCCGCGCATCTTCGCAAAAGTGAACGACGCTATCAAAGTGAAGGTCATCGACATCAAAGAGGGCAAGGTTTCGCTTTCGATGAAGCAGCTCTCTGAAGATCCGTGGGTCTCCGCCGGCAAGAAGTACAAGAAGGAAGATGTCGTCGACGCCGCTATCATCAAGTACAACAAATACGGTGCTTTGGCATCAATCGAGGAGGGTGTCGCCGGCCTCGTGCATGTCTCCGAATTCGCTTCGGAAGCCGTGCTCCGCGAGGCGCTCAATCTCGGAAAAACCTACAAGTTCAGGATTACGCTTTTTGAACCGAAGGATCACCGCATGACCCTTTCGTTCACGAAAGCCCAGTTGTAGATTTTGGCGTTACGTTTTTTTTCGGCGCTTCCCTACGAGAATGCACATGACACTCCTTAGGGCTGCTAGTTTGTTACCGGGGTAACGCACGCGACGATACGCCGCGACGCCAAAATTCACAACGGGGCGAAGACGCAATAGAAAAAATACAACCCCCCGGCCTCACGGCCGGGGGGTTGTATTTTTGTATGACACACCAGTTCAGATGGCACCCTTGATACGCGGATCTACCAGTCCAATATCAGGTCCCATAATCGCCGGAAGGGGCTCAACATTAAGAACCTTATCTTTTTTCACATTAAAACTAAAATTCTGCTGTTGGTAAGATAAAAACTGGAGTTGGGGGCCCGTCTGGAGGTGAACCGGGCTGGCGCGAGAAAACCTTGCTACTGATTGTATTGATTCATGCCTGCCTGATGTCCGTCCTTCGCGACAACTTCACATGCCTCGACGACTTTTTTCAAAACCTTTTTCAGAGTTGTCATCTCCTCCGTCCTGAACTTTCCCAGAAGAAATTTCAATACCTTGTCTTCGCCTGATGGCTTCTTGGCCATCCCTTTCGCGCCCGGAGGCGAGACGCCTATCCTGATGCGCACGAAATCTTTCGTCTTCAGCGATCGTATGATGGATTCGACCCCGTTGTGCCCACCGGAAGAGCGCCCGAAAGAAATTTTCATCGAACCCAAAGGCATGTCGAGGTCGTCATGGATGACCACCAGGGACCCGACGCCCTTCTTGTTCTTCACGAAATGGGCAGCGGCATGGCCGGAGTTGTTCATAAAGGTGTCCGGAATGACTATGGTCGCCTTCACCCCCCCAAGTACCCCCGTGGCGACCTGCATTTTCGGCTTTTTTTCAGTTTGCCAGAGCGAAAAGTCGTGCGTCGCGTGTATGCGCTCGACTGCCATCCTGCCCGCGTTGTGGCGCGTGTCCTTATATTCGTCTCCAGGGTTTCCGAGTCCGATGATGAGGTGCATGAACGGTGATTGTGCTCAGACGAGCGTCGCAAATCAGTGTACCCCGCACTGAAACTTAGCGTAATAGCTCATGTGCCGAAGTGGATAGTATAGCGTTACAGCACAGCTGGAAACAACGCCTATCGGTATCTCGATGTAGAAGTATTTCGCTACGAGACACGACGCCAAGTTCTAGTGACAGGGTGTACCCCGCACTGAAACTTAGCGTAATAGCTCATGTGCCGAAGTGGATAGTATAGCGTTACAACACAGCTGGAAACAACGCCTATCGATATCTCGATGTAGAAGTATTTCGCTACGAGGCACGACGCCAAGTTCTAGTGACAGGGTGTACCCCGCACTGAAACTTAGCGTAATAGCTCATGTGCCGAAGTGGATAGTATAGCGTTACAGCACAGCTGGAAACAGCGCCCATTGGTATCTCGATGTAGAAGTATTTCGCTACGAGACACGACGCCAAGTTCTAGTGACGGGGTGTACACGAAAGCGCGCGAGCATCAAAAAAGCGTTAGGCAACGAATCTGCTATTGCGCGCAACGATGCGCGCATCTACAATGACACTCATGAACGAAGTACGCTCACCTGAATCGGTGAATGATATTCTCAAGTTCGCACTCTTCGCCCTCATCATCGTCATTCCCATCCGCCTTTTCATCGCTCAGCCCTTCATCGTCCGCGGGGCTTCGATGGAACCCACCTTCGATAACGGCGAATACCTCATCGTCGACCAGGTTTCGTACCGCATAAATCCGCCGGAACGCGGGGATGTCGTTATATTCCGTTATCCGAAGAATCCTTCCATATTCTTCATAAAGCGCCTCATCGGTCTCCCCGGAGAGACGGTTGAGATAACCGGGGAGCGCATCACCATCCGGCGCGGCGTCGGGGTCGAACCCATCGCCCTTGATCAATCATTCATTGACCCATCCCGATTGAACAGCGAATACGGGGTCTATGCGCTGGATGCCGATGAATATTTCGTCATGGGCGACAATCGGAGCGAAAGTTCTGATTCGCGAACATGGGGGCCTTTGCCGAAAGAAGACCTCGTCGGTCGTGCCATCCTCCGCCTTTTTCCGCCCGGACGCTTTGCGGTCTTTCCAGGATCCGCAGAACTCGTAAAATAATATATGAACCGTATGATTATCGTTCTACTCCATCAGTTCCCCACTCTCAACTCTCCACTCTTAACTCTTAACTCTTAACTCTAAACTCTAAACTCTAAACTCTAAACTC
>Ga0226658_10000335_pt1 | contig 22441 bp, 39 predicted proteins | sample OliLak19BULKMAT1_FD_169091 | JGI IMG/M metagenome (GOLD analysis project Ga0226658, IMG submission 169091) | Freshwater microbial mat bacterial communities from Lake Vanda, McMurdo Dry Valleys, Antarctica - Oligotrophic Lake LV.19.BULKMAT1 (v2)... | ecosystem: Environmental > Aquatic >... | reverse complement strand
CCATCCAGCAGCCGCATCTGTGCGATTGACCCACGGCGGCTGCTCCGTCCATCCACACGCAGCACATATCACAATCGTGCGTCAGGAATAGTCTCCCGATACACCGACCAGACGATAGGCCGAGCGGCAATGCGTTCGGGCGCAGACATGCGTCGATACAATGTCATGCGTGTCGATTTGCTGGCCTTCGATACATCGACCTGCTGGCCCTGCACCGTAAGACACACCGGATTGCCATCTTTGCCTGGTGGATTTTCCGGTGGAAGTTCGCCCAGCGCACGTTCAAACGCTTGGACGTTCTCTTTGCGCCCGTGCCCATCCGCAATTCGCTCAATAAGCCGCATCCGAATCGTCGCCATCTCGCCCTCCTTTCGCACCTGCAAGCTCCCTGCCCGCCTGCCATTGTGCAAACGTGTCACTCATTTCCATTCGCACAATGGCAAGCTCCCTGCCCGCCTGCCATTGTGCAAACGTGTCACTCATTTCCATTCGCTCCGTAATATCTCCCCCGCATGGCCAGGGAACCATACGCCAGGATTCAATGGCCGCACCGCACCATAGTCACACTCCACAATCAGACCGCACACGTCCTTGTGTGGGGCCAACAGCTCCACCTGATAGCCGAGGTCATCGACCATCCGGTCGCCAATCAGCCAGACCGCTATCTGTGTCAGTTTGCCTGCGCCGAATGGTGTCTGAATGATTTGCCCACGCTTCACTTGTGTCATGTTCATCATGGTGTGCTCCTTTTCGTATTTCCTCTTCTGATATATTCATTATAGCACATTACCAGTTACTTGTCAAGTACCAGTTTTAACCAGGCTGAGCGGAATGCAGTTCATGAATTCGCGCACATACACCTGGCTCGGGGTACAGCGTCCCGCCAGCACGGCGTGGATACTGCTACTTGTGGCTTCCCTGCCCGCCCAAAAGCCGCCCCAAAAAATAAGGGAAACAACGAGCAGGAGTACGATAGTCGTGGTTGCCACAGATGTCTTCATCGTGGTCGTACCCGTGCTTGCTGGTGGTGGGCCAGTTGTCGGCGGCGCACCTGGCGCGCATCTCCGACCAGTCGTGGTGTTTTCGGTTGATGTATTGCGATGTCGCACGCCAAATCGTTCAGTACTATCTGAACCGTACAGGCACAGACTCCCGGGTGAAAATGCCGATGCCAATCTGCCAAGTATGCGTGGGCCTGCGTGAGTTCGTCCCATGTGGCGGTGGGGTTCTCCCGCACGGTGCGAGCTGCGGTGAGATGTTCTGCACCGCGCTGTCCGTCAGCGGTCTTCCAATTGTAGATAGTCATGCGTTCTCCCGTTTCAATCCGCACCCAGCGCGAACACTGGGTGCGTATCCAGTACTTTGTCGATACCAGCGATGCGCCATCACACGCTCGTCGTCATCGTCATCGACAATCGCTTGTTCGCCGCTCTTGCGGACGACGAATTTCATGCGTTCTCCCTGAAATAGCAACCCGTGCGTAACGCTATACCAAGCTGATCGAGGACGGTTTCTGCTTCATGGTAGGTGCGGCCAAAGCCAACGAGTTCGCCATCCAGATACATGGCGTAATCATGCGTGAGCAGATCATAGGCGATTTCCGTACGATACATTCCTGGCGTTTGCTCAATGGGTGCGGGAGGAACAAGCGGTGCTGGTTGATCAGCAGTGCGCGTATCAACCAGCGCCAGCGTTCGGGCAGCTGGCTCAACCAAATGGCCCAACCCAAACGCACGAACAATGTTCTGGCAATCATCGGTGACTGCCGCACGGCGATCATGGAGGGTCAACGGGTCGGTGCAATGCTCCATCATGGCCGCAGATTCCAGCACCAGCTCCAAGAGTTCGTGAACGAGTTGCTTGGAGACGTTCACCTGGGCTCCATAGATGACAATGTTCATCATACTCCTTTTTGCACGTTGAGAAAGCGTGTTTCGATCTTGGTTCGCTGTGGCCTTATGCCACGTACCACGCGTGAAGATCAGCCATCAGCTGTCTCTTGAGTATGGAGAACGCCACATCCTGATCGTCGTAGTGGGGCAGCCCGCAATCCTCGCCCAACATCGACTCGGTGTCCATTGGGATGATCAGCTCCTGTACGGCGCAGGCCGTTGGCGTTCCGATTTCCGTCAGACCATCAATCAGTGCCTGGGCATTGATCGCGTACCCGTTGTCAATCCACTGGCGAAACCCGCCAGTGCTCACTTGGGCATCAAGCATTGTGACCATCAGCGCAACTTGATCCCGTTGATCTGGCAGATTCTCGACCATCTTGCCGAAATCAAGATCGGCTGGCCCGCAACCGCAGAGATCGATCATGCGATCTTCGAGTTGTTCAGCAGACTGAATGAGTGCATAGACCTTGTCACGATCATAGCTCATTTCGATACAAACCGCTTTGACCGTACGCAGTTTTGCCGTCATGTTGTCACCCGCGTGAAGGTCATATTGTACTCGGAATTGTACGGCCCGAGCGCGGCGATCTCGTATTCTCCCAATGGAACGACGTTCGGCCCAATCTCCTTGTATTCATCGGTGACGATGAGCATGCCATCCGTGGCGATCCATAGATACAGATGCAGCCGCGTACCTACTTCGAGCAGGAGCGCACTGCTTTTGATGTGCGTATTGTACGTGAGTCGTAACGTGTCCATGTGCGTCCTTTCAGATGTTGCCAGGAAGGAAGCTGACCGTTCCTGGCAACGGGTCGTTCGGGTGTACGCCCGATCAGCTTGACTGGTCGGCAGTTTCGGTTGCCGTGCCACAGCGCGCGTTGGTGCTGGGTACGTTATCCAGCTTGCCGTGCAGTGCGTCTTGCCAGCAACGTGGAGCTTCAGGCGTACACCCGTTCCGTGATTGCCTCGCGCATCGCCGTAGCTGTTGTGCCTGATATAAACATTATAGCACATTACCAGTTACTTGTCAAGTACCAGTTTCGACCAGTTTCGACCAGCTCCTCCAAAATACCACCAATTTTCGCATCGAGCAATGCTGGATAGGTGGCAATTTGTGATCTTCCGATGGGTGGATTGCCAGGTTGCGTACTGGCTCCTGAGGCGGTCACCCACCCGGCGACCGCCTCACTGGACGCTGCTGGTAGTATCGGCCCAGTAGTAACGCAGGCCCGAAGGCGTTCCCACAGCGGTGGTACGTCTCTGTCTATCTGGCAGAACCAGCAGAGAATGTGTGGCGCGCAGCCTGCACTCGAAGTGCAGTCGTGTCCAGCCCTGAACGCCTTCAGCCGGAACCACTCGGTAGGTTCCACCTGGATGATGCCGCTACTCTGATTTCGCGGTTGTCGGCGTCATCCGCGCCTGTCCGGCTCGAAGCAGCCCTCATGCTCCCTGGTGCCCGGACGCCCGTGGGTCCAAAACTCTCGCGCCCCTCGGGTTGACGGTCGGTGAGGTGCAGCATCAGGCGGTTCTCGTCTGACATATGCTGTACCAGCAAGGCTTCTTATCGCCCGCAGTTCCCGACGCCCACAGTTTGACGGCCTTTGCGTGGCATCCACATCGGGTCTGGTGATGTGTCGCCGCAAGGGATTTACTCCCTGCCGACCCAGCGCGGTGTCATCTGATGGTTCGCACCCACCAGGGAGCCGCTTGGCCTGTTGACCCTTTTAGCGTAACGCTGGGCGGTCAATTCCAGATGTGATGTGGTGGAGCGATGGAGGATCGAACTCCACGTGCGTGCGGCCTTCCGGTGTACGCACGCCCGGCACCATGCCGTCTCGCCCCGTATGAGCCTGATGGCGTGAACCCCATCCGGTCGCTGATTGTTTACGGTTCCAACAGCGATGAACCGTGGTGCCCGACCAGAGACGTGCACTCTGGAGTCCGATCCTTCAGGATCGGGTGCTGCTCTTGCGCGACCTGGCGTCGTGGATGAGATTGACGTGAGATACGTTTTACCCGCTCAGGTGTCGTGCGGCTCTCTCTACCGCTCCAACCCGTATCTCTCCTCCCGCTTCTGAGATGTTGGGCTGTGGTAGTGGATGGTATTTGCTTGCATCTTGCGATGTCCACTACTATCTTTCCGCCGAGCCATCTCTTTCCGGCTTCGCACCGTCCTTGGCAGCCATTCCGTTGCGCCTCACTGTTCGATCCGCGCTTCTCGTGTGTCGCTGCTCCACGTCTGTGTCACTCATTCCTACCGTTCTATCTCCCTCACCGTGAGAGCGGATCCAGCTCGATTTTTAATGTTCTTATTCTTCCTGATGCCTTATTATAGCACAATACCCGTTACTTGTCAAGCACCAGTTTTCGGCATACCATTGCGGTACGCTTGGTCACTGTGGTACAATAGTGGTATTTCACCAGAAGGAGGCACGCGATGCCACTCACGCCGATCCCCGCCTCCGCCATTGTGTTGGTCGAGGACGAAGCCGACATCTTACTCATCCTGAAGCGACTCGTCGCCAGTATTGGCACCAGCTGTGACATCATCGCCGTCAGCACGGGCGCAGCGGCACTCGCGCAGGTGGTGCTGCGGCGCGTGCCGCTGGTGATCACGGATTATAATATGGTGACGATGAATGGATTGCAGCTCACCACGGCGATCAAGGAGACATCGCCGGCGACAAAGGTGATGCTCATCACCGCGTATGCCACGCCTGAACTCGAGAAACGGGCAGTCGAGCATAACGTTGATTATTGGGTGCCGAAGCCATTTAGTATGGATCGGGTCGAGGAGATCGTGCGCGAAGTGTTCGCCACGGGTATGTAGGCCGAGGGCCGCGTGGCGGTTTGGTGTCGTACCAGATACCATCTGCGTCTTGGGTGAGCCAGCCACGCCTTTTGGCCTGCCAAATAGCAAAGGACGACACCTGGACGTAGTCGGCCAACCAACGCACACTATCCGGTTGACGTGGGCCGACGCTTTCGCGGGAAGTCGTCTCACCGGCCTTCCGCCCGTACGGTACGCACGCATGCCCAGCATAGGTGTCGTCGCGCCAGGATGACCTCATGCTGGCACTCCCAGCAGCGTCCATACCAACGGGCATGTGCCACTACTTCCACCCGCCATCCTGAGTCGTGTTCAGGAGCTTCGACCAGACCGCCACCGGCACCCGCCAACAGCCCCACACTTCGTACTGCCACCCTGCATCCAGTAACGCCTGCCGCACCACAGGAAAGAGTGCTTTTTGCAGCGCGTGCGCCAGCGTACGTCTCGGCCCGTGCAATGGCAAATGCGACGGTAGCTCCGTTTCATTATCGTACATGGTGAAATCAACTCGCGACCGCACCAGCGTTATTGTGACCACGAGTGGCTCACCCTTGTAGTCTTCACTGGCCGTGGCAATCAGTTTCGCCCTGGGCTGGGTGTAATCCGGTAAATCGAACATACGTCCCTCGTGATATGGCGCACCAATGCAAAGGAGTCCACGTCCTGCGCCCCGTGGTGAATGGCCAATGCCCGCTTCGACCGTCGCAGATCGTCGTGTGGATGGCGTGGCTTGTTCTGAAACCACGCCCGCTTCAGTCCAATACGGTCGGCCATCGCATGCAGTTCCGCCAGGCCGACGTCCGTATGGTCATCCGTGCCCATATGACACCAAACACCAGACGGCCAGGTCGAAGATGATCAACGAGTATGGCCACGGCGTCCCTGCTTGCTGTTCTTCCTGGGCTTTCCTGTCCGTGGTACGACGACCACCCGCGCTGGCACTTCTTCCAAGCCCTGTGGCCCGAGTCGCAGACGCGGTCGTTTGGCAATGGAAGCCTCAGCAGCCACCATTGCGCCATGCAAATCCCTACGGTTCATCGACCCGCCTTCGCCACCAGCAACCGATAGGTCACGCCATTCTGGTAGAGTGCCACAGATGTGAGCTTGGCGGCTCCCGCGAGTGGCGCTGGGCTGGTGAGACGCGGCACCGTCACAATAAACATCCTGCCGGTGTCCAGGGTGACACGGTAGGTGACCATTGACCATGTTGAGCAAGGGGAGATGGTCACCGTGGCGACCGCTGGGCGACCCTTGGCGCCAGCTTGGGGCAGCGGAACAAACAGGGCAAACAGGACCGCGAGAACGACGATAATGGCGTACAACTTCCAATGGGTGCGAATACGTGTCATAGCTTCCTCTCATCTCGATTATTGCGATTAGGTGGGCGCTGTTCGACGCTACCCTCTCCAGCGGTACTTGTACTTGGGCCGGTCGTCGCGATTGAAGCCGGTTTCCGCTCGGTCAACGAAGCCCGCTTCACACATGTGTTTCAGGTGTGCCGCAATCACATTGGCAGCAATCACCGACTGGCGACTCGCCGCTCGTTCACGGACGAGTCCCGTTGGCGTGAGCCACGCACCGGCTGATGCACGCATCATGGCTTCTCCCTCGCTGCGTGCGGGAATGGGCTTGGCGTTCGCGTGCTGTTCGCTGCGTCTCAGAGTCATGACATTTCCTTGTTCATGTGGCGGTTGTACGTGATCGCCAACCGCCACGGCATATCAGCATGACTCACCATTTCATAACGCCTCATTCTCTGTCGCCACCCGTTGGACGTATCACGCTCCCCTTGCCCACTGGGTACATAGCCCGCAGTGGGGTACTTCGCGCATTCGGCCTACGGTTTTGGGCGGCTGCGGTATCGGTTCCAATGGCACCGCAGTATCGTTGCGGTGCGCCGGAGGATCACGCCTCCTGGTCGGTCAACTGGCGTATTGCCCGTCACAGATCGCTTGCCAGTTCTCGTCGATGCGCTGCTCCGCTGCTGCCACGCTGTTGATGTCGTACAACACTTCGGCAATTGGCCTCCAGATAGCCTCGGGAGCATCTGGCCCCAAGGGCTGTCCCACAGCGGCTTCTAACCGCGCCCACCAGTCAGCGACCCGCGCTGTACTGGCATTGCGCTCATCAATCGCCCGCCCGTGATAGACCGGACGCTCGTGCCTGCTTGCACCATTCCGCGCCACACCATCCGCAATCTCATCACGGTACTCGTCTAACAAGGCGTGTATGGCGTTGTTCATGTGGGTCTCCTTCGTTCGCTTCTGCTCTACCATATTATAGCATAATACCTGTTACTTGTCAAGTACCAGTTTTGTATCCCACCCTGGCGCTGGCTCAACGGCAGTCATATCGTTGACGGTCAGTTCCATTCCATATTGTATCCGTGACGCGGGCTTATCCCAATCGGCCACATGAACGCCAACTGCGTATCACTCACGAGCGACAACCACGCGAGGCGCTCATCATCGCGCGGCCACGGAAACGTCACATAGTAGCGTGTGCGCTCAACGGTCACGTTCGCCAGCGTCGCGATACGCACAATGCGTTCGTCCGTCATTGGCGGTGCAGTCGTTCCCGCCAGCCAGGGCGCAGTATCCAGCCATCCTCGGTGCGCGCCAGCGCGAGGCTCCAGAGCGGCTGGTAGGCCTGCACCAGTACGGCTGCGCCAGGCGCGTGGGTGATGTACCGGGCAGGAGCATCTCGTCGCTCCAACCATTCGCAGAAATCAATCAGCGCCAATTTCTCCAGCGAGTCACGCATTGGTTGGCTCCTTCTTCACCCGGCGCTTTTGATGCGTACCGGCACGGCTGGTTGATTCTCGCGGTATTCCTGCAATGACTTCTTGGCTGCTTTGAACGACGTTTCCGCATCCACACATTCCCAGCCATCCCCGTAGCCCCAATCCTGCTGAATTTCCCATACATCGTCTGTCGTGCGCGGCCATTGTCGTTATCCTTCTGTGTGGTGGAGCTTGCGGGAGTTGCACCCGCGTCTGGAACGTTCGCCCCATCGATCCTACAAAGCCCCATATATTCGATGCCGGTAATCAGGAGCGACTCGCTCGGTGGTGAGCCGAGTTTGTCAACTCCGAACACCGTTTACCTCCTTCGGGTGCGTGGCTCTCCACGCACCCGAAATTATTTTTAGTACCAGTCGTGGTCATCCGTGTTCTCAACTTCAGCTTCGAATACTTCCGTTGGAATTTTTTCTCCGAAGGCGGCTCCCACCACATCCTGTGCATCCGTGATTTCGCGTGGACTCATTTGTGCAAAAATTGCTTTTCGCCCCTTTGCACTTTTCGATCCAATATCGATCATTTTTCCAGCGACCCGTACGATAATTTTTTGTGTTGGGTTCATCATGGTGTGCTCCTTTTCGTATTTCCTCTTCTGATATATTCATTATAGCACATTACCAGTTACTTGTCAAGTACCAGTTTTCGCCCTGGGAGACCAATTTTTCGGCGCTGAGATAGCGTTGCCCCGCGACCAGCGCATCGTCAACACGTTTCAATCCTCACCCAGCGCGAACACTGGGTGCGACTATGGGTGCTTGCTCCCCGCAACCGGCGTTCGCTGCTCAAGAAGTTGATTGCAGAACCAATTGCGGCAACAGCACCTGGGTTCGATGTGTCAATCTCGCGCTGCGCGGCTGCGATGTCTTTTGGGTCACTCATGGGGTGTCTCCTCTGTGTTTGACGCAGGCACCATGCCGCACGCCTCGGCAATGGAGGCCATCATCGCGCTGAGCTGCTTGGCCTTGCGGTACATCCAGGCTGTGATAGAATAGTTCTCGGATAGAGAATAATACCCAAGAGGTAGTGCTATGACAGCTTCCCCGCTCTCCAGTCGCCTGCTGATCAGCCATATTACGTTGCGTGGCCCAGAGTTGCGCCAGATCTATGCGATTATTGTGGCCAAGCCCAACGTGCATTACCAGGATCTTGCTGTCGCTCTTGGCGTAGGCTTAGCGCACTCCGAAGCCAATGATCTCGATGATGCACCGCTGCGTGAAGCGCTCAGCTTTCTGATTGGTGTTGGCCTTATCGAGCAACATGGTGCAAGCCGCCGCCGTGCAACATTCTGTGCAACTCCGATTGGCTCCATCTCCACGCTACCCTTCGAGATTCTGCTCGCGCAGCACATTCGCAAACACCCCGACCCACGCCAGCGTGCGATCTCGCTTGTGCATGCAGCACTGGTGGATGATGACGTGCTTGCAACCTCGCCAACCGCGCTCCGCGAGCGAATGGAGCGCGGTTCACATCGTGCGCTCTTCACCTGGACCGGCGAGAAGATCGTACTATGGTGCCATCTCGCCAGCTTTATTGGGATCATTCATCGCCCGCAGCGTGAGAATACCATGCTGATCGTCCCGCAGCCGAACCTCATTCGCGCAGCGCTGGCCTGGGCTTACGCGCAAACCTCCACAACAGCGATCACGGCTCTGCTGCACGCCATTGACACTGAACTGTTTGCTTGCACAACTGCACGCGGACGAATCCATCGCGGCTTGGCTCAGACGCTGCTCGCACTTGAAAGCGAGGGCCACCTGCACCTCATTCAGCGTGCCGACTCTGTGCGCTCGATGCTACTTGGAGAGCGACGTGTGAGTGATCTCATGCTCACCACGAAAGGGACACCATGAACTACCCACGCACGTGGGACACGGCAAACGCTCGCGCAGCGCTCACTACCGAGAGCCGCCAGAAGCAGCGTGATCTGTTCATGCAGACCCACCGCCCATTTCGAGCTATTCGGGTCGATTTCTCCAAAGAGCGAGTCGTTAGCCCATTTATCGATGAGGAGCAGCTTCGCCAAATCGTACAAGCTGGCGATCTTCATGATCATAACCGACTATTCTTTATCGTTGGTGAACCAGGCAGTGGCAAGAGCGAGCTGTGCCAGTGGCTTGAATACGCCGCTGATCGCTCGCACTGCCTCCCTATCCATGTCCCGCGAAGCGCGACGAGTGCTGCGCATGTGGCCGCGCTCATGCGCCGACACCTGGGAGCGGGACAGACCCCCGTACTAGGCCGCACGCCAATTGATATTCAGGCTGCCCACATTGCCCATGCCGCGGTAGTCATTCTGTATGAGCGCAGTACCTTGGAGCCGCGTGATCACTGGGAAGCGCTACTCCTGAGTACTGCGGTGCGGCAGGCGATCAGGGAACATCTGGAACTAGCGATCCATGGGCAACCATCGGCGCTGCTCTCCGATGATGCGACAATAGCCGCATTCTGCGCGCAGTTTGAGACACCAATAGATATCGCCTCGCTCCGAAACATCCTCGCCGACGCAGCAACGCAAGCGCTTTGGCTTGGCGATGTCCGCGATATGCTTGGCCAACTCTCCAGTACCGCTGCTCGCCAGGGCCAGCGGGTTTTGCTGCTTCTGGAAGACGTGACCGCGTTGCAATTACTTGGTGATCGACTACTCGACTATTTAACGGATCTGTCTGCTGGCCGGATTGATGCAGTCATCGGGGTAACTCCGGGACACGAACGCACGCGATTAGCGAGTACCTCACTCGCTGGCGACATGACCCATATCCACCAACGACTGCGGGCACGCTTCGCACTAACCGATGATTATGGCCGCGCTTTTGGGTTTGATGAAGATCTGACAGAGTTTGTACGTGCCTACCTGCGTGCGATCAAAGGGCCAGTCCCTGCCATCCGCCGCCCTTTTCTTGACGATGATCTCTACCCATTCACAGAAATTGCTCTACGTCGTGCGCTTGGTGCGCTGCGTGAGGAGGGCAACTCGCGTCAAACCCCGCGCCTCTTTATTGAACATGTGCTGGCACCAGCCCTGATAGGTGATCAACTGCCACCACTTGCCCTTGATAATTCACGTTACCTTGCCAAGCCCCCGGCCCTGTTTCGGAGCAGCCAGGGTTCTAGTCCAGAGCTTGAGAGTGTGCTGCGCTGGTATGGCCATGTTGAAAGCGAGCATATTTCGCTCGATCCTGCGATCCTTGAGACATGGACCATTGCACCTCCACCAGATTTTCAGGCTGATCAACAACTACGTGTTGATCGCGCTTTCATCCCACGTACGGCAGATGCCTCACCCGATGCCAATTGGGAAGACCAACTGCGCGAACTCCAGTTTTGGCTAGGGCAGGGTGGCCTATACCCTAGTCGTGAAATCCTCAAGCGTGGGATTGAGCGCATCCTACTGGCTCTTGGCGACCCCCGTTCCTTGCGTAGCCCCGACGCGCTCTCGATTGACCACGCTGAGATTGTCTATGCGCGAGGCGACGAGCGCTTGCCGATTGTCCTTGGGCGTGATAGCGGCGACCAACCTGCTACGGCAGCCTACATCAAAGTTCAGGTTGAAGGCATTCCCATCGAACGCACCTTGCTTGAGGAGTTAGCCTATCTTGACCTGAGCCAGGGCACTATCGAGGATGTCTGCCAGAATATTGCGCTTACCTATTCATGGGCGCGTACACACTGGGATGCTTACCATCAGCAGATTCGCACGCTTCTGATGGATCGAGTTGGGATCTCTGCCGAGCAAATCATCTGGTACTCCTGGCGGCTGATCTGTGGTTTGCGTGGAGCGCCGTGGAGCCAGCGGCCAGCACTACAGATACCCAACAGTGATCAAACCGCCACCCGTTTGAGTCCGTGGTCATCTGTGCGCGAGCCGGAAACCGTGATGGCTGGCGAGGCGCTGGTCGCCTGGGCCGAGACGGTACGACGCCTCTTCATTGGCTCTTTCACACTCCGCGAAACCATGCTTGATCTGCGGCGCTGCCAACCCCTCCTGGATGAAGAATCACCGACTATCATTGGCGATCTGGCAAACATTCCACTCGCAACGCTCAAGAATCTACCATACAAGATTCGACCAAGTGGCCAGGGACTCTATCATTTGCTTGCTCCACTCCAGCGCTATGCCCAATCGCTGGAGCATATTGATAGACCAGCGGCGCTGCATGATGATCTGCGCACCATCGAGCAGTGTCTTGCCCATTTAGATGCTCAGCGCGGAATCGACCCAATCGCGCTTCGTTCCGAACTCGATCGCTTGCGTTGGCGCTGTGGAGAGCTAGGGGTTGCGTGGCGTGAACGATGGGACGAAGAGATCGCCCATCTTCAGCAAATCGATCCCGCTCAGATTGAGTCGCTCTGGTTCGAAGCACAGGCACTGCGGACACAACTTGTAGAGCGTGCGGATCACACTATTAGTGTATGGGATTACCAGGAGCTTCGTTGCTCGTTGCAACCATTCCTGTGCCACCCATACTGGCAAGCGGTTGCAGCGTTGCAACAGGCGCGCAATGATCTTCTTCGCACTGCCCATGAACGCTATCGAACAAAAGCGCGCCCGATTTCCACGACCGCCCTGTATCAGGGGCTGCTCCGCGAATCGCGCAAGATCTGGGAGGTACTCAACAATGACTGAGGTTTCGCTGGTCGAGATCCTCAATTCAACCCAATCGACCATTGATGATCTCGCACTGCGTGCTCGCGAAGGGCACGCATCCACCGAAATAAGCAAGCGCGTAGCGCTACTGCGTAGGCATCAACGCCAGTTGGATCAGTCACTGCGGGAATTGCGCAGTGCTGCAACACTGCTCGATCTCGCCGGCGGTGATGGCCACTCAATCTGGACGAACACCCGAATTGAGCTTGCCAAGCGTGCGCCGCCACAGATTCATGATCCGGCCACTGCGCTTGTGGCGAACAGCCTTGAACTCCTGCAACTGGTGAGTTATGTAGCAGCAGCATCCGCAATCGCCCATGAGCGCCGGACACTATTGATTGAGAAGCTCGCTGCAATCTCGCATAAGCCGGTCAGTATGTCCCAATTCGAGGAGTTGGTTACGCGCCTTGCCCGAAGTGGTGCAACGCCTGCTGCTGCGGATCTGCACGCAATCATCGGCACTTGTGTGGAGCGCGAATTATAATCCGGCAGCCACTCTCATCAGGTGATAGCAGTTGTGGATCGCTCGAAGATTCACAAATGGCTTACCAGGAATACGGAGAAGCCGCGAACTATCTTCACAGCAGACCGGGCAATCGCAAGGGAGTGGTTCATTGAGGGTTTCGGCAAATCCATAGCTGCGTGCCCACTCGCGGAAGTGAGGACTCGCGATCTTGTATCGTCGATAGGGGGTACTATAGATGATCCCGCCGCGCCACGCCTCATGCGCCGGTGCCCCTGAGTCGAACGACTGAACACCAATTCGTGCAAGCTCCGGGATAATCGCCGCTGAACTGACGCCAAGGATGTGCAAGCAATCGCCAATCGCCTCAAGGGCCGCCTCAACGCGCCGGAGTAACTCTAGGCGCGCACCAGCGACCATACGAGCTAAAGATCCAAGCGCAAATGATTGATAGCCCATATCAGCAAGTGAGCGTGCCGATTCGTAGATACTCTCGACGCTGTCGCCCTGAATAACGCCAATTGGCTGCACGCCTTGGGGCAGTTCTCTGGTATGATGAGTAAGCCAGCGTGCATTCTGGAGATTCTGGCGGATGCGCATGGCCCGTTCAGCTACGGATCTTGCGCCGATAAGCGGCACGTCAAGGTGGCAGATTGCAACTGGCATCGACATTCCAGCAACCATGTGTAGTTGACGTGCGAGAACCAGATCTGGCGTGGGGCTTTTGCCAGCACGATAGTATTGATACGCTCCACTATCAATGATCAGCGCAGCAGGTGGTTTCTGCCAAACTGATGCACGCCATGCAAGATTGACGTTTGGTGGTCCCACCAGAACGCGGGCACCTGGTAAATAGTTCTGATAGACTGGATCGCTATGGGTCCAGGCAACATAGTAGTCCATTGATGTGCCTCGCTCACAAGCGCGGGGCTGCGCACCGACAAAGGAGTCCCACGCATGGGTTGTACGAGGCTGCCGGATCGCGATCCGGCAGCCTCGCGGTATGCAGTTCTCCAACAAAGAACACAATACTCCCCGCAGCGCTGGCTGTCAAGGCGGCTGCGATGATCTCGCGCTGGCAATGGGTGGGCCGGACGTAACCGAGTTTCAAGTGACTGTGGAAGCGTTCCCTGGCCGCGTGCCCGTCGTGCGTGCATGGTATCTCAACACCGCAACAGCACGTTTGGAACTCCTGGCGAAGCAGACGCACCGGATCGCGAGGTTGATGACCGCGATACCGTGCTGATGGATGTGGACAGAGCGCGTGGCTTCCACGAATCAGTCGCAAGAATTGCGGGATCGGTGTCTGACGATTATCGTTGCAGAGATACAGCTTTTGCCCGTGCCGCCCTTGGGCGACTGGGTTGTGGAAACCAATTGGACCATTGCGCCAATCGACGTGGAAACAACCTGGCAGCCCATCACGTTCAACGATGGGGTTTAGGGATTTCCCCTATAGAGGGTCTGGTGGTGTTCTGGTGATCATTATTGGACCACCGTTCTCGTGATCATCTCTAGACTCTAGTAGGGGGGAATCCCTAAACCCCTGTTTTATGGCACAAAATCGTAGTATACCGCACGGGAATGCGGGAGAGGTATGTGGATAACCTGTGGATAACCTGTGGATAACTATGGCGAAGGAGGAACTGCCACTGCCTGCGTATGGTGACTGGATATGTGCAATTGATTGGACGCCAGGGACAGAACATAAGATACAAAAGAGCATTTTACTTGATCGTCCTAGACTTCTTCATCTGCTCCAAGATTCATATGAGTTGCTTAGTGACTTGCCCTACTATGGTTTTGTAAATGATATCCTTGTCGAACGGGATGACCTGTTTTGATTGGCCATTTTCCCAGAAGCATGCTATAGTCTCGCCGTATCCATATTGTGTCAGAAGGCGATACACATATGACCAGCAAACTAACTGCAGTTTCGCTATTCTCTGGCTGTGGGGGATTCGATTGGGGTGCGCAGCAGGTAGGTGTAGAGATTATTTGGGCTAATGATATCGACCCACATGCTGTTGCTGCATACCGAGCTTTATTTCCACATGTTGAATGTATTATGAGCGATGTTCGCGATATACCTACGTTTCCTCAAGCGGATATCCTGATTGGTTGCTACCCTTGCACTGGCTTCAGTGTGGCAGCACGTCGCCGCTGGCGGGACTCTTCTGACCGAGATCTTCTTGGGAATGATGGCAACTTTCTGTATCGAGAGTTTTTGCGGGCATTGAAACAAGTGCGCCCTAAGTATCTGTTTGTCGAGAATGTTCGGGGCATGGTTACAGCAGTTGATGGTTGGTTCTTCGAGCAGCAGCTCCAAGGGTTTCGTGACCAAGGATATACTGTTCAGTATACATTACTTAATACCACGAACTATGGTCTGCCTCAATCACGCAGGCGTATATTCATTGTTGGGGTTCGTAATGATATCCGCGAATTGACCTATGAGTTCCCTCAACAAACACATGGCCTTGAAGGGCAATCACCCTTTGTTGTGCTGCGTGATGCTATCGCGCATATGCCAGAATGGCCAGAGGGAGAGTACTTTGATCGTAGTTTCCATGGGCACTATTTGACCAGAAACCGTAAGCGTGCGTGGGATGATGTAAGCTATACGATTGTGGCAAATGCACATCATGTCCCACTACATCCCATGGGCGAGCCAATGAAGTTTATTAAGAAAGATACATGGATCTTGCAGGGGCAGGCAAATAGGCGTTTGTCGTGGCGTGAATCGGCTATGATACAAGGATTGCCGCCCAATTTCGCACCACCAGGCAATCTCATGGACAAGTATCGTATCGTCGGAAATGCAGTTCCGCCTATTTTCGGAAAAGTACTTCTTGAATCAATAGTCCGCTTTGAGTCGTGACGACGAGCTGAACTCTATAGAGTGTAGCACAGGAGTACTACTGATTACATTACACCAGTACGCCAATCACAACGGTTTGCTATGGGTGCTTTGCCTTGTATTGTTGAATGGATGTGGCTCGTCACCGGTAGCACCCACGCCAAGCACCCCGAATGGAATATTGACGAAGCGCCAGAAACAGACGTGGGTGCGGTGTACGAGGAGCTCGTGGGCAACCTGAGAACCGAGACGGAGCCCGACGAGCTTGACGTTGATGCGCCACCTGAAATCACCTATGTGCTGTATATCCAGGTGCCACCAACTGAAATTGCTGCTTGACAAGTAACCGGTATTATGCTATAATATGGTAGAGCAGAAGCGAACGAAGGAGACCCTATGGCACACACGATTGACCTGCTCCGGCCAGCAACACGGGCGGAGTTGGCGATGGCCCACGAGCAGGCCCAGCTCACCCACTTTGCCCTCAAGTCCAAACGGTACACGCAGGCCGTTCGTGTTGCCTTTGACGCGCTGCGTCAGATGAACCCTGAGCGCCTCGCTGCGTAAGGTGAGTCATGTAATTGGAATAAACCCATTTTGGTTCGTATACATAGACCATTCACTCCTATGGTAAGATACGCCATCTGAACGAAAATGTCGGGTCGTGTATCCTAGCAACTCAGGGACGAGTACTGGGGAGAGGTATATCATCGACGCTATACTCGCGCCGACAGATCATGTATGAGGAGGCCCTGTGTCCCACCGCACGCTTGGAATTATCGCTGTCATAGGTTACATCGTAACCATCGTCGCTGCTAATGTCGCTATCACCGTCTTCGGTCTCGTTCCGGTCGGGCTCGGGTTAATGGCTCCCGCTGGCGTCTACTTCGCTGGGCTTGCCTTCACACTTCGTGATGGCGTTCAGGAGACCCTTGGTCGACGTTGGACGGTCGCCGCGATCCTCGTCGGTGCTGCTATCTCATCTGCAATGAGTCCTCAACTTGCGATAGCCAGTGGTCTCGCGTTTCTGCTTTCCGAAGCTGCAGACTTCGCTGTCTACACACCATTGCGCAAGCGCTCCTGGCTTGCCGCGGTTGTGGCCAGTAATACTATTGGACTATTGATCGATAGTGCGCTGTTCCTGTGGTTGGCCTTCGGATCACTCGACTTTCTTGCAGGTCAGGTGGTCGGCAAGCTCTGGATGACCGCACTTGCAGTTGCACTTATCCTTATTTGGCGCCGTGCAACCAAGCGGATTCCCCAAGTATGACGATGCGTGGCAATCCAGCGATCGTCCTCCTAAGTGGTGGGCTCGACTCCGTCACGGCGATCGCCTGGTCGTTGTCAGAAGGTCTGGTCGTACATGAGGCTATTTCCTTTACGTACGGCCAGCGACACGCGCGCGAGATTCAAGCAGCCGCTGCCGTCGCTGCACACTACGGTGTTCCACATACCGTCGCCGACCTTGCGCCAATCCGCGGCTCGCGTCTCACCGATCTCGGCGACATCCCGCAAGGGCGCGATCTCTCAACGGTGAGCGAAACTATCGCACCAACATACGTTCCCAATCGCAATATGATTCTCATCTCCTATGCTGCTGCCCGCGCACTCCTCAGCGACGTCGCTCTCTTAGTCGGTGGGTGGAACGCAGCCGATGGAGCCAACTATCCTGATTGTCGAGATCCATTTCTTGCCGCTGCTGAGCAAACCTTGCGGCTCGCAACCGAGCGTAACTTCACCATCCTACGGCCATTGATCGGTGATGATAAGCCGGCGATTGTGCGCCGCGCACTGGAACTGAATGCACCAATTGAGCTTACCTGGACGTGTTACCTTGGCCGCGAATCCTCATGTGGGACATGTGACGCCTGCCAACTGCGGATTGCAGGCTTCCGAACCGCAAGCGTCATTGACCCCATACCGTATGCCATCCCAATCGACTGGTCAGGTTGCACACCCTATCGGAGCACATAACCGATGCGACTACAAACAGCATGTATCGACACGCAGCAGATCACCTATGATGGGCTTCAACTCGCCCCACATTGGATCTATCGGGAGCATGGTATTCAAGGAGATGCTGCGGTAGCTTTTATTGGACCATGCAATGTTGAACTGACCGAAATGGTCGATATCGAGGACGTCAAAAAGGTCGCACCGATTTACAGTCCACTCATGCTGCACGTCATTGCCGAGTTTTTTGATGATCTTGGGTTGCACGCGACAGTTTATCGTCAGCGTCTCCTCATCGTACAGGCCAAGGAGTTGCTTGAAACGTACATCAGACAGCGTGTGCGCCGTGATGGCGACGATCTGTATCTGGATCGAACAGACGGTAGCGAGGGTAAACTCTCGGTTTCGATTGCGACGAGCAGCCCAAGTTCGATGCTCATCCACACCGCCTTCAATATCCTGACCGAAGGTACCCCCGTTGCGACGGTTGGCTTAGCAGAGCTTGGAGTTGACCCAGCAACGTTTGGGCGGGAGTTACTGGCGAACTACGCTGCCGAGCTTGCGGACATCTATATGGCGCGTTGCAAGGTTCGGCCAGTATTGAAATAAGGTGTCTTATGGCTCCTGAGCGTTCTGATCACGATCCCAAGTGCTGAGGAGCTTAACCAAACTGTTGATATCAGCAACGATCCGTGTCCCCTCGCCGCAAATCCCCCAGAGCATATTATTAAGGAAGCGGAAGTCGTCGGTGATGCCAAAGCAGGTGCGGCCGTGTGCAAACATATAACCGAGCTCGGCGCTTGTGCCAGAATCCTGATCTGGGCCGGTGAGAAGTGCAACACATATATCGCAGGAATCTAGTGCGGTAATATCGTCGCGAAACACCTTTACCTGCGACTGAGGGTCACGAAGGTCAACTAATCCTGCATCACGATGTGGGAGAAATGTCGCGTAGCCAGTACCTTCGAGTGCATCAGCAATGTGCTCAAGATACCAGCGCTCATGGGTATTAAAAAGCGGCCCGGCGATGTAGATTCGATGCATAGAATTCCTCTCTTGATTGCGAAGAGTATACCAGAAGGCTCGACAGATAGGCGAATAGCATGCGGCTTCTGATCATCTCCTGTTCGGCGACCAAGCGTCCTGAACCGACCCCGATCCCTGCTATCGAGCGCTACGATGGGCCACTCTGGCGTGTGCTGCGCTCCTTCCAGCGTGAACAGCCGATCAATGCGGCAGACATTAACGTCTGGGCGATCTCCGCTGAGTATGGCCTCATTCCAGCATCGACACCAATCTGCTTATATGATCGCCGAATGTCGACCGAGCGCGCTAAGGCGTTACACTCAGCGGTGTTATCCGAGTTGCAATCCGTGCTCGGCACAGAGTATACGCAGATCTGCCTTGCTGTTGGTAAGGATTATCTTCGGGCGCTGTGTGGATGGGAAGCGCTGCTACCGCAGGGAGTTACCGTAACAATTACGGATGGGACGGCGGGAGTCAAGCAGGGCCAACTGCGGTCATGGCTGGAGGGGCGACAGTGGCATCCGACTGAACGGCTAACTGAGGGGTTGCGAGCGCCAGAAACGCCGCGTGGAGCAGCAACAGTCGCAGGAATTACGCTACGAATGACTCGCGAAGAGGTATTGGCGCGTGCCCGTGCGGCGCTCGCGAATGGCGTGGCGGGTGCTCATCGCTATCGCGACTGGTGTGTCCTCATCGATGGGCAACCAGTCGCACCAAAATGGCTTGTCTCGGTTCTCACCGGTCAGCCAACGAGTGCCTTTCAAGCAGGTGCTGCGCGCCATGCACTGCTCGCATTAGGGATCGATATAGCGTGGGCGAGCGAGGTAAATCTTCAACAATCCGAATCTCCTGCACCCTAACCTCACTGCTCCAGCATACGCTCCATAGATAGAATGATCATCTGCGACCGATAGGGATCGGCTTCAAGAGGCAGATCTACCATCTCCTCTCGGTTGATCGCAGCGATAGTACTCACAGCAGGAATGGTTCCTGGATAGCCAGTTCGACGGTTCGTGCTTGTCCGCGCATGGACTGAAGATCCTGGTAAAGTTGCCATGTGTTGTGGAAACCGCGACGGCGATTACGGTTGTTCCCACGCAGAATGATGACCTCGATCCGGATCGCCTGACAAATCTGACAGGCGCAATGATCCCACGGGCGGTCGACGAGTGTCGCACGATAATTCTCTCTATCCCCGTCCGCCGCTGGCCCTGCAAGTTCGGCGTATGAGGCCACCGCATGGAGCGCTTCTTCAATGTCGCCTTCGCGCCGATCATAGGCGCGTAGCGCGGCGAGTGCCTTGGTCTCACGTCGCTGCGCCTCGCCAAAGTCAGCCCCATGCTTTTTTACACACCGCTCAGCCTCTGGAACCCTGATCGCGGTGTAGAATTTCTCGCCAAGGAAGTAGTTCTTACGTCCATCCATCCAAGCACGTCGGAGACGCGACGCACTGTCAAAACTGGTGACGCCCAACGCAGCAAAGGTAAGGGCATGCTCAGGCCGACTCACGCCAAAGAGATGTACCTGAGTTTCCATCCTGAGTTCGGATTGTACTGCGTGAAGGATTTTGATAATATCAGCGGTCTGGCTCCGCACCAAGCCACCTACGGCAATATATCTGTAGCCCATCTTCATCAGCGCAGCAGCAGCGCGGGCATAAGAGGCAGGGTCCCAACCCTGTGCCACGCCAATCGGCGTAAAGGTATACCCGCCGCTGCGATGCAGTTTGAGGAACTCCTCACAATTGTGCATGGTAATATTCCAGCGGCGCTCCTTCTCGGCCTCAAGTTCAGCAAAAATCAGATGGTCAATGGCAACGCCTAAATCGAAGCCAAGTGTCTGATAATACTCTAGCATCTCATCTGTTTGGTAGGGTGGCTCCGCTTTGCGCCAGTAACTGAATGCACCACAATCACCGAGGACCGAATGCCCCTGAGGGAGGCGCAAGTAGTCGTGGACAGTGCCAGCCTTGCGGATACGATTCCGCTTACTCCGTTCAGCGTCGATGACTGCCCGAGAAAGCAAAACACCATCGTAGGGTGGGGGGGTGTACATCTCATGAGCATAGCGGTCATTGATATATGGATTCCGCCCTGGTGTTGGCTGGTCGGTCACAAAATCGTAGCCTGGATCGACGCGGTCGTCCCAATCAGGGATATAGTAGGTCAACGCCATGCTCAGTATGCCATCCTAATCAATTGGCTCGGCGATCTCATCGCGGAGCAGGTAGTCGGTGGTTACATGGAAATGCTGGGCTATTCGAAGTACGACCTCAGTTGGCGGAATCTTTTTGCCGCTCTCAATTTCGCTGACGTAGCCCTTCGAATGTTCACTCAGGCCGATTAGCACCGCCAACTCTGCCTGATTTAGGCCAGCCTGCTCGCGCAGGCGACGCAGTTTGTACCCCAGTCGCTGGATCCCGCCACGCGGGGTATACGGGCGTCCACGCACGTTCGGCAATCAGTGCCTTGTATTCGGCACCGTCAACGACGCGTACGGGGGGCATGGTTATACGCCTCTTGGTGCGGCGAGTTGGAGATCGCCCACGTTCATCATGGCTAACTGGTAGCCGTCAATTCCCGCATAGTACACTTCCAACGCGATGTCGCCCACCTGGAGTGGGATTTCCGCGCCGATCTCCATCCGCAGCCCACGGGCTCCGATAGTGTGCGCAGCGACCATCTCGACACCATCGCTCAGTGTGTATACGCCCTTGGTGGCCCGCGCAATCCAATACTGACACCCTTCGGCCAAGTACAGTTTGCGGGTTGGCTCGTAGATGCGTATCGTCACCGAACGAATAGAGCCGTAGTGTGCCATCAGCTCACGCACCTTGGTTGCCACACACGGCGGAAGGGCAGCCAGCGCTGCTTTCGATAATCGCGGTCGTCGCATGGTGTGCCCCTTTCGTATTTCCCTCTTCATCTGATAGTATTATAGCACATTACCAGTTACTTGTCAAGTACCAGTTTTCGCGTGGCAAGGAGCCGTATGGCCGCTTGGGTATCCGCGCGATCTGGATGGCCAGCTGCGGTCATCCGTCGCTTGTCGTCGCGATCCGGAATGGGCGAGTCGGCTTCATCAGATGCCAAGAACGCCGTCCATGCGGTATCACGCTGCACCTGCCAGATTGCATTGGCTTCCGCTCAACGTGCCAATGCCCGCCGGTTGGCGTACGCCTCGTTGCGGGTCTGCCACGCGAGGGCTTCTTGTGCTTTCGTGCTCATGCCTGGTATCCCTTCGCGTGCTCTGCTGCCACGCGTAGCCATTTCACATGTTCGATTTCCTCTGGCGTGTGTGGCGTACCGGAACTATTTAATGCGATATACCAGCTCAACACTTCGGCCCGCGTCTTCAGTTCTCCATACACGGCCAGGAAATGCATACGATGGGGCATATCGCCTTCAAATTGGCTTTTGTAATAGCCGAAGGTTGGGATTTCGTCGCGCACCCATCTGCGAGCTGCCTGGAGCCGCTGCTTCCCATCAACCAGCACATACTGGCTGTAGCCTTGCCACACACAGTCAGCATCAATCTTGGGCGTTCCGATGGTGGTTTTCCCGTTCTTGTGCGTGAACGACCACGGCCCCCGATTGAAATACAGCGTCCGACCGGCCATCCCGTCTTGCAACAGGTTTTCCATGAAGGCGATTTGCTGGGCCTCCGTCCAGACATGCGGACGCTGGAAGTCCGGATCGATGTCCAATCCAATCTGCGCCGCGTGGGCCAGGTAGGTCTCCAATCCATCAATTTCAAACGTGACACCACCACCTGGATTGTACTGGCGCGGGATGTCCTGAAAACTCGGCATACGACTGCTCCTCGATGGGCGCAAAGCCCGCTTTCCCCGCGATCACATGGGGAATGTGCTGCGTGATGATGGCCACCACCTGCTGGTAGGCTGCATATGTCCACTGCTGGGCCTGGGCCAAGCTCCTGGCCTCGTCGCGGGTGCGGGCTCGACGGTTG
>Ga0226658_10000330_pt1 | contig 22655 bp, 17 predicted proteins | sample OliLak19BULKMAT1_FD_169091 | JGI IMG/M metagenome (GOLD analysis project Ga0226658, IMG submission 169091) | Freshwater microbial mat bacterial communities from Lake Vanda, McMurdo Dry Valleys, Antarctica - Oligotrophic Lake LV.19.BULKMAT1 (v2)... | ecosystem: Environmental > Aquatic >... | reverse complement strand
GGGGAGAGGGTGGCGGTGGAGCCGTATTGGACCAGAGACGCGTTGGCAGAAAGGGAGAGCGAGAGCCGGGCGTTGCTCGATTCGTCATTGTCCGTTAAGGAAGTGCACCCCACATCCCCCGTACCATCGGCTTTGTAGTCGGTCTTGCCGTTTCCGTCGTTGTCGATTCCGTCTGAACATTGCGTGTTCCGCTCATCGTTGTCGGAAGGATCGTATGAAGCCGTGTTCGAGGGATTCGCATCCGTGTGGCACCCGGGGTCGAGCGTGTCCGCTTTCGCATCGCCGTCATTGTCCGCAGTGTCTGAACACTGCGCTACCGCAGTAATGATGACCCCGCCATCGCCTGCTCCTGCTCCGCCATCGCAGTTTGGAGATGAACACGAGAGTCCGTTGCAGACAGTTGAAACAGAAGAACCGCCGGAGGTTACAGCGAGAGATGCTGTCTTTGTGCCTATCGTTGAATATATTTTCTGAATAGAAGCAGTAATTCCGGAAAGGCCATCCGTCCCCGTCCATGAGTATGTGCAACTATTCACCACTCCCGTGCACGCATAAATGTCAGTGTTTATAAAACATCCATTGACTGTTTGTATCTTACATGAAGCGGTGCATGTCTTACCCTCTGGGTTTGCAGGACAATTTTGCATGCCTGAAAGCGGTAGGTTTGGATTTGTCACAAAACCGACCCCACTACTGCCTACCCCGGAGCATGCTAAGTCAATAGTATCGCTACTGCTATAACTCCATGTACCGACGGTAGTACAGCCAGATACTGTTGATCCCCAGGTAATAGTTTGCCCGACAGTGCCTGTCGTGGGCGATGGCTGGCAAGATACGGTGAGTGCCGATGATGAAACTGTCACTGTCGCGCTTGCGCTTGCCGAGTTCCCTGCAGAGCCACTCGACGTGTTCAGCCATGCAAAGAAATTATGGTTGGTGTTGCTGAGATCTGTCCGGTACGAATCCTTTTGGACGAGCGTTGCTCCTGTATATGCCTTGAAGAAATAGTAGGTGTTCACCGGGTGTCCAGTGGAATCCACCACTTCTCGTACTTCAACATTGCAACAACCTCCAACAGGTGTGTTTTCGTCGCACCACGGTTCACTGTTGTATCCGGAGCCGAAATGGACTCCATCTTGAATGTCGTTGCCCCGAGCGACCTGCGTCCCACCTGAACATTGCATGGCACCCTGAAAGACGCTCGCGGTTGCGCTTGTGACGCCGTTCGTACACGTCACCGTGTATGGAGTGGTGACTGTTGGGCTCACTGTCAGCGACCCCGACGTGGCACCTCCGGTTGGAAAGTTGGTGCCGGCACAGCTGGTGGCCCCCTGTGATGCCCAGGTGAGGAGTGACTGCTCGCCTGAAATAATTGATGTGGGGTTGGCAACGAGTGAGGCAGTAAGCACAGTGGCGGGACACACCCTGCCTGAACTGTAGCTTGTGGTACTTGGATTTGGCCCCGTTCCTCCACTAGTTGTTTCATTTTTAGTCTCACTACCGGTTGGATTGATTAGCCCAATACACAAAGTTCTGTAGGGGTCATGTTCGCCCGGTACATACTCTACACTCCTATTCCAATGTGAATATACAGTCCCAGTAAGAAACTGACTGCAATCCATAGGAGCTGATAGTCCTTCAAACGCCAACGGAACGCTGGTGCCACCTGTGTACCACATGTTAGAGCGATACTCCGGTGTGCAGCTGTTGTGAGAAGACGCATCAGAGAAGCTCAGTGGGGCTACCAAGGCAATTGCGAGCAAAAGTGTAAGAGTGTATCGCATACTATTTTTGGATAACGCGCACAAATCCTTCAAAATGCGCAACCTGTTTGGTGGTTCCTAGTTTCAAATCAACAACTGTAATATCGGTACTCGTATCGACACGCACGGTACCCACAACGAGTGCATCCCCTGTATCTGAAAATGCTAGCGAAGTAACATTAATAGTGGTGTCTAAGAATACTGGCAGGTATACTCCTCGCTCATTGCGAGTAAAGACTTGGAGCGACCTGTCGGCAGGACTTCTCCACGCAATTTTTGCACCACCACCCCACACCGCAAGCGGTGTAAGTGCTGATGGTGGCACTGGTGACGCAATAAGTAGTCTAGAGGCAGCATCTGGGCCTCTCAATACAACTCCGGCAGGGTCGAGCATAATCACAGATCCATCCCCGACGGCAAATTCTTTATTTGGCGACACAAAGGCTGCCCCATCTGCCGCCGACCATTTTGTCTGCACTCCAGTATCCAAAGAAAGGTCTACAATAGTGCGTCCTCCCTCTTGGGTGAACACAATAAGAGTCGTACTGCCGAAAAGTGTTACGTTCGGTTGCGGTACGAGATACCAGTAGAGCGACAGCGCGAAGGCAGCAATAATAATTAAAAAAACAAGTGGCTTCAAAAAAGATGGCCTATCCGGGGTCGGAACTGGTACATCAAGGGTCGTGGGAGTTTGAGAATTTTCTGGAGGCACTACATCCAGTATAGCTTTGAATTATTCGCTCCCTGACATATCCACAGACGCTAAACTGGTTCCTTCAAACGGGGTGCGGGCGCCCTTTCTGATGTATTTACAAAATAATGGGCCGGGAGTATTATAACTTCATGTCTACAACTCCTAGGTGGTGGTATCGAGGGATCGACGGGAAAAGGTGTTTTTTGGGGCCCTTTTCAAAAAGCCGCAAGAGACTTGATGCGAAAATGGGGATGGAAAAAATTTCCTCGTTGAAAACAGGTATTTACATCCGCTGACGTAGGGCCCTCCGATGCCTCCCTATCGCGAAACGATGCGCCTCACTGTTCGCGAGGAGTATCGATGATTCATGAGCGTGAACGACGGCCGAAGAACCGAGAATCTCGCGGGGCCGGTGGTGCTCGTCTTTGACGACTGATACCGCTTCAGCTTGCATTCCCGCTTCTTTAAGAACCTTTTTCGCTCGTGCAAGATGGGCGCGCCCACCGTCGATAACGACGAGCTTTGGGTACGGCCATTCGGGGTGCCGAGCTCGTCGGCGGATTATTTCTTCAAGCGCCGCGAAGTCATCCTCCTTTTCTTTTACACCCATATATGGGTGCAACTTCATATCTCTATTTTTCCATCCACGAATGGTGAAGATGCGGTATTCCGCTGGGCGCGCTTCCCCATCCTCAACGACCGCCATGACTCCGCGTGGCGAGTCGCCGCGCGTGTGGGCGGTGTCATATGCTTCGACGCGAAAGCTCGTGCTCTCAGGTCTTTTCAGGTCTTCCTTTATGAGGGTTACATCGCGGATGTGTTGGAGCGCGAAGAGTTGGCGTTTGAGCGTATCCGCTTCTTCGAATCGTTCGTCGCGCGCGGCGCGCTTCATCTCGCGTTCGAGAGCGGTGAGCAAAGATTTCTTCTTGGCGGAAAAAAGGAGCACGAGGAAACGGACGGTCTTCTTATATATCACCTCATCAAGCAGAGGATACTTCCCTATCGACTGATTGAAACGGAGTGTCTTTTCTTGAGATTTTGACAGCTTTCCAGTGACAGAAAACCTTGCATCAAAAAACGGAAATATCCTACCGACGATGCGAAGCGCTTCTTTCAGGGCTCCACCACGCGGGAATGGCCCGAAGCGGTGCGCGATTCCTCCCGGCGCCATCGTACTCTCCAGAGCCCGTTCGCGGACAACAAGGAAGCGTGGAAATTTTTCGCGCGTCACGATGAGCCAGTTCCAGCTCTTGTCATCCTTGAGGTCCGTGTTACCGGGCGGCCGAAGTTCGTGGATCCGCTTCGCCTCGAGGATGAGAGCATCCAATACCGAATCGCATTCCTCCCATTCGATGCGGACAGCGTCCGAAACCACCTTTGCAATCAACGGACTCCGAACTTCGGCGATGTCGGAAGCGAAATAACTCTTTACGCGGTCACGAAGCGATGTTGCTTTGCCAACATACAAAACCTCGCCCCCCATACCCACAAACCGATACACGCCGGGATTATCAGGAAGTACTTTAAAGTCGATGTCCGTCTTTTGCATGCATCTAGTATATCAAAATCACCCACAATCTTTCTTATCTTTACACCCATATATGGGTGTACTGTGTTAGAGTGATTATATGAAAGTGCACCCGAAAAAGCTGACCAAAGAACAGACCATCGAAACTTTAGATACGCTCTATACCGCGGCCGGATCATTGAAGGGGCGCGACGCCATGAAACTCTTCCTTCGCGACCTCCTGACCATGAGTGAACGCATCATGCTCGGCCGGCGCCTTATCATTGCGCGCAAAATCATCGCTGGAGAGAGGTATGACGATATCCAAGCAAATATGCGTGTAGGCGTTACGACGATCGCGAAGGTCCACCGCTGGCTGGATGACCAAATGCCAGGATACGAACAGGCACTTAAAGGGATGGAGCAAGAATTCAAGAACCGCCGCATCCGGCATGAGTCGCGAATGATATTCACAAACCTCAAGCGCAAATACCCTTTGCACTTCCTCCTCTTTCCCTATCCGAAAGGCTACGGCCCGAAAAGAAAATCCTCTAAAAAATAATCTCTAGAAACGCACCCATATATGGGTGTAGAAATTCTCACTGCTTTAAGCACGCAAACGCATACTATGTGACACCCAAGCTACCAGAAAGTTTCCGGAATTGAATATCTGATCTTTTCGCGGTCGAACTATAGCAAAGAACGCCCAATCTCAAGCTATGTGCCGGAACGAGGATGTACAAGTTCTGTACTCTCGCTATAGATTGACTATATATTCTATATATGGTATAATGTACGCAATGTCATTCAATATCTTTTCTGGCACTCGCCGCTTTTTTGCGGACGCCGGCAGAACAAAGCCTGAGGTCCGCGGGCCCGTGGGCACCAAAGCACTCGAAGCATGCGTCGCCGCGTTTGCGGAGATGTTCTTCGTCTATGTGCGGTCGCCCAGTGATCCAAAGCTGCGCAAGCCCGCTAAGGAGTGCGCACGGGGGCTTCGCGCTATACAGCCGGCCATCTTTGATGGGTTGCTCGCGGCATTCCGTGACTACGGGAATACCAGCAGGTCAAGAAGACTCATGGTCCATTGGAACGACAATTCCGCCGACGCAAACGGTTATACATCAGCTCGTCTCCGGACATTTTCCGACCGCGACCTGACCGACTACGCGCGTGCGGCGGCTTCATTTCTGTGGACCATCCACCAGAAGAACATTCATGCGCGAACGGCGCTCGCGCGCCTTCTCGCTGCCGATGGCGCCTCTCTCAACCTGCGCCGAGACTCTGAGAACGGCATCGCTCAAGTAAAAACTGCAGGAACAGCGAGTGCGCGTATTCCAGGGTATTTCTTATGCCGAGATGCCGAAAATTTTCTGGCGGTCGCGGAACGCAAAGGAGAATATGTGACCGTAAACGAGCATCTTATGGTGAAATTCGTCGGGTATGTGACGGCGCTCTGCACGAAATCGTTCCGAACATCAACGGAGCAAGTGTTCGTCGAGGGAGTCTTCTATTCGCCGGACAAAGAAACCGAGAAATACTTGAAAAAAGAATTCAGAAAAAAAGGTATTTTCAAGGCCAACCTCGACCTCCCGAACGCCACCTGGCATGTGATACGCGCCTACGATGAAGACAACCTAAGCTCCCGATTCCAGAAAATCGGGCTTCTACGCGGCTAAAAAATAATCTCTAGAAACGCACCCATATATGGGTGAACATATTTTCTTTACAGGTAACAACCCCCTCCAGACCTTCAGGGATTTTTTGGAATTCGATATCTTGTTTCTGCACAAAAAACTACAACAAAAAGCACAAACCTCGGCAGCAGGATTAGTTGCGCGGGTTTTTAAGTTCGCATTTGCGTGTTGAAGGATTTCAGTGAAGACCCCGCCCGCACTGACCGAGCATGGGTGTGCACGACGCTCCCTCAGGAGCGCCCTTGCCGGCGCTCGTCCTAGCTTCCCCTCTATCTAGTGGCATTGTTGAAAATGTTACTTGTAAACCTAAAATAAATTATACCCCCTCAGGGAGCGGACAGATTGATACTGTGGATTAAACTCTTAGACAACTTTCTTCAAATACTCCCCCGTATAGCTCCCCTTCGTCCGTGCCACCTCCTCCGGAGTGCCGCGAGCAACGATATTTCCACCCCCCACCCCGCCATCGGGGCCGAGGTCGATTACATAGTCGGCGGACTTCACGAGATCGAGGTTGTGCTCGATGACCACGACCGTATTTCCCTTGATGACAAGCGACTGAAGTATCTCGATGAGCTTCCGGACATCGTCATAGTGCAGTCCTATCGTCGGTTCATCCAATATATAGATAGTCTTCTCCGTGTGGCGCCGGTGGAGTTCTGACGATATCTTTACGCGCTGGGCCTCTCCGCCCGAAAGAGTTGTCGCGGACTGGCCGAGTTCGAGGTATCTGAGCCCGACATCCGCCAAAGTCTGAAGTCGGTCCGCTATCGCCGGAACGTCACCAAAGAATTGAAGAGCTTCCTCGATGGTCATCGTAAGGACATCGTGGATGTTTTTCTTCTTGAACTCTATCTCGAGCGTTTCCTTCATGAAGCGCTTGCCGTCGCACACATCGCAGGTGACATAGACGGTCGGAAGGAAGTGCATTTCGACCGCGATGGTGCCGTTCCCCTGACACGATTCGCACCGCCCACCCTTCACATTGAAAGAGAACCGCGAAGCCTTCCACCCGCGAGCTCGTGCTTCATTAGAGGCCGCAAAGAGATCACGGATGTGCGTGAACGCGCCGGTGTAGGTAGCAGGATTCGAGCGCGGCGTCCTGCCTATCGGTGACTGGTCGATGAGGACGGCACGAGAAAGATATTCGGTCCCTGAAAAACTCGTGCAGTTATAGATTTTGTTCGTGCGATAGTTCCGCTCCAGCTTCGCGCGAAGGTTCTTGAAGAGGATTTCATAGACGAAAGAAGACTTCCCCGAACCGGAAACACCCGTCACCGCCACGAACTTTGCCAAAGGAACATCTACATCCATCTTTTTGATGTTAAAGATATCGCCCCCGCGGACCTTCAGAGCTCCGCGGTTTTCAGTGCGGCGTTCGGCAGGAACCGACACCGAATGCTCGCCCCGGAGATACGATAAAGTCAGCGACCCGCTGTCGTTGTGCTTCGCGGCCATGAGCTTGTCGAGCCAGCCGGCGACGACGATCTCACCCCCGTGGATGCCCGCACCCGGGCCGATGTCCACCATGAAGTCGGAGGAAAATATCGTCTCCTCATCATGTTCGACTATGATGATGGTGTTTCCGAGGTCGCGCAGCGCCGTCAGCGTCTGGATGAGGCGCGCGTTATCCTTCTGATGAAGACCTATGGTGGGTTCATCAAGGACATAGAGGGCACCCACCAAGCCCGAGCCGAGCTGCGAGGCCAAACGGATGCGTTGTGCCTCTCCGCCCGAAAGCGTGTTCGCAGTCCGGTCCAGCGTAAGGTAGCCGATGCCGACATCAATCATGAACTGAAGGCGGTTCAGAATCTCTTTCACGACGGCGTTCGAAATCTCCTGGTGCTTCTTGGACAATGTCAGGCTCAGGATGAAATCCTGAGCCTCGATGATGGAGAGCGCGGTCAGATCGACGATGTTTAGTCCAAGTTTTTTCTTCCCGTCACTACCAAGGAAAACCCGGAGCGCCTCTTTGCGCAATCGTTTTCCCTTGCAGGCCGGGCATTCGTCCATGTTAAAGAAACCGACAGTCCCCAAGCCGTGGCACTCGGAGCATGCGCCGTAAGGAGAGTTGAACGAGAAGAGGCGCGGTTCGACCTCAGGGAATGACGAGCCGTCTATGGGGCAGATGAATTTTGCCGAGAGAAGGCGTGCCTCTCCGGACGGGCTTACTATCTTCAAAAGGCCATTCGACTCCTTGAGAGCTAATTCGACCGCTTCCGACAGACGCTCACGCGCATCCTGTTTTGATTTTGCGAACTCGCTTACGAAAATCTCATCGACGATGACATCGATGTCATGGCGCTTCTGTTTATTGAGTTCGATGCGCTCGCGGAGGCGATATTCCTTCTTGTCGATGACGACGCGCTCAAAACCTTTTCCGAGGAAATCATAGAGCATTTGATAGTACTCGCCCTTGCGCCCGACAACGACGGGCGAGAGGATGCTGATTTTCTGGTCGCTGTAGGCAACGCCCATCACTTTTTTCTCGTTCTTCTTAAGGTCGCCCTCCTCGATGGTCCGGAGGATGAGTTTCAATATTTCTTCCTTCGAAAGCTTCTCTATGGCGACATCGTCGTTCAAACAGTACGGCTGGCCCACGCGCGCGTAGAGGATGCGGAGATAGTCATATATCTCAGTGATGGTCGCAACGGTGGAGCGTGGGTTATTCGAGCGGCTTTTTTGATCTATCGCTATCGCCGGCGAGAGGCCGGTTATCTCTTCGACATCCGGCTTCTGCATCTGATTTAGAAACTGCCGTGCGTATGCGGACAGGGATTCCACATACCGACGCTGACCTTCGGCGAAGATGGTATCGAACGCGAGTGAAGACTTCCCCGAGCCGGAAAGGCCGGTAAACACAACTATCTTGTTCCTTGGGATTTCCAAGGAGATATTCTTCAGATTATGCGTTTTTGCACCCCGGATGACTATCTTATCCGTGCCGATGTCGGCATGATGCTCTGTATTTTCAGTTTTTTTCTTGGGTGACATATGCAAATCGCCGCGCAGAGCGCGGTACCCTAATACTAGCACCGGCTAGTCCTTCTCCAAAGATATCGCTCGTGGGCGACCCCGACGAGCAGGCTTCTTCTGGTTCGGAAGCTTCTCCTCGAGCTTGTGTATCTCATCCCTGATTAATGCGGCGGTTTCGAAATCGAGGAGCTTGACCGCCTCTTCCATCGCCTCGCGGCGCTCTTTGATGAGCGCTTTCACGCGCTTGGGATCGACAGTGCCGTCTAAGGAAGCAACATCGACCGCCATAATCATGGCGACGGCCCGCTCACGCTCGGATTGCAATGTCTCCGTGATGTCTCTGATGGACTTAGAAATGGTCTTCGGCGTGATGCCGTGCTTCTTGTTATACGCAAGCTGTTTCGTCCGGCGCCTACTCGTTTCCCCTATCGCTCTCTCCATGGAGCCCGTCATTTCGTCCGCATAGAGGATGACGCGGCCTTTCACATTGCGGGCCGCGCGGCCCATGGTCTGGATGAGTGAGGTTTCGGAGCGGAGGAATCCCTCCTTGTCGGCGTCCAGGATTCCGACCAGCTCGACTTCGGGCAGATCCAAGCCCTCGCGGAGGAGGTTGACGCCCACCAGGCAATCGAACTCGCCCTTCCGGAAGCTCGTGAGAATCATGATGCGGTCGATGGTCTTCACATCCGAGTGCAGGTACTGCGCCTTCACTCCACTGCCTTTAAGGAATTCTGCCAGGTCCTCGGCCATCTTCTTCGTAAGGGTCGTCGTCAAAACCCGGCCCCCTCCCTTCACCACCTCTTCAGTCTCGCGGATAAAATCTTGTACTTGTCCTCGATATTCTTTTACACCCATATATGGGTGTACTCCACCGGTTACTGGACGAAGAATAATTTCTGGATCGATGAGGCCGGTCGGGCGGATTATCTGTTCAACGATCTGCGTCGATTTTTTCAGTTCATACTCGGCCGGTGTCGCTGATGTGTAGATAATCTGCCCTACCCGCTTGTTGAACTCGTCGAATTGCAAAGGCCGGTTGTCTTTCGCAGATGGCAAGCGGAAGCCGTATTCTACTAAGGTCTGCTTGCGCGACTGATCGCCTGCGTACATACCGCCTATCTGCGGAACGGCGACATGCGATTCGTCGATGACCGTGAGAAAATCAGGTGAACCATCATCCTTGCGGGGAAAATAATCGATGAGCGTATACGGGGGTTCGCCCGCAGTGCGCCCGTCGAAGTGGCGCGAGTAATTCTCGATGCCGTTGCAGTAGCCGATTTCCCGCATGAGGGCGAGGTCGTACTTCGTGCGGCGCTTCAGCCGTTCGGCTTCCAGAAGCTTGCCATTCTCGTTCAGCTCCTTAAGCCGTGCTTCCAACTCTCGTTCGATGTCGGCGATAGCCCTTTCGCGTTCACCCTCGGGCGTCACATAGTGTTTTGCGGGAAAAATGAAGAAATCTTTTGGCGTATCGATGATGGCCCGCGAAACGCCGTCTATTTTTGAGATTCTGCCGATTTTCCCTGCCTGCGCAGGCGGGCCTTCTGACGGTTCGATGCGGTAGATGATGGCCTCGTTCACGGGCATCACCTCAACTACAGGGCCCACCGCACGGAACGTGCCTGGCGTGAGGTCGGCATTCGTCCGCTCGAATTGGAGCGATATGAGAAAACGCATGAATTCGGCGCGCTCGAACCGGTCGCCTACCGAAACCTTGCGGTGAACCTTTTCATATTCCTCCGGAGAGCCGAGGCCATAGATGCAGGAAACGGATGCAACGATGATGACATCGTTCCTCGTCAGAAGCGCTTGCGTCGAGGCGTGCCGCAGGCGGTCTATTTCCGCGTTGATTTGCGCTTCCTTTTCTATATAGGTGTCCGAGTGCGGAACATACGCCTCGGGCTGGTAGTAGTCATAGTAGGAAACGAAGTAGTGAACGGCGTTTTGGGGGAAAAACTCCCGATACTCCTGCGTGAGCTGGGCCGCCAAGGTCTTGTTGTGCGCGATGACCAGGGTCGGTTTCTGGGTGCGCTCGATGACATTCGCGATGGTGAAAGTCTTTCCAGAACCCGTGACTCCCAAGAGTGTTTGATGCAGGTCACCCCGCTCGACGCCCTTCACGAGCGCCTCTATCGCCGCGGGCTGGTCGCCTGCGGGCTGGTATTCCGACCTGAGGACGAAACGGCTCATTCCAGGACTATGTTTCGGATGAAATCAGTGGTTTCCCGAGGGCCGCCGACCTGTTTCGTATCGATGACGCCGACCACCGCCTCATCGTTCCCGCCGGGAAACAGGGCATCACCCACATAGATGCAATCTTCCCGTTTCCATCCGTTCTTCTCGATATATCGCGCGACATTGTGTCCCTTCGTCATGCCTTTCCTGAAATAATCGAGCGTGGTCGTCCCCGCTATCTTCACTTCGACCGTATCGGAAACAAGCGGATGTTCCCTGAGGAGCGCGATGCGGCGCGAGAAATCCGAGTCGAATTTCTCCTTTATTCCGATATCTTCATGGAAGCCGAGCATGCTGTATGAGATCTGGCAGCCGCGGTCTTCAATGAGGTCTTTCTCGTCTTTCACGGCCCAGGTCCGGGGTATCGAAGCGATATGCACCATAATTTCGGATTTTTCCTTTTCGGTAAGTTCATCGCGCCAGAGATCTGCTTCGCCGGGAATCATATACGCGTGGTTTCCGTTCTGTGCGAGATAGACCGCGGGAAATTGATCGGCCTGCTCATCGAGCCGTGATTTCTGCGCCCCGGAAACGATGACAATATCCCGTCCTGACCCTCGGAGCGTCGCCAAGGTTTCTTTCATGGCAGAGGTGATCTTCGTGCGGGAACGCGTCAAAGTCCCGTCGAGGTCGAAGAAGACATGCCGATAGGATGCGGGTGTTTTCATATCTCTCAAAGTTTTACACTCCTAGGTGATTTTCCCGATAATCATTATTTTCTGCCAGATTTTACGGCCTAGGTCGGTCGTAAGGGTTTCAAGGTCGTTGACCGCTTCGATGACGACGCTGTCGGTCAAGCTTTCGGCGTAGAGGGCAGCGAGCTTGCCGATGTGCGCGAGCATCTCGGAACAGTAATTGAGATAACGCGCGAGTTCGAATTCGCTCATCGCGTACTCGGGAGATACCGGCGTACGGGACTGCGGATTCAGAATGACATTCGGATCCTTGGTGAGCTGGTGCATGTCAACCACATGGGCCAATGATCGGAGCTCATGAAGATATTTGAGGATAAGCCCGCGTTTGTGGCGCCTTTCTAACCCGATGATGAACCATATCGCGGCCCCGAAGATGATGATGAGATTCAGACTTGCTTCAAGGCTTAGGGCGATGCTTATGATATCGAGGTCAATGCCTCCGTGGATAGAGACGATGGGAACGAGAAACAAGACAAAGAGGAGAACGAGAAAAAGAGCGACTACGAGCACGGACACGATAAGCAGCCGGAGGGCGGGTATGGGGCGCCGAGTCGCTTCCGCACGCCGTTCGGTTTTCCGGGCGACGATAACGAGCGCGGCACATAGCTTTGAAAGATTAGACTCCGGGAAACGGGCTTGTATGCGTGCGACCAGTTGGTCAAGCGTCGCGACTATTCTGGGGGCTTCAAGGCGAATGTTAATGGCTTCTTCATTCATGTTGTCTAGGGGAGATATTTTTTCTTATCGAGCTTTTCCGGAAGATAGCTCTTTGTATCATATTTCTCGTATCCCTTCCCATATCCCAGGTCCTTCATGAGTTTCGTCACCGCGTTTCGTACGCTTAACGGGATAGGGAGGTTTCCGAACTCGGCAACATCTGCTTTCGCTGACTGGAGGGCATCGTAGGCTGAGCGGTCTTTCTTCGCAAGCGAAAGGAACGCGACCCCGTGCGCGAGGTTGATAGCCGCCTCCGGCATCCCGACCGATTCGACCGCATGGAATACCGCATTCGCGACCACAAGCGCCGTCGGCTGGGCGAGGCCGATGTCCTCGGACGCAAAGACCACCATGCGGCGCGCGATGAAGACCGGATCTTCCCCGCCCTCGAGCATCCGCGCCAGGTAGTACATAGCCGCGTCGGGCTGGGACGCGCGCATGCTCTTTATGAAAGCGGAGATGGTGTCGTAATGCTCCTCGCCTTTCTTGTCGTAACGAAGGCGTCCGGACTGCAGTGACTCCACGAGCGTCTCTACGGTGACCTTCCCATAGAGCTGTTCTGCGTTCTCGACGATGGTGATGGCTTGGCGTGCGTCCCCGTTCGCATAGGCAGCAACCCAATCGATTGCATCTTGATCGAGGGTCACCCCCGTCCTTGTGATGATCTTGCCGATATCCGATTCCGGAAATGCCGAGAGTACGAACACCCGACAGCGCGAAAGAAGCGCAGGGATGACCTCGAAACTGGGGTTTTCCGTCGTCGCCCCCACGAGGGTTATCTCTCCATTTTCTGCGAACGGGAGGAGGAAATCCTGTTGGGCCTTGTTGAAGCGGTGTATCTCATCGAGAAAAAGGACTTTCGGGTTCCCGCCCGTGTCGGTGCTGGCGATCTTTCGGATGTCGTCCTTGCCGGCTGCGACCGCGGAGAGTTCAAAAAACGCGGCATGGAGCGAATCTGCATAGATGCGCGCTAGGGTTGTCTTTCCTACGCCGGGCGGTCCCCAGAGAATGAAGGAGAAAAGATGTTTTTCTTCTATTGCCTGGCGGAGTGGCTTCCCTAGCCCCACGAGATGAATTTGCCCAACGAACTCGTCGAGGCGGGTCGGACGGATGCGGACAGCAAGGGGCTCCATCCCACCAGTGTAATTCAAAGGTCAACTTTTCCAACAAGTCTAATAAACGCCCATGGCTGAGCAACCTAGACATCACCAAAACACGAAAGGTCCGAAATGAAAAGATTTGATATTCGAATGCGTGCATTCATCTGAACCCCGCCTGAGCATCGGCTGCTTTTCTCCTTCGATCCCAACCGCGATAAAGCGAATAAACTGTATACACCATCCAAATGTCAACTTGTCCCATATATGGGACAATCTATAATCACCAACCTTTCGGCCTGTATCCTTTCGGCCATGGAAAAAGAAGAAAGTGGAGCGGGTACTTACGCTTTAAGTTCGCAAACATCGCGCGCGATTCATGACGAATCCGGCGGTTCTTGAATTCTTGCTCCATTCCCTTTAGGGCCTGCTCATATCCCGGCATCTGATCAAGAAGCCAACGACGAACGTTCGCAACAGTGGTCTTTCCCACTCGCAAGCTAGTTTGAATGCGGTCATACCCCTCCCCGGCAAGTATCCGCCGAGCGATAATAAGTCGCCGCCCGAGCATAATCCTCTCGCTCTCGGTCAACAGATCGCGCAGAAAGAGCTTCATTGCGGCGCGGCCCTTTAGAGACCCTGCCGCTGTATAGAGAGTGTCGAGCGTTTCGATAATCTGCTCCTTGGTGAGGTTTTTTGAGCGTACTTTCACGTTATTCATCGTATCATCCCTGTCTCATATATGGGACAGGGATGGAGTAAGTTTAAATCAGATAGAGGAAGGATATTTTTGAAAGAATTCATTGCGGAAGGCCTCGAAGCGACCTTCAAGAATGGAGAGGCGCATGTCCTTCATCAGTTTCGTCATGAAGTAAATATTGTGGAGCGAAGCCAGATTGCCGCCGAGCATCTCATTAGCCCTGAAGAGGTGTGAGAGGTAGGCCTTCGTAAAATGCTCTGACACATACCCGCCGGTTTCGGGGTCTAAGGGCGAAAAGTCACGGATATATTGCTCGCGCCCGAGGTCAATCTTGCCGCGAGCGGTGTAGATGGTGCCCGTGCGGCCAAGACGGGTCGGCAGGACGCAATCGAACATGTCGATGCCTTTTGAGACGCCCTCAAAGATGTCTTCCGGCTCGCCGATGCCGAGCAAGTGCCGCGGCTTCTCGCTCGGGAGCGGAGCAATCGCGGCCTCCAATGCACCGCCCAGGTCCGCCTTACTGAAGGAGCCGCCGATGCCGAATCCGTCAAAGTCCATCGCCCCTATCGCCTTTCCGCTCTCCCTGCGCAAATCCGGGTACCGCCCTCCCTGCACGATGCCGAAGATTGCCTGTCGTTTGTGCGCGTCCAGATTCTGGCGATGCGTCTTTAAACTCCGCGTGGCCCACGCATGCGTGCGATCCATCGCTTCCTTCTGGTACTCCTTATCAGCAGTCGGCGATGTGCATTCATCAAAAGCAAAAAAGATATCCGCTCCCAATGCATGTTGGATCTCAACGGAGCGCTCCGGCGTGAATCGGTGGAGTGAGCCGTCGAGGTGTGAGGTGAAGGTCACTCCCTCTTCATCGACGATGGCCAACTTGCCATGCTGGGTTGCAATATCTTGATCAAAGATCATTGGAGAAGACGATGCTACGGGCACCTCCGGCTTCATGAACTTTGAAATCCCTTTCTGAAACCCCTCGCCTAATGAGAACACCTGGAATCCCCCAGAATCGGTTATTAAAGGCCCATTCCACCCCATGAATGTATGCAGCCCTCCGGCGACCTTGACTACCTCCTCGCCGGGCTGGAGAAAGAGGTGGTATGTATTCGAGAGCACCACCTCGACGCCCGCAACCTCCTTCAGATCTCGTGGCGAGACGCCCTTGACTGTGCCCTTTGTTCCAACAACGGTGAATGCCGGAGTTAGAAACGACCCGTGCGGCGTCTGGATCGAGCCCGCGCGACCGCTACCCGCGCCGCGTTTTTCGACCGTGAAGCGGATTGCGCTCATCCCGTTAGAAATAGGACGCGGACGCCGATGCCGCCGCGCCTATCCCGATGAACCTGGTAATACAAGCCATTCGCATGATCATTGCTATAGTAACGCGTCCGCGATTTCTAAACGGGACTCATCCCGTTAGAAATAGGACGCGACTAACGCGCCTGTTGTACGATTAGCGTACGCATAATGTGACCGCGGTTTCTAACGGGACTCATCCTGTTGTGAAGTTTGGCGTCATGCCCATCGCGGTTTTTATCAGATGAGGTGGGCATTATCGCTTTCAAATTTTTACATTACGAATCGGCAAACAAAGGCATAAACCGCAACGCCAAACTCTACAAACGGGACTCATCCGTACGGGTCCTATTGCGAAATGGCAGCCCCAGAGGAACCTGCGCCGATGGAAATGAGCTCGACATCGAAGATAAGCGTTGAGTTCGCGGGAATCTTGCCGTTTGCAGTTCCGCCGTACCCCAAAGACGGTGGGATGACAAGGAGTCTGCGCCCGCCCGCTTTCATGCCCGCGATACCGCGTTCCCATCCTTGTATAACCTGGCCTGCGCCGATTGTGAACGAGAACGGCGTTCCCCGATCGCGTGATGAGTCAAACATCGTGCCGTCAGGAAGCACTCCGGTGTAATGGACGGTGACTGTATCACCCTTTTTTGCCGGGTCGCCCGCTCCGGAAGCGACATCTTCGGTCCGGAGGTCTGCTACCGTGCCGGTGTCGCGGAGTTCTTTGACTATCGGATTGGCGGCAGTAGCGTCCGTTGGTGCAGCCGCTTTCGGCATGAAGCTTCCGAGCCCGAAGAACGCGAGTACGATGATGACAGCTATGACGACGATGACGAGAAGTATGGCGATATTCATGCTTTTACGATTCATGAAATTTTTTGATGCGGATAGTTAGCTAAGGGATATAGGATATCACGAAATGGGTACCTCCCCGTCCGTCCGGCGGACGGACGGGCCGTCTTTCGTATCTTCGATGGTGAACCCCTTCCGGAGAACCTCATCCCGAATGAGGTCAGCGTCCTGCCAGTGCTTGGTTTTACGGGCTTTCTCGCGGGCCTCGACGGCGACGCGGATGTCCTCGGGAAGATCCGTGTATGAAACAACCGCAATCTTCCCTGCCAGCGCTGATGTGGATGAGGCAAAACCGAATCCGAGCACCCGGTCGTAGTCTTCTAGGGTCGCCCTCCGATCAGCCGGGGACACCTTCTCGTCTTTGAGAAGCCCCCACATGATCGCGATGGCCTCTGCCGTGTTGAGATCATCGTCGATAACCGTTTCGAATCGATGCCGATACGACGCATTGACCGCGCCGGGCCCGGCGCCGCCCTTTTCCGTTGCAAGGTCAAGATACACCCGCATCGCTTTTTGGAGAGTCGCTTTTGCCGCTGACACCGCTTCCCAGGTGAAATTCATCGTCTGCCGGTAATGTCCGGTCAAGATGAGATAACGGTACGCGGCGGGCGAAATGCCTCGCTCCTCAAGCTGGTGGAGCCGGATGGCGTTCCCCTCGGACTTGCCGATACGCTTGCCTTCCACAGTGATGAACGCGCCGTGAAGCCAGTAGCGCGCAAGCGGCTTCCCTGTCGCGGCCTCTGCCTGCGCGATTTCGTTGTTGTGGTGTATTGCGATGTGGTCGATGCCTCCGGTGTGGATGTCGAAGCTTTTTCCGAGATACTTCGTGCTCATGGCGGTGCACTCGATGTGCCAGCCCGGAAAGCCCTTGCCCCATGGCGAATCCCAGCCCATGGATGGGTCGGATTTCCAGAGCGTAAAGTCTCGTGGATCATGTTTTTCCGCTGAAACGCCTATCCGTGAATGTTCTCTGGACGCGCTCCCGCCAAGAACGCCGTATTTTGGATACTTACCGACATCGAAATAGACTCCGTCTGAGATGCGATATGCGTATCCCTTGTCGAGAAGCGTCTGGATGTACGCAATCTGCTCGGGAATATGTTCCGACGCGCGCGGGAAAGCAAAAGGGGTTTCGACATTAAGTTTCTTTAAATCTTCGAAAAATGCCTGAGCATATCGTTCTCCGACCTCTTTCATGTTTTCAAGCGTGAAGGCCTTCCCTTCGCGCTTTAGTGCCAAAGTCATCTTGTCTTCACCGTCGTCAGCATCCTGGACCAGATGACCGAAGTCGGTGATATTCATCACCTGCTTCACGGAATATCCGCGGTATTCAAGAGTGCGCCGCAGGATGTCCGCAAAGATATAGGAGCGAAGGTTTCCGATGTGCGCGTAGTCGTACACCGTCGGCCCACAGGTGTACATCTTCACATTCCTGCCGAAGAGCGGAACGAATTCTTCCTTCTTCTTACCGAGCGTGTTGTAGAGGACGATGGCGGGCCGGTCTTCTTTATCTTTCTTGCCGAAAAACTGCATCATTCCCGTCAGTATGCCATAAAAGATAAAAACTTCGCCATCGCAAAACGATTTACATCACAGAAAAAATATGCCCGATTATTGAACGCTAATTACGGTATGGCGAGAGGACCGTGAGAGCTGTGATAAGTTTTCCACCAGCCTGTCGCAAACCAGTCATCATGTTTATAACAATATGTTTGTTGAACTCCAGCTCTTTCACGGGTCTCACCATGTCGCGGTTTTTCTCCCGTAATCGCGGCTGAGAGGGTCCTTTCTGGGTGACGAAAAACCATACGCAAAGCGCGTACTCTACCACGCCCTCTTTCACCTTAAAAGCGAGCGGCTGTTTTGCGGAACATTCGCAGGCAGGATTGCACGGTCCGCCGAAGGCGGAATCCTGCCGAGTGACGAACAAAGACTGTCGCTGGACAGTCTTTGTGGTTCTGCAAAACACGTCGCGAGCGACCCCCTACCAGTTCAGCGCGCCGCCGGTTTTGTATTCAATAACGCGTGTCTCGAAAAAATTCTTCTTCTTGGAAAGGTCAATGGCCTCGCTCATCCAGGGGAACGGATTCGTGACATTGAACTGGGCCGGCAGACCCACGCGCTCAAGGCGCCTGTCGGAGATAAACTCGATGTACTGGCGGAATCCGTCGGCGTTCAGCCCGAAGATGCCCGTCGGAAAGACCGCCTGGGCATAAGTGTATTCCAAGACCGCAGCCTTGCGTACAAGACTGACGATGCGGTCCTGAAAGTCCTTGGTCCACAGCTCGGGATTTTCTTCCTTGAGGGCGTTGATGATTTCGATGCCGAAATTCAGGTGCATCGACTCGTCGCGCATGATGTATTGAATCTGTTCAGCGGAACCCGTGAGTTTGTGCTGGCGCTGGAATCCGAGAACGACCGCGAAGCTAGAATAGAAGAATATTCCTTCCAAGATAAGTGAAAACACGCACCAGTTCTCGAGGAACTTCTGATCCGCTTCGAATGTGCCCGTTTTGAAGTTGCTATCAAAGACGCCTTCGTTGAAACCAAGAATGAATTCCTGCTTGTCGAAGATGGAATCCACCTCGCGATACATGTTGAAAATCTTCGCCTCGTTCATTCCCAGAGACTCGACGATGTATTGATACGAGTGCGTGTGGATGGCCTCTTCATACGCTTGGCGCAAGAGATACATGCGTACCTCCGGCGAGGTGACATGCTTGTAGAAACCAATCACGATGTTGTTCGCGGCGATGGAGTCAGCTGTCGTAAAGAATCCGAGGACGGTTTCGAACGCGCTTCGCTCATCCGCGGTGAGTGCGGTCGGCGATTTCCACTGTTCGATGTCCAGCTGCATCGATATCTCGGTCGGAAGCCAATGATTCGCGTTCGCGTTGTTGTAGTACTCCCACGCGAACTTATGCTTGATGGGATAGAGCTGTATAACATCGGCCTCGACGCCGTTGATGATGCGACGCTGATTTACATCGACTGGTTTCCCGTGTTTTTGGATGGACATATTTAAGTGTGATGCGAATAAGAATTACTCATGCGAATGACACGAATCAATCTTATTCTCGTTTATTCGCATCATTCGTGCAAACTGATCTTGATTTGTATTTATTCGCATCATGTATATCACTCGCACGACTCGCAAGTCACTTCGGGCCTCTTGTGGAGGACGAAAGTCCGCGCCGGTGCTGTAACGACGGCAGCGGCGAAAGCGACATCTCCCATCTTCGAGAACTCAGCAAGCTTGGCGGGGGGTGCGATAGCGGCGCCCACTCCCCCAAAGGCATCTTGAGAATCGAGAGGAACGGCAGCCGCAATCGGAAGTGCGGCACTCACGCGCTCCATGCTGGGTTGCTGATGGACGGATGACTCCGGAACGGACATCGCCACCTGCGGAGAATCAGAGTTGTCTCGCTTATGTGTCGAACCGAATTGCTTGGTCGAGACGGTTGACTTCTCTACCTGTGTCGCGGCGAGCGAGCGGAGGTAGTAGGTGGTCTTCAAGCCCATGGCCCAGGCATACATGTATACCTCTGAAAGCTCGCGCCCTGAGGTGCCTCGGAAGAAGATGTTCAGGGACTGCGCCTGGTCGATCCACTTTCCGCGGTATCCCGCGGCCTTGATAATCCAGCGCATGTCTATTTCGAAGCTCTCCTTGTACTTCGCTTTGAGAGCCTCCGGGATGCCGGCTATCTTCCCTAGGGAACCATCTTGGTACTTGAGTTCGTTCAGCATCGCGTCGTTCCAGAGTCTGAGCTTTTTCAGATCCTCGATAAGGTACGGGTTTACGACCGTGAAATCGCCGCTGATGTTGGCCTCGACATAGATGTTCTTGTAGATAGGCTCAACCGATGGCACAGCGCCGACGATGGTCGACGTCGAAGCCGTAGGCGCAACCGCCATGCAGTTCGAATTTCTCATCCCCCAGCGTTTGATGTTCTCGCGCACAGGCTTCCAATCAAGGCGCGTCTCGCGAGAGACCTCTATCGCTTCGCCTCGTTCCGCTTCGAGAAGCGCAATAGTGTCGACGGGCAGAAGGCTGCGGTCCCACTTCGAACCCTTAAAGGTTTCATAACTTCCTCGCTCGCGCGCGAGTTCCGATGACGCAAGAATCGCGTGGTATGAGATGATTTCCATCGATTCATCCGCGAACGCAACGCATCGCTCAGACGCGAAATCGATATCGAGCTGGTACAGGGCATCCTGAAAGCCTCCAAGTCCGAGTCCAACCGGCCTATGGCGCATGTTGGCGTTCCGCGCCTCTAAGGTCGGATAGAAATTCACATCGATGACATTATCGAGCATTCGCATGCCAACCGTCACCGTCTCTCTCGCTTTTTCCTTATCAAACACGCCGTCAGTAACATGAACCGCAAGGTTCACCCAGCCGAGATTACAAACAGCGGTCTCATCTTTCGAAGTATTCAGCGTGATTTCCGTGCAAAGGTTTGAATTGTGAATAACACCGACATGGTCTTGAGGGGAACGCACATTCGACGAGTCTTTCCAGGTCATCCACGGATGTCCGGTCTCGAAGAGCATCGAGAGCATCTTCCTCCAGAGGTCGGCCGCCTTAATCCTACGGAAAAGCCTTATCTTTCCTTGATCGGCCAATTTTTCGTAGTGCGCGTAGATCTGCTCGAACTTCTTGCCGTATGTGTGATGAAGTTCGGGAACCTCGTCCGGAGAAAAGAGCGTCCACTGTCCGTCTTCTTTAATCCGCTTCATGAAAAGATCGGGAATCCAATTCGCGGTATTGATGTCATGCGTGCGTCTGCGCTCGTCACCGGTGTTCTTCCGGAGCTCGAGGAAGTCTTCGACATCGTAGTGCCATGACTCGAGATAGACCGCGGTCGCACCTCGCCGGCGGCCGCTCCGGTTGATGGCAACCGTCACATCGTTGGCTATCTTCAAGAACGGTATGACCCCTTGGGAGGTGATGCCAGCCTTCTTAATAACCGCTCCCGTGGCGCGGATATTGGACCAATCGGTGCCGATGCCTCCCGCCCACTTCGAGAGCTGAGCGTTGTCTCCGTACACCTTAAATATGTGGTCCAGGTCATCCTCGACGGTATTCAGGTAGCAGGAGGAGAGCTGGGGAACCGTGAATCCGGAGTGGAAAAGGGTTGGGGTCGAAGGCACGAAGCGCAAGGTTGATATCATCTCGTAGAAGCGGATGGCCCAGGCCTCTCGGTTCTCCTTCTCGTTTAAGGCAACGCCCATCGCGACGCGCATCCAGAAAAACTGCGGGACTTCGAAGGGAATCTTGTTGACGCGATCCGTGATGAAATAACGATCTGCCAAGGTCGCCACGCCCATGTATTTCAGCAAACGGTCGCGCTCCGGTCGGAGAGCGGTCGCGAGTTTCGGAAGATCATATGAAAGGAGGCGCTCGTCCAAAAGTTTCGCGTCGACCGCGCGCTTCACATTCTCGACGAACGCGGCTCGATAACGCGTATCGGAATCAAGAGACGCAACGGATGTCGCATCGCTCTTGAACACATCGTTGTACAGCGACTGAAGCTGGAGCTGCGCCGCGAGCGAGTCATATCCCGGATCGCGTTCAATCATAGAACGCGCGACCATGATGAGCGTGCGCTCGATCTCTTTCGTGGAGATACCGTCATACACTTCCCGCTGCACCTGCTGGACGACCGCCGCGATATCGACTGATGCGCGATGCTCGGCAAGAACTGCAGATTCAATCGTGCGCGTCACTCGATCAATCGAGAATATCTCTCGCTCGCCTGCCCGGTTCACGATGAGAAGCCCGCGTTCCTCGATCTGCTTCACCACCGCTTCCTGTTTCTCTTCACGAATCTTCGCGTGCTCGTACCGATAGATGATGTACGACTTCGCTACATTGAAGAACTCGCGCTCCATGAGCGCCCGCTCGACGAGATCCTGAACCTCCTCGACGGAAGGAATCGCGGCGGTCCCCGCATAGCGAAGCGAAATAGCGCTTCCAACCAAATCTCCTATCGCGTGCGCATCCTCTTCATGCGGATCATTGAGGACATCGACGAACGCTCCTTCGACCGCAGAAATTATCTTCTCTTTGTTGAAATCGGCTATCGTGCCGTTCCTTTTCTTTATTTTTTGGAGGGTTGTCATGGTCGATGAAGGGATTCGCCTTTCAGCGGGTGATAATAAATGATTAATTCTGTCTCTGGCGGTCGAGAAAGGGTGAGCTCGCTCGACTGTCATTAGTGGGGGTGCAACTTTCGTGCGGACAGTGTCTGGATTTCAGGGGTATTGGCCATTCTACCCCTCATAATTTTTTTTACTAATCAAAAGTCGAGAAAGTCTGCGTGGATAAAATAATAAAATACATATATTTCCATTTGTCAAACAGGACTCGCGACCCTGCCATTCATGGGTAGCAGTTAAGCCGTCCTGAAGTGAACCCCC
>Ga0226658_10000303_pt1 | contig 23316 bp, 32 predicted proteins | sample OliLak19BULKMAT1_FD_169091 | JGI IMG/M metagenome (GOLD analysis project Ga0226658, IMG submission 169091) | Freshwater microbial mat bacterial communities from Lake Vanda, McMurdo Dry Valleys, Antarctica - Oligotrophic Lake LV.19.BULKMAT1 (v2)... | ecosystem: Environmental > Aquatic >... | reverse complement strand
ACCGAGAAAACGACTTCGCATGGTACTGTAAACTCCGCCCAAAATGAATAACTTACCAACACTTTTTGGCTATTATGCCCGCAATGACGTACTGGGAAAGTTGGCTTTGATTCTTGTGCCACACTCCGCCGGGGCGGACAACGAGAGACATTTTCTTCTCTTAGTAGGTCAGGATCGCCGTGATCCTGACGGTCATAAATCGGCGGGTTCGAAGAAGGACCCGTCTCTTCCTTCCAGAATTCGTATAAGATGTGGTAGAGTTCACAAATCTGCCTAATGGTCTAATCCTTTTGTTGCAAAGACAAATAGGCCATAGTTGGCTCCTTTTCCATCTCTTTGGGCGATTGTAAAATATGTAAGCTCCTGATAATATGACTATGCGTAACGGCAGTCGAGCCCACCTCCATATGCCGAAGCGTAATAGCTCACATAATACACGGGGCTGTCCGGAGTTAGAAACATCGGATTATAATGATACATGATAGAGGAGTAACTAATGTCAAGAAATGTCCGCATCCTCACACTGATTACAGTTTTAGTATCACCAGCAGTTTCGCAGACTTTTGATTTCTTTCAAAGACCAGAAACCGAATATCTGCACAATCAGGGTAACTCTTTAGTTTCAGTCCAGGTCGACTGGTCGCGTGATGCCATCGAGCATCCATCGCTGCCAATGCCCGTCGTCTCTCTACGTAGTCCCAATCCGTATTTCACCCATTTTGCAATTTCTTCAGCAATTGAATCGACTCGGGTCTATGAGACCAGCGACATCCAACACGAAGCAATCAATCAAAACCCTCTTTCACAAAAAGAGGCTCTCTTTCCTCCTTATGACAGTCGAGGGCTCACAGAGACAGCGCTTGGACGATTCATCGGCTATGAGTTTGATATGCCAAGCAGTTTTGATCCATCGGTTCCGTTCGAACATTCGGCCCTTCAAACAATGTCGTCGCCGATAGTCCACTGCAATGAGAACGGTATCGTTATAGACAAATACAGCCAGTCACTCAGATCGGCCCCACAAGTTCATCCCGAGCGAGAGACAGAAAACGAATCCGTTCACACAAATCCCGAGCCAGCCACTTTGCTTCTGCTCGGATTAGGGTTGCTTGGTGCGAGCGCTATCAGACGGATGCGTTCCTAAGCCAGTTCGAGGTCAACACACAAACACAAGCGAGAGCCAACGTTACAGACCCATCGCACGCCTGTAATATCGCTTCTTGAGAGAGCCCGCTTTCGAGTGGGTTTTTTCATTACGGGATTGAATTCACTTACTCATGAAGCAACTAAAGCAGAGTTTCGAATCGCTATCTTTGATTGGTGTGTGAATCAGAAACTTGAAGAGCTTGAAGGTCAACGGGTTAATTCTTTTTTCAATCCTTCGGTCGATTTTCTCTTGACAAGCAATAATTTATAATACATATAAATTATGTCCTTGTAGCGCTGGTATATAAGGTAGTTATGGACGGGAGAATGGATCACAGATCGAATTGACAGTCAATGGCAATTATGGGAGATCTTGATTTTATTAGTTCCGGGCACAAGCATAACTTCCTGACAAGCTTACGTTTAAGACTCTGGTGCTCTGAGGGGCTGGAGCGAGAGGAGAATGGGGCATGGTAATGAAACAATTGTTGGTAATAGAAGACAATCGAGTATTAAGAGAGGGTATTACTACAAAGATTAAGACCTCCTCTGACTTCGCTACAGTCAAAATGAGCGAATCATCAACGGCGTTTGAAGTTACTTCAGTGGTTCAGCCGGATCTGATTTTGCAGTCTATGTCTCTCCAGCATGGTAATAGTATTTCTATCGCTACTGAGCTGCGAAGTAAATTCCCCGCTATCCAGATGGTCGGGATCAATGTGGTGCCTGAGAAAGTGGATCTGCTGAGTTGCGTCAAAATCGGTCTGAGAGGATTTGTTTTAGAGGATGCTAGCTTCCAGGATTTGATCCAGACGATTCAAAACGTATTGGACGGCCAGGTGGTACTTCCGCAGACCGTAACTGACTCGCTTTTCAGAACTATCACGATAGATCCACAGGTTACAGTCAAACCCATTCGCGTTTCTGAGGCTGTTAGCATCACTCGGCGTGAACAAGAAGTCATCGATCATGTTGCATCGGGTCTGAGCAATAAAGAAATAGCGCATCAGTTGAATATCGCCACCCATACGGTCAAAAGCCATATACATAATCTCTTTGAGAAACTTGCTTTATCCACACGCCTCGAACTGATTAGATACGCGGGGATTTATCGCAACCAGCAGCCAGTTATTGGTATCGGAGAACAGAGATAAAACATAGCACCGCAGGCAAGTACCCTGTTTGATGTGATGTCGACTACGGCAAGTATTCCTACTGCCAGACTTCACAAGCCGAGACCACTTTATCGTCTCCCATTCGGTTTAATTCGTATTTAAAGCCTGCGACTGATACATTCTCAAATCTCGGCGCGTATTATCTTGTGTGATAAATTGGTTTAAGCTTTTCAAGCTGGCAAATAGAGGAACGTGTATAAAACTCGTTAAGTAGGAACTCACGGACGCAAAAAGTGTCCAATATATGACAGAAGCGGAGATTGTATCCTCATGTCCGAAGGAGTGGCGTATGTCCTTTTCAGGGGAAACCACCATGCATAGAACAAAGCTCTTGGTCGTCGAGAGCAATCGCATCATGCGCGAAGGATTAAAGGAGAAATTCGCGGGCCTTTCTGATATAGAAGTTCCTGCGACCTCGAATTTGCAGGATGCCATTGCAGTCGCGCGAGCGGTAAAGCCGGAGATCATTCTTATTGACCTTGCAACGGCAAGAGAACTCGCGCTTCCGCTCATTGAGGCGCTGAAACTTGACGCGGCTGAAGTCCAGGTTATCGGAATGGGCGTTATTCCCAATCAACTCGAAATCATAGAGTATGTTAGGTCAGGAGTAACAAGTTTCGTCCTCAAAGACGCTGGATTTGATGAGGTAATTAGCACCGTGCGCTCTGTCGTAGAGGACCAGAAGACAATGCCTCCCCAACTGGTTGAGTCTCTTTTCAGCCAGATAGTGGGTCAGTCCCTAAAATCAGAACCGACTTTGAAGATGCCCGATGACGTTCAAATGACTCGCCGTGAGCAGGAGGTTATCGACCTGATTTCTGAGGGTCTGAGCAATAAAGAAATCGCAGACCGTCTCTGTGTTGCCATCCATACAGTTAAGAGCCATGTCCACAATGTTTTGGAGAAACTCGCTTTGGACAGCCGTCTCCAGATTGCGACTTTCGTCCATGGCCAGTTGTCGCAAAAAAATGGCGGCGACACCTTATCAGCGGCACTGGGCTTAGGCTCCATCAGCGCATATTTTTCTAAATCCAGCGAGCCGAACTGATCTTAAGGGCTCGGGCCGGTTTTTCTTTCTCTTTCCACAAGTAAGCATGTTGGCTCACCGTCCCACGGGGGCAATCAGGTAGTGCGGGATTTCACTGTTCTCGGGTTTTGACTAACTGGGTAAGGAAGAGTCCCGCCGAGGGCGGGGTGGTGTACCCAGTCTTTTTTTTTCTGCGGAAAGAGAAAGTTACGATCTGCAATGATCCAGTGAATCGGCGGGTTCGCGGATGGACCCGCCCTACCAAATCTAAGAGAAGTCCACAGAGGATTACTCCCATGCTGGTAATCTATCTACCATCCGGATTAGTCCGGCCGCTGTTATCCCGTATTAGACCTTTTTTCAATTCTTTGGGCGATTGTATTGGCTGCATCAAATCCTAAATTAGTCTTCGTAACAAGGACATGTCGGGTTTGCAATCGCCCGCTCTTCAAGGTGCGGACTTGCAAACCCCGATAGAAACAGACAATGGAATGAGTAAGAGTAAGGAGCAACGCCATGGACTGGTACGACATTGAGGATGAATTTAGCTCGGAACGGACACAGTGGAAAAGTGGAAAAGGGAAAGTAAGAAAGATGCGCGACACTTTCACCGAAGATCGCGACATGTATGTGGTAGCAAGCAAGCATGACCGTCTGGTCGGTAAAGTTCAGGAAAAATACGGTCTCGGCAAGATTGAGGCCCAGAAGCGGGTGTTGCAGTTTCTTCGCAACTACCGCTAAGACGCATTTCGTTGTGATGCGCCCAAAGAGTATTGCGGCGCGATAATACGATATGTGTTGTCGCTCCGTATGACTCAAAAGGCGAAACAATTCACTCGTTGGAATGCAACTGTGCACATGCGATCATTTTGAGTACACAAGGAGTCAGATGAATTATATCGGCATTACTTTGGAAAAGGGCATTATCGTGATGGCGCGAGAAGACGACCGCGGCTCTCGTGGTATTGCCCGTCGGTTCTCCTGCCGCTCCACGGAATTGATTATTAGCGCATTTGAAAAGATGCGGCCGTTTGTTGCCGCTGTTGAAGACTGTCCGGAAAATCGCTGGGTGCGAAACTTGCTTTCGCCGCTGGGAAAAATCATAGTTGCCGACAGCCGTCAATGGCCAGTTTCTCCGATTGCATCAAACGATATAGAACCGACGAATGCGGTCACACTGGCCTCATTATTGCGAAACCAAACGATATCAAGAAAAAAAGTTGAGTGTATAATTTCAGGAGATCAGGGTATTGGAAAGAACAGTCCGCGCTCTACCCCCTCCGACAATTCGGAAGAGGTTAATCCAGGTATGATAGCGCCTTCCTCTGCTGTCGTATCGACCCCGCTCCACTGGCTGGATGTCTCGCCAACACAGAGACCCGAAGCGCAGACGAGCGAAACCAGTAGGCAGACATCGAGAGAACCACGTTCGATCGTATTGCCGACCATCAGTGAGCTGGCGGAGACAAAAGCAATGACGACAATTTCTCTGTCGTTACCCGCCTTAGATCGCCAGAATGATCAGATGCCGATCGAACAGTATTGGAGTCTATATGAATCACAAGGCTGAATTATTAGTATGGGAAGTTTCAACCCGAACGTCGCCGTCGCATTTGATGGCAGCTTCAGCACTACTGTTTATCCTTCTGCTACACAATACGCAAGTGCTGCAGAGCGGAAGATATTATTGGAGTGGTGAGTTTAAAGGACATTTTGCTTGCGAACACCCGGTGCGATTGGCGTCGGAGAGTCTGTCTGTCTGAGGGAAACAGACATTCAAAAAGGGGTTAAGTTTATGGCAAACTTGGAACTGAAGACAAAAGGGCGGAACTGCTGTAATTGCCGGACTTCAAGTCGGTCACGCGGCCGCGTCCTGTCGATCGAGCACGGAATAGGCTCACGAGAGCGGGATCCTGACGGGCTTTCGTTTCTTTCCGGCAAATGGAGACGAATACACACCAAGGAAAAGGTAGAGGATATGTTTCCGACCGCACATTAGATATGAGGTGTATGAACACAGGGAATAATGGAGTAAAAAACCAGTAAACAAGGGAGAGAAAATTCTATGAGGAAATCAACAATTTCGACTCTGACAGTTGTCGGGATTCTGCTTTTGGCAGTTATCGGCTTTGGCCAGATGGAACGCCAAGGAGACAAGACAACAACCGATACAACGATGCGACACACCCCGAAAACGTCCACTCCAGAACATTCGACCCAAGGCATGCAGAGCGGGAATAACGTGCAGTGGACAGATAAAATGGACAAACAGACTAGAGCCCTCAGAACTCATTTCGACAAAATTCACGAACATGTGGACTTGATGATAGACATAGACGACAAGGCGAAACTCCAAAGAGAGATGACCAAACATCGTCAAATGCTTGCTGACTACAGAGTAGAGCTTACTCAGTATCAACAAGTTCTTATGGCACCAGGCATGGACGGCACTACCGGGCAGACTTCAGGAAGCAACCCTGGCCTGAACTCAGGTACCTCGGGCGGTATGGGAGCTTCGACTGGTACTGGTTCTGGCAAAAAGAGCGGCTCAGGCACAACCGGTTCGATGGGATCAGAATCCCCAACGTCAGGTACGCCGGGACAATCCGGTAGACAGTCAGATACCATGACATCACGAAGCGGCCAGCCACGAACATCGGGTAACGGAATTGGTGACGCCACCTCTTCAGGTAGCGGTACTGGTACATCAGGACGCGCTGGAGTATCAGGTAGCGCTGGCATGAAAGGCCAGACTTACGCGACACAAGAACTCGTAACGGATTTCCAAAGCATATCTGAAGACTTCAGCCTGCTCGAAGATAACTTCAATAGAATTCCACCAACAGGCGAAGTTGACCAGGTCAGACGCCAGCTTGAGCAACACAACGAAGAAGTTCACCAACTCGAGTCGAAAATTGATCAACACATCGAGCAGTGCAATGAACGCGTCTCTCAGATGAAGAGTGACACGAAGAAAACCGGAACCACGCCCAAAACCAACAAGAGCGGCGTTCGTCAAGGAACCAGCGGTTCAGGTAGCGGTGGTGGATACTAACTTTGAACTTCACTCTCTGTCAAAAATTTGACAGTTGATGATATGTGAAAACAAGAACGTACCTTAAATAAGATAATAATGGGACAGCGCCCAAAGGGCTGTCCCTCATTTTCCCTATAGGTTGTAGCAAATGAAGAGGGCGAGAGTAAGAGGATCTAATGCCAATGAAATTAGACCAAGGAGCCACTCTGTCACACAGGGCAAACAGCCCGGTCGTCGGAAGAATGGTATTGGTTGGCGCGATGCTCCTTTTGCCTTTCAGTTGCGGCAAGCGAATTGATGTACAAACTAAAACAGTTGACTGGGAATTAACAACAAGTGAAGTCTTCTCTCAATGGGAGAGGTAGACTTCAGAATGAGGAGTATCCAATGTTGTGGACAATAGCAATAATCTTACTCGTACTATGGTTGCTCGGAACAGTAACCGGGTTCGTCCTGGGCGGGTTTCTGCATGTGCTGCTTGCCGTAGCCGTTATCGTCGTACTGTATAATTTGTTCAGCGGTCGAAAACCCACTGTCTGATATAAACGCGACGAGTGCGCAGAATGGTATCGCGGATCGCAACGGAAGAAATGCTCAGGGGCGAAAATTGTTTAAATCACTTGTTCTATTGAGAATGATTGTGCTCGTACCCTGAGCACACTTTCGTTTGCTTACAGGTCGAAGTGTGCGGGTTAATCATCCCGTATGTGTTATGAGATGATGAACCTTTGACGGGGCTGATACCGGGTCTGTCGCACTTTTACAAATTTTAGATGGTATGGCCAAAAGCAAGACCTTGCGAATTTCACGTATAGGCGCGCTTACATTTTCTTTCACCTGCGTAAACAGAATCTCTCTTCAGAAAAATTACGTTTGGCATCGCAGATGGTTCTATACAAAAAATGTCGACAATAACACCGTTTTAAGTCGTCTGCTACACTCGATGAAGGAATATCATTATGGACTCACAGAATAGCCCGACCCGAAAATCTACCGACAACGATCTTGAAGATGACGTCTTCAGTTCAGGCACAACCCTATCTTACTGGCTTGATTCGACTGAGCCGATTTTATTCGATGAGCTTCACAAAGATATCACAGTCGATGTTGTTATCGTCGGCGGTGGAATAGCGGGAGTTATCACCGCTTATGCGCTTGCGAAAGAGGGCAGGAGTGTTGCCATTGTCGAAGACGGTCAACTTGGAAGCGGAGAAACCGGACGAACGACGGCGCATCTTGCAACGGGAGTCGATGAACGTTATTTCGAAATAGAGAAGATGTTCGATGCTCTAACCGCAAAGAAAGTCGCGGCAGGTCATACAAGGGCGATCAACGTTATAGAGTCAATAGTTAATGATGAACAGATAAAGTGTGATTTTGAGAGACTCGACGGTTATCTATTTCTACACCCGTCGGAGAAAGCAGAACTGCTCAGCGAAGAGCTGACCGCATCGCAGCATGCTGGTTTAAAGACAGAAATGATGCCAGACATACCAGGTATCCCGGTTGAAAAAGGACGCTCGCTTCGATTTCCCAATCAAGCACAGTTTCACATTTTGAAATTTCTTAAGGGAGTTGCTGATGCGATTGTAAAACGGGGCGGCCGGATATTTACGAAAACTCATGCCGACAAGATAGACCATAGTGGTGTTACGACCAGTACTGGCTATCGAATAACAGCCGGCAGCATTGTTTTGGCTACCAATTCACCAATCAATGACATCGTGACCATGCACACCAAACAGGCGGCGTACCGGACGTATGTTATTGCCGGGCCGGTTCCAAAAGATTCAGTCCTTCGCGCTCTCTGGTGGGACAGTGGAGATAAAGACTCGGAGAGTAGAAACGAGCCCTACCATTACATTCGCACTCAACCGCTCAATGACCACCATGACCTGCTCATGGTCGGCGGTGAAGACCACAAGACAGGACAGCCTTATAAGGAAGACGACTGAAAGGGTGAACCATATCGTCGTATTGAATCCTGGGCCCGGAAGCGTTTTCCTGAGCTGGGAGAAATCATGTATCGCTGGTCCGGACAAATTATAGAACCCGCGGACGGCCTTGCCTTCATTGGCAAGAATCCTGGTGATGAAAATATATACATCATCACTGGCGATTCAGGAAATGGAATTACCCATGCCGCGATTGCCAGCGAACTGATCCCTGATCTCATTCACGGAAGAAAGAGCCAGTGGAGCGAGATGTACGATCCTTCAAGAAAGGTGACGGGCGCTATAGGTACTTTTGTAAAAGAGGCCGCAAATTCTGTAGCTCAATACAAAAACTATTTAACTGGTAACGGGGACGAGTCGCTTGATACTATTGAACGCGGAAGCGGAGCAGTAATTGATAAAACTGCCGTATATCGCGACGGTGATGGCCACCTCCATGCTTTCAGCGCGATATGCCCTCACCTGAAGTGTCTAGTCCGGCGGAATGACGAAGAACAATCGTTTGATTGCCCATGTCATGGCTCTCGTTTTTCTTTCGATGGAAAAGTAGTCAATGGCCCTGCTAATGTTAACCTCGAAGAGACTGAGATACCAACTAAAAAGTATAAAGAATAGTGTATAGGACTTTTTGGATGTTCATTATTAAGCATTGCTTGCAGGAAGAAGAAATTGAAATGAAAAATATGCTTTCTTGTTGTATGTCTGTCATCGACCAGGCTTCCTCAGCTCTGCTTAGGCTTAGCGGCAAGCCGGACATAATGGAATCAATTCGCAAAGCGGGATTTTCGTACGCTCTCCTTCTAACTTTTGCGGGCGGACTAACGCTGACTGGATGCGCCAAGAATCCGGCGACAGGAGAGAGCAAAATCAATCTCATCAGCGAATCACAGGAAATAAGCATGGGCAAAGAAGCTGATAAACAGATCAGCACTTCGCTTGGGCTTTATTCTGATTCAAACCTCCAGCGATATATACAAGAGCTCGGGTCGGAGATTGCCGCAACCTCAGAGCGGCCGGACCTCCCTTGGACATTCCGCGTTCTTGATGACCCGGTTGTCAATGCCTTTGCCCTACCGGGCGGGTATATTTATGTAACTCGGGGAATTCTCGCTCATTTGGATAACGAAGCTGAACTTGCTGGTGTGCTTGGTCATGAAATTGGCCATGTAACCGCTAAACATTCTGTTAACAGAATGAGCACACAGCAATTGACACAAATTGGACTTATTGCCGGAATGATTATCGAACCCGGATTGCAAAAGTACGGACAACTGGCAAGTGCCGGTCTTGGATTGCTCTTTCTCAAATACAGCAGAGACGATGAAAAGCAGGCCGACGATTTAGGCCTTCGATACATGCGCCGGGCAGGTAATGACCCGCGTGAAATGGTTGGCGTCTTTGATATGCTCGAAAATGTGAGCGGCGGAGCAAAAGCGACCGGGCGAGTTCCAGAATGGCTTGCAACCCATCCCGATCCAAGCAATCGCAAGGAGCGCATACAAAGCCAGCTTGACACCCTGATCGGAAATTTAAGCAACGCAACTGTCAATCGCGATTCAGATTTGAATCGGCTTGACGGCATGACCTACGGTCAAAATCCGCGCGAGGGATACTTTAAAATTAACACATTCTATCATCCTGATCTGCGATTCACAGTTCAATTTCCGGCCGGTTGGCAGTATGCGAACCAGAAACAGGGCGTGCTTGCTGTCACTCCCGACCAAGATGGGATCATTCAGGTAACGCTCGCCAGTCAACAGTCAGCCGATGCCGCCGCGCAGGAGTTTTTCTCACAGGAAGGATTGTCAGCGGAGCGGACTTCGCGAGGAAATGTGAACGGTCTGCCCCATGTATCAGGACGGTTTAGGGCTCAGACCGAGCAGGGTGAGTTAAGTGGTATAGCCTCATTCATTGACTACGAGGGAAATGTCTATCAAGTGTTGGGCTATTCTCCGTCGGACAGATGGAGTCGAAATGAAATGGCTATTGGAAATGCGATGCAAAGTTTCGACCGCCTGACAGATCCCAAAGCTCTATCCGTGCAGCCGCTCAAGCTTGATATTGTCACATTGGATCTGGCCATGACGGTTGACCAATTTGCAAGCAGTTTTCCGACACCAGTTACGACAGAGACCCTTGCGTTGATAAACCAAGTCGGGGAAGGACAGCGGCTGGAGGCGGGGAAAAAAGTGAAACGAATAGTCGGGGAACCGACATTTAGTGTTAACAAGTAACGTTTGTTGTCAGTCGGCTCCATGCAGGGTCGATAGGAAAGTGGAGGCTCTATGTCAGATGCTCTGCAAGTAGCGCTATTTCTTGCGTCTATCTCAATAGTGGCGCTATGCATCTTTACGATAGTGACGCTATTCGCTGTGAAAAAACTCGTTGAGCGTGTAGTGAATATCATTGATGGCCTGAAGGCGCCAATTGAATCACTTATCGAGAGTTCGCAGGACCTTATCGCCGATGTCAAGGAATTGTCCGGTCGCGCGAAACAACAGTGGTATCAAGTCGAACACATAATGCACACCGCCCGAGGATGGTCCGATCAGGGTAACCGGATCGTTTCCAAAGTCGGGTCAATAGTCGAAGTGCCGATTGATACAGCCACACGTTTGCTAAATATCGTACGCGGCGGATTGACAATGTTTGTCCAGTCAATATTTAATCGTACACAAAACCATCAACCGAAAGTAGAGGTACACGATGCCATATAACGATCCTTCAAACAGTGGAAGCTCATGGGGCACATTTCTCCTTGGTGCCGCAATCGGAGCGGAAGTAGCTTTTCTGTATGCGCCCCGTCCGGGTTCCGAAGTCCGTCAGATGATTGTGGACAAAAGCAAGCAGGTAAAAGGAATGGCTGAGGAAGGCATCCAGAGCGTAAAGAATTTTGGCAAAAATAGAATGTCAGATTACACCTCTCAAACAGACGAGGGACGCAATGTATAACACAGATTTACAATACGCATTACACCGCGATATTAGTTCCGGGCCGAGTATCGGCTGGGGACAATTCCTTATCGGCGCGCTAATTGGCGCCGGTATTGCGCTTCTTTACGCTCCGAAAAGTGGGCGCGAGATGCGCGAGCAACTTGTCACCAAAGGCAAGGATATAACAAGCAAAGTGGATCAAGGGCTTGAAAAGGCCGGTTCATTTATTCGTGACAAAAAATCACAATTAGGAAGCCAGAAGAACCAAGGGCGATATGTTTAATCACCCCGTTTCTGGAAACGGAGGATTTATGAGTAGTTTAACCTTGGGCGCATTACTGGGAGCGGGCCTCGGCCTTCTCTTCGCGCCAAAATCGGGCCGCGAACTGCGCGGTACTCTCACTGAAAAAATGGGAAGCATCAAAGATAAAATTTCGCAGGGTCTAAGTAAAGCTGAAAAATTCGGCCACAATAACTCGGCTGAATTCGCGGGTAGCGATACTCTGTAGAACATATGAACGACATCCTGTTTTATATTGAAGCACCACAAGACAATGATCCGTTGATCATAAGAAATTGAAATTAAATATGGGTGCTCACACAGGAAAGTCGAAACGGCGGGCGGGGGAAGTCAGCCCAGGCCGCTTTTTTATAGGAAGGAGTAGATAATGCTTTGGACACTATTTGTAATTCTACTGATCCTTTGGGCACTGGGATTAGTTACCGGGTTCACCATGGGCGGTTTTATACACGTCCTCTTGGTTGTCGCAATTGTAGCCGTATTGATACGGGTAATCCAGGGACGCCGACCGCTTTAAGCGCCGCGCTGACCTTGGTTACACTTCACTTTCAAAAAAAGTGTTGTGTGGGATAGCGCTGGCGAGGAGAGCCCTACGGATGGACCGAAAGTTTAATTTAAAGCAACGCGTGGATTTCATCCACTGTTGCGCACATGTCATGAGGAGCACAGACAATGGCAGATTATCATTTCAAAGGAAACTGGAACGAGATAAAGGGGAAACTGAAACAGCAATACGCTGATCTTACCGATGACGACCTTATGTTCGTCGAAGGTAAGGAAGATGAATTGCTTGGCCGACTTCAAAAGAAGACCGGTAAGACCAAAGACGAAATCTACCACGTAATTCAGGGCATGTAATCACAGAATTAACGCGGATCGAATAGTCCAGATACTGTTGTCTGTATGAACGTGCAGACAGCAGTCAAATCGAGGGGATTCAAAAAGTTATTAAGGGGTACTGGCATTTGCCGGTAGAGAGTAGAACACCAAAAACCAAAAACGAGGTAGTTATTATGAGCACAACAAAACATTTCAAGAGAATCATCCAGTTGATGTCATCAATGGCGTTGGCGTTTGCCGCATCATTTACGGTCATCTCCTGTCAAACCGACAGCGATGATACAATTGCCGAAGTACGACGTAAGGCTGTTGAGGAGCAGCGCGAGAATTCCCAGGAAGCAAACGAGGATTATCTTGACGCTCAACGCAAAGAGTATTCAGTTATGATAAACAATCGGATTGATTCGCTGGAAACCAACATTGAAGCCCTCAAGGATCGAGTTGATAACCAGGGTGGCAGCACACTAAATGCCGAAGTAGAAAGACTTGAATTCCAAAAGACAAGTCTTGAGGATGCGCTTGACCGCATGTCTGATGTGACTGAGTCCAATTGGGAAACCTTCAAACGCGATATGGACCAGATGTTCAGAGACAACAATTGGAATTCCCGAGGCTAACTGATTGAACATGGCTCGATATCGAGCCCGATAGATATTGGACATCAGGCAAAAGACCTGATGTCACCCCTCACGAAAGTACCTTGTCACCGAGCTAATACAAATCTCAGGACAAGGTACTTTTTGTTTTCCCCAAGAAAACTTAAAAAGAGATATGAATCCTCTTGCGACATCTTTCTTCACAAACCATAGCTCAACCCCTCTAAGTGATTCATTCCCAATAAGGAGGGAACTTGATGTACGACGGCATGACAATTGCAGTTCCCTTGTCATGGATTGTTATTTCGGAACCTTCGATCTGCCAAAGAATAACCCATCGGGCAAAAGCGCCGTGGTCACTTTTTATATTCCCGATGTCGGAATACGTTTCAAGGCGCCATTTAGTGGCGTCGACAAAAATCACTCTGATTTTGCCTCGCTCCTTGCCTTGCTTGAGTTTATTGACTCCAATCAAAAGTACTTCTCTTCGCGGACATTCAAAATCTTTGGAAATAATCTCTCAATTATAAATCAGGTCAACGGTCAGGAGCGCGGCCCGGAACCATTCGCGGTACTTCTTGAAAAGGCAATAGATTTTCGTAAAAAGTACAAATTCGCTCTGGCCTGGGTACCCGATACAGATAACGCTGCCCATGATTCTCTTTTAGGTTGACCCTTCTCTAGTGGAAGTGGTATACTTCTCGCTATGGCCTTTTCAAGCAAAAGCTTGACCCCAAAACAACTGCTGAATGATATCTCTGCGGGCAAGTTCAAAACGGCGTACTATTTCTACGGCAGCGAAGACTATCGCATAGTCGAAGCTGAAAAATATATCGCCCGTGAGTTTCTCCCCGACAAACAGCTCATGACCAACTACCGGCGGTTCAACGGCCGAAAAGTTTCCTGCGTGGAAATCCTTTCGGAATTATCAGTGTACCCTATGCTTGGCGAGCGCCAAGTATTCGGGATTACCGAATTTCAAAGCTATAAACCGACAGAAATTGAAAGAATCCTCAGGCTTCTATCACCGCCTGACCCGAATAGACTGGTTATCTTCAGTTCTCCCTCTGCCCGGGCGCCAAAATGGGACTCGGCGTTTATAAAAAATATGGCCGAGTCGGCGACGGTTATCGAATTCAAGAAACTCACCTCCGTCGAAACCGAATCTGTAATTATCTCACGGCTCACAAAACTTGGCTACACAATCACTCGGGACGCGCTCGATAGGCTTCTCGATGCTGTTGCTGGGAACAGAGGGGCACTCGAAGGCGAACTGGAGAAGCTTCGGGATTTTAAAGGTGATGACAAAACAATTGCCTTGGATGACGTTCGCGCGGTTACCTCCGGGTTTCAAACCTATATTGTCTATTCTCTCGCTGATGATGTAATCGCAGGAAAGACAACTGCGGCCCTGAAGAATCTTCACTACTTGCTCTTGGAAGGCAGCACCCCCACAAGTATCGTCTACTTTCTCGGCGAGCATTTCACAAATCTCTATCTTGTTAAAAATGGGAAATCATTGACTTCCCGCTTTGCATGGAAAGCCAAAGATTATCGGCCGCAGGCCCAAAGTTTTAGCAATGAAAATCTTGAGAAAATACTCATCGAAATCGCAAGCGTCGACAGCCAGCTTCGAAATAGTCCACCAAGCGCGGCTCTGCTACTTGAAACACTTGCCATTAATATGATTAGTGCGGTCAACCTCTAAATTTGACCCATCAATACGCTTTGATCAAGTATTTTGGAAGAAATGACACCTGAACGAGTAGAGAAGATGGTAGCGCCGCCCAACGAACAGAAGCTCATTGAGGCGGCCCAGCAGGGAGACAAGGCGGCCTTTGGGCAGATTGTCCGGTTGCATCAGAAGCAGTTGTTTCGATTCATTTATGGCCTGACTGCTAATTTTGACCGAACCGAAGATATAGTCCAGGAGGCATTTGTTAAAGCCTATCAGGCGATTAAGAATTTTCGGACGGGTTATGATTTCTATCCGTGGCTGTCGACCATCGCCCGGAATTTGACCTATAATCAGATTGCCCGCGAGGAGAAGAAAGATTCATTAGATAAATTATCCGAGACTGGTTTTGACCCCGCCTCGCCAAACCTTGGACCGCTTGAACAACTTCTCGATAGCGAAGCCGAGCGCCGATTCCAAAAAGCGCTGATGGCGATACCTATAAAATATCGGTCGGTTTTTGTTCTGAGACATTATGAACAGATGGATTATGCCCAAATTGCCAGTTACCTCAAAATACCGCCCGGCACGGTTGACTCACGATTGTTCAGAGCGAGGCAGATGTTGCTGGACGCACTGAAAGATTTGTTATGAAGAGATTGATGTACGATTTTGATGTTGCAAAAATTATGAAGACAGGCCCGAATGGATCATTCATACTTTAGAGACAGGGTCTCAGCCTATATGGATCAGAACCTTCCTGCAATGGAACAGGAGTTACTGACCCACCATGTTGAAAAAGAGCTGTGTCCCGAATGCAATAGGCTTCTCCAGGAGTTACGCGCTGTCGACGGAATGGTCAGCAAACACAGCGGACTCTCTGAGAACGAATACTGGGAGAAATCGGCACAGTCCATAGATAAACGGCTGGCAGGGGTGTCAGAAACTGATGTAACGGCGCTAAACCGCCCACCTGCAAAAAATGCTTCGCGACGGCGGTTGCTTGCGACTGCGGCATCGCTGGTTTTGTTCACATTCCTCGGAATCCATTACAGTGATATCTGGAAGGAAAACGGGGTTGCACCGCCATCTGATTCCCCATCGTTCTGGCAGCAAGAACCAATTCAGGTTGCTCCGCTTCCTGTCATAAGCGATTCTTCTCAAAGAAAATCTTCGGCAACAAATGCTCCTGTCGAGAGATTGCCCGAGTCAGTTGATTTGCGCTCACAAGAAGCCAAAAAAAATGAAAGTCTTGCAACCGCAACAACCACGCCAACGCAACAACGGCCCTTATGGGATCAAATTGACAAATATGAGACGCGCACCGATTCGCATCAGATAAGCCGCGTGCCGCGTCAACAATCAGCTCCGACCGGCACGGCGGAAAATGATCCTGCCCTTTCTGCTGAAGACAGATCCTTCAATAACTATTCCTCAGGGGCAGAATTCGAAGATATTAAACTCACACTCGACGAATGGCGTTCAATCCGCGACTCTCTCGAAGAATTGGTTTCAGTTGAGGGCGAAGACTCAGCGGCAGAGGAAGAGCCAAGAGCTAATGTGATGAATAAGTCTGCCAAACAGGACCGAAGTCCTGCGTTACCTTCAGCCTCAAGCTCCGCTCGGCCGCAAAATCTTATGCAGAAGAAGGAGTCCGGACCTGCTTCATCGGCAGAACAGCTCATCCTAACCGGGCGAACATTGTCATTTTTGGAGGCTACCTTGAAAATTTATGAGCTAAGCCCAGACTCGGTTGAACGTGAGAATGCTCTGTCTACTCTTCAGCGCTACGCCTCGAACAAAGATTCTATTGTTTCAAAACAGGCAAATAGTTATCTTAACCGTATAGAAAAGAAATAGAGTTTAATTCATAACGGGAGGACGGGATGAGAGAGAAAAAGCGGATGTATCGTTCTGCAACCGACAAAAAGATTGCCGGCCTCTGCGGCGGTTTAGGCGACTATTTTGATATCGACCCAACTATTATCCGAATAATTTGGCTGGCTTCGGTCTTGGGAGCCGGATTTGGATTATTGGCCTATCTCATCGGCTGGGTTGTCATTCCGGTCGAGCCGCAAAGGGTATAGATTTTCACAACCTTTTCAATCTCTGCCCGTATATCCCATAGATACTGATAGATTAATTTTTATTCGAGGTTAGGGAAGATGAAAAAACGGCTGTATCGTTCGACGACTGATAAAATGATCGCTGGCATTTGTGGCGGATTGGCTGATTATTTTGACACCGATCCGGCATTAGTTCGCATTTTGATGGTTGTTCTGTTCTTTTCCGGCGTCGGATTTCCGGCATATATTGTCGGCTGGATAGTTATTCCGAAATCATACAATTTGGCGTTGCCGACCGACAGTCAGGCCTCTGCTTCACCCCTGGATAGTGTTCCCCCCATTCGAAGCCGACCTGCTTTTTGGAGCAGTTATTATCCGGGCGTAATATTTATTTTGGTCGGAGCGGCGATGCTCATGCGCGAATTCTGGCGTTGGTTTGATTTTGGCGATGTCTGGCCGGTTATCCTCATTCTTGCCGGTGCGGCTGTGATATTTTTTGGCCGCGCTTCATCGAAAGGTATGGTACAGTCAACTCAGGAACAGAATGGCGGCACGGTATAATGACTCCGGCAAGATTCCGCTGGGGAATGCTGCTTGTCCTCATTGGCGCCCTTCTCCTGCTTCGGAATATGGATATTATCGGCGGACGTTTCTGGGAAGCCCTCGTCTTTTATTCGCCATTTTTGTTTATTGCCATTGGGATAGAAAAAATATTCACCGGCTCGCGGGTGCAGATTATTTCTTACCTGTCGACCATTGCGTTGGTCGCCGGCGCGGTCTATGTCTCATTCCTTTCGACATCCGAAGGACGATTGAATTCAATGTTCCGCATCGGCGTCTCGTCGTATTTTGACGAGAAGGTTTTCCGCGCGGTGCCGGCGGAAGATGAACCTCTCCGCTCGATTCTTGTCGAAATGCAACTTTACGACACCCACCTTGAAGTCCGCGATGCTTCTGATGACGTGCTCTATGCCCGTGTCGGAAAATACCAGGTTAAGCCCGAGTTTTATTATAACGTCTCCGGGGACGAGGCTCATGCAATTTTTTCTCAGACGCGTAACCATGTTATGGGCAATGTCATAAAATTCGAGTTAAGTGATAAAGGAGACGAGGATTGGACTGTGCGGTTCTCGCGCGATATCCCGCTTGAACTGCGCTGTGCCTTCGAGGGTTCTGACATCCATCTTAACCTCGCCACAACGCCTCTGCGAAAACTCGAGATGCGAGCCGACGCCTCAGACGTCTATTTGGTTATCGGCACACTTCAACCTGAGGTATATCTCGACTTGACTGGCGATGAGGCATTATTCAAACTCCGCGTTCCGACCGGTTCGGGATTAAAGGTGACGGGTGTTAATGACGAAGTCTTTCTCAACCACCTTGGATTGCGCTTGGAAGATAATTATTTTATAAATGACGTTTATAACGATGCGTCGAACAAAATCAATGTCGAGCTTGACGATAGAATCAGCTCTCTTTCCATTGATTATTATTAGCGAAAAAGTCCACAAAAATTTTTATCACCCCTCCAGAAATAGAGCTGGTCTTCTCGTAAGTCGTGTGGGAATTGTCCGATTTTTCTGATCGACTGATGACATTGCAGGGCTCCATTGTTTGGCGGTTACGATTCTCTTTGCTTAGTGACGTTTATGCTAAGCAAAATGTTCGAGCACTTTCTCATTTATGCGCAAAAATATCTTATCGACAACATCTCATGAATATAGATTTCCGGTTGCCTGAATGAGCAATTTATTATACCTTAAAGACATGGCGCATCTGAATAGTAATTTGTTTAACGTGAAACAACGTATTATTGCAATCGACGGCCCATCCGGGTCGGGAAAATCAACGACCGCGAAACTTGTTGCCGCGCGGCTCGGCTACCAGTATCTGGATACCGGCGCGATGTATCGCGCGCTCACTTTCATCGCCACCCGAAATCACATTCCGCCATCCGACGGTGTTACTTTAACAAAGATGGCTTTTGAAATGGTCTTCGAGTTTCAGACAACTGAGGCGGTCAATCGCGTTTTTGTAAATGGGGAAGAAGTTACTTCGGATATACGGACTCCGGAAATAACCCGGCTGGTGTCTGAAGTCTCAGCGCACAAAGGTGTACGTGAGGCAATGGTTGCCAAACAGGTGGAAATCGGTAAAACAGGCGGAATTGTTGCTGAAGGACGCGATACCACAACCGTAGTCTTTCCCCATGCCGAGATTAAAGTTTATCTGGAGGCATCAGTCGATGCCCGTGCACGACGCCGGCTGCTTGACATTCAGCGCATGAATCTCACAAGTTCTGTGGAGGAGCAGATTGCCGATCTGGAACGACGCGACGCATACGATTCAGGGCGGACGCATTCGCCGCTTACCCGCGCCGCAGATGCAGTGATTGTCGATACGACAAATTTAACAATTGAAGACCAAGTGATCGCAATTGTCGACCTGTTAAAATCCGTTCCGTCGTAAATGTGAAACCGAAAATTCTCTACTATACCGGCTGGACAATCGGCCGGATAATATCCAAAGGCATTTTTAGAATTACGGTTTCAGGGCAGGAGCATATTCCGGGAACAGGCGGTTTCATTCTCGCAACAAACCATAAATCGTATTTCGATCCGCTTTTTATCGGAAGCTGGTCGCCGAGGCAACTGTATTATTTTGCCAAATCAGAGTTGTGGAAAAATAAGATTTTTGGCGCCATTATCAGCCGGACAAACGCCCTTCCGGTCAAACGAGGCGCAGTGGACAGAACAGCTTTGGATCTTTCGCTGAACACCATCGCCCATGGCAACGGTCTGGTAATTTTCCCTGAAGGCACGCGCTCGCTCAGTGATAAATTTCTTGAACCAAAACCAGGAATTGGATTGATAGCCGCTCGCGCGCGTTGCCCGATTATTCCCGGCTATATTCATGGCACCAATGCGCTTAAAGAATGCTTTCTCGGTAGGAGGCAAATGTCAATAACTTTTGGTCCAGCGATTTCTCCGCTGTGGATTGGCAGTCAGCCATTCGACAAAGAGGGGTATATGACTATCGCCAGAAAAGTAATGGGCGAGATAGAGAAGCTCAAAAACGAAAAAAACAACAAGTGAATAGAAGGAGTTACATGAGAGAAATAATTCATACCGAAAATGCCCCCAAAGCTATCGGCCCGTATTCACAGGCGGTGAAAATATCATGCGGGACTATGATATTCTGCGCTGGGCAAACCCCCCTTGATCCCAAAACTATGGTACTCGTGGGAGAGACCGCGGCCGAGCAATGCAAACAGGTCATGGCCAACATCCAGGCTGTCCTCAAGGCGGCTGGCGCTGACTTCTCAAATGTTGTGAAGACAACTATTTTCCTCAAAGATATGAATGATTTTGCTTCAGTAAACGAAGTGTACGGCGGCTATTTCTCGGCCCCCCCTCCGGCACGGTCTACTGTAGAGGTCTCACGGTTGCCAAAAGACTGTCGGGTCGAGATCGAAGTCATTGCCATGGCATGAGGCTTGTAGCATTCCAAACTGCGCTAAGCTGCGACCATAAATAGAGTCAGTCCGCGACTTTTATCTCATACTTGGCAGGAATTGTCCGATACTATTTCAATGCGATCGTACACTATTACCGCGTCAAACATGGACAAAACCGGCCCTGATACTATTCTGCGGCGGACAAGATAAGTATGTCGCAGTCCGAAGATCCGACCATTCTCTTCTGGGTCTGTGCCGCGACAGCTTTGCTCTGCGCCCTTCTGTCAGTAAGCCTGAAAGAAAGCCGACGCGCTGGATTTGCGGTTATCGGAATGCTCCTCGGTATCTCAGGACTTTTGTACGCGCTCGGTGCAATTACCGTAATGCTGGTTCAGCTCGGTATCTGTGTGGCCGCATATTTTCTCTTACAGGCCCGCAAAACGAAGGCATCTCAATCGTCCAATTTTGGTCTGACCATTCCACAGGATATCAATGGGATGACTGTTTTCCTAATCTGTCTGCTGATACTTTTCGGTGTGCGGTTCAGCATACTGAGCACACGAATCTGGAAATTCTCGAAAGCATCAACAACTGATACAGGCACTTTAGCTGTGGTCACTGAACTAATCCAGCGCCATCTTCCGCATATAGCGGCCATTCTCATTATTTCGGCTGGTCTGTTTATTGCGATTCGGCTGAGTCGCTCTGAAGGACTTACTGAATGAATCAGTACCTTATATTCGGCGGACTTCTCTTTGCGATTGGACTCTTTGGCGCGTTGACAAGGACATCCACTGCGGCTGTTTTGCTTTCTATACAGCTCATGGCCACCGCTGCGATAGTGACTTTTGTGACATTCAATCATTTTATTGTCTCCGATGGCAACAGCGGGCAGATATTTGCGATAGTGATTGCGGTCGTGTCTGCCGCCCAGCTCTTACTCGGCGCGCTGTTTGTACTGCGCACGTACAAAAAGGAGTCGCTTGCGGCTCTCAACATGATCAAACGGCGTTGGCTTCTTCTTGTCATCGGTGTGTCGCTTATCGGTCTCTATAAACTTGAGACGGATCCATCACGTGAGCGCGTCTGGCCGTTGCTGACCCTTGTCTCCGCGCTTGGACTGATTGTAATGGCGCTCGCTTCGCGTCACTCGCCATCCAAAAGAGAGGAGCAGACGCCGTCCGAGCCGCCTGCCACAAGCAAAGAAGAAATGACGTCGGTTTGAATATGAACAACATCGGTTCACTTTTCAACGCGCATTTTATTCTTCCTGAACTTCTCATAACCGTCACTTGTCTGATGATCGCTCTGTGTGGGCGTTTCTCTAAATTTCGTAACTCACTTTGGCTTGGATACAGCGCGATTTTCTCACTCCTGTGTGCCGGGATTATATTATGGGTTTTTGGGTATGGGCAAGGATATAGCGATATTATTTTCAATGACCCCTTTGCGGTTTTTTGCAAAACTGTAGTATTGATTGGCGCTACTCTCGGGCTTATTCCATCTGTACCATCAATAGCCAAGCGTTACGGGCATCGTCAGGGAGACTACTACGCCCTGCTTTTACTGATGGTGCTCGGAACGCTTTTAGTCTGCTCCGCGAACGAGTTGGTAATGATCTATCTGGGATTGGAGTTGATTTTTATTCCGCTCTATATCATAAGCGCGTATTTTCATACAAACGACTTCGCAATTGCGTCAAGCTCCTCCTGCGGCAGGGGACGAGAACTATTGCTCACCGGGGTGTTCTCGTCGGCACTATTTGCCTACGGGTTATCTCTTCTCTATGGTTTGAGCGGGACGACCAACCTCGTTCAGGCAAAAATCAATATGGCGATGACGCAGGTTTCGTTCAACGGGGAGTTTAGTCCGGTGCTCCTTGCCGCCAGTTTGCTTATCGGCGCAGGGCTTCTCATAAAACTATTCCTACCGCTTCTGTCCCTGGCCCGTGAAGAAATGTTTTCTTCTTTCCCAAGTGAACTGCGGTCGATATATCAGACTTCGATCGCGACGGCGGTGCTGGCCGGATTCATAAAAATCTTCATGAACACGCTATTCGCATTCAGCGATCCAGTTATGGCTCCAAATGACTGGGGTACAACGCTTGGACTGTTAGCGGCAGTAGCCATTCTGTATAGTACTGTGGGATTATTCAGTCACAGAGATTTGCCGACAACGATCTACCATCTCTGGATTATTCAGATAGGAATCTGTCTGGCTGGAACGCTTTCGTTGTCTGCGGCGGGTATGACATCGATTGGCTTCACTCTTATAATTCAGACACTCCCTTTTCTCGGCGCATTGGCGATTACCGGATTTCTTCGTCAGAAACAGGAACTTGGCTCTTCAGTCACTATCAGTGGTTTGTATCATGACTCGCCATCGGCCACTATTTCACTGATTATTTTTCTTCTCGCCATGATCGGTGTTCCTCCCACGGCAGGGTTCATCTCACGCTTCGATCTGCTTCAGGAAGGTTTTAGAATAGCGGCGAGTGACGGACGTTTTGCTTGGCTGTATCTTCTCTATGCGGTAATAATACTGTCTTCGTTTTTTGGACTGCTCGCGGTTATCAGAATTATCAGGAGCTTTTTTGTCAAGCGGCCAGATTTTGTTTCGGCCCCATTTCAGCATAGGCCATCTTTAGCGCTCCAATGCGTTATGCTTGTGTGCGCCAGCAGTCTTATTCTCTTTGGTGTGTATCCGGCGCCGCTTGTCGCATTTGTGGCGAATTTACCGTCTGTTTTCGGCTTTCCGGTCAAATAATTCTTGTTCCATTTACGGCTTGCGAAGACCTGTGGATATCGAGTTGACAATTCGAGTTGCCTCTTGTATACTCGTCCGGCTGGCGGCTTAGTTATGGCTGTCGGCAAAAGAGATGAAAAAGCTCCTTAATCTCATCAAGCGGTATTTTCTCAGCGGCGTTCTGGTGGTGGTTCCATTTATCATCACCGTCCTTGTGCTGAAATTTCTTTTCCAGACAATTGACGGCGTTCTGAGCCCGCTCATTGAGCGTCTTTTCGGCTTTTATATCCCCGGGCTTGGACTTCTTGCCACCATTCTGCTCATTTTTACTGCCGGCATACTTACTCGAAACTTCCTTGGTA
>Ga0226658_10000296_pt1 | contig 23562 bp, 25 predicted proteins | sample OliLak19BULKMAT1_FD_169091 | JGI IMG/M metagenome (GOLD analysis project Ga0226658, IMG submission 169091) | Freshwater microbial mat bacterial communities from Lake Vanda, McMurdo Dry Valleys, Antarctica - Oligotrophic Lake LV.19.BULKMAT1 (v2)... | ecosystem: Environmental > Aquatic >... | reverse complement strand
TTCCAACGCGCGTCGACCATTCTGAACAACATCGGCGTCGCAGCCTCGATGCTCGGTGGCAGCTACGGTTTCGGCGCCTGGCTCTCCGTGGAACAGACCAAGCTCAGCAAGCTGCACGCGGCAACGCTCACCCTCGCCACCCTCGAGGCACAACCGGGCGATATCGGCAGCCTCGGCGAACTGCCCTGCTCCTTGGCCACCGGCGCGGTCGGGCCGGTGCTGAAAGGCGTCGGCGCCAGGACCGCCGAGCAGGTCGCCGACTGGATCAGCAAGGGCGACGCGGTGCTTGGAGCGTACGGTGGTGGCGGCATCTGCTCCAAACTGTAAGCTGAATGCATGCGGTGCACGGCCGTTGATCCACACTGACGAAGGAGAGCGCGACATGCGGAGCACACGCGACAGGCGGATCATGTCCGACTACCGCAGCGAATCGCTGACCTCGGCAACCGCATGACTCACGTCTGCCGCGCGTTCGACGCACGCAGGCTGGCATGCCATCGTTGAACCCGGCGGACGGTCTGCCCGGACGGGGCACCGGCGGTACGCGGATCGGGGCAAGGACGTTCCGAAGCCGCTGCGTCGTCGAGCCCGCGTCCTTCAGTCGACGGCCAGGCAGGGCGCGGTCCCATCACTGGCGATCGCGCCGCAGCGCCACCACCCACGAGTTGGCGGTGCGGCGCACGGCGCTGGCGAGGAGATCGATGCGCGCCGAGTAGCCATTGGCCCAGAGATGCATCGACTCCTGCCGCAACCGGCCCGGCAGGACCGCCACACCAGTCGAGTCAGTACGTCCTTCCCACTGCTCGCCGTTGGCGGCACAGGGTGGGCGAAGGCAACGCAGTCCGTTGTCGCTGTACACCGTCACGGTACGCCGACGGAGCGGAGCGCGCGTGCGCCGATCGATGAGTCGAACGCGAAGGTCGGGTTGATGTCCCGGGTGCGCCGAGTCAACCGTAGCGGAGGCTGGCGGCGGCGCGGGGCTCTGCGCCGCAACGTCCGCGGCGACCAGGCCGAGTAACCCGACGGCCATCAGAATGCGCCTCGACTGCCAGCGACTCCGTTGCATCGCGATCTCCCTTCGCTAAAGCCGCGCCACGACCGGGGCGCACGGTGGCGCGCGCCAGCACACGAGATTCCTATCGCATCCGGATCGAGATTCCTACCCCGAGAGACGACAGCGGATCGACCTGCGCCGTCGGTTCGGCCGAGGCTGAGGTCACCAGATACTCCGTCTCCGGCCACTGGCGGAGCTCCGGACTTGGCGGCACGCTTGTAAAGTGTTTGCGGTCGATGCCGACTCCAGTCGGTCGGACGCGCGCGCAGGCCCCCTCTTTCGTCGGAGTCGCCGCATGCCGTCAATCCGCATCGTCGCTGCTGCCACTGTAATTGTCTGCATGGCTCCCATGGTGCGGGCACAGGCCAGACCGATTCGCCAGACGGCGCCGGTCGCAACCAGGGTGATCGAGGGCCCCGATCTGGTCATCGAGCAAATGGGGTTGTCCCGAGGCCATATGGAGGTATCCGATCCGGGCCACAGGCTCGTAGATAATCAGAACCTGCAGACGGATTTTCTGGAGGTGGGGGTCACTTTGACCAATCAGGGGAATGTGCGGTGGTCGTCGAGCGGCACGGTGGAATACTCCTTTACGCTCCGGGACATTGTTGGCCCCTCGACACCCGCGCGAGCGGGGCGTCCATCAGGTGGGGTGAGCGTTGTCCCGCGTTCATCGAGCGGGGGCAGCACCCGTTCGGCCGTCGCGTCGGGCACGTTCCGCATTGCGCCCAGCAAGATCCTCGGAAGTATCGGGCCCGGAGAGCGCACATATGTCCAGAGTCGCGTCCTCACACGCAGCGGGCAGACGACTGTCAGCCTCGAGCTTGGGAAGTCCTTCACTGTCGCGGCGCGAATCCTCGCGGCGGGCGAGCCGAACGATGCGAACAATACGGGCATGCGCGTTGGGCGCCTGGAGCGGACGCCTACAGGATACGAGATGATCTGGGAACCACTCACGATCCGGAGTGCTCCGACGGTCATGGTCAACGCGCCGAGGTAACGGCAGAGGCCCCCATCACTCGGCGCCAGGCAGGGCTCGAGCACCGACTTCTTCCTGGGGTCTTCTGACGCAAACCTCTGCTGCAGCGAATCAGATAGCCGGCCGCACGGTGACCATCTATTCGGCGATGTCGCTGACCCATGGCGTGCTTCCATCGCGCTGGCGGTCATGCGAAACTGGCTCCCCACTTCTACGTCGAAACGCTTCACAATCGACTGGCAAATCCGACGCTGGCAGCAGCACGGGTTGACGTCAGCCCATCGTGCGGCCTGCCCCGCCTCTGGTCGCGCGTGATATGAAAACGTCTGGCCTGGCCTGATAGACGTGGAACCAGCCCGAGGACCTGCGCACAGCGGGCCGCGCGGCGGAGTTGCCGTGTCACCGTGACGTCGTCCGTCCGCTGCTGAGCCGAGTCAGTCCGCAAGCGACTACCGGCGAGTCTGGCCGCGCGCACGATCGTAACGTGAGGTCAACCGTGTATCGATTCCACATTTGTCGGTGCTCGACCAGATCCCGACCCACCTCGGCCGCTGGGGCGCGGTCCGGCGCCTCACGACGCGGACAATAAACACCTGACGCGCCGAGTGACCCCGTTTCGCGTTACCCGTTTTAAGGAAATTCGCCTGCAGGGTGTTCCCTCCCCTCGAGAGGCTGATGTCCCCTTCGCTCCGTCGTGGTTTCACAATGATCGAGATGCTGATCGTCATGATGATGGTCGGCATTCTGGCAGCTGTCGCGGCGCCCACGCTGGCCCGGTCCGTCTCGGGCCAGACGGTCAAGGGCGCCGCATCGGTCATGGCGGCGGACATCGAGACCGGTTTCTCTCTGGCGGCCCGGGCGCGCCGGCCGATGCTCTTCGCGTGTGACGCCGTGGCACTGCGGTGCCGGCTCACCGATCAGGCGACGGGGGTCGTGCGTTTCGAGCGCATCTTCAACCGCAACTCCGGCTTCGAAGTCGGATCGATGGTCTGGTCGCCGAGCAACAGTTCACTCCCCGTCGTGATCGGCCCGGCGGGCCTGGCGACACAGGGCTTCTCGATTTCACTCACCCAGGGTTCGTCCGTCAAGCGTGTCGTCGCATTGCGGTCGGGGCTCGTCCGGATCAACTGATGAAAATTCGCAATGGAATCTCGATCATCGAAATCCTCGTCGCGGTTTCCGTCTTCGGCGTCTCGGCGGTGGGCATCGCAAAACTGGCGATGATGGGCAGCGCGCGCGGCAGCCTGGCGGCGGGATCGACGCAGCAGGTATCGATGATGCTGTCGGAGTACACGCGTGCCACAGCGGTCCCGGCAGCGGCAACCGTCCCGGGCGTGGCGTGCGATACGCTGACCGTGGCGCCCTGGAATTTCCAACGCTGCACTCGCGTCACGAACCTCAGCAGCCGCGAGCAGCGCGTCGCGGTGGTAGTCGCGCCGGTCGGGACGCCCGCCACCAGCGACCGCGCTGCAAGCGTGACGAATGCCCCCTTCCGCGCCGAAAGCCTCACGGTCGTCCGGGCGGCGAACGTCGGCGCGCTCGATCTCGCGGGAACGCCGTGATGTCGGCCGCGCCATGTGCACGCATCTCGTCGCGTCGCCCCGGCTTTACGATCATCGAGATGATGATTGGAATGCTGGTGACGTCCGTGCTCGGCGCGGCGCTCGTCCGCACCATGATCAGCAGCGGCCGATTCATTGATCGTATCGAGTCCGGGCGCGAAGCGCGAGGCACGGCGCGGGCCGGGATGAATCTGGCCACATCCGAACTGCGCATGGTGTCTGCGGGTAGTGGTGTTGAGGCGGCAACTGCAACCAGCCTGACGATCCGCGTCCCGTTTCGAATGGGGATCGCCTGTTCGTCGACGACTGGCAACCCGGGTTTGGTCACGGCCGCGATGCTGCCCGCCGACACCACGATTGCGACAACGAGCCTCGGCTACAACGGATTTGCCGCCCTGCAGTCGAGTGGCGAGTACGGATACGTCAACAGTACGATCGGTCCGGTAGCCGGCGCCTCGACGGTGTGTACGCTGGCGCCAGCGAGTATGACGCTGATCTCCGGAAGTGCGGTACTCGCGATGTCCGGCATCAGCGTCCCGACTGCGATTCCGCCTGGGACACCGGTGGTGCTCTGGCGACGTGTTCGATATGAGATTGCGGCGTCAGCCGTCCTGCCTGGGCGCACGGCGTTGTGGCGGCGCCAGTTGGATAATTTCGGAGTCGTGACGCAGTCGGATGAGCTGGCGGCGCCGCTGGAAGCCAGCTCCCGGTTCGGCTTCTTCATCAACAACGTGCGCGCGGTCTCGGACACAGCCCCCACGTCACTGGCCAATCTGCGCGGCGTCGAGCTTCGCCTGACCGGCGAGAGCGTCGGCACGGCGCGCGGAGCATCCCGGGCCGAACAGTTCCGCGTACTGACGTCGATCATTTTCCTGAACAGGCCCGACTGATGCGCCAAGCAGCGATGGCACGTCCCGAGCATTCGACTCCGCGACTCCAGGCGCGTCGCGGCATGGCGATGGTGCTCGTTCTGATCCTGATCGTGGTCATGTCTCTCGGTGCCGCGGCTGGCTTCGCGCGGTCCAGCAGCGAGTACTCGACGACCACCAACATGCGCGCGCAGGCTGATGCCTGGAACGTGGCCTATGCCGGGCTCGAGCGATATCTGATCGTCACCACGTCGACACCAGCGACCCTGCCCAACACGGCCACCTATACGATCGGGAACGGCACGGCAGTGGTGACCCTCGATCGCGTGCGCAGCGCCGTCTCCGGCAACTCGGCCACGTTCGTGTTGCGCTCCGTCGGCACGGTGAACGGGCGGCGTACCAGCACCACCACACCGGCGGCCACTCGCACGCTGTCACAAGTGGTACAGCGCCAGATCTCGAACCTGGATGTGGATGCCGCATTCGTGGCGTTGAACGGCCTGGACAAGAACGGAACGTCGGGCGGTGTATCCGGTGTGGACGAATGCGGAGCGAGCGCCACGATCCCCGGCCTGGGTGTGCCGAACGGCATGTACACGCCGGGCAGCAACAGCCCGAGCGCGAACAACTACATCGATGGCTCGCCCGACAATGCCCCTTCGTACCTCGGTCCGTCCGGATTTGGCGAGACCGCCGGTACGGCTAACACCCAGGTGCGCGTGGATTGGGAAGGGGTGCTGGACGGTTCGGTTCTTCAACCAGACTTCACGATCAACCGCACGGTCTCGCCGAGCACCGGCGCGTTCCCCGCATCGTATACCAACTGGCCGGTGGTCCGCGTCACCGGTAACATCACCAATGGCGACAACTTCGCCGGTCGCGGAATCCTGATCGTGACCGGAAACGCCAGCCTCACGAACATCACCTGGGATGGGGTAGTGCTCGTCGGCGGCGAGATCACGCTGAGCGGTGCCGCGACCCGTGTGAAGGGTTCGCTGATCACCGGTCTGAACGTGAAGATCGTGCCGCTGTCGACGTTTCCCTATCTGCCGCAGACGTATCCGGGTCGGGGCGGCGTGGGCAACGGTAACTTCCTGGTTCAGTACAACTCGTGCCACGTCGCCAGCGCGCTCAATCGGTACGGTGGCTGGCTGCGCATGGCGAATACGTGGACCGACGGCTGGCCGGTGCCCTGACCCGCCACCATCTTCGTGAGTGCGGCGAAAGATTTCGACTCCATGAAGCACTGGGCGTAGCTGGCGCCCGCCGGTGCGGCCGCACGCCACGGTGCGTACCCATCGGGACAATCCGCACATGATGTCGCCAGCGCGAGGATGAAGAACATGGATTGAGCGGCGGATTCGGCCCCTCGATTGTAATTCTCATCCAGAAAGTCCTGTCCCGACGGCACACCTGACAGTGCACTCTCCAGAGCCCGGTCCGTGTTGAAGCGACCGTATGGTGGTGAATGTCCGATTTGCCTCTTTCTGCCAGGTTCGGCCGACCTGGCCGTCCGTGCTGCCGGCACCACCGGCCAGGAAGTCTACCTTCGCCCCACGCGCGCCCCGCGCAGCCCTACCTCCACCATCTGAGCGTCCCTACCGCAACCTGATGCCGTCCAACTGGACGGTGAACGGCCCTTCTTTCGGGCCCGTAGCAATGATCACCGCCAGCAGGTCGTGCGCATCGGTGCCGAACTCGCTCCACGGCAGGACGATCTCGCGCCACGTCCCATCCACGCCGAATGACTTGATCGTCGGCGTGTTGCCCTTGCGCTGGACGTAGACCATGAACTGATAGGTGCCACTGTCGCCGCGCACCCAGAAGCGGAACTCCTTCGACGCGGACGCATCGCCGGCGACGAACATCTGCGGCTTCGGTGACCAGAGCACGCCAGACCAGGCGACGATCGTGTTGGCGGGTTTTGCTCCGAACGTGCCTCGGATCTGCAATGACTTGCCGATGTTCGCGGCCGTCTGCACACCATTCGTTCCGCGCGCAGCACACGGCTCCTCCGAATCCAGGTTCGCGCAGCCGGTCGTGATGAAGTTGGTGTAGCCGCTCCGAAACGTCAGACCGCAACCGCGTCCTGGCACGCCCCCTGCCGGTCCCACGCCCCCGGTCGCCACGCATTGGCGCAAGTCGGTGTGCCCCGCGGACCGTCCTCGGCACCGAATCGCGTGGGCATCGGCCTGTCACGAGGCGCGGCTCGAACCCGTTCCCCAGCGTTGCTCCAGCGCGCCACGCAGGGCGGCCATCGCGCCAGGACCGATCTCCTGCGCCAATGCGGACTCGATGGCGTGAAGTTCTTGCCGCGCATCCAGCGCGAGGGCCATGCCCCGGTCGGTCATGATGACGAGTTTCTGGTTCCGCCGCTCCGGGTCGTCCTCGAGCCGGACAAAGCCCAACTCCTGCAACTCGCGCAGGGTTTTCGAGACGGCTTGCCGCGACACCTGCATCCGCTGAGCGATCTGCGCGGCATGGGTGGCACCGCAATCGAGGTTGCCGAACAGGACCAGGTGTGGATCGGTGACCATGGCGTAGCCGCAGCCACGCAGCCGCGCGGTCAGGCTGCGCAGCACCGATCGGGAAGCCGCCTCGAGCAGGACGGTGAGCGCTTCGGGCACGGCGTCGGCCGAAGGCTTTGTCGTAAACTTGGTTGACATTATTCAGCAGCTCCAATATCGTCAATGAAGTTTACATCAACGGAGACCTGCATGACCAGCCTTGCCGTTGCCCTACGCCTGAACGCGACCAGTTGCCTGGGTTTCGGTGGACTGTTTGTCGCACGTCCGGGCATGGTTGCGGCCAGTCTCGGCGCGGTTCCGCCGATGGTGGTTTTCTGGATCGGCATCGCTTTGCTGTTGAACGGCGCACATCTGGCGCTGGCGTCGCTGCGCAAGCGCCCTCGTCGGGCCGAGGTTCTGTGGTTCGCGTTTGGGGATTTCGTCTGGTGGCTGGCTTCGCTTGCCCTGATCGCCGCCGGGATCTGGATCACGTCGACAGAGGGGATCGCGCTAGCCGGGGGGGTCGCGGTCTTCGTCGCAGGGATCGGTGCCACACAGCTTTTCCTCCTCGGCCTCGCACGCTCTGGCCAGACCTCGCGAGGGCAGTGGCAGCGGATTGGCCAGTCGTGGCTCTCGCTGCCGCTGTGGGTGAAGCTCTGGCTTTTCGCCTTGAACGCGGTCTTTCTGGCCGCACCCGCCTTCATGGCATGGGATGCGGCGAGGGTCGTCCTGATCGGTTATGTCGCCAGCGGGCCGCTCCTTCTTGGTTTCGCGGGCCATGCGGGCGGTCTGACCCGTCACATGGGCATTGCCCATCTGGTGCCGTTGACGCCAATGCTGGTGTGGCTGGTGATGCATGCGGGCCTGCTGGACCGGACCGCGGCGGGGTTTGGCTTTGGCATCCTGTTCGCGGCGATGGTGGCTGTGTGTCTTGGCTTTGACGTTTACGACTTGATCCGATGGCTGCGTGGCGAGCGGGATATCCTGGTGTAGGGTCGCCGACGTCTCGTGGCACTCGCGCGTCTTTTGTCGCGAGGCGGCTTTGCCACGCCTCGCGATACCTACGCGATGCCGGGAAAGAAGATCGTGCCGAAACAGCGTAGCTCACGGCACCTCATGCCCGCTCCCCGCCGCCCAGATCTCAGTCCACTCCTGCGCGTCGAGTGTCACGTCGAGCGCCGCGACTGCCTCACGCATCGCGTCAATCCGTCGCGACCCGGCCACCGGAATTGGCCGGCTCGGATGCCGCAGCAGCCACGCGAACGCGATCGTCGCAGCACTGACGCCATGTCGCGCTCCGATGGATTCGAGCACACCACGTACTAGGCTCGCTGCGCCGTCTTGACTCGTCATCACCAGGCCACCCGCCAACGGCGACCAGATCATCGGCTGAATTCGACGCTGTTGGCACTGATCGAGCGTACCATCATGCAACGGCGAAAGATGCAATGGATGCAATTCGACCTGATTCGTGACCAGCGGGAATCGACTCTGGAGCAGGTCGAACTGTGCCGGCGTGAAGTTCGAGACACCGAAGTGCTGCACCTTGCCCATCAGCTGGAGGTGCGTGAATGCCGCGGCCACCTCATCGGCATCCATCAGCGCATCGGGCCGGTGAATGAGCAACAGCTCGAGGTGATCGGTGCCCAGCATCCGCAGCGAATTTTCCGCGCTGCGAATGATGTGTTCCGACGATGTGTCGTAGTGCTTGACGCGGTGGGCCGGCCGATTCTCCGTGGTGAGGCAGATGCCGCATTTGCCCACCAGCTGCATCTTCGCACGGAGCGCTGGAGCGAGCGCCAGTGCCTCACCGAAGAGCTGCTCGACTGTGTAGCCGCCGTAAATGTCAGCGTGATCGAATGTGGTGACGTCCATCTCGATGCACTGTTCGATCCAGCGCAGCCGTTCCTGCGGCGTCCAGCGCCAGTCGTCCATCCGCCACGTACCAGCGACGATGCGCGACATCAGCGGAGTCTCTTCGTGAGACGACGAACGGATCATCTGGTGCATCGGTCAAGCCCTTGATTGGGTCGGGTTCAGTACGTTGGGACGGCGGTTGGGCGGGTTTCGCGCGGAGGCATCGCGGCTATCGCATCGAACGTGTTCGTTGGGCGAATCGTTTGGGCGGCGACAGCAACAGCAACAGCAACAGCAACGGCAAGGGCAAGAGCAACGGCAAGGGCAAGAGCAACGGCAAGGGCAACGCCAACTAACAGCTTCACGCAGAGACACAGAGACACAGAGGGGAACGACTTCTACAGCGGTCGGGCAGAACTATTTGGTAACAGCAACAGCAACGGCGTTGGAAACAGACCTTTCATATGCAACGACGGGCGCTTCAGTTACGAATCTCGACCAGACACCCACAAAAACAGTCGCTTCCACACTCGACTCAGCTGCTCACATCTGCATCTCTGCGCCTCTGCGCCTCTGTCTGACGCTGTTAGTTTCTCACTTCGCCAAGCGCATCATTACTCATCGCTGTCTGACGCTGTTGGTTTCTCACTCCGCCAAGCGCGACGTTTACTCATCGCTTTGTGATGCTGTTTGATTCTCACTTTGCGATGAGTGTGGCTACTCGTCGCGGCGCGATCCTGTTCTCCAACCAGTGTCAGCAGAGCGACTGCTGACCATGTGTCACCGAATCAGACTGATCGCAACCGGCTGCTCTGCGGGAACGGACTCGCCATGGATCAGCCGATGCGCCGTGAGCACGGCCAGTCGCCCCATCTCGCGCGGATTCTGCGCGATGGTCGCCGCCATGCGTCTCTCCGTTATCGCTTTCCGCGCATCATCCTGCGCGTCAAAGCCAACCACACTGATGGCGGTACCCTTCCCCGCCGCGGCGATCGCCTCCAGTGCACCCAGCGCCATCACATCATTACAGGCAAACAGCGCCGTGATGTCGGGATGCGCCTGCAGAATGTTCTGTGTGACGTTGAACGCCTGATCGCGCTCCATGTTCGCCGGCTGCGACGCCACGATCTGCATCGCCGGTGATCCGGCTAGCGCCTTGCGAAATCCGCGCAGCCGTGCGTCGGCGGTTTCGTGGCCTGGCACACCTTCGAGTATCGCGACCCTCGCTGTGCGCCCAAGTCGCTCGATGAGATAGGCGCCGGCCATTCGCCCGCCATCTTCGTTGTCCGAGCCGATGAACGTCGCGACGGTCCCTCCCGCCGCCTTCAGCGTGCCGTCATCCACCCGTGAATCAACCACCACCACAGGAATCCTGGCCACATTCGCCTTCACCACCGCCGGTACGATCTCCTTCGACCCGTTGGGCACCAGCATCAGCACCCTCACCTTGCGCTGAATCAGGTTCTCGATGATCTGCATCTGTCGCTCGACATCGATCTCCCGCTCCGGCGCCTGTACGATGAGTTCGAGTCCGAGACTGTCGGCCGCAGCTTTCGCCCCCGCCTCCATGTCGACGAAGAACTGATTGTTGAGCGTCTTCACCACCAGGGCGACCGTGGGCCTCGCGGTGGCGTCGGGGCCGCGGTTGCAGCCGGCAATGAGCAGCGCGGAAGTCAGCACCAGAAATCGACGGACGGACAGTGTTGCGCGCATGCGATCTATCGGGAAGAGCGTTGAACCCGTCGGCGGAGTGCCATGTCGATCAGGACCGCGGCGATGATCACGACGCCGATCGCCACCTGCTGAAGATACGACGAGACGCCCAGCAGGTTGAGCCCATTGCGCAGCACGCTCATGATCAGGGCACCGATCAGTGTGCCGATCACTGAGCCAGACCCGCCGAGCAGGCTCGTGCCACCGATCACGACCGCGGCGATCGCATCCAGCTCATAGCCGATGCCGGCGATCGGTTGGGCAGAGTTGAGTCGTGCCACCAGCAACACGGCGCAGACACCGGCCGAGAGGCCACTGATGGCGTACACCACCGTCTTCCAGCGCCGGACATTCACGCCGGCCAGCACCGTCGCTTCTTCGTTGCCACCGATGGCATACATGTATCGCCCGAATACAGTCCGCGTGAGCACCAGATACGCGAGCAGATAGAGCGTGAGCATCATCACCACCGGCGCCGGCACACCAAATACCTCACCCGTCGCCAACGCCCGTAATCCATCCGGAAAGCCCGAGATCGGCCGGCCGTCCGACAGCAGCAGGGCCGCACCGCGCGCGACACTCATCATGCCGAGCGTGGCAATGAACGGCGGCAGCGGACCTCGTGTGATCATCAGGCCGTTCAGCGCACCAGACACAACACCGGCCAGCAGCCCAATGGCGACCGCAGCGAATACTGGTACGCCGCGCTGCAACGCGGAGCCAATCACCACGCTCACCAGCGCTACCAGCGATCCGACCGACAAATCAATTCCGCCGGTGAGAATCACGAAGGTCATGCCGATCGCAATCACGCCAATGACTGCGCTCTGTTCGGCCACATTGGAGAGGTTGGCTGCCGTCGCGAAGTACGGCGTGGCAATCCAGAGTCCGACGCAGAGCACGAGCAGGCCAAACGTGGTGCCCGACTCCCGGCCCCTGACGATCCGGCGCAGTGTGGACGATGAAATCATGCGTTCAGATGCCCACCGCGCAGGCCATCACCCGTTCAGCGCTGGCCTCGGCGCGGGTGAACTCCCCCGTGATCCGCCCCTCGCGCATGACGAGCACGCGGTCCGACAGGCCGAGTACCTCTGGCAAGTCCGAAGACATCAGCACGATCGCGACACCGGAAGCCGCCAATTCGTTGATCAGCGCGTAGATCTCCTGCTTGGAACCGACATCGATGCCGCGTGTCGGTTCATCGAGAAAGAGGATGCGCGCCCCAGTCGCGAGCCATTTGGCCAGCACGATCTTCTGCTGATTGCCGCCGCTCAGGTTCTGCGCCAGCTGGCTGACCGACGGCGTGCGAATACCGAGATCACGCACTGATGACTGGGCGATCGCCGTCTCCGCCTTTCGATGCACGATCCCGAGCCGCGCCAGACGTCTGAGAATCGGCAGCGCCACATTGTCGCGCACGGAGCGGCTGAGCACCAGCCCTTCACGCTTGCGATCTTCGGTCACGAACCCGATGCCGGCCGCGATGGCATCCTGAGGAGAGCGGATATCGACCGGCAGCTCGTCGACGTACACCGTACCATGATCAAATGGCTCGAGCCCGAACACCGCGCGCGCGATCTCGGTTCGGCCGGCGCCGAGCAGACCTGCGAATCCCACGATCTCACCTGAACGCACATTGAAGCTGACGTCGTGCAGCCTGTTGCCATGTGACAGCCCTTCGACGCGCAATCGTGGCGTTCCGGTCGTGCGTTCCATTGGCGGCATGAGCTCATCGACGTCGCGATTGGCCATCAACCGCACCAGCGCGCGCCGGTCGGCCTGCCGCACCTCCTGCGTCGCCACGTTGCGCCCATCACGCAGCACGGTGATCCGGTCTCCGATCGCAAAGATTTCGTCGAGACGATGCGAGATGTAGACAATCGCCGTACCCCGCGCCGTGAGACCACTGATCGTCGCGAAGAGGCGCGCTGATTCGCGTTCCGTCAGGGCCGACGTGGGTTCGTCCATGATCAGAATACGCGCGTCGAGCGAGAGCGCCCGCGCGATCTCCACCAACTGCTGTTGCGCGATGCTGAGCGATGCGACGAGCAGGTTCGGATCGATGTTCGCTCCCAGTCGCGACAGGAACGTGGTGGCGTCGCGGACCATCGCCGGCTGATCGAGGAAGCCGAATCGCGTCGGCGCCCGGCCGAGGAAGATGTTTTCGGCCACCGTCATTTCGGGGACCAGCGCCAGTTCCTGATGGATGATCGCAATCCGCGCGCCGCGTGCCTCGCGGGGACTGGCCAACGCCGCCGCGCGTCCGTCGATCTCGATCGTCCCCGCATCGCGTGGCAGCGCACCGCTGAGAATCTTCATCAGCGTGGACTTTCCCGCGCCGTTTTCGCCGAGGAGCACATGCACCTCGCCTCGGCGGACATCCAGGTCCACTCCGGCCAGCGCCTGCACACCGGGGAACGCCTTCCTAATCCCTCGCATCTGGAGTGCGAGTCCGGGCTCGGGCGTCGTCTGGGTGGGCATCCCCGAAGGTACATCGCGTGCGCGAAAATGATGATTGCGAGTGTTTTTGGTTTGCCTGAGGCGTCCTGTGTTCGCATGATGGCTGACAGGTCAACGGGGGTGGTGCGGAGGCGCAACGCTGCCGTTGGCCTGATTGCTCATGTGTATTCTCTCCAACCGGGGGAGGGGGAATGCGGGATCGTCAGGAACTTCTGCGCATTACGGGAGCGATCGTGGATTCCGCGCTCACTATCCACCGCGAGGTCGGGCCTGGTCTCCTCGAGGTCATCTACGAACGGCTGCTGATGATGCTGTTGCGTCGTCGCGGCTTTCGAGTGCGACGACAGGTTCGAGTATCGCTCGAATACGACGGCGTTGACTTCGGCCGCGGGTTCCGTCTCGATCTGCTCGTCGAGGACAGTGTCGTGGTCGACGTGAAGTCCGTCGCGAGACTCGATCCTGTCTCCGCGCAGCAGGTGTTGACCTATCTCCGCCTGTTGGACTTGCCCGTCGGCCTGCTGATCAACTTCGGTGCACCAACCTTGAAGGCGGGCCTCCGCCGCATCAGTAACGACCAGGAACCCTTGCAACGACGGACCATCATACTGACGTCCCGAATCGAAGCGGAGTCGTAGTGTGAGTGAAACGCAGCGACCAGCGCGCGTGGCAAGAGCACCGCGTCTTGATGACACTAGCAGCAACTGCACACCACATGGAACTGCGAAGTATTCGCGACAGCGAACTGACCAGCGAACGAACCAGCGAACTAACAGCTTCACACAGAGACACAGAGGCGCAGAGACGCAGAGAAACGAACTTGATGGAAACTGCTTGGTTCAAAACCCCTCCGATCTTGTTGTTCTCTGTGCCTCTGCGCCTCTGCGCCTCTGTGTCAAGCAGTTGGTTAGGCAGTCAGGTACTCAGGCAGTTCGACAGTTCGACAGCTACGCAGTCCAGCAATCGGAATCGCAGTCAGGCGGTCGGTCCGTCTGCGAACCGGCTGGTCGTTGCCTCGCGAGGCGAGCATGCCCCACCAGTCGAAATAGTCCCGGCGAGGCGATGTCAGGGAGTACAAGGACCGAGAGGCGGCACCCGTGACTCCCACGAAGCCACGAAACACCGCCTGCTCCGCACATTCGGATGATCGCCACAACCTCTTCAGCCATTCACCGAGCCGTGCGCCGCGACTAAACTGACCTAAAGAATGCCCCAGCAGCACACCGGACCACCCGCCCTGGTGCCCCAATGCCACACCGCCTCGCTCGGACCAGGCTCGCGCGCCTTGCGTCCGCCTGCCTGCTGACCGCCACCGCGTGCGCCAAGGCCGCGCCCGACGCGTCGGGCTACGATCTCGTCATCACCAACGGCCGGATCATCGACGGCACCGGGAACCCGTACTACTACGGAGACATCGGCGTGCGAGGTGACCGGATCGCCACCATCGCGCCGAGTGGTGCGCTCAGCGGTGCCGCGACGAAGGAGAAGATCGATGCGGGCGGATTGGTCGTCTCACCCGGCTTCATCGATATTCAGTCGCATTCGTGGAATGCGCTGCTCTTCGCCGACGGTCGTGTGATCGGCAAGGTGTCGCAGGGCGTCACGACGGAGATCCTCGGCGAGGCAACTACGCCGGCGCCGTCGAACACCAATGTCGATTCACTCTTCGCTGGCGGCGACCCTGACGACGCGCTGATGCTGGCGCGCGTGACCACGTTCCGGGGTGAGCATGGCTTCGGCCAGTGGCTGGCGGCGATGGAGCAGCACGGCATCTCCGTCAACGCCGGGAGCTACCTCGGGGCTACCACGGTGCGCGGGTACGCCATGGGGCGCGTGGAAGGAACGGCGTCGGCGGCACAACTCGACACGATGCGCTCGGTGGTGCGGAATGCGATGCGTGGCGGCGCCTTCGGCATTTCCAGTGCGCTCATCTATCCGCCGGGTAGCTACGCCAACACCGATGAGTTGATCGAAATCGCCAAGGTGATGGCGCCCCTGCACGGCTCGTACATCACTCACATTCGCGGAGAGGAAGGCGGTCTGCTGGGTGCGATGGACGAGGCGATCCGGATCGGCAAGGATGGAGGCGTGCCGGTAGTGATCTACCACTTCAAGGCCGCAGGGCAGCGCAACTGGCCACTCGCCGCACCGGCGATCGCGAAGGTCGATTCCGCACGCGCCGCCGGCCAGGATGTAAAGGCGACGATGTACTCGTATCCCGCCTCGGGCAACAGTCTTTCAGCGTGTATTCCGGGTTGGGTGCACGCCGATGGCAAGCTGATCGAGCGACTTCAGGATGCCGCACTGCGCGCGCGGATCCGCCGTGAGATGACCGATCTTGCACCCGGCGCACCGAGTCTCTGCCAGGACAATCAGCCCAACGCGTATCAGATCGCAGGCTTCAAGACGCCTGATTGGAAACAGTTCGAAGGCAAGCGATTGAACGAGATCGCCGCGGCGCTCAAAATGGACTGGGTCGATGCCACCATCGCACTCATCGTCGGCGAGAAGAACAAACTTGGCAAGGTGACCTTCGGCATGTCTGACGCGAACGTGTCGGCGATGATGGCGCGGCCATGGGTAGTGATCGGCAGCGATGCCGGCGGCACCGACCCCGATACCACCACCGCGCTGGTGCACCCACGGTCGTACGGCACGTTCCCGCGCGTGCTCGGCAAGTACGCGCGGGATGAACGACTCTTTCCGCTGGAGGATGCGGTCCGGAAGATGACCTGGTCCACCGCGCAAATCCTGGGTCTGCGCGATCGCGGACTGCTCAAGGAAGGAAGTTTTGCTGACATCGTGATCTTCGATCCCGCGACGGTGATCGACAAGGCGACGTTCGAGAAGCCGCATCAGCTGTCGGTGGGCGTTCGCGATGTGTTCGTCAACGGTACGGCTGTGTGGCGGAACAACCAGCACACGGGGGCCACGCCTGGTCGGGCCGTGTACGGTGCGGGGTGGGACGGACAGAAGCGCGGAGCGCCAACGCGGTAGTGCGTCGACGGCGAGGAATCGACTGCCGGAGTCTCCGCTTCTACCCTACTCCAGACTCGGCTCCCACGCCTCCGCCTCGCGCGGCCGAAGCTGTGGATCACGCTGCAGCATGCGCACGCAGGTGTTCCAGCGGAGAATCACCTCGTCGTTCTCGGGCGTACGCACACCCTCGGCGCTGCCGTAAAACGCCAGCGCCTTCTCGATCGAGTCGTACGCCATCTCGGCCGATTCTGGTGCCCCGCGGTGCAGCATCGCATTGGCCCACCGCTCGCAGATGACGCCGTTGTAGTACGCGCTCTGATACGGATCGGTGAGACGCGCAACTGCGATCCGGGCGCGCGCGCGATCCGCAGCCTGCGCGGTGCTGAATTGATCTGTGATCGCCAGCACGTGCATCACGAGCGCCTCGACGTTGTCCGGCTCGACACTGAGTACATCAAGACAGATACTCTCCGCTGCCACAGAGTCGTTGAGCAGGCGGTAGCGATGCGCTTTCTGTAACGCGGCCGCTACACCCTCGTGGCTGATCGGCTTGATGGCGGGAGGCGACCATGTCATGCCGGCCTCCCGTGCATCGGCCGTGTGAGCTTGACGGCTGGATCGGAGAGTTCGTCCACTGCGTGCTCCTTCAGGGGTGTGATACCTGCGGGTCGGGACCGTGTCAAGATGGAGTGCGTCAGCGCGGGCGGCAATATGCGGGGTCAGGCCAGTCAGAGCGTGTGTCCGTCTGCCGTTGTCCGGAAGTCTTTGCGTGAGTTGCCCCCACAGTCTTTGCGCGGGCTGCTCGAAAGTCGCTACGCCGCGCGAACCCTCCCGAGGAGGAGGATGCAGAGCGCAACCGCCCACATCGCCCCATTGGCGCAGGTCAGCACGCACTGCCGCACGACGCACCGTGGTGCGGTGCTCGGGCGTGTTGGATACCTCCGCGTTCAGCGCTCCCGTGATGAGGCTGCGCACCGAGAACGCGTCCACCCTGTCGTCGACATGCCAGGATGCATCTCACATGGCTGGGCCGTCGTCCTCTGCCGGACGCGTGGAAGGCGGGCGATGCGCGGCGCGGCGCATCGCCTCGAGGTCGTTGAGGAGCGGTCGCCAGTACGCCTCGTCCGCCGCACGCTCACGGTCCTCTTCGGCCGCAAGCGTGGCGTGCAGGCTCACGGTCTGGCGCGGGTTTTCGGCAGCCGTGATGGCAGCGGCAATCACCTCACGTCCTGGCGCGGCGGCGACCGCAGCCAGAGGGTCTCGGCGCACACAGTCGATTAAGGCGTCCGGTGTACGCAGTTCCCGGAGCCAGAAGGTGCGCCGGGCGTCAGTTGGCTTGTCAGCGAAGGTGCTGTAGTGCACGTCGACGAGGCGACGAATCATTGGCCAGTCCTTGTCGCGCCGCGTCTTCTTCGCGTTGACCAGATCCTCAAGGCCAAGGACATCCACGTCACCGACGCCGGTGAGCGGCGCAATCATTCGCCGCGACCAGCACGTGTCAAAATCCGGGACGCCACGCATGACGGACATCACGTCGAGTCGCATGTTTCCTGCCGCTCCGCACCGAAAGTGGACGGCATGCCCCCTCGCGAGATACTCGGGTGCAAACGGAGGGACCGCAATGACCGTCGCCTGCAGATCGCGAAGGGCAGCGCCGAGTCGCTCGAAGTTCTCAGGCGATGCGAGGATCGCGAGATCGACGTCTCGGCTAAACTCCGAGGCGCCGTGCACGATGCAGGCTTGACCGCCCATCAACAGCGCGCGGACGCCATGTTGCTTCGTCGTCGATAACACGGTTTGGATCGGCAGCGGGAATACCGTCGTCATCGAGGCGCCCTCCGAGGGCGAAGAAAGTCTGCCACAGATCGCAGGACTGCCGGAACCGCTCCGCGGGGGTCAAGCGCATCCAGTCGGCGAACTCTTCCCCGTAAATCCGCGTCCAGTCGTCTGCTGTCAGCGCGCTCGGTGGCCACGGGAGCAGGGGCTCCTGCGGCGTCGTCAGGGGGCACGAGGGAGCGGCGAGCGTGCGCAACTCATCTGGCGTTGGGGTGATGTCCACCTTGGAAAGATACGTCAGTGGGCACGGGGGCGGCCTGGCGCGTCAGGCGAGCGCGTCACAGCGCGACGGCAGCCGTGCGTATGTCCTGTCGGCGCAGAGACTTATGTGCTCGCCGGCGCAGGAACTATCGGACAACGGCATCAGTGGAAGGTGAAGTTGTCGCAGGAGTTGGCTGACGGTCACCCTTCAAGGTGCGGGAGTTCATTCCGGGGAAGGACGCGGCGACGCTGGCGACGGATATTCTGGCGTTGAACCAAGTGACGTTCAGTGCGGCGTTCCGGAAGTCGCCGATGAAGCGGGCCAAGCTGGCGTGGCTCAGGCGAAATGCGGGAGTGGTACGCACGAACATCGGGACAGCGGAGAGTTAACCCGGGGTCTTCATGGGTCCTTCATGGGATCGTCCTTCATGGGGTCAGAGACTTTAAACCGTTCATGGGGTCAACCGTTCATGGGGTCGTTCATGGGGTCGGTCGTTCATGGGGTCAGAGACTTTGAACCGTTCATGGGCTCGGTCCTTCATGGGGTCAGCGATTTTGAACGGTACCATCGTCTTGCCTCGCACGATGCCACATACGACCGGCGGAAGTGAGCGACCTGTTTGCAGCGTACGATTCCGGATCAGGGGCGGCCTCGGCAGCCAGCAATTGCACGATGTGCACCGTTGGAGATCCCCCTCGGACGGCGGATAGCGACCACACGGCGACATCGCGTGCAGTTACACTCCCATCGCCCGCAGCAACTCCGCGTAGCGCGGGTGCGGCCGAAAGGCCTCTCTCGTCGACGCGCGGCGTGTCCAGCAGAGCAGGGTGAAGTCGCTCCGCGGCACCGACTCGAAGGCAAGTGCGATGGCGTCGGCCACGACAGCGAGCGTCATCTGCGAGACGTCATCGGTACGGGAGCGCCACTGCATTTCGGCGTAGATCGCCTCGGCGCTCGCGACGTCGACGCGCCGCATGTAACACAGAGGGAGTCACCCGGGCATCTATGGGTGGCTGCCAAATAGATCCATGGCACCTTGTCCGAGAGACAGCGCGCAGGACAGCCGGTCAACGATCTCGCGCACGCGATCTCCAGCTGCAGATGGTGACCGACGGCCGTGTGAGCACGACGCCGTGTCACGCGGGGAGCGGCGCGCCCGGCACGATGCCGAGCAGGAACTCGGCGAGCGGGACTATGGTGATCGGCCCCTGCTGCTGCTTCGTCGGCACGTCAGTCAGCGCCACCAATCGCGCCTCGGGGAATTCGTCGTGAAACGCCAGCAGCCCGCGGCGATCGGCTGGACGCAGCGTATGACCGCTCTTGACCTCGACCGCGGCCAGACCGGTGGAGGTTTCCACGACAAAATCCACCTCCACGCCACCAGTGGTGCGCCACGTGGACAGGCGAGCATCCCGGTGCCCTTCGCACCACGCCGCCAGGTGCTGATAGACCAGCCCTTCGCGGGCCGCACCGATCGCGTCCGGGGCGACCCGCGCGCTGTCCGTTGGCCGAAAGGCCGCGGCAATTCCCGTGTCGGCGAAATACAGCTTGGGCTGTGCCGCCAGCGCGCGGCGCGAAGGTCGCGCGCCGAACACCGGGACTCGCGCAATCAGAAACATCGACTCGAGCACGTCGATCCAGTCGATGACCGTGCTTTTTTTCACTGACGCGAGTTGGGCAATGGCGGTGGGACTGATCACGCTCCCGTGCGACAGGGCCAGTTGCTCGAGCGCGCGCGCAAATCCGTCGATCTGCCGCACACGGGCCTCGGCGCGCACTTCGTCGAAGACCGCCACCGCCGCGTAGTCTGCCAGCGCCTGTTGCGCGCTGTCGGCGGTCCAGATCACCGGCAACATTCCGATCCGCTGGGCGACGGGCAGCGAGAACGCGGGGCCGAGCTCGGCCGCGAGAAAGGGCGACATGATGCGTCGCCCCGCGCGTCCGCCGAGCAGATTGACACCGGAGCGGTGCAACGAACGCGCGCTGGATCCGGAGAGGAGAAAGCGACGTGCCGGCTCACGGTCCATGCGTTGGTGCACGGCGTCGAGGATCGCCGGCACGCGCTGCACCTCATCGATCACCACCCACCGATCGACTGCGACGGCGTCGAGCGACTGGTGCAGGCGCTCCGGTTCGGCCGCCAGCATGCGAGCTACGGGTCCCGAGCGCAGGTCCAGCAGGAGGGCGTCGGGGAAGCACTGCTGGGCGTAGGTCGACTTCCCGGTGCCCCGTGGGCCGAAGAGGAAGGTGCTTCCCGTCGGTGGGGGGCTGAGCCGTCTGATGGGTGGTAGGGGCGGGATTAGCGCTGGCATTGTCATACTATAGACGGCGCTACCGTCTGAAACTAGCCGTAATAGCCGCCGAAACTGTCTCGAGTGGCTTCTTTCAGACTCTGCCCCCTCTGTAACAACAGCAAGTCTGAGCCGATCGCCCTGTCGGAGCGAGTCTTATTGCGGACGTCTCGAGCATCGAGCAGATCATGACCGTCGAGTTTCCTACGGCGGATCACCGCTACTGACCACTGCTCGACGTCGATCTCGCGGTGTCGCCGATCAGGACGCCGAAGAGTTTCCCGCTGCTCTCGCTTCCGCCGGCGCCCACACCTGCCGGAACGCATCCCGATACGTCGTCGCCCGGACGTCGAACGCCTTCTGTAATTTGGCGCTGCTGAACACATATGGCCGCTCAAACTGATACATCAATTCCACCTGCTCGCGCATCAGCGGCTGAAAGAGGCCGAGTGCCCGGATCATCCAGCGCGGCGCGTTCTGGAGTTTGCTCGGTCTGCCGGCAAGCTCGCATGCCAGACGAACCAGTTCGCGCCCCGTGTGCGTTTCGGCCGTCGTCAGTGCGTGCCAGGTCTGCCCGAACGAGTCGGGATTCGTGCCAAGCATTGCCAGCGAACATCCGATGTCCGGCGTGTAGCTGAAGCTGTGCGGTACATCCGGGTTGCCAAGCCACTGCGGCGTCTTCGATGCGCGCAGGCGATCGAAGATGATCGCATTCAGCATGCTGGTCGTTGCACCAGCGAATTGCGGATGGTAGAAGTCGGCCGCTCGGACGATCATTGCATTGACCTCGCGGGCGCGAATCGCGTCGAGCAGCATGGTGGCAATGCTCGCGCGAACTTCGCCCTTCCGACTGCAGGGATTGAACGGTGTGTCTTCCGTCATCGGTCCCTTTACTTCGCCGTACGCGTAGACATTGTCGAAGAACACCAGCGAGATGTTGCTGCGGGCGCAGGCGTCGATGACGTTGGCCATGATGCGCGGCCATTGCGCCTGCCACACCTCGGTCGAGTATCCGATGCCGGCGACCAGGTAGGCCACATCGCTGCCGCTGAGCGCAGCGGCGGTGCTCGTCGGATCGAGGAGATCGGCGACGACCACTTCGTCACTTGCCGTCTCCTTCCGTGGCTGCCGGCTGACCTGCCGCAACCTGTGCCCAGTCTCTGCGAGCGCCCGTGACAGCTCGCGTCCGACCGCGCCATTCGCGCCGAGTATCGTGTGGAGTGCCATGGCGTCAGCGCTCCACCCGGATTTCCACCCGGGTATCCGTCGTCACGTTGATCACGGCTTCTTCGAATCGTGGAGCGCGCATACGCGGCCGCACCGTGCCGGTTGTGCCCCACGGCTCCTTCGGCATGCCGAAGAGGTTGGCGTCGAGTTTCGTGTTGCTGTTCTGGTCGTGAAAGACGGACACCGCATAACGGCCCGCGGTCAGCCCCTTGAATACGAAGCTGTCGACAGGCGCGGATCGCTGGCGAACGGACGTTTGTGCTGCCTTGTCCTGCTTGTTCGGAAAGCCTTCCGCCGACGCGTAGAGCGCGGCGCCGATTTGCCCGCCAGGTTTGTCTGCCCCTGTGACGATCACCGTCAGGGTGAGGTCGGTCGGCAACGTCGCCGGCGCTCCGGCTCGGCCCTTCGCCACGGTGTGCTGCGGCCCAGACGTGCCGGGCGCGTGGAGCGGACTGATGCCCGCCAGCAGGATCAGTGGGAACAGGGGCGCGGTCAGCGCTCGGAGTCGAATCGGCATTGCCGTCTCGGTTGCAGTGAGGAACCGCCAGCGAGGCGGCAGAAGATGTGAACACTGAACACATAATTGCATTTTATGTGATCATTGTCAACATTTGGGCATGCCCGTCCACCGCTACCACCACGGAAACCTCCACACCGCCCTCCTTCAGGCCGGCCTGCGCGCCGCCAGGGTGGGCGGACCGGCTGCCCTGCAGCTGCGCGAGTTGGCCGCCGCATCCGGGGTGTCGCCCTCGGCCGTCTACCGCCACTTCCCCGACATGGCGCATCTCAGCGCCGAAGTGTCGCGCTCCGCCCGCGAGACGTTGGCGAACGCGATGCTGAGCGCGGCCGAAGCCGTCGTGGAGGATCCGGATGACGCCGGCATCGGCGCGATCAGGCGCCTCCACGCCATCGGTCGCGCTTATATCGAGTTTGCCGAGAGTGAACCGCAGTTGTTCGACACCGCGTTCATGACCGCCGGCGCGGCCCCGTCATGCGCCGATGATCCGTCAGCGTGGGAGGTGCTCAACGCTGCGCTGGATGCGCTGGTGGAGACGGGTGAGCTGCATGCGTCACGGCGACACGAGGCTCCGCTGATTGCGTGGAGTGCGGTCCACGGCATGAGCGGCGTGCTGGTGCGAAAGATGCTGCCCGAGCCGTATCGCCCGGAGCAGGCGATCAGCGCGACTCTCGCAGGCGTCCGGGATGCGCTCCATCTGCGGCACCCGCCGGAGTTTGCCGTTGCACGCTGACACCTCGCGCACGGGTCTTCGCGCGGCGCGACCCTAAAGCGCGTCCACGTATCGATGCAACTCCGCCAGCATCGCCGTGTCGGTCAGTGCGTCCTGCTCGTGCGCCTGCTTCAGCCCACGCAGCCAGTCCCGAGACGCAACACCGAGCCGCACGCCATTGGTGAGCGTGATCAGTGGGCCAACGAGCACCTCGCGATACGCATTCGCCGCCGCGCCATCACCCAGCTGCTGCAGTGCTTCGGCCCTGTCATGCTCGATTGACGCGAGGATCGACTTGAACACCGCGAGCTGCGCTTCAACCGCACCGAGTTCGGAATCGACGACTGCTCCCAGCCCCTCGCCGCCCAGTCGATTGGTGAAGAAGAGCTTCAGCAGCAGCGGCTCGCGGCGGACGACCGAGGCGGCGGGCAACACCAACCAGGCGTCGAGCTCAGCGACCCCGGCGGGAGTGATGTGGTAGAGCTTCCGGTCTGGTCGAGTCTGTTGCTCGACCCGCTCGTGTCCGACCAGATGGTCGGTCTCGAGGTCCGCCAGAGTCCGATAGATCGCGGCCTGGTCGGCACTCCAGAAATGCCGTACCGAGTTGTCGAAATAGCGCTTGATGTCGTAGCCGCTGAACGGCCTGATGGTCAGAAACCCGAGAATTGCATACCGGAGCGACATCGTCATCCCGAGGAGGGGGGTTGCGCATGATTCACGAATGAGTGAATATAGGATCATCTATCTATATGTAAAGTCCTATATTTTATACGTCATATGAAAACCCCGCTCCTTTCCCG
>Ga0226658_10000295_pt1 | contig 23593 bp, 23 predicted proteins | sample OliLak19BULKMAT1_FD_169091 | JGI IMG/M metagenome (GOLD analysis project Ga0226658, IMG submission 169091) | Freshwater microbial mat bacterial communities from Lake Vanda, McMurdo Dry Valleys, Antarctica - Oligotrophic Lake LV.19.BULKMAT1 (v2)... | ecosystem: Environmental > Aquatic >... | reverse complement strand
GCACCGGTTGGCTATTCGCTCGAACTGCTTATGCTCTGGAGCGACAAATCGTTGGCCGTGACGTTTGGTATCGCCTCGGTGGCCGGCATGATCCTCGGTGCCTTCGTCTATTCGCTCGTTTTCAAGCGCTTTCGCTGGGAGGGTTTTGCCAGCGTTGACGACACGCGTAACCACATCATCGGTGCGGTGCTGATGGGCGCGGGAGGTGTGACCGCGCTGGGCTGCACCATCGGGCAGGGCGTCACCGGACTCTCAACGTTGGCCGTCGGTTCATTTATGGCATTGACCGCGATGATCGTCGGCTGTGCGGCGACGCTGAAGTATCAGTACTGGAAGATGATGCAGGAATAGTTGGTGCTGCTTGTTAGGCGATGTTTGCTCGTAAATATGTCGAGAACTGCACAATTCAGTCCAGAACTTTCGAATCTTCGGCCGTAATTATGTTTGGAACGAATGGCCGGTTTGGAGAAGTTCGGATGACAGGTGTCGGCCAAGCGGAAGTAAAGTTTCCCCGAGAGCGGCCATTCAATTCTCGGCCGAACTAAAGGGTGGAATTTGACGGTGGCAGATTGTCTACGGGATCCTGCACAGATGAAAAGAGCTTTTCTACCGCCTCGTTAGGCATAGCGTGGACACACCGTGAGACTAAGCCAAGCAGCGCGCCACTTGATCGCGGGAATAATCGCAGTTGGGCATCTCATCTTCATCACGATTATTTCACAGTCACCCTCCGAGGGTAGTTGGCAATGGCGGCTTTGGGGCGACTTCTGCCTGATTGACCGTCCGCCCACAATTAGGCCTTGAATTGACAGCCGTAGCACCTAGTGCTACTCTCTTCGTATGTCCAAAACTAGTCAAGCAGCAGTGCGCGTCTTTAAGACGGCCGGGTTTGCTAAAGCGGCAAAGAAAGCGCTAATCGCGGACGGTGAGTTGTGCCAGGCTATCCGCCAAGTCGTGAAGGGACAAGCGGACGATTTAGGCGGAGGTGTATACAAGAAGCGGCTGAACGACAATATGCATCGGTCGATCATTGTTGCGAAAGCCGAGCGCAACTGGATTTATGAGTATCTGTTTGCGAAGAAGGGTCGTGAAAATATCGACCTTGCCGAGTTGGTTGCGTTTCGTAAGTTGGCAAAGGTTTATGCGGGGCTGACTGAAAAGCAACTCGCCCTACTTTTGAAGGACAAAGACCTAATTGAGATCTGCCATGACGACAAAACGTAAATTCAAAAGCGATGCCTTGGAAGCAATTCATGCCTCAGCGCGTGCCCTGCGCAAGGTCGGGGCGATTAGCAAAGTGACTCTTCGCGAATTCGACGAGTCCTGCTTAGCGATACCGATCGAAATCAAGCCAAAGCAGATCAAGACTATTCGCGAAAATAACCAAGTGAGTCAGCCGATTTTTGCTCGCTACCTCAATACGAGCGAGTCAACTGTTCAGAAGTGGGAATCCGGTGCAAAGCGTCCAAGCGGGATGGCCCTAAAGCTCCTTAACGTTGTGCAAAAGCACGGCTTAAAAGTTTTGGTCTAAAAAATCCGTCCGCTTTGGGGCGAACTGGAATCTGCCGAAATACGACCGGTTTGGGGGCAAAAGTTGACAGTCAGTAGCAAGCCTCAACGCATGCTGCTAACTCAAACTGGTTCCGGACTTTATTCCTCGACGGATTGTCCTGACGGCTAATTTTCGGCGGAGTTCTAGACGTTGCGTACCGTGTAGCCAAAACCTGCTTCACTATTTTCTCAGCGCCCGCCGGGAAGCCAGCGCAATCGAAGCCTGCGAATAGTTTCAGACTTATTTACGGGAGAACAGGCGACGCGCCCCGACAGTCGAGCTTGCAAAGAAAAGCCCCGCCAATGTTGTCACTGGCGGGGCTTCTTGTTTTCAGCGCATTTCAGCTAGAGGCTGCTAGCTGGTGGTGTGGGCCCCTCTGCGGGGGCTTGGTGTGCCGTGTTGACTACTTGAATGAATACGCGAGCGACGCGAAGTAAGAGCGGCCGCGTGGGTCGCCGTAGCTCGAGTCCCAGGTGGTCTGGAAGTAACGCGCTTGGTTGGTGAAGGGCGGCGCGGTGTTGGCGAGGTTCAGTACACCAGCGCGCAAGCGCAGGTTCTGCGAGAAGCGGTAGCTTCCGCTCAGGTCCCACAGCGAGTAGGCCTCGACGTCGCGGTTGTTCCACTCCGGCGCTGCCAGACCAGGGACGTTTTGGTCGCGATAACTCGACAGGTAGGAGTTGGAGAGCGTCACGCCGATCGGACCACGATCCCAGTCGAAGTTCAGCTTGTGGCGCCAGCGTTGCACCGCCTTGTCGTCGCGGAATTTGCCCAAGCCATCAACCAACGGCGAACGCGGATCGGTTGAAAACTTGTATTCGGTGACGACGGTGCCAACCAGCCCTGCGCCGAAGCGACCGTAAGGGCCGTTGTCGCCACGCCAACGCAACGCCACGTCGAGGCCTGCGGTATTGAGCTTGCCGCGGTTTTCCTTCCTCACCGTGATGACATCAACAAAGCCGTCTGAGAAGCGGCGCACGACGGCCGGGTCGTTGTAATAGACCGGGTTGCTGAAGATGGTCTCTTCACCAATCTCGGAGATGATGTCGGTCTTCCTTATCGACCAGTAGTCCACGCTGCCACTCCAGTTGCGCGAAGGCTCATAGACCATGCCCAGACTGAACTGCTTGGACTTCTCCGGCTGGAGGTTGGGGTTGGAGAAGCGGTCGACAGCCAACTGGCCGACTTCGGCTGACACCGGGTCGCGTACGAAGCTGGCGGTGATGCCCGCGCGTAACGGGCGGAACAATTCCGAGATAGACGGCGCGCGGAAACCGGTGCCGTAAGAGGCGCGGAGCAGCATCGTGTTGTCGGGACGGAAGCTGATACCGAGCTTCGGATTGGTGGTTGTCAGTTTCTGCGTGGTGCGGTTGAGTCTGGCGTCGGACACACCATCGTAGCGGTCTTGGCGGACGGCGAGCTGGACTTCCCATTGCTTGGCGAATGGCGCGATGAGTTCGGCGTAGGCACCTTTCACGTTGCGGGTGTTGGCGGTGTCTGCCAGCAGCGCGGGTGCCGAGGTCGTTGTCGAACGGTCGCCGACGATGTCGTTATCCTTCAGCGCTTGTGTGGAGCGGAATTCAGTTTCCTCGCGGCGCGCCTCGGCGCCCAGCGCCAGCACCATGTCGCCGCCATCCAAGCGAGTCAGCGTACGCGACAACTTGGCGTCGATGATGGTTGTGGTGCCCTTGGACATACGTGCCGCGCCGCTAATCGCGATCGAGTCCATAAACGTCTGGCCCGCTGCCGTGGGCAGCACGAATGGGTTGTAGGCACCCGCTGCAATGCCGGCGAGCATTCTGGTGCTCGACACCCAGCCGCGCAGGTTCTCGTCAGTGGCTTCGTTCACGCTGCGGTTGATCGCCGCGTCGTAGTCCCAGTCGCCGAGGGTTCCCACCGCGCCTAACACGACGCGCGTTGCTTCACTTTCCACTCGGCTGGTGCGAAAGCCGGCGTCGACGAGGCGGAAGCGGAAGTCTACCGGCGTGGTGATGCCGGTCACGGCCTGCAGGGAGGCGGGCAGCGTAATGCCGGCGCTGGTTCTGATCCTTCCTGAGGTAGCGGGCGAGGCGGCGTAGTCAGTCTCAGTTTTGCTTACCAGCGCTTCGGCGAACAACTGGTGATTCGCGGCTAATTGAAACGTGGCACGGCCGATGAAGTTGGCCTTTTCTGACTTTGGATAGATCTCAGTGTTGCCCATGTAGTTGTAGCTACAGCCTTCACGGCCCCCCAATCCCGTGGGCGCAACCGAATTCGGGTTCTCGCCCCCGGTACACGATGCTCTCGAGAAGTTCACACGCCGCGCCGTGGTGCTAATCCCGCCCGGGTTCCACGTGCCGTCGGCGTTGGTGCCACGCAGCGCGGTGGTCGGGTTAGCGCGCACGAAGTTGTTCAGGGCGGTGAGCTGCGCGGCGGTGAGATCGAGGTTGGCGGGGAAAGAGTTACTAGACAGCTGCGGGCCCAAGCGGCCCGGCAGGTCGTATTCCCGAATGAACGCACGCTGGCTGGAGCGCAGCGAGTCAAGTTTTTGCATGTCGACCGCACCGAAGACGTTGAATCCGTCCTTGCTCAGGTCGCCGATGCCGCCGGAGGCACTGATGGTGGTCTTGTCCGCGCCGCCTTGCTGCGTGCTCAGCGTGTACACGCGAATGTCCGCACCCTGGTAGTCCTTGCGGGTGATGAAGTTGATTACCCCGCCCATCGCGTCGGTACCATAGATAGCCGAAGCGCCATCTTTCAACACCTCGACGCGCTGGATGGCGCCAGACGGAATGTTGTTCAGATCGACACCCGCGTTGTCCCCGGGTGAGGCAAAGTTTGCGAGGCGGCGGCCGTTGAGCAACACCAGCGTGCTGGATACGCCCAAGCCGCGCAGGTTGGCACCGTTGAAGCCGCGTTGGTTGCCCGATTGGTCGCTGATGCTGGCGCCGTCGGTCAGCGCGCCGACGTTGGAGGTGATCTTTTGCAGCAGTTCGGCGGCAGTGGTGACACCGATCTTGTCGATGTCCTCGCGGGTGACCACTTCCACCGGCAACGCCGATTCACCCTCGATACGCTTGATCGAAGAGCCGGTTACTTCAATTTTTTCGGCTTTCACAACCGGGGCGGCTGGTGCGGCAGGCGTGACCGGCGTCTGGGCCGACGCATGTATCGATATCAGTGTTGCGGCGACGGCCAGTGCGCAGGGCTTGAGGACAAAGTACGGCTGTATCATGGGGATGGGCTCCGTGGTGTGCAGGGCGTTTATCGGATGTTTGTTGCGAGATGCTGGTACAAGCTGAGGGCGGTGTGGCGGTTTCAGATGCTGGTCAGGCCGGTGTCAGCGCCCGAACCAGAGCACGATTTGCCTGATTATTTTTTGACTGGTGCAGTCTAGCCATGAGCGTCGTCAAATAATCTCGTCTCGGGCCCGACCGTCGCTTAGTGATAACTAGGCGTCGCAACGTTGAAAGCGGTTTGTGGTGTTTTACATAAATATGCAATTCGGGCCAACCGTGGGGTGATAAAAACGCATGATGGCGAGCGATTGGCGAGAGCCGCTTTCAGCAAAGCGACCTCTGATTACACCTTGTGGGTATCTGCGGCCCAGGACAGTTGGACGAGTCGGGCGATGTGTCAATATCAATTCTTTGGTCCCTTGAGGCATTTTCGTGAATTTAGCTGGCTTCTGGAAAGAATCGGCAAAGCTGACTTGGCACGCGCTGTTTTTCGCGGTGGTCGTCTGCGGGGCCGAAAGTGCGACCGCCAACGCGTCCCCTGCCGGCACAGCGGTCGCCATTGGCGGCGCGTTGAAAGCCGACAACCGCGAAGTTTGGTCGCGATTGGTAATGCTTAGTGGCGGGGCCGGATCGAAATGGTTGGTGTTTCCAACGGCATCCGGTGAACCGGAAAAGTCGGCCGCATCTATTATTTCCTCGCTCGAAAAGCATGGGGCGACGGCCGTCATGGTGCCACTCTCGGCCCGCCTCAAGTCGCACGCGATAGCCGACGTCGTCCGCGATGCGCGCTGGATCGAGCAAGTCAAGAACGCGAAGGGGGTTTACTTCACCGGCGGCGCACAGGAGCGCATCACCACGGCGCTGTACGACGCGACGGGCAAGCGTACTCCACTACTTGAGGCGATTTGGGATCTGTTCGAGCGCGGCGGCATCGTCGCGGGTTCGAGCGCGGGGGCCGCAATCATGTCAGAAACAATGTTCCGCGAACCGCGTGACATTCTGACCCTGATGCGCGAAGGTGCCAAGCGCGGCAGCGACATCGATCGCGGGCTCGGGTTCGTTGGTGCCGGCGTGCTAGTTGACCAGCACTTCATCAAGCGCGGACGCTTCGGTCGTGCGCTCGCGGTGATGGCGCAGGAAAACATCATGCTCGGCATCGGTGTCGAGGAGAACAGCGCTGCCGTTTTCAAGGCAGGGCGCGTCGAAGTCTTCGGCGAACGTGGGGTCATGGTTGCTGACTTGACTGGTGCAACGATCACCTCTGCACCGCTGCGTCTGACCAATGCCAAGTTGCACTGGCTCGAAAGCGGGGATGCAATCGATCTGAAAACACGGGTGATTGAAGTTTCACCGGCCAAACGCGCGGGCAACAAACTTGATGCGGCTTCTGCGAACTTCAAGCCTTACTACAACAGCGTGCGTTTTTACCCCGATATGCTGGGCGACGGCGACGTCATCAATGCGATGACCACGCTGGTTGATAGTCCGGTAGCAGAAACGCGCGGCATCGCCTTCGGCGTGGCGAAGTCGGGAGCGGCTGCTGCGGCAAATGACGCGCTTGGATTCGAGTTTCGGCTCTACAAGGCGGCGGACACGCACGGCTATTTCCATTCAACGGGCGGCGGTGAGCATTATTCAGTGATCAATATGGGGCTGGATCTGGTGCCGGTGAAAATGGCCGCGCCACTATATATGCCACTCCCTGCTGTCAAAGCGGGCGAGAATAAGGACTTGAGCCGCGAGGCAAGTCCAAGGGTGACCAAATGAAAATATCCATGCGCAATCTGTGTCTGCCGGTGATGTTGCTCGCAGTCTTTGTATCCGTGGCGAGCGTGAACGCTGACGCGCAGACGAAGAAATTACGCCTCGGCGTCGAGGGCGCGTACCCGCCATTCAGCGAATTGGGGCCGGACGGCAAGCTCAAAGGCTGGGAAATTGATATCGCGAATGCGCTCTGCAAAGAGATGAAGGCCGACTGCACCTTGGTGCAATTGAGTTTCGACGGCATGATCCCGGCCCTGCAAAGCCGCAAGATCGACGCAGTGATTGCGTCGATGTCGATCACCGAGGAGCGCAAACGTGCGGTGGATTTTTCGGACAGGTACTACAAGACGCCAGCACGATTTGTCGTGAAGAACGGCGTCAAGCTCGATATTTCGCCAGCGGGTTTGAAGGGCAAGCGCATCGGCGTGCAGCGCGCGACCATCTACGACAGATTCCTTGCTGACCAATTCAAGGACGTACAAGTCGTGCGCTACGGCAAGCAGGACGAGGTCTATCTTGACCTCGCTTCTGGCCGCATTGACGCGGCGCTGCAAGACGTGGTTGCCGCGCAAGAAGGCTTTCTAAAAACGCCGCAAGGAAAGAATTTCGGTTTTGTCGGTCCGTCGTATGAAGACCCCAAGTATTTTGGCGAGGGTGCGGGCGCGGCGTTGCGCAAAGGTGACACCGCTCTGCGCGAAGACTTCAACCGTGCGATTGCGGCGATTCGCGCCAACGGCGTCTACAAAAAAATTCAGGACGCCTACTTTAATTTCGACATTTATGGCGTGGCACCGGCTGCTCCTGCCGCCGCTGCTACCACCGCGCCGGCCAAGAAATAGCGCGCATGTTGCACGGCTTTCTTCCCGCCTTGCTCGAGGGGACGCTCACCACGCTTAGTGTGGCGCTCGCTTCACTCGCCATCGCGGTGGTGCTGGGGTTGGTGGGGGCGGCTGCAAAGTTGTCGCGTATTCCATTCGTGCGCGGGGTGGCGATGGCATACACGACGATTGTGCGCGGCGTTCCCGATCTGGTGTTGATGCTGCTGATTTTTTTCGGCGGGCAGATCGCAGTCAATGCGCTGGCGGCCAAGTTTGGCTTTGAAGGGTATGTTGATATTGATCCCTATGTCGCGGGTGTGGCGACGATTGGTTTCATTTTTGGCGCCTACCTCACGGAAACCTTTCGAGGCGCGCTGATCGCAATCCATGCGGGACAACGTGAGGCGGGACTTGCTTTCGGCATGTCGCGGGCGCAGGTGTTTCGACGTATTACGCTGCCGCAGATGATCCGTTTCGCCATTCCCGGCTTCACCAACAACTGGCTGGTGCTGGTGAAGTCGACGGCAATTGTGTCGGTGATCGGGCTCACGGACATGATGCACAGTGCCGGCATGGCGGCCGGTGCGACGCGGGAGCCGTTCACGTTCTATCTCGCGGCCGGCGTGATTTATCTCGCCATCACGTCGCTGTCGATGCTGGGGCTGGGTGCGCTGGAACGCAGCGTCTCGGTTGGCCTGCGCCGGGCTGCCTAAGATGCCTTCGCGCTAATGAACTTCGACGCCATCATCGAGGCCCTGCCAAGTTACATTGGCGGCGTGGGCGTGACGCTGCAGTTGCTGGTTGCCGCGCTGTTGCTGGGGCTCGTAATCGCGCTGCCGATGGGGGTCGCACGAGCGAGTGACAATCCGTGGCTGTCGAAGCCGGTGTGGGTATTCACCTATGTGATTCGCGGTACGCCGATGTTGGTGCAACTCTTTTTGATCTACTACGGTCTCGCCCAGTTCGAATTGGTGCGTGAGAGTGCGCTTTGGCCGCTGCTCTCGCAGGCGTGGTTCTGTGCAGTGCTGACATTTACGCTGAACACGGCCGGCTACACCGCCGAGATCATCGCCGGTGCGATGCGTGCCACACCCTATGGTGAGATCGAGGCGGCCAATAGTTTGGGTATGCCGCGTTGGAAAGTGTTAACCCGTATTCTGCTGCCCTCGGCGATGCGTCGTGCATTGCCCGCTTATAGCAACGAAGTCATTTTCATGCTGCACGGTACCTCGCTGGCGAGCGTGGTGACGGTGATCGACTTGACTGGTGCCGCGCGCGAGATGAATTCGCGCAGTTACCTGCCGTTTGAAGCCTTCCTGACAGCCGCGGTGTTTTATCTGGCGATGACGTTTTCGCTGGTGGCGATGTTCCACTTTGCAGAGAAGCGCTGGCTTGGGCACCTCGCGCCGCGCAAGTCTGCCCCGCTGATTGCAACATCTGTACCTATATAAGTAGACGACACCACCATGCAAACCAGAAAACATCCGCTTCTCTCCCAGGCCATCGGCACGCACCGGGAGGTGGTCAGTTTCCATTTTGGACCGACCGATCGGGGTCGCAAGGTATACATTCAAGCCGCGCTGCATGCCGATGAGGCACCCGGCCTGCTGGTGGCGCACTACCTGAAGCAACTGTTGACGAAGCTTCACGTCGAGGGGCGGCTGCATGCGGAAGTCGTGCTGGTGCCGGTGTGCAATCCGATCGGGTTGGGGCAGTGGCTCGACCACTCGCATATCGGACGTTTCGAGCTGGCGTCAGCCGAAAACTTTAACCGCCACTATCCGGACGTGGTTGACGAGGTGGCCGCGGCCATTGACGGCAAGCTCGGCGCGGATGAGTCAGCGAATGCACGCCTGATTCGGGCGGCATTGGTCGCTGCGCTGCGCGTGCATCCGGTCAAATCCGAGCTGGCGAGTCTTCGCCAGACGTTATTCACACTCGCCGCCGACGCTGACGTGGTGCTTGATCTGCATTGCGACAGCGAGGCGCTGATGCATTTGTATGCGGGCAGCCCGTTGTGGGATCGTGTCGAGCCACTGGCGCGCTATCTGGGCGCCGCCGCCACGCTGTTGGAGACGGTGTCAGGCGATCATCCGTTCGACGAGGCTTGTTCGCGTACGTGGTGGCTGTTGCGCGAACGCTTTGCGGCGTTTCCGATCCCGCTCGGCTGTGTGTCCGTGACGGTCGAACTGCGCGGCGAGGCGGATGTTTCAACCGCCCGTGCCACCGACGACGCGGATGCCATCATCGCTTACCTGACCCAGCAAGGCTTCATCGGTGGCGTCGCCCCCCTGATGCCGGCCCTGCTCCACGATGCAACGCCGCTGGCGGGGTCGGAAGCGATCGAGGCGCCAGTGTCCGGGGTGGTCGATTATTTGCGTGAGCTGGGTGAGGTGATTCGCGCCGGCGACGCAGTGGCGAACGTAATTGATCCAATCACCGGTCAGGTCACCGTGCTGAAGGCCTCTACCGATGGTGTGCTCTATGCGCGCAACGCGCGGCGCTTCGTCCACACCGGTATGCGGATTTGCAAGATCGCCGGCAAGGTGCCGTTTCGCACCGGCAACCTACTCAGCGCGCGATAAGAATGGCCGATGAATACCCAGGAAAGGCTGCGCGGATGAACACGCAAGAAAAGCTGCGCGGGATGGCCACGCAAGAAAAGCTGTGCGCGGAGGGTATCGTCAAACGCTTCGGTGCCAACGAGGTGCTCAAGGGGGTCTCGCTTGCCGCTAATGCGGGTGACGTGATCAGCATCATTGGTTCGTCCGGCTCCGGCAAGAGCACGTGGTTGCGATGCATGAATCTGCTCGAGCAGCCGCATGAAGGCACCATCTCGCTCAATGGCGAGGCGCTGGCCTTGAAGCGTGATCGCGATGGCACCCTGACCGCTACCGACCCGAAGGCGCTGGAGCGCTTTCGTGCGCGTTTGTCGATGGTGTTTCAACACTTCAATTTGTGGTCGCACATGACCGTTATTGAGAATGTCATCGAAGCGCCGACCCAGGTGTTGGGGCTCTCCCGCATCGAGGCGCTCGAACGCGCAGAACGTTATCTGAATCGCGTCGGCGTCTGGCATCGCAAAGACTTTTATCCGGCACACCTTTCCGGCGGCGAGGCGCAGCGCGTCGCCATCGCGCGGGCGCTCGCCATGGAGCCGGATGTGATGCTGTTTGACGAGCCGACCTCGGCGCTCGATCCCGAGCTGGTCGGGGAAGTGTTGCGCGTGATGCGCGATCTGGCCGGGGAGGGGCGCACCATGGTGGTGGTCACACACGAAATGGGTTTTGCGCGCGAAGTCTCCAACCGCGTGGTGTTCCTGCACAAAGGGCGGATTGAGGAAGAGGGCGACCCGCGCATCGTGTTGAGCCAGCCCAACAGCGAACGGCTGCAGCAGTTTCTGTCCGGCAGCTTGAAGTAGTTGAACTTCTGCTCTTAACGCTTAGTTACCAAAAGCCAGCGACGAAGGTAGAAGACAGCACAAACGTCATCGAACCAGTTGACTGCTGCGTTACTCTGCCTCAGAGCTGGTACCTTGTGATGTCTAACGAGCCGTGAAAGACCCCGAGGACGTCAATGTCTCTGTTGGTTTTCACGAGATACGCTATACGGTAATGACCGTACAGCAGTATGCGCACATGGCGTGAGGACGCCGGATAGCGGTACCCAATTTCTGGAAAGCTAGCGAGATCTTGCACACGCTCGTAGATTCCCTGGACTGTGCGACCAGCGGCAGTGGGATTGTCCGCGGCAACATACTCGAAAATATCTTCGAGCCAGCGCAACGACTCTTCCGTCCAAGTTATTTCTGCCATTGGCGAATGCGCCGTGCCATTTCTTCGTTTGAGATGACACGTTTCGCTTCAGAGTCCGCAAGGCCGCGTTCGACCATTGCGTGAAAAGCAAGCTCACGGATGATTTCCTCGCGCGAGCTGTCTTCAGGCTGCCCCTGAATAAGGCGGGTCAGTTCTTCTTTTATTGTCGACATATTTAAAACCTCCAAGCAAGGACTAATGCTGCCACATTCGGCTCAATAAAGGGGTAAAGCCATTTACGTTCGGCGGTTGGCGAAACAATCACCCCTGCCTCTCAAATTACAAAGCTCCCGCCGTCTCAGCACAGCTTCCCAAACTCCTTTTCCCACTCGTAAAAAGGGTTCTTGGCTCCTGCGACAATATATTCGTTGAAACGAATGTACTTGAGTCCATCGATTTGATCTGAAAAAAGTGACGGCAAGTCGATCTTGAGCCTAAACCACTCTTCCGTCCAAATCATCTCCGCCACTAAAAATGGGCGAAGCCAGTCCTTCGATTTGTCGATGTCATCATAATCATGTTGCATGTAGCCAAATGCCTGAAAAAAATACAGATACACCAACGCTTGTGCATGACATGTTTCTAGTAGCTCAGCGTCTGTAGCGTCTGGATATGCCCACTTACGCTGACGCATGCTTTCAAGGTGGTCGGTCGTCTTTCTGATGTGTTTGTAAAGTTCGCCTGAAATGTAGGGCAGACCCGACCAATCTTCATGAGCCTTTTGGGCGACTTCGTCGAGACTGATCACCGAGACTTCAGCATACGCATGGCCGTATTGCTGGATTTTTTTCCTTAACGCAAGGAACGGATTTTCCGCCTGCCCAATTGCTACCATCTGCGCCCAAAGATCGTTGGTAAGATTTTCTTTCTCTTCTTGGCTTAGTTTTGCGAGTCTTGGGTATTCGGTGAAGTACTTTGCCGTGTGCATTTGCAGGACTTGTCCCACGGTTGACTTCTGCCAGTCTCGTACTGCCTTGGCAACTCTCCGTTGCTCGATGAATTTCTCAAACATTTAGTCTCCTACTTTTGGTCAGGCGCATCCTGTTTAGCAGCCGTCGATAAAGTACGACAATCTCGCTTCTCCGCTCGATCCAACCCTAATTCTGTGGAAGCTTCAAAGCAGGCGGCTTGTCGACGTTTTCTGGTGCTCGGTGATTGATGCTGGAGTGGGACGACTCAGTTTAGGCGCTGATGATTTCCCACAATCGTCGGACGTCATCGATAGATCTCAATTTCACGGTCCACTCGCCTTTGGCATTCACGTTTACGGAATCAAACGCTTTCCGCAGATCGGGAAGGTGGTGTCGCCCAGATCGAACCGTCGGCAACCGAAAATAGAAAAGTAGCCATTGCTTATTTACAATGAATGCGTACCGCTGCTCTCCATTCTCGCTGAAGAACCGGAAATCCTGAACCTCTCCCTTCAACTGAGGGTAGCAAGCGAGGTTGGGTAGACAAGCCGCTAGCCCGATCAAGTAACGAAATGCGTCCTGACATTCTGGCGAATCAATTCGCGGGAGCCACTCGGCTAGCAATATGCTGTTCTTCGTTTCACCAAGCATGGGGTCTATTCTGTAGCGTTTTCGTTTTAGCCCCTGCCAATCAACGGACTGGGGTCAGTCTGGTCGGCATTAGCGATGTTGTTGTACTCATCAACCAGCGCGTCAATGGACGCGCTTCGCTGATTGTTTTTGAAGGAACTGATTTCGTGAAGGTTCGAATTAAAGGGGGCTACGTTATCTTTTTTCAATGGATGGCCAAACAATTTAGTCTGCCACCCGATTCTTCTCCTTATCCCCGCCCGGATTGTGCGGCGGATAAACCTTGCAGGACTGAACCGAGGGGCAGGCGGTAATGTTAGGAATTCTAGGACGCCTTAGCCGGAAGTCAACTGCGTTTGAATCTATTGGCTCTCGTAGTGGTTCAACAGGCCCACCACGAACGGACCCGCGAGTTTCAGACGTTCCCGCAGGGCAAACACTAGGATTGGTAAGCACTTCCGAGCAAAAAGCCGCGAAAACGCCCGCCAATCGGACACTTTGCCCCATAGCAGCAAGGTACCATCCGCGTTCATCCGCGTTCATCTGCGGTTTCATTCAAAATGACCGCCATGCCGCATTCCTTCCGAGACATTGGTTTCATCCTCCTGCCGCGTTTTTCGCTTGCCGCGCTCGGGAGCGCGCTCGGCATCATTGAAGCGGTCAACGATGTCTCCGCCCAAGCCACGCTTAACGTGCACGTCATCGGCGATGAAAGCAGCAGCGAAATTCCTAACGTCATTTCCAGCGCCAGCCGCCTCGGCCTGATGACCAATGCGCGCGCGGCGGACGTCGAGCGCATGGATGTGTTGTTCGTTGTCGGCGACGCGCCGCTTCCCGAAGTTGGCTACGAATCCATCCTCTCGCAGCTGCGCGCCGCACACACGCGTGGCGTGGCGCTCGGCGGCTTGGGCACCGGCGCGTGGATGCTGGCGCGTGCGGGCTTGCTCGATGGCTATCGCGCCACCATTCACTGGCCGTACACAGCCTTGTTTGCCGAACGATTTCCCGATGTGGTGGTGTCGTCACACGTGTATGAGATCGACCGCGATCGTCTCACCGCGGCGGGTGGCCAAGCCGCGCAAGATTTGATGCTGGCCCTGGTTGGTGCGCATTTTGGCGCCGACGTCACTGCCGAGGTCATGGATCAACTCGGCATCGAGCGTGCCCGCGCGGCGGATGAGCGCCAACGCGTGCCGTTGTCAGCGCGAATTGGCGGCGGGCAACCGAAATTGACCGAAGCGGTGTCATTGATGGAGGCCAACGTCGAAGAGCCACTACCGACCGAGGAAATCGCGCGGCTGGTTGGCGTCTCAAGGCGGCAACTCGAACGGTTGTTCAAGCAACACCTGGATAGTCTGCCGTCGCGTTACTACCTTGAGATGCGCCTCGCCCGCGCACGGCAGTTGCTGCGCGAGACCAGTCAGTCGATTTTGCAGATCGGTCTGTCGTGTGGGTTTTCCTCGGGCCCGCATTTTTCCAGCGCCTACCGCGCGCACTTTGCGCTTACGCCGAGAGATGAGCGCAGCAGGCGGCTGTCGGCGCTGGCGGCCTCGGCGGGAGACACGGCGGCAAATACTGTGGCAGACGCGGCGAGCACAAACGACGCCGATGCTGGCGGTGCGGCATGAACGTTGATGTGACTAATGCAAGTCTTGGTCGCTTTTGCGATAGCCCTCCGCACGCTTACAACCCTAAAATGGGGGGTGAGGGAAGGCAATGTCTGCAACAAGATAGTCGGCGGCTCGCCAGCTAACCTGAACACCAACACAACGAATGCATTTGGAGATGAACATGACAACCACCCGCGCCGATTTTGATCAAGTCATGGTGCCAAACTACGCCCCTGCTGGATTTATCCCGGTGCGCGGTCATGGCTCAAGAGTGTGGGATCAGGCTGGCCGCGAGTATGTGGATTTTGCCGGCGGTATCGCAGTGTCGGCGGTCGGACACACGCATCCGAAGGTCGTTGCCGCGCTCAAAGACCAGGCCGACAAGCTGTGGCACGTGGCGAACGTGATGACCAATGAGCCGGCCATCCGGCTTGCGCAAAAGCTGGTGGCGCATACGTTTGCGGAGCGCGTGTTCTTCGCCAACTCAGGGGCCGAGGCCAACGAGGCGGCGTTGAAGTTGGCGCGCAAGTACGCGAGTGACAACTTCCCGCACAACCGCAAAGACAACAAGTGTCTGGGTTGCACCATGGCGGGCTGCCACTGCTTAACCGACAAGTTCGAAATCATCGCCTTTGACAACAGTTTCCACGGCCGTACGCTGTTCACGGTCAGTGTTGGTGGCCAGCAGAAATACACGCAAGGATTTGGTCCGCTACCGCAGGGTATTCGTCACCTGCCGTTCAACGATATCGCTGCTGCCGAAGCCGCCATCTCAGATAAGACCTGTGCGGTGATTGTCGAGCCGATTCAAGGTGAGGGTGGTGTGACGGCGGCAAAGCGCGAATTTCTGCAGCGACTACGCGAGTTGTGCGACAAACACAGCGCCTTGCTGATCTTTGACGAAGTGCAGTGTGGGGTCGGGCGCACCGGTGAGTTGTTCGCCTACACCAAGTTCGGTGTGACACCGGATATCCTGTCGTCGGCCAAAGGACTCGGCGGCGGCTTCCCGATCGGTGCCATGCTCACCACCGACAAGATCGCCAAGAGCTTCGGCGTCGGCTCGCATGGCAGCACCTACGGCGGCAATCCGCTCGCCTGCGCGGTCGCCGAAGCAGTACTCGATATCGTTGCCGCTCCGGAAACATTAGCCGGTGTTGTCAAGAGCAACCAGTTGTTTGTGGATGCGCTCAATGTGCTCAATGCCAAACATCAGGTGTTCCGACAGATTCGCGGTGACGGTCTATTGATTGGATGCGAACTGGAGGCTGCTTACGAAGGGCGCGGAAAGGATCTGGTCAAGGCGGCCGAGGTCGAGGGCTTGCTGCTATTGATCGCCGGGCCGAATGTGATGCGTCTGGCGCCTTCGCTGCTCATCACGCCCGAAGATATTCAGGAAGGCATGTCGAGGTTTGGCGCCGCCGTGGCGAAATTTGTGGCGGCCACACCGGCAGCCGCAGAGGCAGCCCCACCGGCGGCTCCGCCAGCGCCGGTGCCGCAAGCCGCCTCCACTGCCGTTGCGAAGGCGGCCTAGGTCATCATGTTCTTCTTACGTCCCGCCGAGTTGACTGACTTGCCGCAGATCGAAGCGATCGCTGTCAAGAGCGCCATCGGCATCACCTCGCTGCCACCGGATCGTGACCGGCTCATCGACAAGATCACCAATTCGCGCTACGCATTTGCCGACGAGGTCGATATTCCCGGCGAGGAAAGCTATTTCTTCGTGCTCGAGAATGCGGCGACGGGCGAAATCGTCGGCACCAGCGGTCTCGCTGCTGCGGCCGGCTTTCATGATCGCTTTTACTCGTATCGCAATGAGATCATCGTGCATGCGTCGCAGGAGTTGAAGGTCAGCAACAAGATTCACGCCCTGCACCTTTGTCATGACCTGACCGGCTTCTCATTGCTGACATCGTTCTACATCGACCCCAGCTTCGCTGATAGTGATTTGCCGCAGCTGCTGTCGCGGGCACGGCTGTTGTACGTGGCGGAGCAACGCCACCGTTTTGCTGACAAGCTCGCCGCCGAAAATCCCGGCGTGTGCAACGCCGAAGGTCGCTCGCCATTCTGGGATGCCGTCGGCAGACGTTTTTTCAACATGGACTACCCACAAGCGGAGCAACTGTCGGGCGGACGCAGCAAGACCTTCATTGCCGAACTGATGCCGCAGTACCCGATCTACGTGCCGCTGTTACCAGCCGCGGCCAAGCTGGCCATCGGGCAGTTGCATCCCGACGGTGAGTTACCGTTCTCAATCCTGATGGACGAGGGCTTCGAGGCCGACACCTACGTTGACATTTTCGACGGCGGGCCGACCGTTGAAGCGCGTGTCGAGACCTTGCGTACCGTCCGCCTCCAGCGCCGTCTGACGCTGTTGCCAAATATCACGGCAGCGGCGGGGGAGACAACTGAGGCGATTGATGCGGCGGAAGCGGGGACGGCGGTGCTCTCGATTATTGCCAATACCAAGTCCGAGGGGTTCCGCGCCACCATCGCACCGGCGGTGTTTGGGCTGGGCGCTGACGGTAACCATGTCAATTTCTCGCGCGAGACAGCGCTGCTGATCGATGTTGATGACGGCGACGCGGTGCGTGTCGTCGCGCTCGACCCTGACAGCCATCACCTCACGGGGGCATCATGCTGATGCGGGGGGCATCATGGTGATCGTCCGATCCATCCGGCGGGACGACCTTGCGGCGCTGATGGCGCTGGTCGGTGTCGCCGGCGTCGGCCTCACCACGCTGCCAAATAACGAGGGGCTGCTGCGTGGGCGTATTGAAGCCTCGCTTGCGAGCTTTGCCGGCACCGCCGAGAAGGCCGACGAGCAGTGGGTGTTTGTGATGGAGGATATCGCTGCGGCTCGCTTGGTCGGTATTTGTGCGATCGCCGGTGCTGTCGGGCTACGCGAGCCGTGGTACTCGTATCGGGTGGGGACGGTAGTGCATGCGTCGCGCGAGCTGGGCATCTTTACGCGCACGCCGACATTGTTCTTGTCGAACGATCACACCGGTGCCTCTGAATTGTGTTCGTTGTTTCTGGCGCCTGATTACCGCGTCGGCCGCAACGGTGCGCTGCTGTCCAAGTCACGCTTCATGTTCATGGCCGAGTTCAGCGACCGCTTCTCGCGCAAGGTGATTGCTGAACTGCGCGGCGTGTCCGATTCGGCCGGGCGTTCGCCGTTTTGGGAGAGCCTCGGTCGGCACTTCTTCTCGATGGATTTTGCCGAGGCCGACTACTTGACCGGCATCGGCAAGAAGTCGTTTGTTGCTGAACTGATGCCCAAGCATCCGCTCTACAGTTCATTCCTGTCTAAAGAAGCGCAATCCGTCATTGGCGAGACGCATGAATTGACGCGCCCTGCCAGACGTTTGCTCGAGCAGGAGGGATTCCGCTACGAAGGACACGTCGATATTTTTGATGCCGGCCCGGCGCTGGAATCGAACCTCGAAGATATCGATGCCATCAAAAAGAGTTCGCCGCATGGTGTGAAGGCGTTGTCGGTTGTTGCCGAGGCTTCGTCGGCGGTGATGCTCATCAGTAACGCCCGCATGTCGGATTTCCGGGTTGGCCTTGGCCGTTGCTTGGTCACGTCAGATGGCGTGACGTTGGATCCGGATGTCGCGAAAGCACTCGACGTCACGGTCGGCGACGCCGTCCGATTGGTTGCGCTGCGTCCTGCGGAGCGCGCGGCGAGTGCCGCGCACCTAGCTCACATTTAACGCCGCCAACTGTTGACCGCCAATTCTCGTCGGTCGTTGAAGAGGAATTCATGAATCAGCATTTTGTTGACGGCGTCTGGATCAATGGATCGGGTGCCATGTTTTCGTCGGTCAATCCGGTCACCCAACAAACGGTGTGGCAAGGATGCGCGGCCGGCAGTGTGGAGGTTGACCGCGCGATTATCGCGGCACGCGGCGCGTTTGCAACCTGGTCGATGACCGCGCTGGAAGATCGTCTTGCCATTGTCCGCGCGTTTGCCAAACGTCTCGGCGAGGAGCAGGCCTCATTCGCAGCCTTGATCGGCCGCGAAACCGGCAAGCCGCTGTGGGAGGCGGTAACCGAAGTCGCCACCATGATTGCCAAGGTAGAGATCTCGATCAAGGCCTACATTGAGCGCACCGGCGACAAGGCGACACCACAGGCTGATGCCACCGCGGTGTTGCGGCACCGCCCGCACGGTGTGGTGGCGGTGTTCGGGCCCTACAACTTCCCCGGCCACCTTCCCAATGGCCACATCGTGCCGGCGTTGATCGCAGGTAATTGCGTGGTGTTCAAACCGTCCGAGCTCTCGCCAGCCGTTGCTGAGGCGACGGTGCGACTCTGGCAATCAGCGGGGCTGCCGGATGGCGTACTGAACCTGCTGCAAGGCGCGCGTGACACTGGCGTGGCGCTGGCAGGGCATCGCGGCATCGACGGCCTGTTCTTTACCGGCAGCTCGACCACCGGCCACGCGATTCATCAGGCGTACGCCGGGCAGCCGGAGAAAATCCTCGCCTTGGAAATGGGTGGTGTGAATCCGTTGATTGTTGGTGATGTCGGAACTGAAAAAACAGAAATCGACGCGGCGGTTCATCACATCGTGCAATCAGCTTACATTTCTGCCGGACAGCGCTGCACGTGCGCACGGCGATTGTATGTGCAAGCCGGAGCACAGGGCGATGCCATCCTCAAGCGCCTTATCGATGTCGCATCGCGCCTCACGGTCGGTGCGTTTGACGCCCAACCCCCGCCGTTCATGGGCGCCATCATTTCGGTGCGTGCCGCCGCCCAACTCCTAACGGCACAAGCGGCGTTGATCGCCCAAGGTGCGACGTCGCTGCTTGAGATGCGCACCCTAGTAGAAGGCACGGCGCTACTCTCGCCGGGATTGATTGACGTGTCTGCCGTCGAGGATTTGCCGGACGAGGAGAACTTTGGCCCGCTGCTGCAGGTGATCCGTTATGGCAGTTTCGACGACGCCATCAGCCACGCCAACAACACGCGCTTTGGTCTGGCCGCCGGGCTGCTCTCCAAACAACGCGCGCAATACACGTTGTTCGAGCGTCGTGTGCGGGCCGGCATCGTCAACTGGAATCGTCCGCTGACAGGTGCTTCGAGCGCGTCGCCGTTTGGTGGTGTCGGCGCATCCGGCAACCATCGTGCCAGCGCGTTTTATGCCGCTGACTACTGCGCCTATCCGCAGGCCGGACTCGAATCTGAAACGATTTCGCTGCCCGCCAAACTTTCACCTGGGTTGACGCTATGATCACGACCACCACGGCCGCGCACGAGTGGAACTTCGACGGACTGGTCGGCCCGACGCATAACTACAGTGGCTTGTCATTCGGCAATATTGCGTCGGCGAAAAATCAGGGCGTGGTTGCCAACCCGAAACTTGCGGCGCTGCAGGGGCTCGCCAAGATGAAGGCGCTGGCAGATCGTGGCTGGAAGCAGGGCGTTCTGGCACCGCAAGAGCGTCCGAACGTCGCGGTATTGCGCGCCATCGGCTTCAGTGGCGATGACCCAAGCGTACTCAAAGCCGCTGCCCGCGATGCTCGCGCGGTATTCAATAGCGTGATGTCGGCCTCATCGATGTGGTCGGCCAATGCCGCCACCGTGAGCCCAAGCGCGAACACAGCGGACGCGCGCGTGCATTTCACTACGGCAAATCTCAACAATAAATTCCATCGCTCGATGGAACACCCGACCACATCAAGAATCCTGCGCGCGATGTTTGCTGATGAGAAATATTTTGCGCATCACGCCGCGTTGCCATCGTGCCCGCAGTTCGGCGATGAAGGCGCCGCCAATCACACGCGCTTTGCTCGAGCAATCGGTGCGCGGGGTGTGGAGTTTTTTGTTTACGGCGCGATCGGGTTCGACCCATCGGCACCGGCACCGAAACGTTTTCCGGCGCGTCAGACACGGGAAGCCTCCGAAGCGGTCGCGCGATTGCACGGCCTCGATGTGAAGCACACCGTATTCGCCCAACAGCACCCGGATGTGATCGACGCGGGCGTGTTCCACAACGACGTGATTGCGGTCGGTCACCGAGAGTTGTTGTTCTGCCACGAACGCGCGTTTGCCAATCAAGGGGCGGTTATGGATGAACTGTCGCAGAAGTTCGGTGCCGGTTTTAACATCATTACCGCCGCCGAGGCGGATGTGTCGGTTGACGAAGCGGTCTCAAGCTATCTATTCAACAGTCAGTTACTCTCAAAGCCCGACGGCAAGATGGCCATCGTCGTGCCGGAAGAATGTCGCAGTAATGAGCGGGTATGGAAGTATCTGAGCGCGTTGGTGGCGAGCCACCCGATACTCAACGAGGTGTTGGTGTTTGATTTGCGCGAGAGCATGATGAACGGCGGTGGTCCAGCGTGTTTGCGCTTACGCGTCGAGTTAAACGCGGTCGAGGCGAATGCGGTGAGCCCAAACGTCGTGCTTAACGACACGCTCTATGCAGCACTGACCGCGTGGGTGGCGAAGCACTACCGCGATCGCATGGGCGACGCCGACTTGGCAGATCCGGCGCTGATAACTGAAGTCCGGGCGGCATTGGATGAGCTGACGTCGATCCTTAGGCTGGGATCGGTATATCCGTTTCAAACATGAAATGCTAGGAAAGACGGGCATTTCCAGGCGAAAACGGCTGAAGAAGCACGCCGATAGGGGAGTTTGATTAGTGGAGTTCCACCTAGGTCTCCGCAACCGATGTGGCTAGCTGCTCATCATATTCGGAAAGATGAATTCGAACGACAGCACGCAAACCGTTTGCTGAAGGACGAAACGAATTTTGCGTCCCTGATTCATTTGCTTGAAGAGTGTTCCAAGGACGCGACTGGGAGCTTGCTCCTTGTACTCGCTCTTGTCAGCCACGGCCCTTCTCCTGTTGGAGCGCGCAAGAGAATTCCCACAAGCCTAAAACGCTATACGCTCTTGAGTCATGCCTTTGTCATTTAAATCACTGAGTTGATGCTCTAGGCTGGAGCTGCACGCCTGGCTCGTCTGGAAGTGGGCCGGGCGATGTTGGTGGTTCTAGCCTGCAATTTCCATGAATCCGCCCTGTTCATGAGCTTTTTCGCTATGACGGGCCGATGCACTTGAACAATCCAAATTGCATACTGCAACGATGTGCCGAGGCACACGATCGCGGGCGCCTGAACATGCGCTTTTTCATTCTAGGCGGCTTGCCAGAGGCAAGCCGGTTCGCGCGACGCGCCATGAAGCGGTTCATGGCGCGAAACGCCGCGCTCACTCCTCGGCATATCCCGATATGCCTGCGTCAGTCGACCAAAAAATCACACGTCCATCTACCGACTCGCGCCCCCCATGAAATATGCAGGCTAGAGATACGCTCTCCAGAGCTCGTTGGAAAATTTTCCAAAGGGATCGAATCGAACTTTGGCGCGCCGAATTTCCTCAATTTCGGGATAAGCTCTTTCGAACTGGGACCTTGTTGCGTGGATCTGATAAGGCAAGTAGTACCTCCCGCTATGGGCGAGAGCAAGTTCAATGAGTTCTCGGGTCCACACGCCAACCTTGTCGCGTGCGGATCGCCAGCTGCGTTGCTTGAAGTAAATGACAAAGCAAAACACTTCCTGCTTTGCCCAAGGCATTGCCGAAACTTGGTCACCGGGCGAGTGCCGAATGGATATGTTCAAGACTTCGACTCGATGTGCCTGAAGAGTCTGGGGCAACGCTTTCGCGAACGATTCAGCGCGTTGGGGAGGGATAAAATACTCTTGCAGTACGTAGGTCGATAGCGCGCGCGTTCTTGGTTCAAGTTCGGCAACGTCTAAACTGGCTTCGTGGTTCAGCCATGCAACAGCCGGTTTCTTACCAACCAGCGGGTGTATGAGCGATCGTCTAATTTGGCTGCCACCCGGTAATTCAGTCATCGCCCAAAGAGCGTTTTGCTCAAGTGAGTATTTTTGGTCGCGCGGCACTAAACGGCGCTTTTCGGTGAGTCCTGTCTCGCTCGCTGCGCGGCGCCAAGTCACGCTCACCGCCCGATCGAATCTCGGCGGCATGAGATCGGCATTGTGAAGAATCGAGGCTTCGTCGTTTAGAACTTTTGATTTGAAGTGATGAAAGTATTGACTAAGCGAAAGCTCTTCTACAACACGCGCGATGACAACGTTCTCGGCAAGTTCTAACTCCACTTCGGTAATGATGCCCACCGCTCCGTAGCCGCCGATTGCAGATCGAAACAATTCGGGGTTGGTCTGTGGGCTGCACTCGACGACGCTACCGTCGGCCAGCACGAGTTGAAGTGCACGAATGGTATTTCCAATCGCACCATGCCCAACGTATCGTCCGTGCGCATTGACCGAAACCGACCCGCCGACGGTAAAGCTTGCGTAGCTCTGCATCGTTTTCACAGCGAGCCCCAAGGGGTCCAAGACATCTTGAAGGTCACGCCAACGAATGCCCGCTTGAGCGCGTACCAACTTTTCGCTGGGGCGAATCCAAATGACCTGTGACATCTGCCTCATGTCTAGGTGGAGGCCGTCTTTCACCGCGACTTGGCCTCCCATGCTGAATCGGCCGCCTCCGACGGCGATCTGCGCGGGCCATTTCTTGACCAGACGTGAGACGTCTTCTGCCGTTGTCGGCGCACCGATCTTCGCCACGGTAACTGAATAGAGCCCGGTTACATTCGAGACTACCAAGTTGGTGGCAGCAACCGTTTCTGCCGGCCGCAGACTTGCCAGCCCGGCCGCCGCCAACGACACGAACAGAAATTTTCGACGAGCGGGCACTCGATCGTATTCAGAGCAGGGCGGAGGAGAGACGTTCGTGGAGGAAGCCATTGGCTTGCGTCGACCCGGATGATCAGGGTCTGGCCAAGGAAATGGATTCACACGGGAAGGCTCATGCCGCACGACCAACAGAAATCAAACTCGCCGGGACTAGATTCGGCACACTTTGCACAGACGCGCGTCTCGGTCGTCGCCTGTCGTGTTTGATAGTCGTCGATCACGGCCTTGGCGTGCGGTTCCTGATGTACTTGCACGATCCACACCTGCGGTTGTCCGGCCGATACGGGCACCAACCCTAATAGCGAGTTCGCATTTTCGTTGAACACATGCGCGGCGATGCCGGCGTGTTGCAGCAAATCGCGCAGCAGGTGCGCATCGGGTAGATTCAAGGCATTGTAGACGCGCTTCATGCTTGGATGATGCATGAAGGGCTGCCGATTGCGCAAGCGAAAACTCGGCGAAAACTCGGCTGGCGGTCAGGGCGCGCGAATAAAAAAACCGCCGACGTTTCCGTCGGCGGTTGATTCGAGGCTGCTGGGG
>Ga0226658_10000293_pt1 | contig 23687 bp, 20 predicted proteins | sample OliLak19BULKMAT1_FD_169091 | JGI IMG/M metagenome (GOLD analysis project Ga0226658, IMG submission 169091) | Freshwater microbial mat bacterial communities from Lake Vanda, McMurdo Dry Valleys, Antarctica - Oligotrophic Lake LV.19.BULKMAT1 (v2)... | ecosystem: Environmental > Aquatic >... | reverse complement strand
CGCACCCGGTTCAGGGTGTCGGCCAGCAGCAGGCCGTTGGTCAGGCTCCGCCCCAGCCTGAGCGCCCCGGCGCTGGTGAGCAAGCCATCCTTGTCGTACCCGAAGGCAACCGGGGTGCCGCCATGCACCGCCTGGGTCTGCACCCGGAAGGCGCTGTCGTAGGTCACCGTGACGCTGTCATTCAGCGTCCCCTTCCACACCACCGCCGTCGGCAGGCTGCCGTCGTAGCGGACCTTGAGGCTGTCCCCCGTCGGGGTCCGCAGGCTGGTCAGGCTCCCGCTGGTGCCGCTGTACCCGAAGCTCTGGGTCCCCCGATCAAACAACACGCTCGAGGGCCGCCCCGCTCCATCGTAGGTGAACTTGACCGCGATCGAGTCGGGCCGGACGATGCTGTCCACCTGCTTGTCCAGGTTGTAGAAATACTTGGTCGGCTTGGCCCCGGGAATCCCCGGCGGATCGTACTGCCTGGCCAGGTCCACGCTGGTGTACTGGAAGCCGTGTGCCGGTCGCCCTGGGGGAGTCAGGCTGGTCAGATTGCCACTGGAATCGTAGCTGAACAGGATCACCCGCCCATCCGGCAGCGTCTGGGTGGTCACCCGCCCCGCCGAGTCATAGGCAAACTGGGTGATCCGGGCGAGGGGGTCTGTGACGGAGGTCAACCTGCCGCTGGTTGGACTGTAGGAATACTTCGTCTTGCGGCCGCCATCGACCACCGAGTCGAGCCGGCCGCGGCTGTCGTACTTGAACCGGACCGAATCGAGCCCCGCCACCTGCGCCGAGACGACCCGACCCTGGGCGTCGAGGGTGGAGAAACTCTGCCTGCCGAGCGGGCTGGTGGCCACCGTGCGTCGGGTGGAGGCGGTGTAGGTGCTGATCGTCCAGTTGTTGCTGGTGCCGAGCTGAATCGAATCGGTCTGTGAGAACAGGCTGAGAGGATCCGTTGCGACCGAGAGGCTATCATGGCGGCGCCCCGCGGCGAAGGCGGTCAGCCCGCTCGGCAACTTCATATTCATGTAGAAGAGTGTCGGTGCTTGCATCCCGAACCGTGGGTCGCCCGCGAGGGAGGTCGTCGCGACTGTACTGTCGGGGTAGGTCGTGATTCCCGCCTCGACATTCGAAGTTGTCTTCTTGCCCGCCCCGTCAGTGAAGGTGCGGAGGGTCTGGCCATTGGGCAGGAACTCGTACGCATAGCTCTTTGTCCGCCCGAGCGCGCTGGTGGTCGTAACCTTCCACCCGGTGTCGGCGCTCGTCTTCGAGCTGATGAACGGGGTACGCGCCAGAGAAATGAAGCCACCGGCCGGCCCCTCGTCCTTTACCAGTTGACCGATGCTGTCGTAGGTGAAGCGCCGGTGGTTGTTCTTCGGATCGGCCAGGCTGTCCAGCAGACCGTTGGCCTTGTACCAGAGGTTGAAGCGCTCGCCACCTGGGTTGGCCAACGACGTCAGAAAGCCGGAGGTGGGATCCGTGGTCAGCGAGGTGACCTGACCAAACGGCGCCGTAATGCTGGTAGCCTTCCCTTGGGCGTTGCGCTGGATGGTGGTGACGTTACCGTTGGAGTCATTGATCGCCGCGATGAGGCCGAGGGTATCGTACCCGAAAGTCAGCACCGCCGCCCCCGTCAGGGCGTCCCGGGTCTTGAGATGCCGACCCGAGGCGTCGAATTCGTAGACCTCACTCCCATCCTCACTGGCGATTAGCATGTTGCCGATTGGGAGCCCTGGCTGCGCCGTCGTGACCCGGCGAATCTGATTGCCCTCTCGATCGGCAAAAATCAGGTCGCCGTTGGGGGCGAGTGCCATTCCGAGTGGAGCGTAGAGATAGCCCAGGGGCGCCAGCCCCCTGTCGCCATCGTCACCCTGATGGCAGCCTGACGGGGCGCTGTTGCCACACTGTTGCGTGCCATTCCCGGCGATCGTGCTGAGAATCCCGGTTGACGCGATCACCCGATCGATGCGCAACCCTCGCTTCTTGTTGATCGACGCGCCCTCCTCGGCGATGTACACCGTGCCGTCGGGACCGACCACTACATTGTTAGGAAAGCGGAGATCCGTGATCGTGGCCAGTTTGCCATCATCCGGGAAGCTCAGGGCTGTGTTCGGGTCCGTACCGGCGAAATGGGTGATGATACCGTCGGTCCCCACTCTGCGTATGTAGCCGGAACTGCTGGGGATGTAGAACGCCCCATCCGGCCCAACCGCGACGCTTGCGATGTTGCTCAGCCTGGCGAGAGTCGCCGGGCCGCCGTTGCCGCTAATTCCATTCACTCCGGTGCCAGCCACCGTGGTGATGTAGCCGTTGGTCGTGACCCGCCTGATGCGGATGTTGCCCTCGTCCGCGATGTACAGCGACCCATCGCTAGCCACCGCCAGGTCGCCTGGGGCAGAGAGACTCGCCGCTGTGGCCAGCCCTCCATCCCCCGAGTAGGCAACCGTACCGTTTCCGGCTACAGTCGTGATCGTCCCGGTTGGCGAGACCTTCCGAATCCGTGAGTTGCCGCGATCGGCGATATAGAGCGACCCGTCCGGCCCCAACGCGATGCCGTCTGGATTGTTGAGCTGGGCACTCGTCGCGGGTCCGTTGTCGCCACTGTACCCTTGTACCCCGGTCCCGGCGACTGTGGTGATGATCCCGTCAGGGGCGACCTTCCTGATCCGCTGATTCCCATCGGTGATATAGATCGACCCATCCGGGGCCACCGCGACATCGAGCGGCTGCTTCAGCTTAGCCACGATCGCGGGGCCACCATCACCAGAAAATCCGAGGGTACCGGTTCCCGCTACCTGCTCCAGCGTGTTACCGATGGAAACCGTCTCCCGGTGCCCGCCGTCGCCGAGATGCAGGGTGCGGCTGTTGGGGTCGTAGGCGTGGTGTGCACTCAGCGTCCAGCCACCCAACCCGAGCGGCAATGCGTTCCACGGACCGAGGACGCCGTCCCACTGCACCAGGATGACTGGCTTGGTCCTTCCATCTATGGCGAGCGCCAGCGGCAGATACCCTCCGAATCCTCCTCCGCCGCCTCCTCCACCGGAGTTCGCGCCCATATACCGGGTGTCATAGACCCAACCGACCCCGATCTTGTACTTCTGCGGGCCCTGGACGTAGCGCCCGTAAATGTCCTTGCCGTCCCACAGGAACTTCGCGCGGGTCTGGGTCTTGACGTATCCGCTGTCGATGTGACGGCCAGCGATAGTCATCTCCACATAGATTCCGCTGACACTGGGCGGAATCGTGTCCCCACGGAGTGGGATATCCACGCCGAATGCCGCTCCGAAGCCCGGGACGCGATCACTCTGGTAGTGGAGCGAGAACGGCGTCCCCACCAACGGCAGTGCCTCACCCAGCGTCTGGGTTTCGCAGCCGATGGTTGAATTGCCCTCCTGCGGGCAGCTCGGAACTGCCGACCGGTTCCTAGGAGCTCCGCCGTTCGGCCCGAAAAAATAGTCGATGGTCAATCCCCAGTTGAAGTCGTACCAGGAAAAGTGCTGCGTGGATACCCGCCACAGTGTCTTGTTGACCGGGTACGTCGAAGCCAGCTTGACCTGCTCCAAGCTGTCGATCCCCAGCGCAGTGAGCTGAGCTGGCGTCGCTATTCCGCCGGTGCTGTCTACGGCGAGTGTAGCCAGGCCTCCAGTCACTCCGAGAATCTTGAGCACAACGCCGTCGGCCTGCGACACCCACGCGCCCTGCTGCGGGTCGTAAGCTCCGACCGGGACTGCCGCGCCGACCGGGAAGCCGAGGAAGTTGTCGACGTAAAACGCAACGGGCTTGCTGAAGCTCACTGAGGTGCTGCCGAGGGCGAGGGCGCTGTCCACATTGAGCGCGACGGCGTAGGTGTAGGCGCTGGTGGGAGGAAGCTGGGCCGGCATCCGGGCCACACCAAGGGTGCCAACGGTGAACTCCTGCACCCGGATGGCAATGGGCCCGGTGATCACCTGGGTGCCACCGCCAGGTAAGGTCGCCGTGACCACGGTGCTGTCGCGGAACATGAGCGAAGGCCGGCGGCCACCGCTCGCGTCGGTGACGGAGTCGGCCCGGACGACCTGCATCGGCTGATTGAAGCGCACCGTGTCCACGATGCGGCCAATGCTTACCAGCGCGACGCTGTCGACCGTGACGTAGTCCTGCCACGGCACCTGGAGGCTCCGTTGTCCGGTGAGCAATCCGGCCTTGGCATAGCTGACCGTGAGCCGACTCCCTCCGTTCACGGCGATGTCAAACATGCCGTCCAAGCGGCTCACCGTGGCCCCGAATTCGGGATGCCCGAGAATCGTGATGGCTACACCGGGGAGTGCCGTACCGACGCTGTCCAGCACCTTGCCGCGCAGCACCGCAACCTGCGTGGGCTTGATCGTGCCCGCCGCCACCCCGGTCTGAGTCGGATTGGGACCGGTGTACAGGAAGCTGGTCGAAGCACCGATGGTGGTTGCCACCGTCTTGGGAAGCGCTGGTGCGACCAGGGAGGGATCGCCGGGGATATTCTTGGTGACGGTCCGCACCACGGTCGTCGCATTCGTGGCTCGGTCAGTTGCCACGATGCTGATGGCGTTCACACCAAAGCCGAGCACGATTTTCTTGCTGAACGCGCCGGCCGTGACCGGCAGGTTGACGCCGTTCGCCGCGACGGCCACACCCGGGTTCGCGTCGGCGACGGTGCCGGTAACGAAAATGCTGTCCGCGCTGGTGGAATCGCCGTTGAGCGGGGCCGAGACCGTGAGCGTCGGCGCCAGGGTATCCCGCACCACGAGGCGGGGGATGCTGGTGGCGTTATTCGCCAGATCGGTGGCGGTGAAGGTGAGGGTATTGGGGCCATAGACCACCGGACAGTTGCCGCTGATGCTGCCGGCCGACACCGTCAGTCCGGTAGCATTGCAGGTGACGGTGGTCGGCGTCGCATCGGTGACGGTACCGGTCACCGCGACGGTCGCAAGTTTGGTGTAGGTACTGTCGAGTGGTGCCGTGATGGTCAGCGCCGGCGCCTGGGTATCGCGGCGAATGTGGCGGGTGACGGTGGCGAACTTCGGGATCGCGTCGGTCGCAGTGACGACGACGTTGTTCCACCCCTCCACCAGCGTCGCGCTGCCGGCGAAGCTGGTGTTGTTGGTCACGGTGGCCGCTATCCCGTTCACAGTGACGCCCAGCGTGGTCTGATCCACCAGGGTGCCGGTGACGGGAATGGTGCCCAGATTTGTGGTGGTACTCTCGACTGGCGCCGTGACCGTCATCGCCGGCGTCGTGGTATCCGTGGCGGTGATCCGCAGCTTGATGAATTTCCCGACCGATCCGTTGACCACGATGTTGAGGGCGTTGCTGCCGGCGGGCACCGTCACGTTCTTGGACAGGGTACCCGTCGCGCTGGTCAGCTCGGTGGTCGCGAAGATCGTGGTTCCGTTGAGCTTGATCTGGCCCGATGTGACCCGGTTGGCCCCGAGAGTGTCACCGTTGGTCACGAGCATGCGGTAGACCGGCGCCGCGGTGACGGGCTTGGTGAAGCTCGGCGTGCACGTCCGGGTCGTCCCCGAGGTGATGTTGCAGGTGTTCTCGCCGAAGATGTTGAACTGATCGGAGGTCAGGCTGAGGACGGCGATGTTGACGAACGAACCGGCCGCACCGACGACTGTCATCTTCAGCGTGTCGGTCTTCGTGGCCGCGAGGACTTTCACCACCTGGAACGTGGCGGCGGTCAGGTCCGTCGTCCCGATGACGGTGAACCCGTTCCACCTGGTCACCGCACTGGTCACCCGATTCGCCCCGCCGGAGGTCCCATTCCGCACCCGGAGCTGGTAGATCCGCCCCGGCTGGACCGCGATCGTGATCGTGTCCAGGAAGTTGGTCCCGGGGCTGGCCGTGCCATTCCACGGCCCAGCAACTCGGTGGAAAACGGTGTCGGTGCCCATGACCATCGCGAGGGGCGCGGCGACGGCCGCCGCTTCGCCTGACGCCGGGCCTGGTACTGGAGTCTGGTAGAAGCGATCAAGCCCGAGCAGACCAAGCAGCGCTGTGATCAGGGTCAGCACAATCTTGGCGAGCGAGAACGAGCCGGTCTTCTGGGGACTCCGGGGGAGGTCGGACATGGCAGCGACTCAGCGTAAGGGGGGAACAGAGGTGAGCCGGCCCAGAATGTGACCTATGCTACAACGCACTATCAACCAACCATCAAATGCGCCGCAGTGCGCCCAGGCCGCGTTGCGCGGACCGACGGCGGCAAAAGCCGGTAACTCACGCAGCACCATGACACTTCACGCTCCCTCGACACCGAGAAAGGGAGTGGCGAGCAGATCAAGAGAGCGGTTGAGATGTGGGAAGGGCTCAGCATAACGAATGGGAGGATTTTTTCCTAGGACTTTTCGCGCGGAGGGACAGAATTGGGACCTTGCCGGATCTCCCCGGTGGGGCGTAACTACTCCTCCCCTGTACGATCGGCCCCAATCCATGCCGCGCCTCAACGGCCTGCTCCGCACTGCATTTCCCGCATCGATCGCCGAGGCGGACCAGATCGTGACCGCGGTGGCGGCGCGCGCTGGTGTGGTCGCCAATGCGGAGCAATTCGCGGTGGGGCTGGGGTACGACAGCAGGCATCAGCTTGCGCGCGTGCTGGGACGTGCCGGTCTTCCACCGCTGGAGCAGATCGCGGCATGGGCGCGGGCGCTGAGTTGGGTGCTGCGCTGGGAATCCCAGAGACACCCACTGGCGCGCATGGCCCAGGAGGCGGAGCGGGACGCCGCCATCTGCTACAAGCTGATCACCCGGCTGACTGGACGCCGGTGGAAGGAAGTGGCGGCGCTGGGATCGGGGTGGGTGGTGATGACGATCCGGCAGAAGTATGGCTTTGGACCGGTTCCGGAGCCATCAGCACCGACGACAGGTCGAAGGAGGAGTGGGGAGCATCAGCAGGTGGAGGTGCCGGTGTAGCAGCATCGCTCTACTACTATATGAGATTGCCGTGCGCCAGCGTCGGTGGATCGGTCTTGAGTGTCATGGCAGAGCCCCTTTAGGAGTACTATTCGGCGCGTTCCACCTGATCGCAACTCCGAGAATCCCCAATGGGGCTCTCCGATCGACTGGCAGGCTTCAGGAATAGCCGAAAACCCCCAAAGGGGCTCTGGCAAAAAGGTGCTATCTGAGGCGGAGAGGGGAACTCGGGCAGGTGGTGACCGTGCGGCGCACAGTCGCGCTCCACCGTTCCCTCCACCCCCTCCCTCCGGTACAATTCCCCCCATGCCGCGCCATTCCTACGACGATCTCCGCCGGGCCCTGAAGCGGAGTGACTTTGCCCCCGTCTACTACCTCTGCGGCACCGAGGACATCCTCAAGGATGAGGCGATCCACGAGATCCTCGACGTGGCCCTCGAACCGCCGGATCGGGATTTCAACCTGGATCAGTGTGGCGCCGCCGGCATGGACGCCGAGACGCTGCACAGCCTGGTCAACACCCTGCCGATGCTCGCCGCCCGCCGGGTCGTGGTCATCCGCGACATCGAAGTGTGGAAGAAGAAGCCCGCCATCCGCGACGTTCTCCTCCGTTACCTCGCCAATCCCGCCAGCGACACGCTGCTGATCCTGGTCGAGGGGCCGCCCGGTGAGGACAAGTTGAAGAGCTGGGAACCGGATGCGGAGATTGCGGCACGCGGCTACACCGTCAATCTTGAACCGCTCCCGGCGGAACGCGTGATTCGCTGGACCACATGGCACGCGGGCAAGATGGGACTCACCTTCGGTGAGGGGGCGGCGGAGCACCTGGCCAAGTGCGCGCTGAATCAGCTGGGGGCCATTCGCTCGGAACTCGAGAAGCTCTCCGGTCTGGAGCAGACCGGGCCGATCAGCCTCGAGCGCGTCGGCGAGATCGTCGGGGTCCGCCACGGCGAGACGCTGGACGACTGGGTCGAGGCGGTGCTGCTGGACCGGACGGCACACGCCATCTCGCTGATCGACCGGCTGCTCGAGCAGAGCGGCATGACCGGTGTAAAGCTGACGACGGCGCTTGGCTCCGCCCTGATCGGTGTGCAGCTGGCCCGCGCCAAGTACGACCGCGGCCGGCAGGGCGGGAGTCTCGAGTCGGATGTGATGAACAGCCTCCGCGCCGCCCGGCCATTCGGGATCGGCGACTGGAAAGTGGCCACGAAATTGTGGAGCCGGGCAGCGGCGCGCTGGCCCGCGGCCCGGTTGCGGGTCGCGATCCGGGCCATGGTGCAGGCGGACATGGCGCTCAAGGGCACCCGCATCACGGATGACAGCGGCACGATGACCGACCTGGTGTTGCGGCTCGGCGATTCCGCGGCGCACCCCGAAGGACCAGCGCAGGATCCTCCCGCCGCGCGACGGTCTCATCCCCACGCCTCGATTTCCTGATGATTTTCCAGAGAATCCCCATGCCACGCTCTGCTCGCACGGTCGTCCTCGGGATGCTGCTCGCCCTCGCCTCCCCCCTCACCGCCCAGACCGATGCCCGGCTGGTGGACGCCCTCCGCATGGCGCAGGAGGGCTCCACCGATTCCGCCCGGGCCCGCGTGGAGCAACTGCTGCAGGCGACGCCGCCGACTGACACGCTTTATCCCCAGGTGCTCTACACGGCGGGGCTGGTCTCCCGCAACGTCGAAGAGATGCGGCGCAACTTCTCCCGGGTTTCGGTCGAGTACACCAATTCGGCTTGGGCCGACGATGCCCTCATGCGCCTCGGGCTGCTGGACTATGCCTCGGGCAATGTGGCCGGTGCGCTGCGGCAGTTCGAACGGGTGCGCAACGACTATCCCGACTCGCCACTCCTGGCGAGCACCTCCGAATGGGCCGCCCGCGCGCTCTTCGATCAGAAGAAACCGGGCGAGGCCTGTGCCTGGCTGGTGCTGGGCCGCGAAACCGCCGGCGACGACATCGAACTGGGCAACCGGCTCGCCTTCCTGAGCGGGCGCTGCATTCCCGCCCCGGCAGTCGACACGACGCCCACAGCAAAGCCGCCCGAACCGGCCGCGAGGACCGGCTTCGGGGTGCAGATCGGCGCGGTCAACACCGACGCCGCCGCGCAGACCCTCGTCGCCAATCTGACGGCCGCCGGCTTCACCGGGTATGTGGTGCAGGAAAAAAATCTCTTCAAGATCCGGGCGGGGCCGTGGCCCGACCGGGCGCAGGCGCAGCAGGCGCTCGCAAAAGTGAAGCAGAAGCTGGGTGGCGCGCCGTTCATCGTGAAGGAGCCGTGAGCAGCAAGGCCGACGCGGCCGGCTCGCCGCTCATGCAGCAGTACCGCGAGATCAAGTCCCGCCACCGGGACGCGATCCTCTTCTTCCGCATGGGCGATTTCTACGAGATGTTCTTCGAGGACGCCCAGCTTGGCGCCCGCGTCCTCGGTATCACGCTCACTTCCCGCGGCGACGGTGTCCCGCTGGCCGGCGTCCCGGTAAAGGCCGCCGCCGACTACCTCCGCCAGCTCATTGCCGCCGGGCACCGCGTCGCCATCTGCGAGCAGGTGGAGGATCCCCGGCTGGCCCGCGGCATCGTGAAGCGGGAAGTGGTCGAGACCCTGACACCCGGCGCCGTGCTGGACGAGTCGTTCCTCACCGGGGCCAGGAACAACTTCCTGGTGGCAGTGTTCAGCGGCTCTCCGGGTGGGGGCGGAGCTCCAGCTCCGCCGATAGGAGCCGCAGGCCTCGCCGCCATTGACCTCTCCACCGGCGAATTTCTGCTCGAGACCGTCGACGGCGCTGAGCTGGCCGAGGCGGTCGATCGCCTCGGGCCAGCCGAGCTGGTGCACCCGGCAGACCAGACGATCCGCCTCGGGGAAGGCGTCCTCGCCACGCCGCGCGAACGGTGGGAGTTCGATGCCGAGCTGGCCCGCACCGAGCTGGCCCGCCGTTTCCAGCTCGCCAGCATCGACGGCCTCGGCCTCGGCCCGGAGGATGCCGCCGCCATCGGCGCCGCCGGGGCACTGCTGCGCTACATCGGCGAGCTGCAGCCCAGCGGATTGCCGCACCTGCGCCGGCCGGTGGTGCGACGGTCGGTCAGGCATCTCTGGATCGATGAGATGACCCGGCGCAACCTGGAGCTGGTCGAGCCGCTGCGTGCCGGCGCGCGCGGCACCACGCTGCTGGAGTCACTGGACCTGACGCTGACGCCGATGGGTGCCCGCCTGCTCCGACAGTGGGTGCTCTCGCCGCTGCGCGAGCCGGCCGACATCACCAAGCGACTCGACGCGGTGCAGGTACTGGTGCAGGACAACCGGGGCCGGGCCCGGCTCCGCGAGGCGCTCGATGGTGTGCGCGACATGGAGCGGCTGGCGGGTCGCGCGGCGGCGGGACGGGCGACCCCGCGGGAACTGGGCGCGCTCAGGGATTCGCTGCAGCGACTGCCCGACGTCCTCGAGGCGCTCACCGGCCTCGCGGCGCGGGACCAGAGCACCGCGCTCGGCCAGGTGGTGGAGGAATTCGACCTGCTGCAGGATCTCGCCGAAGCGCTGGTCGCGGCGCTGACGGAGCGCCCGCCCGCGGTGCTGGCCGATGGCGAAGTGATCCGCGCCGGCTTCGATGCCGAGCTCGATGAACTGCGCGATCTGCGCGACGGCGGCAAGCAGTACATCGCCGCGCTGCAGCAGCAGGAGCGGGAACGCACCGGGATCACGTCGCTCAAGGTCGGCTACAACAAGGTGTTCGGCTATTTCCTCGAGATCACCAACGCGCACGCCGACAAGGTCCCGGCCGACTACGAACGGCGCCAGACGCTCACCGGCGCCGAGCGGTACGTCACCCCGGAGCTCAAGAGCTATGAGGCCAAGGTGCTGGGCGCGGAGGAGAAGATCGGGGTGCGGGAGGCGCAGCTCTTCGGCGAGTTGCGGGACCTGGTCTGCGTGGCCACGACCCGGGTACAGCTCACGGCGCGGGCGCTGGCACGGCTGGATGTCTGGGGCGCGCTCGCCGAGGTGGCGGTGCTGCACGGATACGTGCGGCCGGCGGTACACGAGGGCCTGACGCTCACGATCCGGCAGGGGCGCCACCCGGTCATCGAGCGGCTGATGCCGCGCGAGTCCTTCATCCCCAACGACGTCGTCTTCGATCCGGCGGAACGGGTGCTGCTCGTCACCGGCCCCAACATGGCGGGCAAGAGCACCATCCTGCGGCAGATCGGGCTGATTGTCGTGCTGGCGCAGCTGGGCAGCTATGTGCCTGCCGCCGCCGCGGAAGTCGGCGTGGTCGACCGGCTGTTCACCCGCGTGGGGGCGAGCGACAATCTCTCCCGCGGCCAGTCGACCTTCATGGTCGAGATGAGCGAGACCAGCGCCATTCTCCACAATGCGACGGCCCGGAGCCTGGTGCTGCTGGACGAGATCGGCCGCGGCACCTCGACCTACGACGGCGTCGCGATCGCCTGGTCGGTGACGGAGCACCTGCACGACCGGGTGGGGTGCCGCACCATGTTCGCGACCCACTACCACGAGCTGATGCAACTGCCGGAACAGCTCGCCCATGCCCGCAACTACAATGTCGCGGTGCGGGAAGCGGGCGATCAGGTGATCTTCCTCCACCGGCTCGAGCCGGGCGGGACTGATCGCTCCTACGGCATTCACGTGGCGCAGCTGGCCGGGCTGCCGGCCAGCGTGGTGCGCCGGGCGCGAGAGGTGCTGAAGACGCTCGAGGGCGAGCATCGGGTGGCGCCGGGACCGGGGCCGATGGAGGAGGATCCGGGGCAACTCGCCCTGTTCGGCGGCGCCGCCGTGCCGCACCCGGTAATGGATGAACTGCGCGCGCTCGACCTCGACACGCTGACACCGCTGGAGGCGCTGAATCGCCTCGCCGATCTGAAGCGTCGCTCCACCGAGTAGTCACCCCCGGATCTCGCCCATGCCCTTCGTGAATCAGTTCATCGACAGCATCAACGGCCCGACGCTCATCGCGGCGATGTTGCTGGTGTTCGCGGTGATCATCGTGATCCGGATCGGCAAGGCGCTGTTGCTGGCCGGCATCTTCGGCGCGCTGGCGGGCGGCGCCTCGCTGGGTCAGGGCCTCGCGCCGGCTGAGGCCGCCACCCATGCGGCGATCGGCTTTGGCGTGGCGGCCGCGACGCTGTTCCTGATCCGGTTCACCAGGAGCCTTGTCCTCTGGCCGCTGATCACCGCGCTCGGAGTGGGTGCACTGCTGGTCTTCGGCGTCGGCCAGTGAGCCAGGCGTATGGAGAACGGGGAACAGGGAAGGGGGCGAGCCTCGAGCGGCTCGCCGGGCGCGGCCGATCCGGAATGACCATCCCGTTCCCCCGTCCCCGTTCCCTCTTCCCCGTCCTGCTGTGTTGCCTCGCCTGCAGCCGCTCCAACCCCGACACCGTGCGCCTGCCGGAAGAAGCCTCGGCCAAGCGGGGCGACGATGCCCCGGTCATGATCAATCCCGAGTCGCCGGTCGAGTACCCGCCCGCGCTCTATGCCCGGGGCATCGAGGGCAACGTCCTGCTGCGGCTCCACGTCGATTCGGCGGGGAGCATCTACCCCGACTCGACCGTGCTGGCGGAATCGTCCGGCTATCCCGCACTCGACACCGCCGCACTCGAGGCGGTCCAGCGGTTCCGCTTTGCACCGGCGTTGCGCGGTGGCACACCGGTGGCGGCGACTTTTCTCCAGCCGGTCCGGTTTCACCATTCACAGGCCGGCGGCACGACGCCGTGAGGTTGCGCGATTAAGATTCTCGTCTGGCTTCCCCACATGGTCTGTCCCCCGGTCAAGGCCTGACACCGTGACGCTCACGCCCCCGCACACCAAAGCCTACGACTCCGTCCTCGCCACCATCGGCTGGACGCCGCTCATCCGGCTGCAGCGCATCGGCGCCGGGATCCGCACCCCGATCTACGGCAAGGCTGAATACGCCAACCCGGGTGGATCGGTGAAGGACCGGATCGGACTCAAGATCATCGAGGACGCCGAGCAGCGGGGGGAGCTGAAGCCGGGCGGGGTGGTCGTCGAGGGCACCAGCGGGAACACCGGCGTCGGCCTCGCGATCGCCGCCGCGCTCAAGGGCTATCGCTGCATCTTCACGATGCCCGACAAGATGTCGCAGGAAAAGGTGCGCCTGCTCAAGGCCTACGGGGCCGAGGTTGTCATCACCCCGACCGCGGTCCCGCCGGACCATCCCGACAACTATGTCAACAAGGCCAAGCAGATCGTCCGCGACACGCCGGGCGCCATCCTCGCCAACCAGTTCTACAACCAGGTGAATCCGCAGGCCCACTACGAGACCACCGGCCCCGAGATCTGGACCCAGACCGAAGGCCGGGTGACGCACTTCGTCGCGGGAGCGGGGACCGGCGGCACGGTGAGCGGCACCGGCAAGTTCCTGAAGGAGAAGAACCCCAGGGTGAAGATCATCGCCGGCGAACCGCAGGGCTCGCTGTATGCCCAGTACGCCAAGTCCAAGACGATGGGCGAGAGCTATCCCTACAAGGTGGAGGGGATCGGCGGCGACAAGATTCCCAGCACCATCTGGTTCGACATGCTCGATGATTTCCGCCAGGTCTCCGACCGAGATTCGCTCGCGATGGCCCGGCGGCTGGCCCGCGAGGAGGGGATCCTGGTCGGCGGGTCGGCGGGGCTCAACGTCGCCCTCGCCCTGGAGATCGCCCGGGAGCTGGACGATCCCAGTGCCTGCGTCGTCACTGTCCTGTGCGACACCGGTGAGCGCTACCTCTCGAAGGTCTTCAACGACGAGTGGATGCAGGAAAACCAGATGCTCGACATCCCCCGCGTCACCGTCGACCAGTTGCTGCGCCGGCGGCCGGCCAACTCGCCGGCACTGGTCAGCGTGGCGCCCGCGGCGGCGGTACGCCAGGCGCTCAACCTGATGAGCACCTGGGGAGTCAGCCAGATTCCGGTGCTGGAAGCGGGACAGTGTGTCGGCGGCCTGATCGAGAGCAGTCTGATGACCAAGGCGCTGGCCCAGCCGTCGCTCCTCGACCGGCCGGTGCGGGAGCTGATGGACCCGCCCTTCGTGGTCGTCGATGCCCTCACCCCGACCGAACGCCTCGGCCCGCTGCTCACCCGCGAGAGCCCGGCCGCGCTGGTGCAGAAAGACGGCACCCTGATCGGCATCGTGAGCCGGTATGACATCTTGCAGCAGATGATTGGGACGAGGTGAGCAGGTGGCAGTTCGCAGCGGGCAGGTGGCAGCACCTGCCACCGACTGCCTCCTCCCTGCCACCTGCTCCCTGCCACCTGCTCCCTGCCACCTCCCACCTCCCACCTGCCACCTATTTTGCGCATAACGGTCCTCACCGGCGGCGCCTCCGCCGAACGCGATGTCGCCCTCGCCTCCGCCCGCCAGGTTGTTCCGGCGCTGCGGCTCGCGGGGCATCGGGTTGTTGTGGTCGACACCGTCACCGGATTCGTCCCCGAATCACGCGAGGCGGACCACCTGCTGGGCGCAGTCGGCACGACACCACCCAGCGTCGCGGAGCTGCAGGCGCGCGAGCGCAGTTTCCTGCTCACCTCGCTCGGTGCCCTGCCGGAAGTGCGGCAGGCGGATGTCGTCTTCCTGGCGCTGCACGGTGGTCGCGGGGAAGACGGTACCATCCAGACGATTCTCGACACCCTCGATGTCGTCTACACCGGCAGCGGTTCGCTCGGCAGCGCGCTCGCGATGGACAAGGATGTGTCGAAACGGCTGTTTCTCCAGGCCGGTGTCCCCACCGCCAGATGGCGGATGACACCCGTCACCGCAGGCGAAGCGGGCCACGCCTTAGGTTGGCCGGTGGTGGTGAAGCCGTCAAAGCAGGGTTCCACCGTCGGCCTCACCGTGGTGAAGCGCGCCGAGGATTTCGACCGCGCGGTCTGGTTCGCCGGCGAATTCGATGATGAGGTCATGGTCGAAGCGTTCATTCCGGGACGGGAATTGACCGTCGGCGTGCTGGACGATGCCGTGCTTCCGGTCGGTGAGATCATCCCGAAACACGAGATCTTCGACTACGAGTGCAAGTACACGCCGGGGATGTCGGAGGAGATCTTTCCGGCACAGCTGCCGGCCGCGATTGCCGCCGAAACCGGACGCCTGGGACTGCTCGCCCACCGCTGTCTCAAGCTGGGCGGGTACTCCCGGGTTGATTTTCGCTTGACTCCGGAGGGGCAACTCTACTGTTTAGAGGCGAATACACTTCCGGGAATGACCGCAACCAGCCTTCTTCCGCAGGCTGCGAAGGCGGCAGGCATCGAGTTTGCTGCGCTGTGTGACCGGATCTGCCGCACGGCCCGCCGTCGAGGGGTCGCGGAACCTGGGAGAAGCCCTGAGGGTTCAAGTAGTTAGGTCTCCATGCCCAACACCAGCCCGTCGTTTCCCCGCCTGACGCCTTCGGTCGCCCGCCTGATCGCGGTGACCGCGGTCGTGCAACTGTTGCTGGAAACGGTGTTTACCTCACCGGGCATCCGCTCCAGCCTGGCCATGGATCCGGGGGGATTCATCTCCCAGCCGTGGGGGGTGCTGACCTATCTCTTCGTCCACGACGGCATTCTCCACCTCGCCACCAACATGCTGGGCCTGTACCTCTTCGGCACTGCGGTCGAGTCCCGGATGGGGTCAAAGGCGTTTCTCACCTACTACCTCTACTGTGGTGTCGGAGCCGCACTCGCGTCGATCGCCCTCGCTTTCGTGGCTGGCGCACATCCCGTCATCGGCGCCTCCGGTGCGGTCCTCGGCGTCGCCGTCGCCTTTGCGATCTACTGGCCCGACGCCGAGATCCTCGTCTTTCCGGTACCGTTCCCGATCAGGGCGCGGACGCTGGTGATCGGGCTGGCCGTGATGGATCTCGTCGCGGCGCGCTGGTTCCCGGGCAGTACCGCCCATGAGGCTCATCTGGGCGGTATGCTCGCGGGCTGGCTCTATTTCAAGTTGAACTCACTCACCCAGCGGCGCCCGCTTCCACCATCGCGCCAGCAACCGGAGCAAGTCGTCATGGTCCAACAGCCCAGCTCCCGGGACGCCGAGCCCCACGCGGCGCTTCCTTCCCGCCAGGTCAGCCCGCGGGCCGGCACCGATCCCGTCACCACCGAACTGGACCGGGTGCTCGACAAGATCAGCGCCACCGGGATCGAGAGCCTGACGGCGGAAGAGCGTCGCTTCCTGGATGAGGTGAGCAAGCGGAAGCAGCGGGAGATGAATTAGCGGTCAGCCAATGGTCGTTGGCGGGGTAATCGGTGGCAGGTGGCAGGTGGCAGCCAGCTGCCCAATCGATCGAACGACACAATGGGATTCCGCGTGATTTCAGTCACACGCTTGCGTGAGCGCCACATGGTGTGTACTGCCACCTGCTCCCTGCCACCTGCCACCTACTTGCGTCTCTCAGCGAACGACCGATATTCCCGCACGTGCTGATCAACCTCGTCCCCGAATTCCTCGCCGTCCTCCAGGCCCCCGATCGCGAAGCGGCATTCGAGCAGTACCTCAATGCCCATCGCGCTGTGCTCTCCGCCTACTGGCACAACTACGTGCTGGATCTGGAGAGCCCGCAGGCGCGTGCCGTCATCTCGCACGCACTCAATGCCGAGCGTACCGACCTGACCGAGCTGCTCGGCTCGACCGATGTCGAGGGGATCATCGAGGACGCGATCGCCCAGTCGGAGGACCTGCTGCAGGTCGACCGGCCGACCGATGTGTACCTGATGGTCGGCATGGGCGCGGCGAACGCCGGCGAGCTGGTGGTGGGCGGCCGCGGCGTCGCGTTCATCTGCATCGAGCATTTCACCGGCCGGGCCAATCCCGAGACCTACGGCATGGGATTGCCGCCGGAGCTGATGCCGCTCTGGGTAGCCCATGAGCTCGCGCACACGGTGCGCTATACCTCTCCGACGAGTCAGAGCGAGTTGCGCCGTCTGGTGGCGGACCAGGGCGGCAACTACGATTATTGGGTCACCGGCAGCCGGGCGACGCTGCGGGAGCTGCTGGTGAATGAGGGACTCGCGGTGCATGCGGCGGAGGCGGTCGCACCCGGTCTCGATGCCGCCAACTACTTCGGCTATCCGCGGCGGCAGTACCGGCGGCTCCGGGAGCTCGAGTCATTCCTCCGGCGCGTCGTGGAGCCGGAACTGGATGGGCGCGGGATCGGCCTGCGTCTGCGGTACCTGAGTGGCGGCATGTCGCCGTCGGCGCGGCTGGTCAGCGGTCGGGTACTGCCGGAGCGCTCCGGCTACTATCTGGGCCACCGGATGACCGAGGCACTGGTGCAGGAGCGCGGCATCGCGGCGGCGCTTCGGGCACCGGCGCAGGATTTCCAGATCGCCGAAGACCATTCCCGCGGTGTGCAGACCGCCTGAGGACGATACCCCCGATGGATCCCACCCCACCGATCACCGTCTTCTTCAAGAAGAAGGGCACCATCACCATCGAGGGCACGGTCATCGTGCTCGACGAGGACGGCAACGTCATGACCCAGCCCGAGACCAAGCGACCGGGGATGATCAAGCTGTGCGGGTGCGGGCGCTCGGAGACCAAGCCGTTTTGCGACGGGAGCCACAAGAAGTAGAGTAGCGGCGGGGTGCGCCTCCTCGCGCCCGCTCCCTACCGCCTGCCGTTGGCTGCCTGCCACTGCACTCCGAGTCCAAGCACCTCAATCCAGTGGGCCAGGTAGTCTGCGTCCAGCTCCTCTCCACGGGTCCGGAGCAGGCCGGCAACATCCTCGATCTGGCGCTCCGACCCTCCCAGCTTCGCCCATTCGAGCTTGGCAAGAACCACGTCCTCGGCGGTTGCGACGAACAGGGACAGTCCATCCAGCTCCGCCTTGGTGCGCCGTTCGAACTCGGTCCGGCTGAAGAGCCGTGTCTTTCGGCAGATGAAGTCGATCTTCCAGCCGGTCGCCAGGTCAATCACATTGAACTGCGACTCGCCCGCCAACGCCTCGAGGGCGGCCGCCTCATCCGCGTAGTACTCCTCGTCGGGAAGCCGGGCGATGAGAGTGTGAAGCTGTTGTCTGGATGGCGCGATGACGAAGTCGATGTCCTGGGTTGCGCGCGGGACGCCGTGAAAGGAGCTCGCGAAGGATCCAGTGAGCATGTAGGGAATGCCGCACTCATCGAGGAGCGTCACCACGCGACGGAAGAGGTCCGGCGCGGTCATGCGAGCGATGGCGGCAGCGTGGCGGCAGGAAGGGTATGGCGCAGGAGCTCGCGGTCTACCGCGTGCTCGGTCCAATCAGGATGTGCGGCGCGGAGTCTGCCGCGGAGGAGCGCTCGTGCCGTCATGCTCATCTCGACGGCCAAATCGAGGCGCGCAATCGGAGAAAGGCGCCGGAGGATCTGCGTCTGGACGACGGCGGCCTCCTCCGTCGTGTCGGTCAGCGCCCGCGCACGGACCGGGCTACCAGTCGGCGGCATCGGTCCGCTCGCAGTCAGCTTCGATCGCGGCGGCCATCGCGTTCAGTTCGTCCACCGGGATGCTGCCGACCGACTGCAGGAGTGCGGGAGGCTCCACCGCGCGTTCAAGAGTCCGTACATAGGCCAGCGCCCGCTGCTGCTCGGCGGGCGGCAAGCGGCGGAGTCGTGCAACGAGGTCATCAGGTCGTGATGGGGTCATGGCGCGCCTCCGTCGTGAACCGGATTCGGCCGCACTACCGTGGACAGGCTGGGCGCGTCGAAATGGCAACGGACAGCGGCGCGCACCGCCTCCCGCAGGGAGGGCAGGTCATCCGCTTCGGTGACGATGGAGGCACCGAGCGCGCGCGCGGTATATCCGCCCTCCGGGGACTCCTCGACCAGAAAGACCAGCTCGCTCACGAGTCGCTCGCATTCAGGGATGGATTGAAACCTATCATTCGCGACGGGGGCTGCCAACCGGGAGTGGGCAATCACGCTCTTGCCACAATCCGGTGCGCGCAACGGCCGCCGGCGTCTCGGCTGGACCGAACTCGGTTAGCCCAGCGATGACGGCAGCGTGGCGGCAGGAAGGGTAGGGCGAAGGTGCGCAATTGGCGAGAGCCGTCGGAGGACATCGGCGTGGGTCTCGGCCGCCTCGGGGAGGGTATCGGAGCCGTTGCACGGAAGGGTCACCAGGGCCTCGTCAAGCGGAATGCTTCCCGGGGAACAGACGTGGAACGCAAGGTACCCTTCCAGCGCAGTTGCTGCCAATCAGCTGGTTCGGGTGAAGCGGACGCACGGTTCTCCACACGGAAGGGCGCCATCACCAGCGAGGGCACCATCATCGTGCTCGATGAGGATGGCCAAGTCATGACGCAGCCGGAGACCAAGCCGTTTTGCGACGGGAGCCACAAGAAGTAGGGGGCCGCGTGTGGGGGCCGCATACATGCGGCCCTACCATGCGGCCCCCGTGGTGTTTTCGGATGATCGCTTTCGGCGGGCTACAACCCGCCGCAAGTCCCGCCAGTCTCCGTCGCCTGTCAGGGAACAGCTCGAACCGGAATCTCCTGCCACGATGGGCTGAGTCCTTCGATCAGCACGTCCGGATCGATGTCCGCCCCATTCGGCCAGACGACCGTACCCAACTCCTGGTCGACCCGGAGTTGGCGAAACATCGCTTCCGAATCCCGTATTTCCTGGAAGACCGGGCCATGCAGGTAGGGCGCGAGGTCCACGGTTCGTTTCTCACCGGTCGTCAGGTGGAGGACGACAGCCGTTCCCGCTGCAAATTCAACGGCGACGATTCGGATGCGGCCGGGCATACGTGACCTCTCGGCTAAGTGAGCGGGGCGATCGGGACGAGGGGCCGGCCGTCGTGAGCGCGTTCCCAATCCGCCAGCAGTTCGGCGCGGTGAAGCACCGACCATTCCAGGACCAGCGCCAAAGCGCGCTTGGGCAGGTCGCCTCAGAGCAGGGCGAGCGTGTTGATGGCGATGGCCGATTCATGCTCACCGTACTGCGCATGAAAGTGCGGTGGAGAGTGATCGTTGAAGTACATCACGATGGTCACGCCAAAGAACTGACTGATCCGTGGCATCGGACGCCTGCGGTAACCACCGCTGGTTCGTGACAGGCCGTCTCCCCGCTGACCTCTGAAAATAGCATGGCCTCCACCCGAAGGCATCACATCGAGACTTGCCTCGATCTTCTTGGTGGCAGCGTGGCGGAAGAGAGTGTGTGGCGCAGGAGCTCACGCTCCATCGCGTGTTCGGTCCATTCCGGATGTCCGGCGCGCGCCGGCGCAGGATTTCCAGATCGCCGAAGACCATTCCCGCGGTGTGCAGACCGTCTGAGGGCACCGCCCCGATGGATCCCACCCGTCCGATCACCGTCATCTACAAAAAGAAGGGCACCATCACCATCGAGGGCACCGTCGTCGTGCTCGATGAGGATGGCCGGGTCCTGACCCAGCCCGAGACCAAGCGCCCGGGGATGATCAAGCTGTGCGGGTGCGGTCGCTCGGAGACCAAGCCCTTTTGCGACGGGAGTCACAAGAAATAGGGGCCGCGTGTAGGGGCCGCGTGTAGGGGCCGCGTGTAGGGGCCGCGTGTAGGGGCCGCGTGTAGGGGCCGCGTGTAGGGGCCGCGTGTAGGGGCCGCATGCATGCGGCCCCTACACGCGGCCCCTCGCACGCGCCCTACCCCATCCTCCCCACTACCTCCTTCACGCACGTCGCCGCCACCCGCGCGGTCAGGTCTCGAAGATCATTCACCGGGTTCAGCTCAACCACATCAGCCGCGACGAGCATACCGCGGGGAATCGTTTGGATGAGGGTGAGCAGTTCGCGTACACTCAGCCCCCCCGGCTCCGAGTGCGAGATGCCGGGGGCAAAGGCGGCGTCGAGCGCGTCGATATCCATCGAGAGGTAGAGCGGACCCGTCACAGAAGCCACCGCGGCCCGCATCGCCTCGAACCCCGCCCGCATCGGCACGACCTCGACCTTGAAGCGATCGGCCTGGCGCTGCTGGTGCGGGTTCATCGCGCGAATACCGACCTGCACCAGGCGCCGCGCCAGCCCCTCCTCCATGATCCGCGCAAAGGGACAGGCGTGGCTGGTGCGGCTGCCATCGAGCGCGTCGTAGAGATCGGGGTGGGCGTCGAAGTGGAGGATCGTGAGCTGCGGGTGCTTCGGCGCCACCGCGCGCACCAGCGGCCAGGTCACCGAATGGTCGCCACCGAGGAAGATGGGCATCGCTCCCGTCGCCAGCACCCGCTCCGCGCCGGCGGTGATCGCCTCGAGCGGGAACGGGCCATCGTTGTCGAGCGGGAGGTCGCCGGCGTCCTGCAACAGCGGCCGCACATCAACCCCATCCTCGTTGCAGCCGTTAGTGGATTCGGAATGGAGCGCCGCCCGGATCGCCGGCGGGGCCAGGGCGGGCCCGCGCTGAAACGAAGAGCTGGCGTCCCATGGGAGGCCGAGGAGGGAGATGGTCACTGGAAGAGTTCTGCGACCGCACTGGCAGTCGAAGCTTGGCTCTGATCCGTCCCTCCCGCGAACAGGATTCGACCATCCGAGAGCCGCTGGACCATTGGGAAGTTCCGACTGCCTCCCAGTTGACCGGCCAGAGGAGCGAATAGCCCGGTTTGGGGATCAAATATCTCGGCGAACGGGACGAGCCCCGCATCACCAATCCCGCCCGCAACGAGGACGCGGCCATCGGGAAGGAGCGCTAGGGTGGCAGCCCGGCGAGGATACGCCATCGCCCCGACCAGGCTCCAGGTGCCGGACGTCGGATCGTACACTTCGGCTGTCGCCAGATGCGTGTCGTTTGCGGGATCAACCCCGCCCACGGCCAGTGCGCGCCCATCCGCAAGCAATGCGTAATTCGCATCGAACCTGTTGATGTTCATGGAGCCGGTGCTGGAAAACTGCCCGGTGACAGGATCAAAGATCTCCGCAGTGGGTGTCACACCAAGCCCGCCCACATTCCCGCCCACCACCAGTACGCGGTCATCCTGCAAGTGGAGGATGCCGGCGCCGAGCCGTGCCAACTGGAGCGTATCCACAACGGTGAACGTATTGCTCGCCGGCACGAAGATTTCAGCAACATCCGCCCGTCCACGCGTGAAGGTCAGGACGCGGTCGTCATTGAGGTGGACCATGGCCGCAATGTTCGGTTCGTTGGTGAGCGGTCCGGGTGAAAATTGGCCGGTCGCGGGATCATAGAGGTCGGTCAACGAATCGAATGCAAATCCCCCGACGAGCACTCGCCCATCCGCCAGAGTCACCGCAGATCCGCCCGAGTACTCGGAGTGCAGTGAACCCGTTGGGGTGAACTGTCCGGTCACCGGCTCATACAATTCAGCCGTGGCGGTCGTACCCGAGTGGCTGTAGTCGAGACCGCCCGCGATCAGAACCCGGCGATCCTGCAGTTCGGCGATCGCAGCACCCGCACGGGCATGAGCGAGCGAGCCCGTTGGCGTGAATGCCCCAGCCGCCGGGGTCACTGCCGTTATGGTCACGGTATCGGTGAGCGAGGAATCCGCCGGTGTCGTAATCGTTGCGGTAAAGAGCACGGGACCGGGTGCGGGGAAGATCGCGGTCGTGATCGGATTCGTGGTGACGACACCGATCCCTGGCTGAATCGAGGCGACGACACCCGGGTCATTGTTCCACCCCAATTGAAGCGTGCTGCGTCCTCCCACCGGTACCTGTGTGGCGAGAGACCGAAACAACCCGATCGCTGGCGGATTGACCGGTGTCACTCCGACCTGTGCCGTCCGGGAAATATTCAACGGCCCGGTGACGGTCAGCGTGAACGTCGTGGTGGTGTAGGGGGTCGTGAATGGAACCGCCGGAACGATCGCAGCGCTGGTGATTGCACCGATGCCCTGGTCCACCCTCCCCGTACCCCCCGAAAAGACCGCTGTCAGGGTGACGCTCTCGCCATCCGTCACGGTATCGCGGCTGGCCTGGAAGCTGGTGATGACCGGAGCTGGCACGACCGTGACGGTACGGGACGCGGCAATCGCGGAGTCAGCAAGATTCCGGGCGGTACATCCAATCTGAATCTGCGCCCCTCCACCAGCAGTCACCAAAATGCTCCTGGTTCCCTGGCCATTCGTGAGCGTGCCCCCCGTGACAGTCCAGACGTACCGCACCCCACCGGCAGAGGGAACACTCGCGGCAATACCGACCTGTCCAGTGCCGACGCTATCCGCGACTGTGATCGTGACATCCGGCACCCCGGCCACCACCACCCGGGAGGTGTCGGTGCTGGTCGCCTTCGCGGCACTCGTGGCGACAATCCGGTAACTCCCCGCGGCGTTGCCGGCCGTGAAGAGACCACCGGCATTGATCGATCCCGCCGTCGGCCCTTCAACCACTTTCCATGTGACACCGGAATCCGTGGCGCCCGTGACGCTCGCGGTGAAGCTGGCCGTCGTCCCGACGGTGATGGTGTCCGCCACCGGGAGGAGCGTCACCACCACTGGCGGAGGCGTTGGCCCTGTCCCCCCGTCGTTGCTGCCGCCACCGCACGCCAAGAGCAGGCCGATCAGCCCACCGGCCACCAGAGTCGCCCGAATGCTTGTCATACTGCGCAACTCCAGCGAGATGTGGGATTGCCCAACGGCATTCGCCCAACCGCCTAACCGCCCAACCGCCACTCCCTCGCGCCGACTCGCAGCTGCGCTGCTCCTAAGGCGCTTCGGTCGCCGCCCAACAGCCTACCCCAGCACAATCGCGTCGCCCACAGCAACCCGCCCAACCCCGTAGTGCACCACATTCTGCCCGAACATCACCTTCCCCTCCTGCCGCCGGAAGGTCGCGAGCGTCCGCAGCGGCTCATCACCCATGCGGCGGCCGGTCGCCTGATCGGTCGTGGTCACGACG
>Ga0226658_10000282_pt1 | contig 23920 bp, 20 predicted proteins | sample OliLak19BULKMAT1_FD_169091 | JGI IMG/M metagenome (GOLD analysis project Ga0226658, IMG submission 169091) | Freshwater microbial mat bacterial communities from Lake Vanda, McMurdo Dry Valleys, Antarctica - Oligotrophic Lake LV.19.BULKMAT1 (v2)... | ecosystem: Environmental > Aquatic >... | reverse complement strand
TGTGGGGCAGGCGTCCCGCCTGTGAGCTGATCTGTTGTGGGGCAGGCGTCCCGCCTGCGAGCTGATCTGTTGTGGGGCAGGCGTCCCGCCTGCGAGCTGATCTGTTGTGGGGCAGGCGTCCCGCCTGTGAGCTGATCTGTTGTGGGGCAGGCGTCCCGCCTGCGAGCTGATCTGTTGTGGGGCAGGCGTCCCGCCTGCGAGCTGATCTGTTGTGGGGCAGGCGTCCCGCCTGCGAGCTGATCTGTTGTGGGGCAGGCGTCCCGCCTGCGAGCTGATCTGTTGTGGGGCAGGCGTCCCGCCTGCCCGCTCCAGGCCTGCCCCTGTGTTCGCCCGAACCAGTGTTCATGGTGTCGCGTCACCGTCCAACCACCGGACGATGTCACCGTCCACGGGAATGGACACTACCGTCCAGAAACATGGACAGTGGCTCGGCCTCGCTTCCCGACATCGTGAGCCCGGGGGTCCAGCCCGGGCAGGCGTTTCCGCAATTCCAACGATCGCTTCCCGCGTCCGCGAGGCCCGAGGTTGGCCGCCGCAATCTCCAAGTCCACCGCATCAGATCAGAGGTCCAGCGCTCCCGCTCCGTCCCCCTCTTCAACGGCTCGCTCTCCAACTCCATCTCACGGACTTCCAACTACTTACGGCTCGCTGCGCAGTTCAAGACGACCACCTCCCACGTCCGTGCGGATCTCTCCGCGTTCCGCGCGGACGGCCTCGCGTTCCGTACGGACGCATTCTGTTCTCCATGCGCTCACCCGCACTCGCCTGACGATCACTTCCCGCGTTCGTTGATGCGCCTTCGCGGCCCTGTGTTAGGGTCTCCGCGGCCGTGGCGCCAAGTCTGCATTGGGGTGCCTCCGGTCAGGACATCGTCGAGCTCCTCTCCTGGCGCATTGCTCCCGTTCGGAGTGGGCAACGCGTCTCGACCGCGGGCCCGCAGGAGTTCAACGCCAGAGGAGGACCGTATGAACCGTGTCGTACGCCGTCGGCTGGACCGGCTCAATCGAGTGTACTCGTTCAGCAAGCAGCACCTCACCGAGGTCAAGGGCTATGTCGCGGCGGTAACCCAGCTCGGTGAACAGCTCGACCGGGTGGGGGTACTGACCCTGCAGTCGGAAGCAGGCGATCTGGAGGAGGATGCGTCGACGGCTCGCAAGAACGAGCTGCGTCAGGTAATCGAGGCTGATCATCCGTCTCACATCGTTCGGATCGCGCGCTCGGCGACGCCGGCCGATCCGGAGCTCAGGAAGCGGTTCCGAATGCCGGGAAGAGGTGTCAGCCTGCAGGCGTTTCTGCCGGCGGCGCGGGCCATGGCCGCCGAAGCGGCCAGCCGGAAGGAGCTGCTGATCGGGGAGGGGCTGCCGGAAACGTTCCTGGAGGAGCTGAACGCCGCGCTGGATGGGTATGCCGAAGCGGTGAACCAGAAGGACATCGGCCGGGCATCGCATGTGGGTGCGCGGCCGGAGCTGGCGGCGATCACCAGGGAGATGGGGCTGCTGGTGCGTCGGCTGGACAGCATCAATCGGTATCGGTTCCGCCAGGATGGTGAACTGCTGGCGGCGTGGAACAGTGTCAAGGATGTCGCATGGCCGTTGACGGACAAGCCCGGGCCCGCGGGCGGAACGGCGGCGGCGTAATGCGATCCTGTCACTGTGCGAACCTCCGGGTCTCGTGGGTGAGGCCCGGGGGTTCCCTGCCCTCTCATCTGCGACTCACGCCACCGCTGCGCCTTCCCCAAGCTCCTGCCGCACCGCCTCCACCGTCCGGGGAAGCCCTTCTTCAAGACTTACGGCCGGCACATATCCGCGCGTGGTTCGGGCCTCGTCAATGGCTGCGAGTGAATGCTCCACATCGCCGCCGCCTGGGAGCCGTCGCCATTGATCGTCGGGGGCGCGCCATGCACTCCATGTGAATGAACTTCGGCACCATGGCGGCGTATTCCGACCTGGGATTCTGCCGCGGGCCGAAGACGTTGAAATTGCGCAGGATCACCGTCTCGAACCCGTAGCGCTCGGTAAACGACTGGCAGTAGTGCTCGCCGGCGAGTCAGGCGGCAAGGCCGCCCCGCTGGCGGATGTGGCGGTGAAGGTACCGAGCGGCGATACCCAGCACATCCCGGAGGCCCACCTCGCGCTGGGGCATGGGCTGGTCGCCACAGTCGAGAATGCGCTCGCTCCCTCGTCTCGCTAGGAAGCCTCAGGGCCCCCGCATTGGGCTGCGGCGCTCGATCAATACATAGCAGCCAACCAGCAGCAGGAGTTGCATCGCCAGGGCGAGCCAGGTCCACACCGGCCGGGACACCGCGACCCACGCCAGGCCCGCGCCGACGCAGGTAAGCCCCAACGCACCGCACGTCACCACCGCATGGCTCCAGCCTGCCTGCACCGCCCGCTGGTAGGCGTGGCTTCGGTGGGCGGAATACCACCGCTCGCCCGCCAGCATCCGCCGCAGCAGTGTGAGCGTGGAATCCACGATGAACACCCCGCCCAGCATCAGCCACACCACCACCCCGGGCCCGCCACTTCGATCCGACAGCAGGGCCAGCGCCGCGAAGAGAAACCCCAGGAGCCCGGAGCCGACGTCGCCCATGAAGATCCGCGCGGGAGCCCAATTCCAGTACAGAAAGCCCAAGCTCGCCCCGGCTACCAGGGCCGAGGCCGCGGCCAATCCACCCGCATCGCCGAGCAATGCGGCGCCGACCGCGCCGGCGACCACGGCCTGGCCTCCGGCCAACCCGTCGATGCCGTCCATGAAGTTGTAAAGGTTTGTACTCCAGACCAGACCGAGCAGCGCCAGGATGTTCCCCGCGAATCCGAGTGGCACGAGTGTCTGGCCCAGGTGGAGACTGTTTACTCCCCCAATCCAATAGAGGAACCAGACCGCCGCCACCACCTGGACCCCGGCGCGCACCCGGTTCGGCAGGCTCCTCACGTCATCGACCCAGCCGACCAGCGCAATGAGGATCGCTCCGCCCGCCACGCCGAGCACCACCTGCCCCGGAAGTACGGCGCGGATGCCGAGCCATCCGACGAGACCGATCACAACCAGCGCGACGGCGAGACCGCCTCCGCGGGGGGTGGGGGTGGTGTGAAGGCTGCGCTCGTTGGGGACATCGAGGACCGCCTGCGCGACAGTGGCCCGCCGAACCACTCCTGTGAGGAACAGGGAGAGGACAGCCGCCACCACGCCGACGACCGGCGCCGAAGACAACCCTGCGAGTCCCTCGATCAGGATCATGGAGTGCCGACGACGACAGCGAGGCTGGTGACCGGGCGCCCGAGCTTGGTCGGCCAGCGGAGCTCGCCGAGTGGAAGCACCTGCAGGCGTGCCCCCTCCTGCCGTAAGCGCTCAACCCCGAGCCAGGGGCCGGCGATGACCACATCCCCGGTCCAGAGTGGACGGCCGTCGGGGAAGTAGTCGTGCAGCAGGATCAGCCCCCCCGGAGCCAGCCGCCGGAGGGCGGCGGGAAGCTCGCGGTAGACCGTGGCAGCGCTGTGGTCGCCATCGAGGAAAATGAGGTCGAAGCTCTCCGGGGCCGTCTCCAGAAAAGCGATCGAAGGGGAGGTGACAAAGCGGACCGCTCCACCCATTCCCATCTGGAAAATCATCTCCGCCGGGGCGAGCCGGGAGCCGTAGTGCTCCCAAGGGCGGGTCGTGGGGTCATTCACATCGACGATGTCGACCGTGGCGAGCGTTCCGCCGCCGTTGGTTCGGAGTGCTGCCGCGATGTGGACGGTCGATGCCCCGATATGCGTCCCGACCTCGAGGACGCGCGCCGGCTTGAAGCCGCGTATGAGGTAGTACAGCGCCCGGCGGTCGCCCGGGTTGACGCCCCCGGCCGATGTCGTGATGGCGAATCGGTCCACCTCCGCCGCCACCGGAGGCCACGCAGCGTCCAGCGTCGGGTCGGCGAGCACCTGACGCACCCGCGCGATGTCGATGCGCGCCAGCGGTGTTGCATCGCACACGCCCGCCGGGGTCCGGGCGAGGCGCCACTGGTCTCGCAGCCGTATCGCGAGATTGCGTGCAGGCAGCGGGAGCGCGCCGGCGAGGCGGCCTATCACGGTCATGCGTGCTCCTTCGTCGTCGCGCGGAACCAGCGTGCGGTCTCGAGCATCCCCGCCTCAACCGAATAGGGCGGCGTGAACCCGGCGTCGGCCCGCAGCCGCCCGATGCTCACTTGCAGGGGGTTGGTCAGCCGCCCGACCATGCTGGATGAAACCGGCAGCCGCAGCCACGGCGCAAGCCCGTCCCCGACTCGGCCCGCCAGATGCAGCAGGGGCTCCGGCATCGGGAGCAGTCGTGGCGGGCGCCCGAGCGCGTGGGCGATGGCCCGGACGAGATCCGGTGCGGACAGATCATGATCGTCACTCACAAAGTAGACCCCGCGGACGCCGGAGTTCTGGGCAGCGCTTTCCAGCGCCGCCGCGGCGTTACCGGCATACAGCAAACTGCGCTGGCTGCGGAGGCTGCCTAACGGGAGCGGCAGTCCCCGGTCCACCGCGCGAAAGAGCTGCAGCATGTTGGCCCGCATGCCGAGACCGTACATGAGCGGGAAGCGGAGACTGACCGTGCGGACCCCGAGAGCGGCGCCACGTTCGGCCAGCATGGCCTCCGCCTCGAGCTTGCTCTGACCATAGGCGTCCACGGGCCGGGGCGGCGTCTCTTCGGTCCACGGCGTGGTGCTGTGCTCCCCGACCGCCTTCACGCTGCTGGCAAAGACCAGTGTCCCGCACCCGGCCGCGGCGGCGGCCTCCAGCACCTCGCGGGTGCGCTTCACATTAGCCTGGCGGTAGGCCGCGAGGGGATCGGGCTCCGGGTCCAGGATCACATGCGCGCGCCCCGCCAGATCGAGGATGACATCACATCCGTCGAGGGCCGCGCGTCGCTCGGCCGCAGTGGCGGCGCGCGGCACCGCGCGTACCCGGTGGCCCCGCGCTGTCAGCCAAGGCGCGACCTGACTGCCGAGAAATCCCGTGGCACCGGTGATGGCGATCGTCAGCCCCAGACCCATCGTTACCACATCTCAGGGAGGGCCCCGGCGGCCGGGGCATCGGACCAAGCGCCGCAAAGGCTCCCGGTCGACGGATGACCCGTCTCCGGGGCAGTGCTACGCCGAGCGAAGTGCGCGAAGTATACGGCGGGCCGTGCCGCTCAGGGAGCGCCGCAGGCTGCCAGCTCGGGCGCCGTCAGCGCACGGAGGGTGAAGGGGGCCTGGGTCCAGGCGTTCGCACAGGTCTGACGGGGTGAGACGGCCAGCGCACGCGGCGCAGCGTACAGATACGCACCATAGGATTCGTAGACCGAGCGGTGCACGTAGACCGAGCCGTAGCCCCAGCCCGGGAACAGCGGACTGATCATCGGCGCCTCGGGCAGCGGGACCAGGACGCGCATCAACGGATCACCGCGCAGATCGAGCTCCGCGGCGTCGGGCACCGACGCCACATTGAAGCGATTGTGATGGTGCAGCGTGTCGGTCTGGAAGGTGATGGCGCCGGTCCGGATCGTGGCAGGCCCGAACATTCCCCCGAAGCCGATCTCGAGTTCGGTGTTGGGCCATACCATCGTGCGCTCGATCTCGGTCCAGCTGAAGTAGCCATACTCCCGCGGGCGCAGCCACAGCGTCCGGGTGAATGGGAAGGGCTCGTTCTGGTAGTAGGACGGGTACTTGGCCAGTACCGGGTCAAACCGGTGGTTGCCGAACCGCATCGCGATCGCCACCTGGGCCGGACCCGCGTCGACCACCGTGATCGACGTGGGTTCCGTCAGGACCGTCGACGTCACATACAGCCAGTCGCCTGCACCCCGCACCGTCGCCCCATTCCACGTCGCCCCGGTCCGCACATCCATTTCGAAGCCGCCCCGCTCACTCAGCCCGGGGTGCCACCGCAGCCGCACCCGGCCGTTGATGAGTTCGAGGCTCCGCGCCACGGCGACCGCGGCGGGGTCGAAAGTCCGCACGCCGTCCACCAGCAGGGCCACCCCTTCAACCGTCACGCGATACGACGCCTGAGCCCGTCCGCTGATCACCTTGAGCGTGGCCTCCCCCGGGAGTGCCGCAACGAACGAGTCGGCGGCGAGTGGGGCCACTCGGCTGACGTCATCGGACTGCAACCGGATCGGCGCGCCGACGATGAGCGTCCCGCCGCTGTCGAACACCTGCGCCGGTACCGAGCCGACCTGGTCCAGGTCCATCGTATCGACGGCGCGGGCGAGCACGACTGACGCCGGCACCTGTGCCACGGCGATGGTCACAGTGTCGTACAATCCTCCGTAACCAACTTCAATGGAACCGGTTCCGGGTGCGAGCGCCACCACGCTGTCGACGCCGGCCAAGCCTAGGATGCTGGTGGTGAGCGATCTGAACTGGAGTCCGGTGGCTCGAAGCGGGCTCCCCAGACGATCCGAGATGGCGGCCGACACATCGGTCCGACCGCCGATGCGTGTGAGCAGGGGCGATGCGGAGGTGGCCTGCAGCGTGACCGGGCGCTGTGTCACCGTCACACGGAGGGTATCGACGGCATCGCCGGTGTTGACTCGGACCATCGTGCTGCCCGGCCCGGTTGTGCGCAAGGTGCCATCCGCCTGAGGCTGGACGACGCTTGAGTCCAGCGTGGCCAAGTGGAGTCGCGGCTGCAGCACTACGTTGCCGTGCTTGTCGCGGGCCGCCGCGAGGATGCGCAATTGAGCGCCAACGGCGTCCGCGGCGAGACTGGAATCGGCGAGCGTCACGCTGGTTGCGGAGGCCGGCAGCGCGGTCCGTCGGACGGTGAGCCGGGAGCCCGGGCTCGACGCCTGCCCCGAACGCACATCTCGCAACTGTAGATCCACGACCCGGCTCTCAAACCGGATGCTGACGCTTTGCGACCCGGCACTCGTCCCCAGATGCCAGTCGACCGTCATACGACCGACCCGATCGGTGACCACCGAGTGCTGACTGGTGGAGCCGCTCCCCACGGGCACCTCGAGTCGCAGCGGGACACCCGGCACCGGCCTGCCGTGCGCGTCGACGACCTCGACCCGTACCCCTTCGCGGACGGTGGCCCCGACCGTATCAGGAGAACCCGGCAGTAGCAATGCGGTACCATCCTCTGAAGACGATGGAGCGGAGGCGGTCGCCAGCCGCACCACGGCGCCGGTCCCGGAACGGATCTCGAGGAACCTGGCCCCGTCCTCCACCAGCCGGTGGGGGCGCCAGACGATATCGGCCCGGCCATCCATCCCGGTCAGCGCCGGACCGGCCACGGAATCGAGGGGCGAGGCGGCGACCCAGGAGAGCGGCGAGCGCGGGAGTGGAGCACGTCCCAAATCCAGCGACTGCACCTCGATCAGGTACTCGTCGGGACCGGAGGAATCGTGGCGGAACCAGGTGAGATGTGCCGTGAGCTCGGCCGCAGCCGCCGTGGGGCTCCCCTCGCCGCCCAATGAGCGTTCGTCGAGTGGGATCGTACACGAAAGGCACACACCAAGTGCGACGACGAGCAGGATGCTCGAGCGCCGATGAATGCCGAGAATCGTGTGGAATCGGGCAATGATCCGCAATGGACCCATCGAACTTAGTGATTGGTAAGTTGCTTGCTGACAACACTTTGAATCTCTGATTCCACCAGGATCCCCGCCGTCTCTTTCCTGACGACGTCACGAAAAAGCAAGAACGCGGCCAAGGCACCGCTCCCTGATTGGAGGGCGCGACAGGGTCGGATACCTGAGGTATCGGCCACCACCTGAACAGATTGAGTTGCTGGAGGGTACAGATCGGCATCCGACCGAGGGCAGAATGTATCCGCCAGGGGGGGCCGCCAGAGGTGAAGTCAGCGGACGCTGCCTGGGAACCACTGACCCTCAGCTCCCGCCGTCATGCTGGCGGGGCGTCGGATCAGGTCGGAAGAGCCAGCAATTCCCGGTAGAGCTGGAGGGTCCGGCGGATCGGGCGTTCCTCCGAGAACTCGGCCACGGCGAGAGCACGCCCCGCCGCGCCGAATCGGGCGCGCAGTTCGGGGTCGCGCAGGAGGCGCTCCACCGCGGCCGCGAATGCCGCTGCATCCCCAGGCGGAACGAGGAGTCCGCTAACGTCGTGGTGGACCACGTCCCGACAACCGGGCGTGTCGGTAGTGATGATCGGCCGACCGGTCGCCGCTGCTTCAAGCAACCCGCGCGGCACACCTTCACCATAGGTGGAAGGCAGACAGACGACGGCACTCTGCCGCAGCACGTCCGCGACATCCTCCCGATGACCCCACCACTCGATGGCGCCGGCCGCCACCCATGCTTGCAGTTGCGCCACCGGCACCGCGGCAGGGTTATCCGGGTCGGCCCGTCCTGCGAGGACGAACCGCGCCTGGACACCCTGATGTCGTAGCGTCCGGGCGGCGTCGACGAAGATGCCGATGCCCTTTGACCAGAGCATGCGCGCAGGCAGCAGTACGATCGGCGGCCCGGGCGGCTCCGATGCCGGCGCAAAGTGATCGAGCGCGACACCCACACCGCCCATGAGAATCACCTGCGCCGCCTGCACGATTCCGGTCGAGAGCAGCACCGCTCGATCGTCTGGGTTCTGCACGATGAGCCGGCTCCGCTCGCTGCGGAGCGCGCCCCGGAGGGCCAGCCCGACAACCGGCCGCAACAGGCGGGCTTTCAGGCTCGGACTCGAGGCGAGAAATCCCAGCCCCGCCAGCGCATTCACGACATTCGGGACACCCGCCGCCCGGGCAGCGAATGAGCCGTACAACACCGGCTTCAGTGCGACGTGGTGCACCAGGTCGGGCTGCCGCTCCCGGTAGAGGGCCACCAGTCGATGCCAGCAGCGCCATTCAGTCCACGGTGCGATCCCCGAGCGCGAGATTTCGAAGGGCACCACGCTGCAGCCCGCGGCACGAAGCTGCGCACCGTGCTCGCGGACCCGACAAGCGATCGTGACGTCGTACCCTGCGGCAACTGCGGCCCGCGCCAGCGGCAGCCGGTGGGATGCGAAGTACCAATCTTCGGTGACGAGATACAGTATCCGTGCAGGTGCCGCCGGTGGTGGCGCCCCTGCGTCCGCGGCACACGCGCTCATCGAAGATCGGGTTTCCGAACCAGCCGCCAGGGAGCCCGGAAATCCACGAGAAGCGCCCGCCAGAGTGCCCGCAGCTCGCCCGCCTCTGGCAGATGTGCCGAGCGCGACTGGTCGACCCCCTGGGCCCAGAGTGCCGCGCCCAATCCGAGGAACAATCCGGCGATCCCGGCCAGCAGGACGCGCAGTACCAGCCTCCGGGAGTTGGGTCGAGCGGGGAGCTCCGCCGGTTCGAGCACGGTGACGCGAGGCGTATTGCGCACCTCCTCGATCCGGGCCTGCTCGTAGCTGCGGTCAAGGTCGGTATAGACCTGCTGCCGCGCCGCGACGACGCGGGAAAGCCGGTCGTACTCGAACTGCAGACTGGGTGACTTGTCATACTGCCGGTTGCGGGCGAGGAACGCCTGCAGGGCATCCTCCGCCTGACGGAGTTCGATCTTTGCATTCGCCAGCCGTCCTTCGGTGAACTCCCGCTCGGCCGAAGCGCGCGACTGCCGGACGTGCAGGTCGAAGTTGATGATCGCGCTGACGATTCGCGTGGCCACCTCGCGCGACAGCGCCGGCCAGCGAGTCTCCACGTTGAGAGTGACGACGCTCGTCTTCCCGTCGATCGCGACCTGCAGGTTTCGCCGAAGTCGCTTGATGGCATCCTCGTGCCGCATGGCGGAGTCCCGGCCGGTGGCGCGCAGCAAGGTGACCAGGGTTGCCGGGGCGAGGTCGGCGGGCACGAGCGAGTCGAAGCGGGCTTCCACGAGGGGGCCGAGGACCGACTTTGCCGTCGCAAGATCCTGGTAGAACTCGGGGGATTCGCCGGAATTCTGTCCCGGTAATCCGGCCACACCGAACTGTGCGGCGAGTCCCGCCAGTCGGGAGAGCGACCCGTCGCCGCTCTGCGGCAGGAACGATGTGGTGGCGGTGTAAGTCCGCGGTGCCAGCAGCGTCACGACCCCCGTGACGAGCACCAGCACGAGCGGCACCACCACGGCGTAGCGCCGGTAGCGTAGCGCGGTCGCAGCGAGTGCCAGCAGCGGGTCCATGGCATTGCTGTCGCGACTGCCCGGCGTCACTCCCGGCTCTGGATGGGTCATCTGACAGCCTGTCTCACTGGGTGAGGTTCGGCGGACGCTGCAGGATTCCGCGAAAGATTTCAGCATACTGCATCGCGACACGGCCCAGCGAAAACTCCGTGATGATCCGGGCGCGGGCGGCGGCGCCCCGTTGGGCACGCGCCGGCTCGGATTCCGCCAGCAGCGCGGCACACCCCCCGGCGAGTGAGGCGGCGTCCCCCGGTGCCACCACGAGACCGGTACTCCCCACAATCATGGCGCTGTCCCCGACATCCGTTACCACGCAGGGCACTCCGCAGGCCATCGCCTCGCCCAACACATTCGAGAATCCCTCACCGGACCGGGACGAGGAAACGAGCAGATCGAGTCCTGCGAGCAGCCCGGCGGTGTCCGCTACCTCGCCCAGCAAGTGCACCCTCGCCGCCAGTCCACGAGCACCAATCTCGTCCGCCAGCTCACGATTGCTGGCCTCGACGCCCGAGCCTGCGCAAATGAAATGAGCGGCGGAGCCGGAAGCAACCAAATGCCCCGCGGCCCGCAGAAAGGTCGGATGGTCCTTCATCTTATGGTAGCGGGCGAGCAGTCCGATCAGCGGCGTCCCCCCGGCGAGCCCCAGCTTTTCCCGGAGCCGGCAGGCGGCCTCCGGATCCGGCCGGAAGGCCTCGCAATCGAAGCCATTGGGGATCACCACCTCCCGCCGCGCCGCGTACCCCTCGGCGCGATGCTGCCATGCCGAGACGGCGGAGTTGTAAATGATGATCTCGGGGCGGGCCGCAAGCCGGCCACCAGCCCGGATGACCAGGCGGGTCAGCGGGCGCTCGTGGGCCAGATCGTACAGCGTCTGCCGGATGCTCCAGACCACCCGCGCCTCCGGGAGCCCCAGCGCGGCCAGGGACGCCGCAAGGTTGCCATGATACATCCATCCAACCAGCACCTCGGGCTGCAACCGCCGGAGCAGCGCCCCAACCCGTCGCAGGGTCGCGGGAAGCCGCCAGGGCTGCTGCAGCTCCAGGGCATCCACCTGCGCACCCTGCTCGGCGATGCGCAGCCCGATCGTACCGTGGTCGCGCAACGAGACCACCGTGCAGGTGAATCCGCACGCTGGCAACGCACTGACCAGCTTCAGCAGCATCATCTCAGCGCCACCGGTCTCAAGTCCGGTGGTCACGAAGACGAGGCGGCGCGGCGCCTCCGAGGCTGCGATGGCGGTGTCAGGCATGCGGCGTGGCGCCTTCAGGCAGCAGCACCTCGAGATACCGGCGGACGACGAGGTCGACGGTGAAGTCATCCGCACGCGCACGCAGGACCTGCGGGTCAGGGGGGTGGTCGAGGGTCGCCCCGATGGCGGCGGCGAGGGCCGGGACATCGCCCACCCCAACCAGCCGACCGAAACGGCCACCGCCAAGAATCTCCGCTGGACCCGAGGGACAGTCAGTGCTGACGACCGGCGTGCCGCATGCCATCGCCTCGACCAGCACATTGCCAAAGCCCTCGAAGATCGAGGAGAGCACCACGACACCGGCTTGCCGCATCTGGGCGAAAGGATTGTCACAGAAACCCGCGAGTTGCGCTTCACCCTCCAGGCCCTGCTCGCGCACCAGCGCCTCGAGGTCCCCGCGCAGCGGCCCTTCGCCAAGGATCCGGAGCCGCACCGGTCGCTCACGGCGCAGCGCCGCAGCGGCCCGGATCAGCGTAGCGAAATCCTTCTGCGGTTCAAGGCGGCCGATCCCCAGAATGACCGGCGGCTGCCCCGTACCGTACCAGGCCTCATCCACCGGAAGTGCCGCCCGGCTGGCAAGCGCCGGAAAGACGATCGGATTGTGGATCACGACCACCCGATCGACCGCCAGGCCGACGATGCGCAGGAGATGGTCCGCCACCCCCTGCGAGACGGCCACGACTACCGCGGCGTTCCGGTAGGCCCGCCAGGCGAGGCGGAGGAGCAATCGTCCGCGCCAGTCGAGAGTCGCGAGAAAAGTGGGGGAGTAGGCAACATGCACGGAGGGGATGACCCGCACCGGAACGCCAGCGAGTCGCGCGCTCCACAACCCCACGAGATTGGCATGATCCATCGCCGTCAGCAGTACGCTCGGCCGGCGGCGGCGCAGGTACTGGATCAGACCGGGGATACTACGTAGCACGCGGCGTGTTCCCAGGTCCACGACCCGGACGCCGGCCGGGACCTGATCGCTAAACGAACCGTTGGCACCGGCGAGCACGAGATCGACTGGAAGTCCGCGACGCGCCAGACCGCCGGCGAGGTTGAGCATGACCCGCTCGGCACCCCCACCGGCCAAGCTCGGGAGGAAAAGGGCGATGGTGCCGGCCTGCGCGCCGGAACCACGGTCGTGAGGATATCGCTGCGGTGCGCCAGCGGGCTGCGGCATCAGGCGGGAGGGACCTGACCAGGCGGAACGGCCAGGACATTCTGAAAGGCGCCCAGCCCCTCCACCGACAGGGCCGCGAGTCGGCCTCGACGTCCGATGCGGGCGAAGCGGTAGCCATGTTCCATGAGAAGGCGCAGGATGTCAGCCTGATCATAGCCGGCCGCGGTGCTTGTCTCCTGCTGCACCTCGATGATCAACCAGGGATGGTGCGCCTCCAGGACGCCCAGTGCCCCGCGCAGCGCGGGGAGTTCAGCCCCCTCGACGTCGATCTTGATCACATCCACCGACTTCAGCTGGTGTTCCCGGACGTACTCGTCAATCGTCGTCAGGCGAATGGCACCCGCGGGCACCGCGCGCTCCCCCTGGCCATAGAGCGTCGCCAGCCCCGCGTGGACTGTCCCGTCGTGGAACCGCTCGGCGGTGGTGAACAGTGGCGCCGATCCGGAATGGTCGGAGATCCCGCACTCGACCACCTCCACGATCGCAGCACTATTGCGCGCCACGTTGCCACGGAGGATGCGGGCCAGGCTTGCCATTGGTTCGAAGCAAACCACACGCCCTCGAGGCGCCACCCGCTTGGCGGCGAACAGCGCCACCTCGCCGATGTTGCCACCGACGTCCAGCACCTGCATCCCGGGCCGCAGGATGCGGGCAAGGACTTCTAGGACTTCCCGGCTGTAGCTGCCATACCAGAAGATGTGACTGCCCATGTGCTCGTCGACCCGCACCTCGAGAAGCGTGCCGTCAAAATCCTCCACCACCCGCGAACGGGGCACCCGGCAGAACCAGCGACGCACAGACTCGAGCGCGTACACCGTGCCCGGGATGCGTCGCACCATGGTGGTCACGCCGCGTAACGCGATCAGCGGATCCATGCCCGCTCCGTCCCGACGCGCCGGCCTCCCGCCCTCACGGCGCCCTGCCCATGCGCGGGAGCGAGACGACCGCAGGTGCGGCCGGGTCATCGGGATCGGCCCGGCGAAGGACGAATTCATTGCACCCATGCCGGCCGCCCACGGTCCGGATGCGGGCCAGCCGGAATCCCAGCGCCCGGCAGAATTCCACCACCTCCGCGGGCGAGGCCACCTCGAACGGCCAGCCCCCAACCCAGTCCACCGCGTCCCGGTACATCCGCATGCCCCGGCGCCGCCGACCCCGCCATCGGTCGAGCGGAGAGCGCCACTTGACGAGATCGGCCGCGAACCCCAGCAGCGCGAACAGCAGGAAGAAGGGAAACACCAGTAGCGGGCGGAGCAGTGTCGGGAGCGCCTGATACAGCCGCTTGGTCCCGACCCAGAAAGGCGTGAGCAATGGTTGCCGGTTGTACAGCGCGACCACCAGCATGCCGCCCGGCGCGACCGCCGAAGTGGCGTTGGTGATCGCCTGCCACATCGCACCCGTGTGATGCAGGACACCCCACGAGTAGACTACATCATGCCGGCCCACCGAGGCAATGAATACCGTATCGAGCACGGACCCAGTCTCGATGCGCCAGTCGCGGTCCCCCGGCTGGAACTCCGCGCGCAGCTGTTCGGTGCAGGCCACGGACTGGGGGTCGAAGTCGAACGAGTGCACCCGCGCCCCGAGCCGTCGCGCCGCCAAGCTGAAGAGCCCGCTCCCCGATCCGATATCGAGGAAGGACTTTTCCTGCAGCTGATGGATGCCGAGCAGTTCGCGCATCGAGTCCATCGCCTCCGCGATCCGGGCCGGTGTCAGCTCGTCGAGGAACTGGCGCCAGTTGGCTCCGAACGCGAACCGCTCGCCGCGGCGGATTTCGTCCAACGCTCCCGTGGACGAGCCGGCGACTGGAGTGGTTGTGTGAGCCATGGGCAGATCGGGAATGGTCGTGCTACGGAATCGAGGGAAAGAGGACGGGCGGCCTCGTTGGGGGGCGCCGCTCGGCGAGAATGCGCACCAGCAGGAGCAGGATCGAAAGGATGATGAGGTGCAGCCCGCCCGGCCAGATGAGCTGCGGGTCGCCATACATGACGCGCACGGAGATGAAGAGTATCCACGCCGATCGCAGGACACAATCAACCGGATCGGTGGTGGCAGGCAGCAACCGCTCGCACCACGCGATAAGCGCACCGAACATCGTCAGCAGCAGCGCCACACCGGGCACTCCGGCACTGAAGTAGCCGAGCGAGACCAGGTCCACCGGGATGGTGCCAAAGGCGGGGAACCGGGTGGTGTTGACCATCGACACCGTCAGTGGGTGCGCCACCCCCAGGAGCCGCTGCGGCAGGAGGTACTGCAGTGCGAGCGGAAAGTCGTAGAACCACCGGAAGTCGATCTCGCCCGGGACCTCCAGCGTCGCATTGGCCGCGGTCACGGACGGGAAAGCGAACTCTCGCAGTACCATCGTAACGCTGCTGCGCAGGTCCTGCCCGACCGACGCGATCCGGTCGGTCAGGTTGGTGCCCATCAGCGTGGATTCGAACAACTGCTTGCCAAACAGCAGAAAGAGGAAGACGAGGGCCGTGCCGGCGAGCACCGCGCGCATTCGGATGCGCCCGGAGCGGATCACGGTGGCCAGCGGAAAAGTGAGCAGGAACATCGCCAGCGGGAACCTGCCCGCCTGGTGAATCAGGATGAGCAGCGAACCGACCAGGAAGGTCACGTAGGCGATGGTCCATCGGCGGGGGCGGCCCGCGAGATGCTCGCGGGAGCGCAGGCCGTGCAGCAGGAACATGCCGGCCATCACCATCGGCGAGAGGGTCTTGAGAAAGGCGAACGGCGTGATCACAGGGGGCTCGCTCAGGCGGAACGCCGCCGCCTGCAGCACCAGCACGCCCACACCGCCGATGCTCGCCGTATAGACCGTGAGACACGCGAGGCCGGTGACCCCCAGGGCCATCGAGACCGCCAGCAACGAGGCGGTGTCCCGCCCGCGCAGGGGTTCCACTGGCCCCACGGGAACCAGCCTCAGCTGCCCGGGCCCGTCTCCGCCCGCCAGGTGGAAGCCGAGCAGGACGGCACCGTAGCCGATGAGGCTCAGGGTGCCGGCGTAGGCAAACCCAGTCCCGTCGAACGGCTGCTTGAGCAGCCAGCCCCATGCCGTGCCGCGCACATCAGACTGGTCATCGATCTGGAGGTAGAGCGGCAGCACGACGAAGCATATGAAGTACACCACGCTGGTGACGCGGAAGAAATCAACCGCACGCCGCGGAATGGGCCTGCGCCATTCGGCGCCGAGAATGACTGCGCCGAGCAGCAGTGCCTGCAGCACGATCAGTGTCTGGCTCACGAGCGATGCCATCCTGCCCGCGCCCGATGGGCAATGGCCCGGGCGCCGCCTGCGTCGCATGCGACCGCCGTGATCGCGTAGACCGTTGCCCCCAATCCCGCCTGCAGGGCCAGGGCCAGTGTGCCGCGCAACTCCCGAATCGGCCAGAGCGCACCACCCATCACCGCGGCCGCCAGCACGACCCGCGACCACTCCGCGAGCGGCAGCGGCACGCCGACCCCGAGATGCCCAAAACCCCAGCTCAGTCCGCATCCCACGGCGTACGCCACGACCGTCGCCCCCGCAGCACCGGCGGCGCCGTACTGCGGAATTAGCCAGACATTGAGGGCCACGTTGAGCAGCGCCGCCGCCGCACTGATCCCGACTTGGATGTGCGTCACCTTGCCGAGCTGGAAACTCAAATCGAAGTAGAAGGCCTTCAGCCCCGACAGCAGGGCGGCCACCGCGATGAGCGGCAGGACCGTCAGCGCCGCCGAGCGGAATTCCGGACCGATCAGCACCTGGGCGACGTTCGGCGCCAGCATCACGATCCCCACCACCGCCGGAAGCGCGATGAACAGCAGCGTCGTCCCGTGCTGCCGCAGCTGTCGTTCGGCGCCCGCCCGGCCGTGCGCTTCGATTGCCCGGACGCTCAGGGGGAACGCCGCCAAGTTCACGATCATCAACAACGCGATGACGCACTGGAACCCGAGGTCGTAACTGACCGCATACCGGCCAACCTCATCAAGCGAGGCTAGTGCGCCCAGGAGAAAGCGATCGGAGCTGCTTACCACGAACTCCAGCGCGAAAGTCGCAGTCAGCGGGAGCCCGTACTGCAGCAGTTTGCGCCACAGCTGTGGCGATGAGGTAGCGGATCGCGAACCCTGCCACGCACCACGACCAAGCAGCAGCACGGAGGAGAGGTAGCCGATCACGCTGCCACAAAGCACACCGGCCACCCCCAGTCCCGCCACCGCCAGCACCACCGCCGTCGCCAGCCCCAGCGCGGAACGCAGCAGGGAGATCATGCCAAAGCGCACCGGCTGTAGATCGGTGAGCACCAGCTCCAGTGTGAGATCGTACCAGCCCTGGGCGGCGAACAGCACAAGGCTCAGCAGCAGCAGGTGGCGTTCCACGCCGGCGGGTCGCGTGAGCAGCGCGACGATGGCGCCGAGGCTGGCGAGCCCGAGCACAACGAGATACCCCCGAACAACCGTCGCGAGGAAGACGTTGCGCCGCTGGGCCTCGGCGGCGAGAAACCGCCGGGTCCCCGAGCGGAGCCACTGGAACAACACCGCGCTGACGAGGCCGACGGAGGAGATGAGGAGGGCGTAGCGGCCATACTCATCCGGCGTGAGCAGGCGAGAGAAGGCCGCGACCGCGAGGAAATTCAGGAGGCCGGCACTGCCCCGGGTCAGGCCGTAGATGATCGTGTTGCGGAGCAGCATCTCAGCCGGCGAGCCACGCCTGGAACATCAACAGGTTCCACAGCGGATACTGCCGGTTCTGCCGGCCGCTCTGGTGCTCCTGCCACCGCTGCCAGATCACTGTGGAATCGAGCAGGCCCTGTCTGGCCAGCAACGCGGGATCGATCAGCGCCTCGGCCCACGACTTGAGCGGCCCCCGCAACCAGGCATCGATCGGCACGCCGAATCCCACCTTGGGCCGCTCCATCAGTGCGCGCGGGACATGCCGGTCGAGCAGCTGCCGCATGATCCACTTGCCCTGACCGTTGCGGAGCTTGAGCACCAGGGGAATCCGCCAGGCCAGCTCCACGACACGATGATCGAGGAACGGAGCCCGCGACTCCAGGCTCACCGCCATGCTCGCCCGGTCCACCTTCACCATTATATCGTCAGGAAGGTAGGTCCGGCTATCCAGATACATCATCCGTTCCACGAAGCCCGCCGCGCTCGGCAGCTGGTGCTCCGCCGTCAGGAGCGTCCCGATCTCGCGCCCGCTGCGGAGGATTTCCGTCGGCGGGTCCCAGTTGGACACCAGGCTGCGGTACATGACCTCGGGCGAGGGCACCGCGAGCACGTTGGCCAGCTTGTGCATTCGGTCGCCGACATGTGCCACCCGCGAGCGTCTCGGCAGCACCCGTTGCGCCGTGCCCATCACCGTTCCCCATGTCTCGGGCGAGACCGCGCGGATTCCGTGGGCGACCGCGCGCCGCAGCCACGCCGGCACCGGCGCCAGCCCGTTCCAGATGCGTTGCCCCAAGAAATAGCGGTTGTAACCGCCGAACAGCTCGTCGCCGCCATCGCCGGACAGCGCGACGGTCACATGCTGCCGCGCCAGGCTGGCCACGAGAAACGTCGGGATCTGGGAGGAATCGCCGAACGGCTCGTCATACATCGCCGGCAGCCGGGGGATGACCGCGCGCGCCTCCTCCGGAGTGACGATCAACTCGGTATGATCGGTCCCCAGATGCGTGGCGACTGCCCGGGCATGCTCCGCCTCGTTGTATTCCGGCTCGTTGAAGCCGATGGTGAAGGTGCGAACCGGCTGGCGGCTCTGCGCCTGCATCAGCGCGACGATGACGGTCGAATCGATGCCGCCCGAAAGAAAAGCGCCCAGCGGAACATCGGCGACCATCTCCTGCCCGATCGTGGAGCCGAGCTGTGCCTCGAGGGCATCGAGCACTTCCCCATCCGAGCCGCGCAGCGGATCGTGCAGGCCGGACGCGACCGCCTCCGCCATGCTCCAATAGGAACGAGTAACCTCCGTGCCGTCGGCGGCGATGCTGAGGATCGATGCCGGCTCCACCTTGCGCACTCCGGCGTAGATCGAGTGCGGCGCGGGGACGTAGTTGTAGCGGAGGTAGAGGGCAACGGCGTCGCGATCGAGCTCACCCCGCCACGCCGGATGGGCCTTCAGCGCCTTGAGCTCGGAGCCGAACAGTAGCGTCCCGCCCATTCGGCCAACGTACAGCGGCTTCTCGCCTATCCGGTCGCGCACCAAGTGGAGGGCCCGCTCGGCGCGGTCCCACAGTCCGAAGGCGAACATCCCCGCAAAGCGCCGGCACGCCTCGACCAGACCGTGCCGCTCGACCAGCGCCAGCATGACCTCGGTATCCGAATGTCCCCGGAAGCGCGTGCCCCCCGCCGCCGCCTCCCGTCGCAAGTCGGGGAAGTTGTAGATCTCACCGTTGAAGATGATGACGTACCGGCCGCTGGCGGAGACCATCGGCTGATGGCCCAGCGGCGAAAGATCCACGACCGAGAGCCGCCGGTGTCCGAGCGCGATCCCGGCGTCGGCATCGAGCCACTGCCCTTCGTCGTCCGGCCCCCGATGCCGGATGGCGTCGGTCATCCCGCGCAGCACCACCGCCGCGCGTTCCGTCGGCTGCCCGGCACCCCAGAATCCCGCGATGCCACACATGAATTAGCCGCCCATGCGCGCGGCACACGTTGTCGTCACAGCAGCCCGTAGCCAGTCAGCACCCAGGCGGTCCCATCGAACTCGACATCCACCGTCGCCGCAGTGCCAGCCGGCATCGCCTTGAGCTGGCCGACCCGGAGTTGAAACGGGCCAAGCCCCGTGCGCACAATGCGGAACCGGGCCCCCGGATAGGCGGACTGTGACGAGAGGGTAATCGTGCGATCAGCGGAGAGGGGAGTGGCGAAACGCTGCACCGGCGCGTCGGCTTGGGCGAGGAGCGTGACGTCGCGGTCCCCACGGTCCGGCGACATCCCAGAGAGGGCGAAGGTGCGGCCTGCGACGTTCGGGATCAGGTGCTTGTTCAGGTACTTCCCTTCAGTGTGCACGCCATGCAGCACCAGATTGTTGCCCGGAATCGAGAGATCAGTGAAGGTGTACTTGGCCTCCGTCGCCATGTTCCCGACGAATGTGGAGGCCACGAGCGTGCGGGCCAGCGTCACATCGCCGGCGATCATGCAGCCGATGTAGCTGCAGCCGCGCCCGTCGAAGGTCACCGGCCTGCCAAGGCTCCCGATGCGGCAGTTCACGACGTGCAGTCCGAAGGTCACCGGGTCGGTGAAGATGTTCCGGACGATGCAATTGGTCACGAAGAAGTCGAGGGCACCGAAGAGTTCCAGCGTCCCGGCCCCGGTGGACAGGTTCACGACGTGACGGTCGCGCGCCACGGTGTCCGGCCCGCGCACCCGGATGGAGCACCCTTCCCGCCCGGGCGTGGTGGTGAACGGGGCGATGCGGCAATTGGCGATCATGGCGCCCTGGCCGGCATCGGCAGCGAACTGGATACCGATATCGATGAAGGCGATCGAGCAGTCGATGAACCGGAAGTTCTCCCCCGCCCCCGCGACATTCACCCCGATGCCCGCGCCGGCGGCGGCCGGCCGACCCTCGATCGCCAGAAAATGCATCTCGACCTGGGCGTGGTTCACCACGAACCCGTCGCCCGCATGCTCCTTGAGGATCGTCGTGGTGCCCTGGGCTCCGCTCCCCATCAGCTTGAGCTGCCCGCTGTCCAGCAGCAGCGGCTTGGTCGTGCGGTAGACGCCTGGTGGGAAGAACAGCGTCCGCTTCCCCGCCGCGGTAATGGCCGCCTGCAGTCCGGCGGTATCATCCGCGACGCCATCGCCCTTTGCACCAAAGGTCAGGACGTTGAACCAGCCATCACTCGGCACGGGCAGGTCGGCACGAGAGAAGCCTGGCCAATCTCCGAGACCGGCGAGCAGCCCGGTGCCGAGAGCTGCCTCTGCGAGATCCCTGCGGCTAACGGGATTGGACACGCCGCCCTCCCGGTTGAAAGCCGCTCCCCCAGTACCCCGCGATCCCGCACATCAGTCAGGCATCCTTCGGATGCCGCTGCGCCTGCTCCCACTCCCGCTCGACACCAAGGCGCGCGGCCCAGCGCTCGAGCTCAGGTATGTTCACGAGCTCCCGGCTGATCCGGAGCATCTCGCGGATGTCCCGCAGGTGCCGATCCGACTTGCCCATCTGATAGTAGCGCAGCTTGCTCACGATCACCGCTTCGATTGGCGCCACGAGCACATCATCGTCGTCGATCCGCCGATGCACCGGGTGTTCCAGCGCCCAGACATTGAGCGGCTCGTTGGCCGAGAGATAGACATCGGCCCGCAGCGCCGTCTCATGATGACTCACGTTGAAATGGCCATACGCCGGCCGCCGGCTCTCCTCCACGATCACCTCGACCGGCGGCACGTAGAATTCCGCAGCGGACCACGCCTCGGCGAATCGGCGGGCGTCACGCGCCTCGAGTCGGACTACCAGGTCGATGTCGCGGGTGAAGCGGGGCTCACCATAGATCACCGACGCGACGCCGCCCGTGATCATGTAGGGAATCCTGAGGCCGATGAGCGGTCGAACGAAAAGCGTGATGAGGCTAGGATCGGTCATTGCGGAAGATCTCCCGCACCGCCGCGTCAACCCGCTCGGGCGACCAGTCCGGGTGCTGCCCCCGCACTCCGGCGGTCTTGAGCGACCACGCCTGTCGCCAGAGCGAATGCATGACCGCGATCTTCTCGCTGGCGGTCATCTGCCGGAGCCGCGCGGTCTCAAGTTCCAGGACAGAGTGCATGCCGCAATATCTCCCGGCTACAGATCCAGCGGCAGACCCACCGTCCGGCCGTCCCGCGCCGAAAGGTAGATCCCGGTCAGCAGCTCCAGCGAGCGGAGTCCCTCGCGGCCATCGGTCTCCGCCGGCGCCTCGCCCCGCAGCGCCCGGATCACGTTGTCGTAGTACATCGAGTGGCCATGGCCGTAGACCGAGGTGGTCTCGTAGCTCGCCTGCCGCACCTGCTCGTCATCCGCCGTCGCGTCGGCGAACTGCCAGTGCTGGATCTCGTTCACCGCCACCCCGCCGAGCCGGACCGTCCCCTTCTCGCCGATGATGGTGAGCGAGCCCTCGAAGTTCTTCTGGTGCACCAGCATCGTCACGCTCACCGAACCCAGCGCGCCGCTGCGCCAGCGCACACTCGCCACGCCGGTGTCTTCCACCTCGATGTTCCGCGCCAGCGTCGCGGTAAAGGCATGTACGCTCTCCACCGGGCCCACCAGCCAGTCGAGCAGGTCCACATAGTGGCTCGCCTGGTTCATGAAGGCGCCGCCGTCGTACTCCCAGGTCCCGCGCCACGCCGCACTGTCGTAGTACTCCTGCGGCCGGCTCCAGAAGACGTTGACGCTGACCATGTAGATCTTGCCGAACCGGCGCTGATCGATAGCCCGCTTCAGCAGCTGGATGGTCGCGTTCTGCCGGTTCTGCTTGACCACAAACAGCTGCACCCCAGCCTGGTCGCAGGCAGCCACCATGGCTTCGCCGTCGGACCAGCGCGTGGCCATCGGCTTCTCAGTGATCACATGCCGCCCCGCCGCCGCCGCCGCGATCGTCTGGGCGGCATGCAAACCGCTCGGCGTCGCCAGCACGATGACGTCGGCGTTACTGCCGGCCAGCAGCGCCTCCAGTGAGGCAAAGCCCGCCGACCTGGTCCGCGACACGGCCCGGGCCAGCGCCGCCACGTCGGTGTCGCAGACCGCGACCAGCTCAGCGCGCTCCTTCTGTTGTTCGAGCGCTTCGAAGTGCTTCTCCGCGATCCGGCCGCACCCGATCAGGGCGAAACGGATCCGCCGGCCGGCGACAGGAAGGGGGGCGATAGGCATGGGAGGGAATGATAAGGACTTGGAGGACGAGCGGGAGGGCGGGAGCGGGCTCAGGACTCCATTGTCCGACGGCGCAGCGCCTCCAGACGGGGGAGGATGTCCGGTGCCTCCTTGGCCTCGACCAGCGGCCGCAGCTGCTCGAGCAGGTACTCCCAGTCAAGGCCGGTACCCTGGCGGATGAGGACGCCCTCAATATCCAGCCAGTCGCGTCCCCGGTCCGCAAACGCTTTCATCACGACCAGGTCTTCCGCACTGCACAGGCGGAGCGGCACATCGCCGCCGAGGAAGACGAGGCGTGACCGTCGCACGGCTTCCGCCTCAAACGGCAGTGCCCCCAGGGCGATATCCAGCGGGATACCGTCGGAGCTCTCGAGCAAGAGGACGCGGTTTCGCCGCGCGAACTCCCTGGCCTCAGGTACTCTGGCACGAAAGCTTTCGAGCAGTGGATCAATGTAGGATTCTTCATCGCCGAATCCGGTCAGCAGCGTCGCGTCTACGTCAAACGTCAGCCGTGGCTCGCCCCAGTGTTGCAGCGCCAATCCGCCGATGAAGCAGAAACTCCAACCCCGCTCCTCGCAGAACGCCTGAAGCTCCGTGGCTGCCTCGACCAGCTCGATCATGCGCCTGCCTGATCAGCAATCTGCCGGAACCACATCTGCTGCTCGACCAGCCCCGAACTGGTGCGCTCCCCCCGTTCCCGCAACGTGACCAGCACCATCCCCGAAAACGCCTGGATCGTGCGGACCGTGTCCATCTGCCGCAACTCCGCTCGGCGGATACGTTCCAATTCCGGCCCGGCCCGGCCCCAGGCCGCAACCGACTCCCGGAGCAACCGGGCCTCCGATTCAGTCATTCCCTCCTCCTCCTCCGACGAATCGGATGCGGGATATGGCGAGAGAGCCGGGTGGAAGCGGCATGAGGTGGAGTATAAGGAGGAAGTGATGGCGAGGGAATGTGAAACCGCCGACACCGGCTCACGCAGCGCCAGCTCGCATTGTTGCGCCACGGATTGCGGCTGACGGACCGTCCTCCACCGCTCACAGGCGCCTGCATGCTCCTCGCAGCGAAGTGAACAACCCTTACCGCGGAGTCCGCAGTCCTGACGGCGGAGTGCAAAGTCCTCACGGCCAGATGCCCAGCCCTGAAGGCGGAGTGCAAAGTCCTCACGGCCGGATGCCCCGCCCTGACGGTGGAGTGCCCAGTCCTCACGGCCGGATGCCCGGCCCTGAAGGTGGAGTGCGCAGTCCTGACGGCGGGATGCGCACCCCTGACGATCCTTCCCACGCTGTTGAGCAGCTCGTCAGAGCCGATTGGCGACGATTTCGCCATGGCTGATGTCAGATTGTGCCGGATTCCTGCCGATACCTTCCGAGTTGTGGTCGTGGGCGGAGCAGGAGCTCCGCCCCTACCCAGCCTCTCTTCTCTCTAATCACCCAATCGCCCAACCGCCTAATCGCCCAATCGCCACTCCCTCGCGCCGAGTCGCAGCTGCGCTGCTCCTAAGGCGCTTCGGTCGCCGCCCAACCGCCCAACCGCCTAACCGCCCAACCGCCTTCCCTACCCCGACAACCCCACCAGATTG
>Ga0226658_10000280_pt1 | contig 23935 bp, 34 predicted proteins | sample OliLak19BULKMAT1_FD_169091 | JGI IMG/M metagenome (GOLD analysis project Ga0226658, IMG submission 169091) | Freshwater microbial mat bacterial communities from Lake Vanda, McMurdo Dry Valleys, Antarctica - Oligotrophic Lake LV.19.BULKMAT1 (v2)... | ecosystem: Environmental > Aquatic >... | reverse complement strand
CCCCGGATTGGGCGAAATTACCTTCTTTGACCCGAAGCGCATTGTTTCCTACCCCGGGCTTTCCTTGGCGGGCGGCGCGATCAAGGGTTGGGATCGGCGCAATCAGTTTTACTTTCAGACGCTGATCGGGCTGGCCGAGCACTATCAATTCGACATCGACCAGCCGTTTGACAAACTGACACCGGAAGCGCAGCAGATCGTTCTATTCGGTTCCGGCAAGGACAAGGTTCCATTCAAGTATCCGGGTGAGCGCGGCAAACCGGTGATCCGCGCGGACATTTTTGAAGGCATTGTGCCGAACCTTGAGCGTCGCTATCGCGAGACCGATTCAATGGCGGTACGCGAAGAGTTGGCCAAGCACATCTCGACCAAAGCGTGCCCCGATTGTGCCGGTACGCGCCTGCGCAAGGAGTCGCGCAACGTCAAGGTGGGCGACAAATCCCTGCATGAGATTTCGGCGATGGCGCTCAAGGATGCATCACACTGGTTTACGGCGGTGAAGCTCACGCCGCAGAAAATGGCGATCGCTGAAAAGATACTGGTGGAGATTTCGGCGCGCGTACAGTTCTTGAACAACGTCGGTTTGGACTATTTGTCGCTGGCGCGCTCAGCTGATACGCTCTCCGGCGGCGAATCACAACGTATCCGCCTTGCCTCGCAGATCGGCTCCGGCCTGACGGGTGTCATGTATGTTCTTGATGAACCCTCCATTGGTTTGCATCAGCGCGATAACGACCGCCTGTTGCAAACCCTAAAGCGGTTGCGCGACTTGGGCAACTCGGTGATTGTGGTGGAGCACGACGAGGATGCGATCAACAACGCGGACTACGTGGTGGATATGGGGCCGGGTGCCGGCGTCCACGGCGGCATGGTGGTAGCCGAAGGCACGCCTGAGCAGATCAAGAAATCGTCACAATCGCTGACGGGACAATATCTTTCCGGCAAAAAGAAAATCACCATGCCGAAGTCGCGATTCAAACTTGATCGCAAGAAGCTACTGGTCATCAAAGGCGCGCGCGGCAACAACTTGAAAAACGTGACCTTGGAGTTGCCGGTCGGCGGCATGATTTGTATCACCGGCGTTTCCGGTTCCGGTAAATCCACGCTCATCAACGACACGCTCTATAAGACCGTCGCACATCACTTGTACGCCTCAACCAATGATCCGGCGCCGTTCGACACCATCGCGGGGCTCGACCATTTCGACAAAGTGATTTCGGTTGATCAATCACCGATCGGGCGCACGCCGCGCTCCAATCCGGCGACCTACACCGGGCTGTTCACGCCGATACGCGATCTGTTTTCGTCGGTACCCGAAGCGCGCGCGCGCGGCTACAGCCCGGGGCGGTTTTCGTTTAACGTCAAGGGTGGCCGTTGCGAGGCGTGTCAGGGCGATGGCGTGATTAAAGTCGAGATGCACTTCCTGCCGGATGTGTATGTGCCGTGCGATGTCTGCCACAGCAAGCGCTACAACCGCGAGACGCTGGAAGTGCACTACAAGGGCAAGAACATCACCGAAGTGCTCGGCATGACGGTTGAGAATGCGTTTGAGTTCTTCAAGCCGGTGCCAGTGGTTGCGCGCAAACTGCAGACCCTGCTTGATGTCGGGCTGGGGTATATCCGCTTGGGTCAGAGCGCCACGACGCTGTCTGGCGGTGAAGCGCAGCGCGTCAAACTCTCACTCGAACTCTCCAAGCGCGACACCGGCAAGACGCTGTTCATTCTTGACGAGCCGACCACCGGGCTACATTTTCACGATATCGACCTGCTCTTGAAAGTACTGCACCGCTTGCGTGATCACGGCAACACGGTGGTGGTGATCGAGCATAACCTCGACGTCATCCGCACCGCTGATTGGGTGATCGATCTGGGCCCCGAGGGTGGCGATGGCGGCGGCATGGTTCTGTGCGAAGGGCCGCCCGCGACCATCGCGCAGCATGCGACCAGCTACACGGCTAAGTACCTGCGGCCGATGCTGGGCATCGCACAGAGCAAGCCGGCGGGCTCATCGAAGAAAACAGTCAATGCCTAGTGTCCGGTCGGAGAAGCCTTGCTCGGGACTTCTCGAAGCCTCAAAATTCGGTCTCCCCGGCCCCCGACTCAATCGTTCGAGGGCAGGCTCCGGCCGGGGCCCAAGTTGTAGACGCATCAATGCGCGACAAAACTTGGATACCGGCTCGGGCGACTGCCCGGTCTACCCTGAGCGCGTCGAAGGGCCGGTATGACAGGGGGTTTTTGGAGGTCATGTCACAAAACACTAGCATCCGTGCGCTGTTTGGAGCAGTTTTGCTTCAAACTGCCCGTGGAATAACGAGTTTACTAATCCTTGCTAATGACGCCACGTGAACTCCTACTTGCCAGCTTTCGCGCCGCACTGACGGCGGCCGATCCTCTACAAATCGTACCGCGTCATCTGCCACCACCACCGGCGTCGGGCCGCACCATTGTGATCGGTGCCGGCAAGGCGGCGGCGGCGATGGCCAAGGCGGTAGAGCAACATTGGCCGGCGGGCGCGCTGCTTGAGGGGTTGGTCATCACGCGCTACGCCCACGGATACGCGGGTGCTGAATCACTGAAGAAGATTCAAGTGATCGAGGCCGGCCATCCGGTGCCGGATGAATCCGGCGAACGGGCGGCAAAACAAATTCTGTCGCTGGCGACGTCGGCGGGTGCCGATGACTTGCTGCTGGTGCTGGTCTCCGGCGGAGGCTCCAGTCTGCTGTCACTGCCGGCCGGCGAAGTCGGCATGGCAGACCTGAAGTTGGTCACCCGCGACCTGCTCAACAGCGGCGCGCCGATTCAAGAGATGAATGTGGTGCGTAAGCATCTTTCGGCGATCCAAGGCGGCCGACTCGCCGCGGCGACCGCCGCGCGCGTGGTCACGCTCATCATTTCGGATGTGACGGGCGATGACCCTTCGGCAATCGCCTCGGGTCCGACGGTGCCGGATCCATCGACCTACCAGGACGCGCTCGATATTCTGAATCGTTATCGGATCACGCCGCCCGTGTCGATCGCCCGGCACTTGTCGAACGGCGCGCGTGGCAATATTGCCGAGACCCTCAAGGCAAGCGACCCTGCGTTTGCCAAGGTGGAAAACCATGTGATCGCGACTGCCCATCAGAGCCTGTCGATGGCGGCGGCGTTTTTCCAGCAGCACGGCATCACACCGATGATCCTGGGCGACAGCGTGACCGGCGAGGCACGTGAAGTCGCCAAGGTGTACGGTGCGTTGGCGCGCCAGATTCGCCAGCATCACCACCCTCTCAAGCCGCCGATCGCCCTCATCTCGGGTGGCGAATGTACCGTTACGCTGGCCGCTGGCAATAAGGGCCGTGGCGGGCGATGCAGTGAGTTCTTGTTATCGCTCGCCATTGATCTTGATGGCCTGCCGGGTGTGCACGCCATCGCCTGCGACACCGACGGCATCGACGGCTCGGAACACAACGCCGGTGCCATTTTGCTGGACGACTCACCCGCTCGCGCCAACGCCGCCGGCCTCAACGCGATGCGCCAACTCGAGGCGAACGACGCATTCGGCTACTTTGCGCCGATTGATGACCTGATCGTCACCGGGCCGACCCGCACCAACGTCAACGACTACCGCGCCCTGCTGATCCTGTAGCGGCCGCGCGGCGGATATCCGCCGCCTAAAACGGCATTTTCGCTATACTCGTTGCGCTGCTGAGAATACGCAAAACAACCGTCAGCATCCGGGAGTCGATTGTTGTTAACCCCTACGTGGATACTGCTACTGGCGACGCTGGTGCTCTGCACATGTGTGCTTGCGGTGCTGATCGTTCACGCCCGGCGTAACCATCGCGATCTGCAGATGGCCAAGCAGCAACTCTCAAGCCTTGGCGCAGTGCTGGCCTCCAGTAATGCCGTCCGGGATGAAGCTGAGCACGAAAATGATCTGGCACGGGCGGTCGAGAGCGAAGCGCGGTTGCGCGCGAGCCAGGAAAATCTGGTTAGGGCGCAGCGCCTCGCGCGCATCGGCAGCTGGCGGCTGGATCTGGCCACCGGTCGCATGGAATACTCGGACGAGTACCTGAGTTTGCTCGAACTCACACCCGAGGACGCACCGCGCACCCCCAGCGAATGGATTGCGCGTTTTGTGCCCGATCCGCATAAAGCACAGGCTGTTAAAAGTCATTTCGAGCAGGCGCTTCGAGGCGCCCAGTCCTACAGCGGTGTGCGGGCGATCGCACTTAAGGATGGCAGCACCAGATGGCTTTCCTTCGCCGCAGATCCAGTCGTCGCGCCGGACGGAACGGTCGTTGCGATTGTCGGGGCGACGCGTGACGTCACCGTTGAGCATCTCGCCCAAGAAAGACTGCAGGCGAGCGAAGAGCGGTTTCGCATGATTTCCGAGAACATGCAGGATATCGTGACGCTGCATGACGCCGACGGCGGCGTGCTGTACGCAACGCCGTCACTCTCCCGGGTGCTCGGGTACCGCACCTCCGACAGCGCTTACGACTCGCCATTCCTGTACGTACACCCTGATGATGAATCAGCCGTGAAGGCGGCGGTTGCGCGCATTCTGGCAGGCGACGTGCCACTCGAAAAACTCGAGCTTCAGTTACGCAAGCGTGGTGGAGAGTACGCTTGGGTGGAGTCATCATTTGTGCGAGTACTCAATGAGGACGGCCGCCTGCGACACGTTCAGGCGATTACACGCGACATCAGCGAACGCAAACGCGCGGAAGTGGACCTCGCCAGTCGCACAGCGGAACTGGCCAGAGCAAACCGCCTCCTGATCGAGGAGGCCGCACGTCGACAAGCGCTGGAGCGACGCGTGATGCTGTCAATCGAAGGCGCGCTATCGCAGGTTGGTCTTGAATTGCATGACGACTTGGGCCAACAACTGACCGGTATTTCGTTGTTGGTGAAGACCATGGAAAGCAAGTTGACGTCGGCACCTCCGCAGCACGAGCGTGCGACCGCGCGCGAGGCGGCGCGAATTGCTGAATTAGTCAATCGCGCAATCAACCATACCCGCATGATTTCCCACGGGCTATCGCCCTACATGGTCGGCGATCTGGGGCTCACCTCAGCCCTAACGCAGCTGGCGAACGATATTGACAGCATCGGTGTGATTGCATGCGTGGCCGAAATTGACCCGCGTGTTCGAATTCATGATGAGGTCGCCTCGCGCAGCCTGTTCCGAATTGCGCAGGAAGCAACCAATAACGCCCTCAAGCACAGCGGTGCCGGACTGATACGAATTTCCCTCAAACTGGCGGGCCGCGATCTTCAACTTACGATTGCCGATGACGGCAGCGGCACCGACTCTCCAGCTAGCGGCAGGACATCGCTGGGCCTGTTCAATGGCGGACTGCACAGCATCAAACACCGCGTACAGTCGATCGGTGCACGAATGAAAATTCGCCTTGCCGGCAAGGGCACGATCGTCATGGTGCGGTGGACGTACCCGGCGGCGAACGTCGGCTCGATCAAACCGGTGCAGCGTCGGCTGGTGAGCGTTGGAAAGTCATCGTGAGTTCGACATATCCATTCGGAGTATTGCGGAGGCATCTATGCACGTGAACGCAATGATGAAGTTTCGCATCATGGTGGTCGATGACCATGCCATCGTTTTGCATGGCCTTACGCAGTTGATCAACAACTCGGCCGATCTCGCGGTTTGTTTGCAGGCGGAATCTGCCGAGCAGGCGCTGGAGATATTGAAAACCGAGCCACTGCCGGATCTGGTGGTGACCGACATTTCACTGCCAGGCTTGTCTGGCATTGACCTGACCAAGACGCTCACTACGCAGCACCCGGGCCTGCTGGTTTTAGTACTGTCCATGCACGAAGAAATGATCCATGGAGAGCGCGCCCTGAAAGCCGGCGCCAAAGGCTACTTGACCAAGCATGAAGCCACTGAAAAAGTCGTATTTGCCATCCGGCGAATTCTTGGTGGCGAGCAGCATTTGAGTCAGCGGATGCAATCGCTGCTGGCGCAACAGGTGCGGACCAAGTCAAAGTCAGGCGTGGTTTCAGTGTTGTCGAGCTTGACGGATCGCGAGTACGAGATCTTTCGATTTATCGGCATGGGGATGAGTTCCTCGGAGATTGCGGAGAAACTTGCCCGGAGTATCAAGACCATCGAGGCACACCGCGCCAACCTGAAACAAAAGCTCGGCCTGCGCAACGCCATTGAACTCAACCAATTCGCGGCCAACTACGCCGATCGGGAACGCATTTAGCCTGCGGGATTGGCGGGCAAACTTGGTGACGGCCGCGCCGATGCCGCGTACCGCATAGTTGTTCGGCCAGCAGAAAATAAATCCACGCCAGATTGATCGAGTACCGGATCACAACATTCTAGTGTCTAGTTGCAGAAGTCTGCCTGAGCAGCCGCGTCCCCGTGGCCGAGGTGGTTGCCCATCTGCGAGGGCGCAACATTCCAATCATCGAGGGCCAAATCACACGAGCCGGCGCGGTGGGCGTCATTACGTCGATCTATATCCATGACCCCGACTTGAACCTTGTCGAGATCGCCAACTACCTCAAGTAATCCGATACCGCACAAACAAAAAAGCCGGCGCGAGCCGGCTTTTTCTTAAACGCACCAACGATCAGGCAGCCGCTTTTTCTTCTGCTGGCACCTCTGCTGCCACGGGTCGATCAACCAACTCGACCAAGGCCATCGGCGCGTTGTCGCCTTGCCGGAAGCCGAACTTCAGAATGCGAAGGTAGCCGCCCTTGCGCTCTTTGTAACGCGGGCCCAACTCGGCGAACAACTTGACCACGATATCGCGGTCACGCAGGCGATCAAACGCCAGACGTTTGTTGGCCAGTGTTTCTTCCTTAGCCAACGTGATGAGCGGCTCGGCGACACGGCGCAGCTCTTTTGCCTTCGGCAACGTTGTCTTGATGACTTCGTGAAGAAATAGCGAGTTGGTCATGTTGCGCAACATCGCGAGGCGATGTGAGCTGGTTTTGTTGAGTTTACGAAGACCGTGACGATGACGCATGATGAATTTCCTTGGTTATCTTGGCCGTTGATGCAACCAGCCTTGTTATCGTTATGGGTTGTAAAAGGTGCTGCGAATTCCATATCCCCGTTTTACGGGGACCATCTGGCAAAGTGCCGCCAAATTACTTCATGACACCTGCGGCTGGCCAATTCTCGAGTTTCATGCCGAGCGTCAAGCCCTTGCTGGCGAGAACTTCCTTGATTTCGTTGAGCGACTTGCGACCCAGATTCGGCGTCTTAAGCAGCTCGTTCTCGGTGCGCTGGATCAGATCGCCAATGTAGTAAATATTCTCAGCCTTGAGGCAGTTGGCAGAGCGGACGGTAAGTTCAAGGTCATCGACCGGCTGCAACAGGATCGGGTCGACTTGCGGCGACTTGGCTTCCTCGGCTTGCATCGGCGTGCCCTGCAGGTCTGCAAAGACAGAAAGCTGGTCAACCAATACTCGGGCCGCATAGCGCACGGCTTCTTCAGGCTCGATGGAGCCGTTTGTCTCGATATCCATCACTAGGCGATCAAGATCAGTACGTTGTTCAACGCGGGCGCTTTCGACCGCGTACGAAACACGGCGGACTGGCGAATAGGACGCGTCTAGCAGAATCGAACCGATGGTACGGTTGTCGTCATTGCGACGCGCCGTCGCGGCGACATAGCCGCGACCTTTTTCAACTTTGATCTGCATGTCGATCTTGCCACCGGCAGTCAGATTCGCAATCACGTGATCCGGATTGACGATCTCAACGTCGTGTGTCTGCTCGATATCGTGACCCGTCACAGGACCCGCGACAGACTTTTTCAGTTTGAGCGTGGTGTCGGTACGATTGTGCAACTTAAGCACCAGCCCCTTCAAATTGAGGAGGATGTCAACGACGTCTTCTTGCACGCCTTCGATGGTGGAATACTCGTGTAACACACCGGAGATCTTGACTTCAGTCGGTGCGTAGCCTGGCATTGATGAAAGGAGAATGCGGCGGAGTGCATTACCCAGGGTGTGGCCATAACCGCGCTCGAACGGCTCCATCACGACTTTTGCGTGTGCTGGAGAAATATTCTCGACGTCGATGATGCGCGGCTTCAGAAAAGTCGTGGCGTTACTTTGCATTGACGGGGGCCTCTATAGATTAACGCGCGCCGTGGCGTCCCACGGCGCGGGGGTGAAACGGATTACTTCGAGTAAAGTTCGACGACCAGTTGTTCGTTGATATCGGCGGCGAACTCTTGGCGATCCGGCAGCGTTTTGAATACGCCGGAAAACTTCTTCGTGTCGACTTCGACCCAGTTCGGAAAGCCATTGGCTTCAGCGAGCTTGAGTGCGTCTAAAATGCGAAGTTGCTTTTGTGCCTTCTCTTTGAGGGACACAACGTCGTTTGGCTTGAGCAGGTAGGACGGAATGTTGACCGGCTTGCCATTGACCAGAATACCGCAGTGGCTGACGATCTGGCGGGCTTCTGCGCGTGTGGAGCCAAACCCCATACGATAGACGTTGTTGTCCAGACGCGACTCAAGCAACTGCAGCAGGTTCTCGCCGGTGGCACCTTTACGGCGCTCGGCTTCAGCAAAATACGTGCGGAACTGGCGCTCGAGAACACCATACATCCGACGGATCTTCTGCTTTTCACGCAATTGCGTACCGTACTCGGATACGCGTGACTGCTTCGCACCGTGTTGCCCCGGACGCGATTCAAGTTTGCACTTCGAGTCGAGCGGACGACGCGCGCTCTTCAGGAAGAGATCAGTACCCTCGCGACGCGAGAGCTTACATTTGGGACCAATATAACGAGCCATGTGATTATCTCTTTTACGAATTACATGCGACGACGCTTGGGTGGGCGGCAACCGTTGTGCGGGACAGGTGTGACATCTGCGATCGACATGATCTTGATGCCCAACGCATTCAACGCACGAACAGCAGACTCGCGACCTGGCCCCGGTCCCTTGATGCGTACTTCAAGATTCTTGATGCCGCACTCCTGCGCCGCCTTACCGGCAGCCTCCGCAGCGATCTGCGCTGCGAATGGAGTGGACTTGCGGGAGCCCTTGAAACCTGCGCCACCAGAAGTCGCCCACGACAGTGCATTGCCCTGACGGTCGGTGATGGTGATGATGGTGTTGTTGAACGACGCGTGAATGTGTGCGATGCCTTCCGACACATTCTTTTTGACTTTCTTGCGTACGCGTGTTGCTGCTGCAGTCGGTTTAACCATGTTGTGTACCTCGTTTCCGAAACTTTATTTCGCCAAGCGAACAGCTTTGCGTGGACCCTTGCGAGTACGGGCATTGGTGCGCGTCCGCTGACCGCGAACCGGCAGACCCTTGCGGTGTCGCGTGCCGCGATAGCAGCCCAGATCCATCAGACGCTTGATCGACATCGATACTTCACGACGCAAATCGCCCTCAACGGTGACTTTGCCAATCTGCTCGCGCAGCTTGTCCATGTCGCTATCGTTAAGATCTTTGATCTTTGCAGATCCCTTTACGCCAGCCGCTGCACAAATCTTTTGCGCGGTATGACGACCAATGCCAAAAATTGCGGTCAACGCAATTTCTGCATGTTGATGATTTGGAATATTTACACCAGCAATACGTGCCATGATGGACGACCCTTAGCCTTGACGTTGCTTATGACGCGGTTCCTTGCAAATGACGCGCAAAACACCTTTGCGGCGCACCAGTTTGCAATTGCGACAGATTTTTTTGACAGAAGCCTGAACTCGCATTTCTTTCTCCTTGCTTCCCGATGCCTATTTGGCGCGAAAAGTGATACGTGCTTTCGTTAAATCGTAGGGCGATATTTCTACCGTGACTTTGTCACCAGGCAATATGCGGATGTAGTGCATGCGCATCTTCCCTGAAATGTGACCCAGCACGACGTGCCCGTTTTCCAACTTGACCCGGAACATCGCGTTTGGCAACGTTTCCTGGATTACGCCCTGCATTTCAATCGTTTCTTCTTTTGACATTAATCCGCTACCAATCTGCTCAAACTACCGAACAGGGAAGCCGGCGCCACCCTTGAAATTCGCCTTCTTGAGCAGGCTTTCATACTGGTGAGACATCAAATACGCTTGCATCTGCGCCATAAAGTCCATGGTCGTCACCACGATAATCAGGAGAGACGTGCCGCCAAAATAAAACGGTACGTTCCAGCGCATGTGCAGAAACTCCGGCAACAAACATACCGCCGTAATGTAGGTGGCGCCAACCAGTGTCAAACGCATCAGAATCTTGTCGATATACCGTGCGGTCTGTTCACCCGGCCGGATACCCGGTACAAATGCGCCGCTCTTCTTCAAATTCTCAGCGGTTTCCTTCGAGTTGAAGACGAGTGCCGTGTAAAAAAAGCAAAAGAAGATAATCGCCGCGGCATACAACAACGTATAGAGGGGCTGCCCCGGTGCCAGCGCCGCGCCAACATCCTTCAACCAAACCATCTGATCGCCTTGGCCAAACCAACCGGCAACGGTAGCGGGAAACAAAATGATGGACGACGCAAAAATGGGGGGAATGACGCCCGCCATGTTTAGCTTCAAGGGCAGATGCGACGCCTGACCACCGTAGAGCTTGTTCCCCACTTGGCGTTTTGCGTAGTTGACGAGGATTTTTCTCTGCCCGCGTTCAACGAATACGACAAAGTACGTCACAAACACCACCAGCGCGAGAATGAAAAGGAACACCGGAATTGACATCGTACCGTTATTGACCAATTCCATCGTGCCGCCAATGGCACCCGGCAGACCCGCAACGATACCCGCAAAAATAATCAGCGAAATACCGTTGCCAATGCCGCGCTCGGTAATCTGCTCGCCTAACCACATCAAGAACATGGTGCCGCCAACGAGCGTGATTACCGTCACAAAACGGAACATCATGCCCGGATCGATTACCAAGCCCTGCTGCGACTCCAGCGCGATCGAAATACCAATCGCTTGAAACAACGCCAAGGCAACCGTGCCGTAGCGGGTGTACTGCGTAATCTTACGGCGACCAGCTTCGCCCTCTTTCTTCAATGCCTCGAGCGCCGGCGATACCACCGTCAACAGCTGCATGATGATGGAGGCGGAAATGTAGGGCATGATGCCGAGCGCAAATACCGAGAAGCGCGACAAAGCACCGCCGGAGAACATGTTGAACATGCCCAAAATTCCGCCGCCTTGCGTATCGAACAGTTTGGCGAGCTGGACGGGATCGATCCCCGGTACCGGGATATGCGTCCCGATGCGGAAAACAATCAACGCAAGCACCAAGAAAATGAGACGACGCTTAAGGTCGCCCATTTTTCCGATCGCTGCTAATGGATTTGTAGCCAAACGAATATTCCTATTCCGCTGTCAACTTAGGCTGCTGGTGTAGCTTCGATTGAACCGCCAGCCGCTTCAATCGCTGCCTTGGCACCCTTGGTCACGCCGATGCCGATCAGCTTGACCTTCTTGGCAATACTTCCCGAGAGAAACACTTTTGCGCCTAGCGAACTAGGGGCGATGATGTTGGCCTGCTTTAGCACCAACAAGTCAATGGTGTCGACCGGCAGCATGGCAATTTCGGAAAGGCGAACCTGCGCCGTATCGTTACGCGTGAGCGAGACGAATCCACGCTTTGGCAGGCGACGCTGCAAGGGCATCTGACCACCCTCAAAGCCGACCTTGTGGAAGCCACCAGAGCGGGACTTCTGCCCTTTGTGCCCACGGCCAGCTGTCTTGCCAAGTCCGGACCCGATACCGCGTCCAACGCGGCGACGGTTCTTTTTTGCACCCTCTGCGGGTTTAATGTCGTTCAAATCCATGATTCTTAGCCTTCAACTTGGAGCATGTAGCTCACTTTGTTGATCATGCCGCGATTGGCGGGAGTGTCGATTACGGTGACGGTGTGGTGACGTCTTTTCAAGCCCAAGCCGCGGACGCAGGCCTTATGCGCCTCCAAGCGACCGATGGTGCTCTTGAGCAATGTCACAGTAATTGTTTTCTGGTTGGTCATGATGAACCTCGATTAGCCCAGGATTTCTTCAACCGTCTTGCCACGTTTTGCGGCAACTTCGGAAGGGCGAGAAATTTGCGACAACGCGTCCAATGTAGCGCGAACGACGTTATACGGATTGGTGGAACCGTGGCACTTTGCGGAAATATTGGTAATTCCCATCACTTCAAACACCGCGCGCATCGCGCCACCGGCCTTGATACCATTTCCCTCAGCTGCAGGCTGCATGAATACGCGGGTACCGCCGTGCTTACCGACCACTGTATGGTGCAGCGTCCCGTTTTTCAGGTGAATCTTCACCAACTTGCGGCGGGCTTGCTCCATCGCTTTTTGCACCGCGACGGGCACTTCCTTGGATTTACCCTTGCCCATGCCGATACGGCCATCCCCGTCACCGACAACCGTCAGCGCAGCGAAGCCAAGAATACGGCCACCCTTCACCACTTTGGTGACGCGGTTCACCGAGATCATCTTCTCGCGGAGGCCGTCGCCGTCTTTTTCCTGCATGTCTGGTTTTGCCATTTGCGATTCCTTGACTAAAACTTGAGGCCGGCTTCACGCGCGGCATCTGCCAGCGCTTTCACGCGGCCGTGGTAAGCAAACCCTGCACGGTCAAACGCAACATCCGAAACGCCGGCCGCTTTGGCGCGCTCAGCGATACGCTTGCCAACTTCAGCAGCCGCGGCGGTTGTCGCGCCGTTCTTCAGCGTTGCGCGCAATTCTTTCTCGGCCGTCGAAGCCGCCGCCAAAACTTTCTGGCCGGTTGCGTCGATCACCTGCGCATAGATGTGCGTATTGGTACGATTTACGGTCAAACGAACAGCCTTCAAACGCGCAATGGTTGCTCGCGTTTTTGCGGCACGACGCAGACGGGATTGTTTTTTGTCGATCATGGTCGCGCTCCTTACTTCTTCTTCGTCTCTTTGAGAACGATGACTTCGTTCGCATAACGCACGCCTTTGCCCTTGTACGGCTCCGGCGGACGATAGCCACGCACGATGGCGGCGACTTGGCCGACCTTCTGCTTGTCAATGCTCTTCAAAATGATTTCCGTCGGGGTCGGCGTTTCCGCCTTCACGCCCTCGGGCATGTCGTATACGACCGGGTGCGAATAGCCCAATGCCAGATTCAACTTGGCACCCTGAGCCGAAGCTTTGTAACCCACGCCGACCAGGGTCAACTTGCGCTCAAAACCTTTTTCAACACCCAGAACCATGTTCGCCAACAACGCGCGCATCGTGCCGAACATCGCATTGGCCGCTTGGGAGTCGTTGGCCGCTTCCAGAACAAGCTTGTCGCCGTCTTGCTTGATGTTGACAAGTTGCGTTGCCGCTTGGGTCAAGGTACCCAGCGGGCCCTTGACGGTGATTTCGTTTGCCGCAATCGTCACTTCGACTTTTGCGGGAACAGTGATGGGGAGTTTACCGACGCGAGACATTTGTTTCTCTCCTTACACCACGATACAAATCACTTCGCCACCGACACCGGTTGCGCGTGCTTTGCGATCCGTCATCACGCCCTTGGAGGTGGACACAATCGCCACACCAAGTCCGTTCATGACGGGTTTGATATCTTCACGTCCGCGGTAAATCCGCAGACCAGGACGGGATACGCGCTCGATCTTTTCGATCACCGGCTTTCCCGCATAATATTTCAGCCCGACATTCAACTCGGACTTGCCGTCGACGGTGCGGACATCGTAACCTTCGATGTAGCCTTCGTCTTTCAGCACATTGGCGATCGCCACCTTCACTTTCGAAGACGGCATCGTCACATCAACTTTTTCCGACTGTTGCGCATTACGAATGCGGGTCAACATATCGGCGATCGGATCACTCATGCTCATAATTTATCTCCGCTCGCTTACCAGCTAGCTTTAACCAAGCCCGGCACTTCGCCGCGCATGGCAATTTCACGCAACTTATTGCGACCCAATCCGAACTTGCTGTACACGCCACGAGGACGACCCGTGATGGCACAACGATTACGCAAACGCGTAGGGTTCGAGTTGCGCGGCAAAGCCTGCAACTTCAAACGCGCCTGATAGCGATCTTCATCGGGGGCGTTTTGATCATTGATGATTTTGAACAATGCCTCGCGCTTCGGCTTGAACTTGGCGACAAGCTTTTCACGCTTGGCTTGACGATTGATAACTGCGAGTTTGGCCATGCGCTTAACCCCTGAAAGGAAACTTGAACGCAGCGAGGAGCGCTTTGGCTTCAGCATCGTTCTTGGCAGTTGTGGTAATCGAGATGTTCATGCCGCGAATCGCGTCGATCTTGTCGTACTCGATTTCCGGAAAAATAATCTGCTCTTTTATGCCCATGTTGTAGTTGCCACGACCATCGAACGAGCGACCGGAAATACCACGGAAGTCACGGACGCGAGGCAAGGAAACCGTAATCAGGCGATCAAGGAACTCATACATGCGCTCAGCGCGCAATGTCACCATGCAACCGATCGGATAACCGTCACGAATCTTGAAGCCCGCAATCGACTTTTTTGATTTGGTGACGACCGGTTTTTGCCCGGCAATCTTGGTCATGTCGCCGACGGCGTTATCCATGATTTTCTTGTCGGCAACGGCCTCACCAACACCCATATTCAAGGTGATCTTGGTGATGCGCGGCACTTCCATGACGCATTTGTAGCCGAAGTCCGTCATCAACTTCGGAACTACGGTTTCTTTATAAAAAGATCGGAGTCGAGCCATTTTCACCGCCCCCTTAAGCGTCTATTTGTTCGCCATTGGATCGGAACACGCGCACTTTGCGCTTGTCATCCATGGCTTTGAAGCCGACACGATCCGCTTTACCGGAGGTCGGATTGAAAATGGCGACGTTTGAGAGATGAATGGACATCTCTTTCTCAACGATGCCGCCGGTCGAACCCTTCATCGGGTTCGGCTTGGTATGCTTTTTGACGCGGTTGATCCCTTCGATCACCGCACGCTCGGACTCAAGAACCATCGACAGCACGGTGCCGCGCTTGCCTTTGTCCTTACCGGTGATGACGACCACTTGATCGCCTTTGCGTATCTTGTTCATTGTGAATTTTCCTTTGCGTCCTTACAGCACTTCAGGCGCCAGCGACACGATCTTCATGAACTTCTCGGTACGCAACTCGCGCGTAACTGGTCCAAAGATACGAGTGCCGATTGGCTCAAGCTTTGCGTTCAACAAAACGGCTGCGTTGCCATCGAACTTGATCAACGAACCGTCGTTGCGACGCACACCCTTGGCGGTGCGCACAACAACCGCGTTGTAAACCTCGCCTTTTTTGACGCGTCCGCGCGGCTGCGCTGATTTGATGCTGACTTTGATGACGTCACCAACGCCGGCATAACGCCGCTTTGAGCCGCCAAGGACTTTGATACACATCACAGAACGCGCGCCGGTGTTATCGGCGACGTCGAGAATCGACTGCATCTGAATCATTTTTTTTCTCCAACTTACCTGCCACAGGTGGCAGCCAGTTTTGGATCCGTCTTATGTCATCGCACCGCACTCGGGGACCCGAGTGAAACGCGCCAACAGGTTAGAAAGCTTCTTTTGCCCGATTGCTTAATGCACTGTTTGCTTGATGTCAAAAACATGCAAACTCACAGTGCGGCTTGTGCAGACTTTCAGGCGGCAAGGTTATACGACAACCCTGTTTTTGCAGACATTCGGCCGACATAGCCACGACCGAAGCAGCGAAGTCCGCCAGTATATGCGAAGTCCATCCCCTAAATCAAGCACTTTTCTCGCCTAACTCAAAGGCTGGAGTACATTTTGACCAGATTAAGGCGGTCGCCTTGACTTGCGGCTTCGGGAGGCGGACCTAGACGGCGGTCATACCGCCGTCCACCGAGAGAATTTGACCGGTGACGTAGGCTGCAGCGTCTGACGCCAGAAAAATTGCCGGGCCCATCAAGTCCGCTTCTCCACCCAGACGACCAAGCGGCGTCATGCTGACGATTTGTTTTTCAATCGCCTGTAGGATTCCAGCGCTCATTTTTGACGGGAAGAAACCGGGTGCCAACGCGTTGACACGTATGTTGTACTTTGCCCACTCGGCGGCCAGCGCCCGCGTGAAATTGATCAATCCGCCCTTGCTGGTGTTGTAGGCGATGGTTTGCATCCCGCCCAGCTGACCGCGAAACCCGGCGACCGAAGCGACACTGATGATTGCGCCACTGCGCTTGGGGATCATGGCTTTGGCACCCACTTGTTGGGTGACGAGCCAGGTTCCGGTCAGATTGGTGGCAATGATTTTGTTCCACGCCTCAAGCGGATACTCTTCGGCTGGCGCACCCCATGAGGCGCCGGCGTTATTCATCAGGATGTCAATACGGCCAAAATTAGCAAGGACGGCATCGACCATCGGTGCGATCGTTTCTGGCTTACCCAAATCACTCGGCACGATGAAGGCCTCGTAGCCCAGCGCACTCAGCTCGCTCTTGGCCTCCTCAAGCTCATTGACTTTGCGGGCGGTGAGCGCGAGCTTCGCGCCTTGAGCACCATAGCCTTTTGCGATCTGCAGCCCGAGGCCCCGCGAACCGCCGGTAATCAACGCGACGCGGCCAGTCAGGTCAAACAGTTTTGTTGCGCTCATGAAGAATGCGTCCAGTTGAGAAGATTGAGGTCGGGTGCCGCACGAGCACCACCATAAAATTGCGCGCGGCTTTTTTGAGAAAGTCCGTTATCGAGGGGCGTTTTCAATCGGCATGTGCCAGCGATGCTCTTTATTGCGTGCTCTTAATATATGCCCGAGTTGTCGTCCGGCAACAGGCGCTTGTGCCGCGTCATTGACCCGCCGCCAAGAATTGACAGCGCGACGGCTTCCGCGATCTTGATCCCATCGACGCCTGCGCTCATGATACCGCCTGCATATCCGGCACCCTCACCGGCCGGAAACAAGCCGTTCGTGTTTACACTTTCAAAAGTGTCGTCCCGGCGGGTGATACGGATTGGCGATGAGGTGCGCGTTTCAACGCCCGTCAGCACTGCGTCGTGCATCGCGAATCCCTTGATCTGTTGATCGAAAGCGGGAAGCGCTTCACGAATCGCTTCTATGACAAATCCCGGAACGCAGCTCGACAAATCCGTCATCTTCACTGCCGGTTTGTAAGACGGCACAATAGACCCAAGCGTCGTCGAAGGACGCCCGGCGAGAAAATCGCCCACCAACTGGGCCGGGGCATTGTAGTTTTCGCCGCCAGCCTTGAAGGCGGCCTCCTCCCACCGCCGTTGAAAGTCGATACCTGCCAGCACATGCTCAGGGTAATCACGCTCGGGAGTGATGCCGACGACAATTCCGGCATTGGCATTGCGTTCATTGCGCGAGTACTGGCTCATGCCGTTTGTCACGACGCGACCTGCCTCCGAGGCCGCTGCGACAACAGTACCGCCAGGGCACATGCAAAAACTGTACACACTACGATCATTGGACGCGTGGTGCACGAGCTTGTAATCGGCCGCGCCCAGCACCTGATTGCCAGCGTTCGGCCCGAACCGCGCGCGATCAATCATGCCTTGCGGGTGTTCAATACGAAAGCCGATGGAGAACGGCTTTGCTTCGACGAAAACCCCCCGTTCGTGTAGTTTGTAAAACGTGTCGCGCGCGCTGTGCCCAATGGCAAGCACAAGGTGATTGGTCGCAATGGTTTCGCCGGTTTCGAGCACGACGCCGCGCACTTGACGCTCGTCACCTTGCCCGTCGATGTCGAAGTGGACTACCTTTTGCTGAAACCGAATCTCTCCACCGAGCGATTCGATGCTTCTGCGCATGATCTCAAGCATCGAGACCAATTTGAAAGTTCCGATATGGGGCTTCGAGACGTACATGATCTCGGCGGGTGCACCGGCCGCGACAAACTCGCGCAGCACTTTGCGTCCGAGGAAAAATGGGTCCTTGATCTGACTCCAAAGCTTGCCGTCAGAAAACGTGCCGGCACCGCCTTCGCCAAACTGTACGTTGGACTCGGGGTTGAGGGTGGATTTGCGCCATAGACCCCATGTATCCTGGGTACGCTCGCGCACCGCCTTGCCTCGCTCCAGCACGATCGGCCGGAAGCCCATCTGCGCCAGCGTCAACGCCGCAAACAGTCCGCATGGTCCCATGCCGACGACCACCGGTCGCATGCCGCGCCAGTCGCCCGCCGCCCGTGCGATGAACTTGTATTCGGTATCCGGCGTCGCAACGACCTTCGGATCAGCGCGAAACTTCTTCAGCAACGCAGCTTCGTTTCGCACTTCGACGTCCAGCGTATAGACGAGCAGGATCTGGGCCTTTTTGCGCGCATCGTAGCCCCGTCGGAAAATGCTGAAGTCCAGAACATCTTCATCGGCAACCTTTAACCGCAACGTAATCGACGCGCGCAGGGCCGCCAGATCATCCGAATTGGTTTGACCGAGGGGTAGCTTGATTTCGTTGAGCCTAAGCATCGTATCGGGGGCGCTTCAACCTGAGCAAGCAGACATTATCCAGTTGTCGATCCGGAAACAAAAAGCCCGCGGATTTCGCGGGCTTCTCTGGGCAAACAATGAGAACGGCAAATGCTATTCGACTTTCGCCTTTTCCAACAACTTCGTCACGGCCCAAGATTTGGTTTTGGACATTGGCTTGGTCTCTTCAATCAGAACTGTGTCGCCCTGTTTGAATTCGTTGTTTGGACTATGCGCGTGGTACTTCTTTGAGCGACGCAATACCTTGCCCAAAATCGGATGCTTCACCGCGCGCTCAACAAGGACGGTCACCGTCTTGTCCATCTTGTCGCTGGTGATGACGCCCGTCAATGTGCGCTTGCTCTTGGTCACTTCAGCAGTCGTGGTCATTATTGGGCCTTCGCTTTCTGGGTGAGGATGGTCTTGATCTGCGCGATCTCACGCTTCACACGGCCAAGCTCGGTCGTTTTTGTCATCTGCTGGGTCGCCACTTGCATACGCATGGAAAACTGCGCACGACGAAGGTCCAGCATTTCTTTATTGAGTTCTTCCGGGGATTTCGCCCGCATTTCTTTGGTGTTCATGGCGTTAGTCCTCTCTTAACCCAGCATACGATGTACAAAGGTGGTCTTGATGGGCAGCTTGGCAGCGGCCAGCGCGAATGCTTCACGCGCCAGATTCTCCTGCACACCGTCCATTTCGTAGAGCACCTTGCCCGGCTGAATCTCAGCCACAAAGTACTCCGGGGAACCCTTACCGTTACCCATGCGAACTTCAGCCGGCTTCTTTGAAATCGGCTTGTCCGGGAAAATACGGATCCATACACGACCACCACGCTTGATGTGACGCGTCATGGCACGGCGGGCGGCTTCGATTTGCCGCGCCGTCAAACGACCGCGGCCAACCGCTTTCAAACCGAACTCACCGAACGAAACCTTGGCACCGGTCGTCGCGATGCCTTTGTTCCGGCCTTTTTGTTCCTTGCGATACTTCCTTCTAGCTGGCTGCAGCATTTTTCGCTCCTGGACGGCCACGCGGTTTACGCGCTGGCTCAGCTTGCGGCTCCGGTGCGGCTACAGGCGCTTCGCCTTTTGCCAGCATGTTGCCTTTGTAAACGAGAACCTGGACGCCGATCACGCCATAAGTCGTGCGCGCTTCCGAGAAACCTTGATCGATATCAGCACGAAGCGTGTGAAGCGGCACCCGACCTTCGCGATACCATTCGGTACGCGCGATTTCCGCACCATTCAAACGACCCGAGGACGTGATCTTGATCCCTTGAGCACCCAAGCGCATTGCGTTTTGCATCGCGCGTTTCATGGCGCGGCGGAACATCACGCGTTTTTCAAGCTGGGCGGTAATGCCATCCGCAATCAGCTGCGCGTCTGTTTCTGGCTTGCGAATTTCTTCAATGTTGACGTGCACCGGCACGCCCATCAACTTGGTCAAGCTAATGCGGAGATTTTCGATGTCTTCGCCTTTCTTGCCGATCACCACGCCGGGGCGTGACGAATAAATCGTGATCTTCGCGTTCTTGGCCGGGCGCTCGATGACGATCTTGCCGACTGACGCGCTCGCCAACTTCTTTTTCAGATAGGTGCGAACCTTGATGTCTTCCAGCAGCATGATCGGAAAATTCTTGCTGTTGGCATACCACTTCGACGCCCAGTTTTTAGTAACAACCAGCCGGAACCCGGTTGGGGAGATTTTTTGACCCATCGTTGCTCCTTATTGCTTGCCGTCGCCGACGGTCACAAACACGTGACATGTCGGTTTGACAATGCGGTTGCCACGGCCTTTTGCGCGCGCGGTAAAGCGCTTCAACACGGGGCCCTTTTCGACCATGATCTTGGCAACCGTCAGGTCGTCAATATCAGCGCCGTTGTTGTGCTCAGCATTTGCGATGGCGGATTCCAATACCTTCTTGATAATCGTTGCGCCCTTCTTCGGCGTAAACGTGAGGATATTAAGTGCTTGGTCAACCTTCTTGCCGCGAATCAGGTCAGCTACCAAACGACCTTTTTGCGCGGAGAGGCGGACGCCCCAAAGATTAGCGGATACGTTCATTGGTATCGCTCCTTATTTCTTGGCCGACGAAGCGGCCTTCTTATCGGCCGGGTGGCCTTTGAAGGTCCGCGTCAGCGCGAATTCGCCCAACTTGTGACCGACCATATTTTCGCTGACGAACACTGGAATATGTTGCTTCCCGTTGTGGACAGCAATGGTCAAACCAACAAAGTCCGGCAGGATGGTGGATCGGCGCGACCAGGTTTTGATTGGCTTGCGGTCTTTGATAGCCGCTGCTTTTTCAACCTTCGCTGCCAAGTGGCCGTCGACAAACGGGCCTTTCTTAATGGAACGTGACATGGCAATTAACCTTTCCGACGATCGCGAACGATCATGTTCTGTGTGCGCTTGTTGGTGCGCGTCTTGAGACCCTTCGCGGGTTGCCCCCACGGCGAACGCGGATGGCCGCCACCGTTGGAACGACCGCCGTGCGGGTGATCGACCGGGTTCATACAAATACCGCGCACCGTAGGACGCCAGCCGCGCCAGCGATTTGCACCGGCCTTGCCGATCACGCGCAGTCCGTGCTCCGCATTGCCGACCTCGCCAATGGTGGCGCGGCAGTCAACGTGAACTTTGCGAATCTCACCGGAGCGCAAACGAAGCTGGGCGTACAAACCTTCACGCGCCAGCAGCTGCACCGATGCGCCGGCCGAGCGCGCAATCTGCGCTCCCTTGCCCGGCAACATCTCGATACAGTGGATGGTCGAACCGACCGGAATATTGCGAATCGGCAGGCAATTTCCAACCTTGATCGGTGCATCCTGTCCCGACACGATCTGCTGGCCGACTTCCACGCCTTTGGGCGCGATCATATAGCGACGCTCGCCATCGGCATAACAAAGCAGCACGATGTTCGCGCTACGGTTCGGGTCATACTCCAGACGCTCGACCTTCGCGACGATGCCGTCCTTGTCGTTGCGCTTGAAGTCGATGATGCGGTAGTGCTGCTTGTGCCCGCCACCTTGGTGACGCGTCGTGATATGACCGTGATGATTACGACCGGCATTCTTCGATTGCGGCTCGAGCAAAGCGGCGTGTGGCGCCCCCTTGTGCAGGTCCGCATTGACCACCTTCAACATGCTGCGGCGGCCCGGCGAGGTCGGTTTGGTTTTGACGAGAGCCATTATGCCGCTCCTTCCGTAAACTGGATGTCGCCATCGCCCTTCAAGCAAACGTAAGCTTTCTTGACGTGGTTGCGACGACCTTCAAAACGCCCGTGACGCTTTGCTTTACCTTTTTGATTGACGATATTGACGCTCGCCACTTCAACCTTTTGGTCTTTGAAAAGCAATTCCACTGCTGCTTTGACTTCGGCCTTGGTTGCGCTTCGCAGGACTTCAAACACGACCTGCTTCTGCTTGTCGGCCACCATGGTGGCCTTCTCGGAAATAACGGGTCGCAGTACGACCGTCAGCAGACGTTCGGCATTCATGCGAGCACCTCTTCAAATTGTTTAACAGCACCTTTGGTCAACACCACGTTCGCGAAGCGGACGAGATTGACGGGATCAGCATGCTTGGCTTCGAGCACCATTACGTTCTCCAGATTGCGGGAGGACAAATAAAGGTTCTCGTCGTAGTTCTCGGTAATAATCAGCACTTGATCAAGACCCATGCCCTTGAGTTTGGCGACGAGACCCTTGGTCTTCGGCGCGTCAAGAGTCATGTTGTCAACTACCGACAAACGGTTTTCGCGAACCAACTGCGAGAGAATCGCGGCGATACCGGCGCGATACATCTTGCGGTTGACCTTTTGCGAGAAATTTTCGTCCGGCGAGTTCGGGAATATCTTGCCGCCGCCGCGCCACAGTGGCGACGAGGCCATACCGGCACGCGCACGGCCGGTACCCTTTTGGCGCCATGGCTTCTTGGTCGACTTCTGAACTTCGCTACGACCTTTTTGCGCACGGTTGCCGGAACGCGCATTCGCTTGGAATGCCGTGACGACCTGGTGTACAAGCGCTTCATTGTAGTCGCGGCCAAACATTTCAGCCGACACCGCAACGGTGCCTTCAGCGCCGCCGGTTTCATTGATCAGTTTGAGTTCCATTATTTGCCCCCCTTCGCTTTCGGCGCCTTGGCGGCAGGTCGAACAACGATGGTGCCGTTCTTCGCGCCTGGAACAGCGCCCTTGACGAGGATTAGCGAGCGTGCGACGTCGACACGTGCAACTTCGAGCATCGGCATCGTCGATGACACATCGCCAAGATGACCGGCCATGCGCTTACCCGGAAACACACGACCCGGATCCTGCGCCATACCGATAGAGCCCGGCACATTGTGCGACTTCGAGTTGCCGTGCGAGGCACGGTTAGACGAAAAGTGGTGGCGCTTAATAACGCCCGAAAAACCCTTACCCAACGTCGTGCCCGACACATCGACCTTTTGGCCGACAGCAAACATTTCAACAGAGAGCACTTCACCGACTTTGAGTTCGGCGAGCTTTTCCGGGGAAACAGCGAATTCCTTGACGACCGAGCCAGCTTCGACTCCGGCCTTGGCATAGTGGCCAGCTTGCGCCTTGGCTACGCGTGATGCACGGCGGGTACCAAATGCAACTTGGACGCCTGCATACCCATCATTCTCAGGGGTTTTGAGTTGTGTGACACGGTTATTCGACACATCAAGCACTGTCACGGGGATGGCTGTACCATCATCCGCGAAGATGCGAGTCATGCCGACCTTCCGGCCGACGAGACCTAAGCTCATCTTCATTCCTTTTGTGATTAGCCTCGTTTCATCTTAACAATCAAGATGTTACGAGGTGTTCGCTACAATTGGCGAACGGGTTATTTACCAGCGACTACGGCTTGTCGGCCTCTGCGGCTCATTCCAAGCGGAAAAGAGGCGAAATTATAATCGCCTCTTCTTAATAAATCAATCACTCACATCTTTACAGCTTAATTTCGACGTCAACGCCTGCCGGCAAGTCCAATTTCATCAGCGCGTCAACCGTTTTATCCGTCGGGTCGATGATGTCCATCAAGCGCAGATGGGTACGAATTTCCATCTGGTCGCGGGACGTCTTATTCACATGCGGCGAACGCAGCAGGTCGAATCGCTCGATCTTCGTTGGCAGCGGTACCGGGCCTTTGACGACCGCACCGGTGCGCTTCGCGGTTTCAACGATTTCGAGGGCTGACTGGTCGATCAGACGATAGTCGAACGCCTTCAAACGAATGCGAATCTTCTGTTTGGCGGGTTGTGCTGTTGCCATCTCGATTCCTTTTGGCCGCTCTAAAAATGCAGCCGTTGCTTGGGTTAAATCTTGTGAGGCGTAAGGTGGTGAGTGTGGAGCGAACCGTAAAACTAGGTCCGCCTCACTTCTCTCACCTCACCCCTCACCAGTTCTTCAATTACTTAACGATTTTCGAAACTACACCAGCACCCACGGTACGGCCGCCTTCGCGGATCGCAAACCGTAGACCCTCTTCCATCGCAATCGGGGCAATCAACTGCACCACAATCTTGACGTTGTCGC
>Ga0226658_10000271_pt1 | contig 24110 bp, 10 predicted proteins | sample OliLak19BULKMAT1_FD_169091 | JGI IMG/M metagenome (GOLD analysis project Ga0226658, IMG submission 169091) | Freshwater microbial mat bacterial communities from Lake Vanda, McMurdo Dry Valleys, Antarctica - Oligotrophic Lake LV.19.BULKMAT1 (v2)... | ecosystem: Environmental > Aquatic >... | reverse complement strand
GGTTTATCTCACCGAGCAAACCCCTTACTCACTAAGCCTAGATTATGGATTGGGTAATGCAAACATTGATTTGTCAGGGCTGTCCATTGACAAACTAAAAATTATTACAGGCAGTGCTGACGTAAATGTATCATACAGTTCGGGCATACAAAATAAAGTAGTGATGGATACTTTTTTCATTAAAGTAGACATGGGCACAGTAAATGCCAAACAGATCAATCTCTCCAGGTCTAAAGTGATCGTGGCCGATGTCGGTTTTGGGAACATGTTTCTGGATTTATCTAATCGCCCCAGTGTAAACAATCATGTAATTGGCAGTGTGGGTGCTGGCAATTTGGTGATTCACCTGCCGGATGAAGATGTACCGGTGATGGTGAAGATCAATGAGTCTTGGCTGTGCAGTGTCTATCTGGGCAAGAGTTTAAAAAAGATTGGCGACAATAAATTTGCCAATGCTGCTTACGCAAAAAACCCAAAGGATGCCCTTACATTCGATCTGGATGTTTCTATGGGCAAGATTGTATTCAAAGAATCAAACTAATATTTAGTTCCTGTGACTGGCTAAGTTAAGTTAGTCATATCCCCTCTCATACGAAGTAGAGAGAGGGGTGACCTCGCACGCGAGGGCGGGGGTGAGTCGCTATTAGCAACAATTTGAAATGCACCAATAAAGATTCGTGGGTATGTAATTCTATCGCTATTTTTGGTACTTACACAAAAACCCTTTACCCTGTGGATGCACTTATTGTAAAAGATGTCAACAAAGTTTATTCAACGCACAAAGCCTTGGATAACGTAAGCATTACCATTCCTGAAAAAACGATCTTTGGTTTGCTGGGGCCCAACGGAGCCGGAAAGACAACGCTCATCCGAATCATCAATCAAATCATCAATGCCGATAGTGGCGAAATATTGATCTTTGGGGAAAAGCTTCGCCCCAACCATATTGAAATCATTGGCTACTTGCCAGAAGAGCGCGGCTTGTACAAAAAAATGAAAGTAGGCGATCAACTACTTTATTTGGCTCAATTAAAAGGGTTAAGCAGACACGATGCGCTGGCACGCATTAAAGTGTGGTTGGAGAAATTCGAAATCAAAGATTGGTGGCACAAAAAAGTAGAAGACCTCAGCAAGGGCATGGCGCAAAAGGTGCAGTTCATCAGCACGGTTTTGCACGAGCCCAAATTGATTATTTTAGATGAACCCTTTTCGGGATTTGACCCAGTCAACGCCCAGCTAATTACCGAGAAAATATTAGAACTAAAAGAAAACGGCAGTACGATTATTTTCTCTACTCACCGAATGGAAACGGTGGAAGCGTTGTGCGACCATATTGCATTGATCAACAAATCCAAAAAAATACTGGAAGGGCCGAAGAAACAGATCAAAGATGGCTACCGTTCCAATACATTTTTGGTGGAACACCGTGGCAATCACTTAATTCTTGCCCCTGAGAAGTACGAAGTAAAAGGTCAAGTAAAAATTGAAGATGATCTTTATTCCACCACCATTAAAGCGGCTGACGGCATCAAGGGCAATCAAGTTATTCGCGACTTGATCGATATCACAGAGCTGCACAGCTTTCAAGAAAAAGTGCCAAGCATGGCAGATATCTTCATCAGTTTGGTGAAAGGCGAAGGCGATGAGGCGTTGAAAAAGCACCTACAAGAAGTATAATGACCCTGTTTTAAAATTAAACTATTTTACTCCTTACCTATGAATAAAATTTGGTTGATCATTCAGCGCGAGTTTTTAACGCGCGTACAAAAGAAATCATTTCTCATCACCACCATCTTAGTACCCTTGATTTTTCCGGCCATCATTGGCGTGTTGGTTTACATTATGAAAAAAGAAGCGGAAGCTGCGAAGGCTGATACCGTACAGGTGGTGGATGAAAGCGGAAAATTTATTTTCGAAAACGGCAGGCAATTTACATTTGTGCCGCTATCGATGTCGCTTGAACAAGCAAAAAAAACCTATAACGAAACAAAAGATTTTGCTTTGCTCTACATCCCTCCATTCGATATGAACAAACCCGAGGGGATGGTGATGTATACCAAAGAAAACCCGAGCCTTCAAAAAGTTGGTAACCTAGAATCCATTTTGCAAGATCGGATTCGAGACTTAAAGCTAGAAGAATACAAGATCGATAAAGAAACATTGAAGGGGTTGAAAGTTGATGTGAACTTAAAGCAAATCAATCTTTCTGAGACAGGCGAAGAAAAATCGAGCAATTCGGGAATTCTTTATGGGCTAGGATTTGGTTTGGGGATATTGATATATATGTTCGTGTTGGTATACGGAATTCAAATCATGCAAGGTGTGATTGACGAAAAGACATCAAAAATTGTGGAAATTATTGTGTCTTCTGTAAAGCCATTTCAATTAATGTTAGGAAAGATTGTCGGCATCGCCTCAGTAGGTCTACTTCAATTTACGATCTGGATTATTCTAATTACTGTTCTGTCCACAGGGGCACTAAGCTATTTTGGTTTAAAGATGCCGCAAAAGCAGGCCATGGAAGAAATGACCAAGTCTATGGGAAACGAAGAAATGAAGCAAGCGATGAACCAGCAAGATTCAAAAATTAACGAGTTGCTTGGTAATGTTGGTCAACTACCACTAGGAAAGATAGCTTTTGTTTTTGTCTTTTATTTTTTGGGAGGATATCTATTGTACGGAGCGCTGTTTGCAGCCGTAGGCTCTGCGGTAGAATCCATGCAAGAATCCCAGCAATTTCAATTCCCCATCACGCTTCCTCTACTCATCGGCTATTTTGGATTATTCATGTTCATCTTACGCGATCCCCATGGCCCGGTAAGCTTTTGGCTATCGGTCATACCTTTTACCTCACCCGTAGCCATGGTAGGCAGAATTGCATTTGATGTGCCCACTTGGGAGTTGGCGCTGTCAATGGTTTTATTGATCGGTGGATTTCTCTTTACCACTTGGATTGCCGGCAGAATTTACCGCGTTGGTATTTTAATGACGGGAACCAAAGTGAGTTGGAAAGTATTGGCCAAATGGTTTTTGATGAAGAGCTAGATATTCAAAATAGATTTGTCACATAATATCCGGGTGGGCACATCCGGATTTTTTATTTACCTTCCATTCCAATTTATGTCCAAAAATCCAGCCTCGCCCGCCTCCATGGAATTTTACAGGGATAATACCAATCTCAAGTGGATTATTCTGGTGGTATCCGTTGTTATCGGGTCGGGTACCATTCTGTTCACAAAGATCTTGGTTGATCAGTTGAAGGAACGCGAACGCAACCAGGTAAAGCTTTACGCCAAAGCACTTGAATACACAATCAACAATGACACCGGGGGCGAGGTGTTATTCATCACAGAGGAAATCATTTTCAAAAATAACTCTGTTCCCACCATTTTGTTGGACGAAAAAGGAAGTATCATTTCGTATGTCAATATTGATATCGATTCAACTTGGACCAATAAAAAAAAGGATAAGGTGTTGGCGAGCGAATTGGAAGACATGAAAAATTCATACCCGCCAATCGATATTTTGTTAAAAGATGCAACGGGCCAAGAAGTGACAGCCATTCAAAAAGTATATTATAAAAATTCATTTCTGTTGTCAGAACTGACCATCTTTCCGTACGTAGAAACTTCCATCTTAGCGATCTTTGGATTCATCGCTTACCTTGCTTTCAATTACTCAAAAACAGCCGAGCAAAATAGGGTGTGGGTAGGGCTTGCCAAGGAAACAGCTCATCAAATTGGCACTCCGCTTTCATCACTCATGGCCTGGGTAGAAGTATTGAGAGATGATCCAGAGCTAAAACATAAGGGGTTCGTTGAGGAGCTGGACAAAGATATCCGAAAGCTAAGAATGGTGACCGAACGGTTTTCCAGCATTGGCTCAACCCCTGTTCTAAAAGAAGAAAATATTTTTCAGTTAGTAAATAATGTAGTGGCCTATCTTCAACCACGACTTTCTTCAAAAGTAAAAATCGAAGTATATACCTTATCGGAAAATATTTTGGCCAACGTACATGCGCCCCTTTTCGAATGGGTCTTGGAAAATTTATGCAAAAATGCAGTAGACGCGATGGAGAATACAGGCACGATTGCAATCAAAATTCTTCGCGGCAGCGATAGCAAAGTGCTAATCGATATTTCTGACACCGGAAAAGGTATTTCCAAAAAATTGGTTCAAAGTGTCTTTAAGCCTGGTTTCACCACAAAAAAACGCGGATGGGGTTTGGGGCTGGCGCTGGCGAAAAGAATCATCGAACTCTATCACGGAGGAAAAATTTTCGTAAAATCATCAGAAGAAAAACAAGGAACGACTTTCAGGATTGAGTTAAAGAGCGCTTGACTTATCTAAAACTTAGGCTTCACGACTTAAGCCGCAAGCTTCACGCGTGCCAATCTCTGCTTACGATAGCAACGTCACAGGCATTCAAAAAGAACATTTTTTTCACCAATCTTCACCAACTTCACTGCACGATTTTCCTCTACGCGTAAAGTAACTCCTCGGGCGAACGAGGAAGAAATTCCATACTCAATTGAAAATCAAATTCTTTCGGAACGGGAATAGTGAAACGATTCATCTGACGATGGTAAAGAATAATTTGTTATTAAATCTAGTTGCCAATAATTCCGCAAGAATCGAGTGGAACACTATTTTGATGTGCTCGTTATTTACGGCAAGATCAATTTCACCAACATCTACTGGAAAGCAGTTCTCCAATCCTTGGATTCAAAGGGCTAGGCAATTATGTCTTCGATCCATCAAAAAAATAATAACTTTATGACAGTGACCGATCAAGAACCAAACGTCAATTACCAACGCATTGAACAAGCGATCCAATACCTAGAAAAAAACTTTCGCCATCAGCCCGAACTACATGAAGTTTCTGAAAAAGTTCATCTAAGCCCCTTTCACTTCCAACGGATTTTTACAGAATGGGCGGGTATCAGCCCGAAAAGATTCTTGCAATTTCTGACCATTGGCTTTCTGAAAGAAAAACTAGATGAAACCAAAAATCTTATCGATGCCGCAGAAGCAGTGGGTCTTTCCAGTCAATCGAGGGTGTACGACCTGTTCACTACATTGGAAGCGGTGACACCGCAAGAATACAAATTGAACGGGGCCGGTATTCGTATTGAGTACGGCTTCCATAATACACCATTCGGGGAAGTATTGATCGGGGTAACTGATCGTGGCCTTTGCTGGCTATCCTTTATCACAACAGACGAAGATCACAAGTTTGAACTGGAAAAAATGAAAGAGAACTGGCACCAATCTATTTTTCATCAAGATCAAGAACTGACGAGCGGATTTGTGGGTCCAGTTTTTGGCGAACGAAAGCCGGACAAAAAGCTGCACGTATTTGTGAAGGGAACCAATTTTCAGGTAAAAGTTTGGGAGGCACTATTGAGAGTACCCCTTGGAGGAGTGACTAGCTATCAAAATGTTGCCACAAAAATTCAAAGCCCCGGAGCCATGCAGGCAGTTGGTTCGGCAGTTGGCTCCAATCACATTGCCTATCTGATTCCGTGTCATCGCGTTATTCGCAAAGATGGAATTTTGGGAGAATACCGATGGAGTTCCACGCGCAAAAAAAGCATTATCGGCTGGGAGATGGCGAGGGATTCTAATTCTTAGCAACACATAAAAATTCTTGGGCGAGAAAATCTCGCCCAAGAAAAACTTATTCCTTAATTATTAAACGTCTAACCACGCGCTGATTGCCTTGAGTTACCTCAACGACATAGAGGCCGGGCTTCAGGTCATCTGTTTTTAGATGAATTGTTTTTGACTCCCCTTGAACGGTCGATTGAAAAGGAACTCTTCCGGCCATATCGATGATCCTGATTGATACTACTTCGTTAGAGGCATTTACTAACTCTGCATTGATGTCTTGCGAGATAGTAGGATTTGGATAAAGGAAAACTCCCAGCGGAGTAGAGCCATCGTAATCCAAAACAATTACACTACTGTAACTTGATTTTCCATCAAAATCAAATTGTTTTAAGCGATAGTAATTTTTTCCGCTTGAAAGATTGCGGTCTTCCAGAAAATATTCGGTGGCGATATTGGTAGTACCTTTTCCTTTCACTTTACCGATAGCGACAAATTCAAATCCATCGGAAGAGCGTTGCACTTCAAAATAATCATTATTTATTTCTGAAGCTGTTTTCCAGTTTAAACTGGCAATGGATCCGTCCAACTTCCCAGTGAAACTAATGAGCGTAACCGGCAAAGGATTGGCTGTTTCGGTGGATCCAAGTGTAACAATGTTCTCGCTAAAGGAAAGGGTGGAGACCGATTCAAATGTTCCTCTAGTTTGGATATGGCCGACAGAGAAACTTGTGCCTCCATTATTTGTCCAATTGGTGCCGTTCCAACTCATTACTTTCATAGCTTCTCGCTGGGCTAAATTGGCAGAGACATCACTCTCTATGCCCCAACTTAAACCAACTCTAGATGTTCTTCCATTAGAAGTTGCACTTCCATCGGACATCTTCCAATACTCTCCGCCAGAAATGCGTAATATGGATGGGTCGGAAGAAGTAAGATTATTTACTGGATTATTTCTAGGCGCAGGTGCCAACGCTACAGCACCTGTGGCTGGGGTATCGAAATATTCCATATCCCAAGTAGTAACTCCAATACCGTTTTGACTTACTGCAGATCCAGGTCTCCAACGAGTTGCCTTGCCAATTGGAAAATTGAACCCTTGTCCAAAGCTTAAGGTTTTGTATAATTTACCATCTACGAAAGAAGCGGCCGACCCTATTCCCGGAACTATTAAAGTTGGTAAATCAATTAAGAAAATACTAGATCCAGGCCTTATATTTCCATTGGTAAGAAGCAATCTCCCGCTAACCGTTGTATTGCCAACCAGACTCAAACCCGCTGCATTGTTTATCTGGAACCATTCAAAAGCTCTTGTCCCGGTAAAATTGCCAGTCAACACTTGGGCGGTAGACCCTTGAAAATTAAAACGCTGCTGACTCGTACCTGATGCTATTGTAGCTGCTCCAGATACTGTCATATTTCCATTTACACGCAAAATGTTTGCAAGTCCAGAACCTGGATTAAACACTCCACCATTTACTAGTAAATTTCTACTGACGGTCTTGGTGCCTCCAGTACCACCATCAAATGTTCCCAAGGTTTGTACTAAATCTCTGGTAATAGTCAAAGTACCTGCTGAGTTATTAAACGATCCACCATTTAGCAACACATCATTTTGGACTGTGATGGTTCGGTTGGAAGAGTTGAAAAATCCACCCGAGTTTATCGTAAGGTCGTTACAGATGGTGAGATTATTATTAGCCAAAGATTTATTGCCAGATCCATTTAGGGTTAGATTTCTTAGCAAGGGAATGCCTCCTAATATTTCGTAGGTTCCACTGCCACCAAAAATTAACCCGCCACCGACACACGAAAAGAAGTCATCATAAATGGCGGCAGGCAAAACAGCACTTATATCATCGCTGTTTATTTCCAGATCTCCTGTGCCGGTTAAAATACCTAAGCTATGACCAATAGAGCCTGAGGGTATAATAATTTTGGCGCCTGGATTGATAACCGTTTGGAAAAGTATTACCTGACCCGTGTTAAATGTTACCACATTTCCAGTGGAAACAATTACCCGAGCTCCTTCGGGGATTCCTCCAAATACCAGCGGAACATAAATATTGTCTCCCACATTACCCGATGTAAAGGTTGTGTAGGTAGGAACGTTATTCGGTATCGCTAACGATACACCCGCAAAATAATCTCCAGAGATACTACGCTGATCAACAACACTGGTAAAAGCAAAAGATATTACGTTCGTTGCAGCGTTCACTTCGGCTGTTGAAAATTTACTAATGTTGAGAGAGGGATTGATCGATAAATCGGTAAGGATTCTGGCAGCGATATAATCTGCTTCTGAATAGGGATTTACTACCTTCACCAAAGGCTGAACGTACTGCAATGACATGGTAGACTGGAAGCTGCTAGAAACATTGGCAGCACCGACAATCCAATAATATTGTAAAACATTATTTAAATCATTGAAGGCCGCAGGACTTGGCAATTCACCAGGACCATTATCATCTACAATAACCGGATGTATTCTATTAGAAGGCCGTACCGTTATAGTAGGTGTGCCTGTGCTACCCGTAGAATTTCCAGGGGCACTAAAATTAAAGGTTACGGGTGTGTAGTTAGATTGCCCAACTGGAAACACAAAATCGGTTGTGTAGTTTGTTGGAAATTGTTTCCTAACTCCCTTATCTGTGAAAGAGCTGTTTGTTTGAATTAAATTGGCTGCTGAATACGGATTGACGGGGGTAATCAACGCAAAGATTCCTAAAGAGAGCAAGCTGCCTCCTATCTCAAAAACACCCGATTGCATACGTAGATTATTGGTGATGTTAAAGTCATACCCATTACCATCAGGGATGATCACACCGTTTGCGTTATTAACCGTTACAATGCCGAGCGTTCCAATTCCTGCTACCGATCTTGTTAAACGCTGCTGCTGAAGTGTGCTGCCAAATACCAACCCTGTGCCACTCGTGCTGGTAATCGTTGCATCCACTTCTGCGTGGCGCAAAAGATTAATAGCAAAAGTGCCTGTTGATAAAGTGCCAGCCGATACTCTTAAATCTCTGTTGATGGCAATATCACGTGCTAACGACAGTGTGCCCGAACCGGTTTTTGTAAGATCATAAAAAGACAACGCTGAGAGCGCTCCGCCAATAGTCGCTGCTCCTGTATTGGTAAACGTTGTTGTATTGGTGCCTGGAGTGTACGTTCCGTTTACTGTAAAGTTACCTCCTATTGTTAAATCTCGACTTAATGCATTTAAAGTATTACCAGTAGCCACTGTAACAGTTCCGTTCACTGTGAGTGGAGTAACATACAAACTTGTTTGAGGTGTATTGGCGGCAAGCCCGCTTATGGTTAAATTATTAAGTGCTGCTGATGAGCGAATTCCAATAGTACCGCCTGGTGTGCTCGCATTACCGACAGTAATTGTTGAGCCAACTGTTATAGAAGCGCTCGCAGGCTCTAACCAAAGCGAAGGCACAGACGCACTTCCGTTGCCTCGTACCACCGTAAACGATCCTCCCGAATGATTAAACTGACTGCCAGGATTTATAACTTCGAAAACCCCGCGAATATTAGAAGATGTTGCTTCATTGCCCACCAACACTGTTCCCGCAGATTGTGTATATTTTAAGACGCCTGTTGTACTTGTCAAGTCTCTACGAACCTGTCCAGCAACAGTTAAAGAACCCCCTGTTACTTCTATAGCGGCATTGCCAGAATTCGAGTACTCAATAAAATTAGAATCTGCCGCTCCTCCACCGTTGATATCTACGGTTCCACCACTTACTCGAAGTAATCCGTCCAAAAGAATATTTGCCAATATGCTTGTAGTGGTCGTCCTAGCCGTACCTGCTCTAACTTCCAAGCCGGCAGATGCGGGAATTCTGAAATCACCACCACCAGAAGTTAACGTAACCGTACTTGCGGAGTTGATCACAAACAAACCGTTCGACAAAGTCAAAGATTTGACAGCCTGATCTGAAGGGCCGTCAATAGTAAACGGGGAATTAAAGGATGCTGTTGTGGCGATCGAAGACCCTTTGTTAACGAGGACGGAATAAAATTGAGGGACATTGCCCAACGCGCTGATCAGCGCCATTGAGTTATTACCCAACAAATTGAATTGAATCCGATCATTGGCAGAGTTGTCGCCCGCTTTGAACCCATTTCCGTTTGGGGTAGTTGCCGTATTGTTTCCAGAAGTGTTTTGACTGTAGTTTCCGTATAAATTGAAGGTGTGTGTAATAGGTGCGGCATCCGGTGCGCCCACGCGAATCACAAAGCCATTGCCAAAACCTCCGTTGCCTATAATTAGATTTCTCAATACAGTTATTGTCCTTGCTGTACCTGTATTACCAAAACGAATCTCGCCCCCATCACCGCTATCATTTGAGTTTGCATTAGATCGAAACATTCTCAAATCTCTCCCCACTGTAATGTCTCCTGTGGCACCCGTATTTAAAAGCAGATTAATATTTCCCAACAATTCAAAGTCACCATTGGTGGTGATGTTGTTTGTGATCGTGGAGTTTTTGTTTTGATTTCCCCAGCCATCCGTCACCACTGTTAAATTAGGGAATGAGGCCGGCATATTATTATAGGTAGCATTAGCAAGCGTACTTTCATACACCATGTACGATGAATCTTGCAAATTGAAATCACCTAAGTCTACGCCTGTGAAAGTTGGGTCAGACAAATTACCACCTGTACTTCTGTTCCAAAACATACCTTCGCCTGATACTTTGGCTCCGCTTGCAAGTTGCCCCTGATTTCCTCCTCCATTATTGTTTAAGCATAAAGTTGGCCGGAACTGAAAGTTTCTAAAATAAACCCGTGCCGTAGGGGTACCGCCAGCATTTAACATTTGTGTGAACCTTACCTCTGCAACCGCCTGACTAGCGCTTAATTCAATACCATGCGGTCTTCCGCGATTACCAACAATTGGATCATCGAAAGGGACATAGCCAATAACGGCTACATCGCCAGCTGCAGGGGACTGTGTAGTAGCTCCTTGATCGCTTCTATGCGGATTTATACCTGCATTTGTAACTAATGTCCAAATATTATCATTCGTCCAAGCGGTATTATACGCGTCAGTTAAGATTCTTGTATAAAATACTCTTACGGTTCCTGTAAATCTGTTGGTCTCTCCAGCAGTGTAATTGGCTTGTTCTAGAGTAAACCCTGCACCAGAACCATTAAATATAACGGTATTACTGGCTTCAACAACCTTGTTAACGTCATTTTCAAATGAACGAGTGAAGGGCGACCCATCCAATACTTTACCCGGAACGTAAAGAGTTTCTGTTCCCCCAACGTCTCCATCTACATAGTTAAACGAATAGGAAACCAAAGGAAGCGTTGTAAAATTGGAGTGGGTAACTTTCCAATAATAACCCAAAATATTTCCTCCGCCTGCTAGATTGGTGGTTTGTAGTATACCATTCACTGGATTAATGTTGATCAACCCATCATCGCTAAAAGCTGTGAATGCAGCCGTAACGGGCGTATATTTTCCTGAAACACCCACCGGATAGGTCAGCGTTTCATTGGCATCCAAGTAAAGTTCAACTCCTCCATCAGAGGCATTACCAGAAGTTTGAATCATTTTTGTTATACTGAAGGGTGACCCTGCAATTGTAGCCGCAACTCCATTAAGCGTTAACTTTCGTGTGTTGATGTTGAAGACGCCCGTTGTTAACGTTAATGTCCGCAACACCGTTAGATTTCCCGTTGCCAACGTTATGCCAACCGCATTATTTATCTCCACATTATGTATGGAAGAAGAGGATGAGTTTAGTGTTTGGGCAAGGCTACCGTCCAGCAACAATCTTCCGGTGCTGGCTGCTTTTCCAATCGTTCGCCCGCTTCCTAAAGTTACTGTTCCCCTCGCAGATGCGATAAACGAAGCATAATCAAAAATTCCGTTGGAAATTGTAAGCGTTCCGTTTACTTGCAAAGCTGCATTCGGGCTTGGCCTGCCTGCATTAATCACAACTTCATCAGTCGAGTTCGCCTTGTTGATTGTTAAATTATTAAACGTTTGAGTAGCCGATGTATTTGCAAAAATTAAAGAGCCAACACCTGCTCCGTTGATAGTAGTCGTGTTAGTGCCATGGGTATAGGTTGCTCCATTCTGTATTTCAAAATTACCGCCTATTGTAACATCCGCATTGTTAGTTGTAAAAATGGCATCGTTTTCAATACTGAAATCATTTAAAACCACCAATGGTTGTATGCCAAGGGTTTGCGTAGCGGGAAATGCGCCAGTGCCAGAGGTAGTACCTAGCAATTGAAGGGTACGCACTCCTCCTGTTCCCCGTAAGATCACATTCCAGAAAGGGGCCCGGGAAGTTATCCGATAATTGATGCCATTGTTAGCCTCCATGATTACCGTGCCTCCTGTAAGACTTATGTTTGCGGGATCTGAATTGATAAAAATTGTTCCTCGCAAACCACCTGTGCCTGTTGATGCTGGGTTTTGAATGGTCAATGTTCCACCGCTCATGTTAAAGACGTTGCCCGGATAGGTTAAACTAAAGACAGCGAAATCAGTACTCACCGTGCCCCCCGTCAAAATGACATTACCACCTGATTGGATGTAGCTTCCAACAGCTCCTGCCCCATCAGTTGAGGTGCGAATTGCTCGGAGTGTGAGGGTTCCTCCGTCCACCAAAATAACCCCATCATCGCGTAGTGTAATCCCGCTATCAATAGTGTTAGCGGTAAGTGAACCTGAGCTAACACGAACTGTACCATACGCAACAATTGCATTGCCTCCCGTTTTGGAAACATCTCCGCCATTAACCCACAAGCGGGCGCCTTCCGATACATTGTAATTTCCTGTATTGTTAAGCAACACAGATACGTTTGCACCAATTGATAAAGTGCCAAAGATCAATCCAACAGCATTTGCATTTGTTGCGAGTTGAGGTGTATTTCCATGGTTTTCGTTGGCATAGCCAAATAAACTAAAATTAGAAGGAGCGGAGGCTGATACAGAGGCAACATACGTGTCGTTGGTTCCTTTGTTTATTTCAATTCGATAAAAACGTGTTTCTCCATTGCAGGTCACGGCTTGGTCGCGCGAAGAACTTAACAAGTTGAGGTCTACCATTCCCTCGTTCGTGTCAGAATTAATAAGGCTGGCATTGGTTCGCACGGTAAAATACGAAGTACCATTATTGACAAAGTCGCCAAACAAATTGAATTCATGTCGCGTACTCGAACTTACCGTTCTGATTCCACCATTCGTGGCAACTGTGGCATGCCCGTTTACAATAAATGTCCTATTCTGGGGAGCAGCGCCATCTTCAAATTGTAAGCGGCCTTGGGTGATGGTTAAATCACCGTTTAATGTAAAGTTGCTTTTTAGCACTGCGGCATTAGCCACTCCATTCATGTTTATTACCATATTATTGAAGGTACGTGGTGTACTCAACAACATGCCCGTCCCGTTTATTTCCAACGTGCCTCCCACGGCATTGTCAGCAAAATTCGTGGCCGTGCCACTCGGGAAATTATCAGTGACCCCAGCTATTTTTATTCTTCCAATACCCGAGATAGTTGTAAAGCTATGCCCTGTGCTAGCCAATATATCTAGCGTACCGATCACGTTCATGCTATTTACTTGCGTGTTATTCACGTTCATAGTAATTGTTCTACCAGAAGTTATCACCACATCATCGGCCACCCCAGGGATAGCATTGGTTGGATTTACATAGAGCGGGAATAAGCTGCCATCTGATGTCCATGAAAGTGGATTGTCCCAGTTACCGCTTAAATAGCTATACCAAGTCTGTCCGTAGGCTCCGGGCGTTCCTATAGTAAAATAATACGTATCGTTGCTAAGTGGTTGCGCTGTGGAGGGGCCGGTAAAAAAAGCAACACCTGGAGCGGTTCCGCCAGGTCTTGTCCAAATCCCCGTTGATTCTCGTTGATACCAAAAGGTGTTATAACTAGCAATTGGCTCCACCCCAGAAACATCGCCAGGAGTGAAATAATTGAATCGTCCATTTGTAAAGGTGGTCGCTATTCCATTACCCGAAACAGCTAATCTAAAGGTGCGCTTCAATCTTCCGGGTGCATCTGCCGATAATATGGCCTTAGCGGCTAATCTGCTGTCTATCTGTGGGGGTGGGGCATTGGTTATGGTTGCCGTAGTTAAATCGACAGGAGAGTATCCATTAACGGCTGTTCCGATAGGAAAAAGAAATTGCCAGGTGGCTGTCGTTCCATTATTTACTTTTACCACTTGCCCTGTAAGAGAAGAGGTTCCGTCTGATTGAATATAGCGTAAGGCGGATGGCGCAGCAACCAACGCTGTGTTACCGAATGTAAAATCGATTCCGTTCAATATTAAAAGACCGTCAGCAGTCCAATTCAATGTGCCATTCACTCTAACGCTACTAGTTAGATTTACATTTGCAGAAGCCGTTGTACTCATCCGCAGGTTATTGAACGTTGAAGTGCCCGCTCCGCCAATCGATTTAGTGCCTCCTAACAAAATGAAAAGCTGCGCTGTTGCACCATTGTCAGAAAAATTAATCGTTCCATCGTTCTCTAAGTTTCCGGTCAGATTAATTGTATGTCCCCCACCTGCGGTAGCACCCGATAAAAAGAAGCCTCCGGTAATTGTTAAATTATTGGAAATATTAATCGTGCGGGTGGTGGTATTATTACCAAATAATACTGAGCCACCAGTAATGACAAGGTTGTGAAAAGTAGCAGTTGTTGCATTCGTACCGGCAATGGTTTTAACCCCAGCTCCGCCAAAAGTCACCGTGTTTGCACCAGCCGCAAAAGTTGCTCCAATATTAACAATAAAGTCTCCCTCTAAATTAGTGTTTGCTCCAGCCGTAAAGGTCCCTGCCGCTAGCGTAAATGCACCACTCCCGCTGAAAGTGGTTGGGGCGGTAAAATTTCCTGTGGTTTGGGTAAATGCTGCCACGTTAATCGCTGTCGTACTACCGACAACCGAAAGCGTAAGTGGGGCGGTACCCGATTTGGTTACAACAAGGTTATTGAATATTTGAGTTACCGATGTTCCATTAATTTGTTGAGGTCCAGTTGTTCCATTAAAGTTTACGGTGCTTGAACCTGGAGAAAATGTGCTGTTATTATTTGTCCAGTTACCAGCAACGTTTAAAGTAATTACACCAGAAACACTCAGCGTACCTGCAGATTTGTCAATCACCAAATTGGTGAAAGGCTGGGGAGTGAGTGTTCCATTAATCACTTGAGCGCCCGCACCGTTGAAAGTAACGGTATTACCAGCACCCGGGGTGAAAGTACCTCCGTTATTCGTAAAATCGCCACCAACGTTGGTATTGGCCCCGGCTGTGTAAATTCCAGCCGTAAGAAGAACGTTACCAGAAATATTCACCGTTGCAGGAGCTGTAAACGTACCTGCTTGACGAGTTAGGTTAACGACATTAAGGGTGGTCGTACTTCCACCTACGATTAATGTGTTGCCTGATTTATTTATTACTAGGTTGTTGAATGTCTGGGAGGCAAAACTGCCATTGATAACTTGTGCATTCCCTCCCGTAAAAGTTACCGTACCAACTCCTGGGTTGAATGTTACCCCATTATTAGTCCAGTTAACCGCCACGCTTGTATTTGCCCCTGCATTGAATGTTCCGGCTGTCAACGTGATCGAGCCGTTGGCTATCACAGAAGCGGTGCTTACACTCAAGGAGCCACTCGCCTTGTTAACAATTAAGTTGTTAAATGTTTGGGTAGCGGCTGTACCATTGATGGCCTGTGCACCTGCGCCATTAAAAGTTATTGTATTGCCACCGCCACCAGGAGTAAAGGCTCCTCCATTGTTAGTAAAGTCTCCGCTTACGTTGGTACTGGCTCCAGCGGTGTAAGTGCCGGCCGTAAGAAGAACGTTACCAGAAATATTCACCGTTGCAGGAGCTGTAAATGTACCTGCTTGAAGAGTTAGGTTAACGACATTAAGGGTGGTCGTACTTCCACCTACGCTTAATATGTTGCCTTTATTGATAACCAAGTTGTTAAAGGTTTGAGAGGCGGCCGATCCATTAATGGCCTGTGCACCACTACCTGTAAAGGTGATGGTGCTTGTGCTCGGAGTAAACGTTCCGCCATTATTGGTAAAGTTACCTGTAGTACTTAGGGTAAAATTTCCGCCTACAAAAGTACCACCTGAGGCAATCACTAAGTTACCAATGCTTTGGGCAGGGCTGACATTTAAAGTAACCGTATGCGTATTCAAAATAGTTACTGTTCCGGCAATACCCGAAGCATTTTGCCCCGGATGGCCTTCAGCGGGGTTGCTTGTCCACGCGGCACCATTCCAGCGCTGCCAACTGGCGGCAGCGTTCCAGTTAAAGGTGGCCGCATTACTCCTGTAGTCACCCGTTGTCTGGGCAAGCAAATCAGAGGCGAAAATGCCAAAAAAGAGAGAAAAGAAGATAAAAGCCCTTGTAAACGGTTTCATAGAAAAAAATTAAATCAATTCACTAACTCAAATTAAAGACCAACACTCAAAAGGCATCAAAAGGCATCAAGACATCACTTTTAGCCCTCTTATTGTTCAAAAATGGGATATAAAATCTCAAATTTAATAATTAAATACCTTGATTCATGTTTAAGTAATCAAAAAAAAAGATTCAAATTATTGTTTCCTCTGGCGTCAGCTATTTCGACCTGATGATCACGTTTGCCAGGTTGGCTATACCATCAAGTATTCCGACCTGACGATAGCTTTGCTAACTTGACTAAGCATTTGAGCCCTAGCGGTTTTTGAGCCGCAAGGTGGGAGAACATGGCGCTAGGTGAAGTCGGGTTCAAGAAATCACATTTTCAATCAGTTCAATCTTCAACTTGAATAGTAGAATCTCGACCCCTCACTCCAACTTCTTATGAAAATAAAATTCATACTCCGTCATCAAATCAGGGTGGGCAATTTTGACCAAGTCTTTTAAAATCAAATCGGGGCGGAGATAGCCGAGTTCTAAAAACTCGCTGCCGCCTTTTGCACCTCTGCGAGCATTGTAGGTGTACACTTGCTTTTCGCGGAAGGGTTTGAACAAAGCATAGCGACTTTCGGAAGCTTTGATTTCATCTAATGATTTAAACGAGCCGACTCCGATCCAACGGTCTGCTTCTTTTGCTTTAGTGTATACTGATTCGAAACCCAATTGTAAGAAGCCATTTGTGGTATCGGCAGCCCACAGGTATGCGCACCCTGCGTCTTCCAATAATTTCGCAGCATAGTTTCTTCCACCGGGCATAAACCACGCATCGCCATATAAAATTCCACTGAGGACGGTTGGCTTGGTGACAGCTTGTTTTGCAAGCGCGACAGTAACAAGATATTCTTTTTCTATTTCGTTGAAGACGGAGTCAGCTTCCTTTTCTCTTCCAAAAAACAACGCCATAAACTTAATCCACTCGGCACGACCGAGCGGATGTTTTTCTAAATACTCGGCATTGATCACCACGGGTATTTTTAATTCTTGAATTTTTTTCAGTTGGCCTAACTCGTTGCCCATGGTGTAGCCCATAACGACCGATGGCTTGAGTGTGTACAATGCTTCGATGTTCATGCCTTTGTCGATGCCCAACTCTTTTACCAACCCCGCATCGATGCGCTTTCGCATTTTTTCTGAGGTGATGTAGTCGGTAGTGGGAAAGCCAATGAGTCTATTCGTTTCGCCAATGTAATCGAGCAATGGGATGTGTGTGGTGGAAGTGCAAACAATGGTTTCGATAGGGACAAAGATGACTGTTGTTGATTCATTGTGAGAAGGAACGTTAGCACCCTTCGGAACGAGCAGGTACTGATAGTTTGATGTTGCGTTTTGATACGGGTTCACGTCTATCAATTTGCTGTTGCCTACTTCGGTCACCCGAAAGCCCACGGCATACTTGGTGATGGATTGAGTAGATGAGTTTTGTTCGGATCTTTTATTCTGACAACTGAATAGGCTACAAGCCACAAGCCACAAGCTGCAGGCTGTGAGGAGATTTTTTTTTATTGCGTTGGTAGTAATGCCACAGGCTGCATGCTGCAGGCTACAAGCTGCGAGGATTAATTTTAAAGTTGTGATACTCTGCGTACTGGATCGGACAGGCCCGCTTGTCGAAGCGATAAATCGGCCAGACCCGCCTATCGTACGGACAGGTCCGCCTATCGGACGGCCAGGCCCGCCTATCGTACGGACAGGGATAGAAATGGAAAGCCCGCTAAGGGTTGGCTTGTGCGTGGTGCGGACTTGCAATGGATAGCCCGGCCCTCCTTCGCGGGGCGCTTCGGAGGGCAAGGAGGGGGCCGCAAAAAAATTGCTCTTTAGTGATTCCCATCTTACGTCTAACATCTTATGTCTCATATCTTTTTTCGTCCCCGCAAGTTTATAAAATTAATTATGTTTGCAGCCGTATTGCGGTTTTTCTGTTGAGTTACATCGCCAGAAGATTAAAAGGGAACTCTGTTTAATGCAGAGGCTGTTCCCGCAACTGTGATCCACGTAAGAAGCTAACAATCATTGCCACTGTGCGAACAAAGCATGGGAAGGCGTTAGTGGATGTGGAGAGCCAGGAGACCTGCCGAAATACATTTAGTATCAGTGCTTCGGGTAAAAAGCGACTGTGATTCATTGACGGAAGTGTGCAAACGATGCAGATCGGTTGGGCATTTCATCTTCGTTTCATTTTCAGCCTTTTACTCTTTTTTCAAACCTTTAAACTTTTTCAAAAATGAAAAAAGAGAAAAAAGTCTGGGCAATCACTCTAATTGTCCTTTGGTGGCTGGCGCCAAGTAAAACAACTGCCCAGCAAAATCAAGATTCGGTAAAAGTGTTATCGGAGGTGGTAATCACGGCAACTAAGTTTCCAAAAAATCAAACCGAGACGGGCAAAGTGTTGGTGGTGATTGACGAAGAACAATTGAAGAGAAGTGCCGGCAAAGACATTTCACAATTGCTTAACGAACAAGCTGGGTTGATCATTAACGGAGCGAATAGCAATCCCGGGAAAGACAAGTCTGTTTTTTTGCAAGGAGCGGGGTCTAAGTACACGCTCATCTTAGTGGATGGAATTGCTGTCAGTGACCCGAGCAGTGTGGGGGGGGCTTTTGATTTGCGCCTGTTGCCTATTGACCAAGTAGAGCGAATTGAAATACTGAAAGGAAGTCAATCTACTCTCTATGGAACAGATGCGATTGCGGGCGTTATCAATATCATCACCAAAAAGAAAGGCGATAAGTCACTGAGTGGATTTGGTACATTGAGTTATGGAAGTTACAATACGTTAAAAGGTAACGTAGGCATAAGTGGCTCCAATGACATTTTACATTACAATATTGGTTACACTCGCTACACTACGGATGGAATTAGCGAAGCAAAAGACCAAACGGGTAGTGGAAATTTTGACAAAGATGGAGTAATTCAAAATTCATTTAATGCAAACTTTGGCATAACGCCTAACAGCAAATTGTTGATCAATCCATTTATTCGGGTGGCAGATTATGATGGTAAGTATGATGCCGGCTCCTTTACAGATGATGCCACCGCAAGTTTCACTTCAAAGATTATCAACTACGGTTTAACTGGAAATTATACGATGAACAAAAGTTCTATCAATTGGCAATACGGCCATATTGATACCGAGCGTAATTACGGCAATCAATTTGGTAAGTTTAGCTTCAAAGGGCGCTTTGACAACATTGAATTGTTTGTGAACAGCGAGCTTTCCTCTCACTTCCAATTATTGTACGGTGTCAACCTACAAAGCCAAAAAATGGAAGATGAGAAAGCAAAGAAGGCAAATCCCTCAATCGACATACTCAGCCCGTATGCTTCGTTCTTTATCAAAAATCTGAGTGGTTTTTCGGCTGAGGTGGGAGCTCGATACAATCGTCATTCACAGTTTGGCGATGCGTTTACCTATAGCATCAACCCTTCTTATCTAATCAGCAACCAAGTAAAAATATTTGCGAATTACTCTACTGGATTTAGGGCTCCTACATTAAATGAACTTTATGGCCAGTTTGGGGCAAACGATCAGTTGAAGCCGGAAGAAAGCAACAACCAGCAATCCGGCATTCAGTATTTTGTAGCTGACAAAAGATTTAACGTGCGTGTAAACTACTTCAACAGAAAAATAAAGAATGTGATTATATATGGTAATAATGGCTATATCAATTTAGATGAGCAAAATAATCAGGGTGTGGAAATCGAGCCAACGTTTACAATCAATAAGGATTTTTTCATTCGTGCTTTTTATGCATTTGTCGATGGCGACAACTTGATTCGTAAGCCGAAAAATACCATTGGCTTGAATGTTGGGTATCAAGTAAATAAGAATTTGTTTGTGAGTGCTAACCTCAAAACATTTGGTGCGCGCAAAGATTCGTTTTTTGATTTAACTAATTTCCAAACAAAGCCGGTTGACTTATCAGTATATCAATTGTTGGATGCTTATGCAGAATATAGAATAGCAAATGGGCAGCTGTCGTTTTTTATTGATGCCAAAAATATTCTCGACCAAGATTATTCTGAGATCTATGGCTACAATACGTTGAAGTTTAACATTAATACAGGGGTTTCTTTCAAACTTTAGATGAAATCATTCGCAACGAGTTGGAGTGGAGGCAAGGACAGCTGCTTTGCGTTGATGCAAGCCATGCAACAAGGCTTTGCGCCAAAAGCACTTCTGAACATGATGAATGAAAACGGCAAGATCAGTCGCAGCCACGGTATTCCATTAGAAATATTGGAACGCCAGGCTGCGATGCTTGGTCTGCCCATTATTACGAAGCCCGCAAGTTGGAATAACTATGAGCAAACGTTTATTCAATCTCTTCATGAATTAAAAGATGCGTATCAAATAGAGTCAGTAGTTTTTGGCGACATCGATTTGCAAGCTCACCGCGATTGGGAAGAAAAGGTTTGTGAAGCCGCTGGGTTGGATGCCATCTTACCGCTTTGGAAACAAGATCGGAAGGCGCTCGTGTTGAAAATGATTGAAAGCGGGATTGAGACCTACATTGTATCTTGCAATAGCACGATGGGAGAAAAGTATTTGGGTAAACAAATTACAATTGAGTTGGTAGCGGAGTTAGAGAACCTAGGCATCGATGTATGTGGCGAAAATGGCGAGTACCACACACTCGTGGTCAATGCTCCAGTCTTTGCAAAACCATTGGAGATTATTTTCGGCAAAAAGCAACTGCATGAAGATTATTGGTTTGTAGAAACAAGTTTGCAAGAGACCGAAAACTCTAAAACACCAGCGCCCGATCACTATTTAGAAAATGGCTATGTAGTTTTCACAGAATCCTTTCATTTGAAACGAGGCTATTGTTGCCAAAGTGGGTGCAGACATTGTCCGTATGGTTACAGCAAGCCGAAGCAGAGGTCTTGATTGCAAATTTTGCCATCGGCTATATTATCGCTTACCTTGAGGTGCATTCTGTAAATCTCTAGCATGGAAACAACCCTCAAGCGCACGCTTACCCCTGCATTGGTTTGGGGATTGGGTGTGGGCTACGTTATCTCTGGAAACTATTTCGGTTGGAACTTAGGCTTGGAAAAGGGCGGCACACTTGGGTTGGCCATCGCCATTTTCTTCATCATTATTATGTACATCACGTTTACGTTCAGCTACACCGAGTTGGCATGCGCGATTCCGAAATCGGGCGGAGCGTTTGACTATGCCAACCGCGCTTTTGGCAAAGATGTTGGGTTCATCACCGGCATGGCGCAGAACATCGAATTCATTTTTGCTCCTCCCGCCATTGCATTTGCCATCGGCTCGTATGGAAATATTTTCTTTCCGAGTATTCCCGTCCTAAGCTTCTCGGTCATCGCCTATTTTATTTTTGTAGCGTTGAATGTGTACGGAGTAAAAGTGGCCGCCACCTTTGAGTTAGTCATTACCATTTTAGCAGTTGCTGCGTTGCTATTTTTTAGCGCACTTACCTTTCCCAAATTTGAATTTGCTAACCTGCAAAAAAATGCTTTTCCAGTTGGGTTTTCAGGAGTGCTAGCAGCCATACCGTTTGCGATATGGTTTTTTCTCGGCATCGAAGGCGTTGCCAATCTCGCAGAAGAAGCCATCAACCCAAGGCGAACAATTTTAGTTGGATTTGGCTCGGCAATTTTTACGCTTGTAATTTTATGCCTCATCACGTTCACCAGTTCTGTAGGCGTGGCCGGATGGGAAGCAATTGTGTTCAAAGCAGACGGCTCCACTTCTGATTCTCCTTTACCTCTCGCACTTGGCTTGATCGTAGAATCCAGTTCATGGAGCTACCGAATTTTATTATTGGTAGGGCTCTTTGGTTTGATCGCCTCGTTTCACGGCTTGATGTTAGCTGCGGGTCGTTCAACTTTTGAATTCGGTCGCGTGGGTTATGCGCCAGCGTTCTTAGGAAAAGTCCACCACAAATTTCAAACGCCCGCCAACGCATTGCTCATCAACATGAGCTTAGGTTTGTTGGCACTGTTCTCCGGCAAAACAGGCGAGATCATCACCATCTCCGTATTTGGCGCACTAACACTTTATATTATCTCCATGTTATCTGTGTTACGCTTACGTAAATCGGAACCAAACCTGCCCCGCCCTTTTCGCGTACCACTTTACCCCATCTTCCCCATGGTGGCATTGGTCATCGCCTCATTTTCGTTTGTTGCTATGGCAATTTACAACGTTCAATTAGTGTTGATTTATTTTTTGATAATTGGAATAAGTTATGGGATATTTAAAGGTTGGAAATCTCGGATATGACCCACACCATTTTTTTTATCAATTGATTTTTGTGGCTTGCCTTCCGAGGCTTCAACAAAGGAGGGCATGGCCGAGAGTACGGAACCTTAGAATATTTTTTTTATGAATCAAACACGAGTATCTCTAAAAACTCCGCTCACCCTTCTCTTTTGGAGAAGGGAAAGGGTTGAGGTGAAGAAAACAAAGGTTTTTAGAGATGCCCGTATCTTACTCTGATCTATTTTCCCCCTCTTTGCAAAGCAGAGAGCGGATGAGCGCGCGAAGCAAGGTCGGGGGTGAGTCAGAATTAGTGTTTGGACTATGACATTAACCAACTTGTAAAGCTAATGACCAACCAAGAGATTTTTAAATACGTTAAGAACCATCCTTCGGGCAAGGTAAAAATCGCTTACGCAGATATTGATGGAATACTGCGTGGCAAATATATTTCGGCTGAAAAATTTCTGTCGTTCAACAAAGGCGAGACCACTTTCTGCGATGTGGTTTTTGGCTGGGATGTAAATGATGTAGCCTACGACAATGGCAAATATACAGGCTGGCACACCGGCTACCCTGATGCACCTACCCGATTGGATCTTACTACGTTTAGAAAAATTCCCTGGGAAAATGACATTCCTTTTTTTCTAGGCGAGATCATTGATGCTGCGGGAAACCCCGCTCATGTTTGCCCTAGGCAATTATTGAAAAAAGTTCTCAATGATGCACAGCGTGAAGGCTACACGCCATTTTTCTCCCAAGAATTTGAGTGGTTCAATTTTCGAGAGACTCCCCATTCGGCAAACGAAAAGAATTTTAAAAACCTCACGCCACTAACGCCTGGCATGTTTGGATACTCTATTTTGCGCAGCTCGTTAGAAAACCCCTTCTTCACCGATCTATTTGATCTGCTCAAAAAATTCGGAGTGCCCCTGGAAGGGCTACACACCGAAACAGGCCCTGGTGTGCTGGAGGCGGCCATTCAATATTCAACCATCATCGAAGCAGCAGATCGAGCAACGTTATTTAAGACAGCCGTAAAAGAAATAGCTTACAAGCATGGCATCATGGCTACGTTCATGGCGAAAATCAGTGAAACCCTTGCCGGCTGCGGAGGGCACGTGCATCAAAGTCTTTGGGACAAAACCTCGAAGAAAAATTTGTTTTATGATACCAAGGACAAACATCACATGAGCGAACTGATGAAAAGTTACGTGGCAGGTCAGCTCGCTTGCTTACCACATCTTTTGCCAATGTATGCACCCACCATCAATAGCTACAAACGTTTGGTAGAAGGAACCTGGGCGCCAACCACACTCACATGGGCGGTTGATAATCGCAGCGTAGCGTTACGCGTTTTATCCAGCGGTAGTAAATCATGCCGTTTGGAGACGCGAGTAATTGGTTCAGATGCAAATCCCTACTTGGCCATGGCCGCAGCACTGGCCTCCGGCCTCTATGGAATAAAAAAGAAAATGAAATTGAAGCAGCCCGCCACCGTTGGCAACGGCTATCGCGATTTCTCCAACGGAATTTTACCCAGCAATTTATTTGAGGCAACGCAGCAAATGAAAAATTCTTCAGTAGTAAATGAAATCTTAGGCGACAAATTCGTAGAGCAATTTACACAAACCCGCGACTGGGAATGGCGCCAACATTTAAAAGCCGTCACCGATTGGGAATACAAAAGGTATTTTGAAATTATATAATTAACGTTTTAATACGCATGACCTTCGACAAAATCTATCAATACAATTTTCCAACCACCATCCGGTTTGGTGCAGGCGCAGGGT